>OIGD01000745.1_pt1 | contig 35643 bp, 17 predicted proteins | sample 1582211 | NCBI WGS metagenome assembly OIGD01 (sample SAMN04414078, study PRJEB24778) | human gut metagenome | material: faecal | host: Homo sapiens
GGGACGCCGAATGAAGGGCGAGAGGGGGATTGTTAACAAAAATGCAACAATTTGGCAATATTATTTCAATACATAAGGGCGTATTTTGCATTATAAAAATATAAAAGGCCCGTGACATGACATTGAAAGGAGGGTCCGGGTGCCACAAAAACACGATAAATATGGATTTATTGTTTCTTGGAATAGTAATCTTCCTGTTTCTGCTGGCGGTGTTCGATCTGTCGGTAGGCGTCAGCAACGACGCGGTTAATTTCCTATCATCTGCGGTCGGATCGCGCGCAGCTTCGTTCAAACGCATCATAATAGTGGCGGCCATCGGCGTCTTTGTAGGCGCCGCCATGAGCAACGGCATGATGGACGTGGCGCGTCACGGCATCTTCAGGCCGGAGAACCTGTCGTTCTATGACGTGATAGCCATCTTCATGGCCGTTATGGTGACTGACGTAATCCTGCTTGATGTGTTCAATTCATTGGGAATGCCCACTTCCACAACGGTTTCGTTGGTATTCGAGCTGTTAGGCGCCACATTCATTGTGGCCCTCTTCAAGATGGCTGATCCGGCCAACACCTTAGGCATGGGTGAATTGCTGAACACGGAGAAGGCTCTCTCCGTGATACTCGGCATCTTCCTGTCGGTGGGAATCGCATTCGTATTCGGAACGGTAGTGCAGTTCCTGGCGCGACTCATATTCACATTCGAATATAAGAGCAAGCTGAAATGGAAGGTAGGTCTGTTCGGCGGCATAGCCTGTACGGCCATCGTATACTTCATGCTGCTGAAAGGCATCAAGGACCTGACCATCATGACGCCGGAACTAAAGGCGTGGATCAACAGCCATAACGCGCTGATACTGGGATGCTGCTTCATAGGCTTCACCATCCTGATGCAACTGCTGTACTGGATGAAGGTGAATGTGTTCAAGGTGGTGGTGCTGTTAGGCACATTTTCGCTGGCCATGGCTTTTGCGGGCAATGACCTGGTGAATTTCGTAGGTGTTCCCTTCACATCGCTGGCGGCATATCAGGATTATATAGCCAATGGCGGGGGCGACCTGCATGGATTCATGATGAACAGTCTCAACGGCCCGGCACAGACGCCTTTCTACTTCCTGATAGGGGCGGGAGGCATAATGGTGGTGGCGCTGAGCACCTCGCGTAAGGCGCGTCAGGTGACCCAGACCACGGTAGGTCTCAGTTCCAAGTCGCAGGGCGACGAGATGTTCGGAAGCTCACGACTGGGCCGCGCCCTGGTGCGCGGAAGCCTTAACGTACATGCCTGGGTCAGCGACCATACGCCACGTAGAGTCAAAGCATGGATAGACAGACGCATGAATACCAATGTAACGCAGGAAGAGGACGGAGCGGCGTTCGACCTGGTGCGCGGTGCGGTAAACCTGATGCTGGCCGCGATACTGATAGCGTTCGGTACGTCGATGAAGCTCCCGCTATCCACCACTTTCGTCACTTTCATGGTAGCCATGGGTACGTCGCTGGCCGACCGTGCATGGGGACGCGAGAGCGCCGTGTTCCGTGTGACCGGTGTCATCTCGGTGATAGGAGGATGGTTCATAACGGCGGGAGTGGCTTTCGTGGGAGCCGGCATGGTGGTATGCCTGATGCATTTAGGGGGTGTGCCCGTAATGATTGCGGGCGGAGTGATAGCCATCATAGTGCTGATACGAAGCAACATGCGATTCCGCAAGAAGCGTGCCGAGGAGCAGGGAGACTCATTGTTCCAGGCCATCCTCGCTACCGAAGACCCGGCGGAGGTATGGAATCTGTTAGTGGTGTATATCAATGAGAAACAGAAGAAATTCCTGGAGTTTGCCGTAGAATGCTTCGATGATATGACACGTGGGTTCATGGATGACAGCGGCAAGCTTCTGTCCCGGTCGTACAAAGGACTGGCGAACGAGAAGAACGTGCTGAAATCGCAGCGCCGCAAGCTGACGCTGTGTCTGCGCCGAGTCACGCCAGCCGTGGCGATGGAGAAGCAGACATGGTTCCATCTGAGCAATAACATGGCCATGTCGATGACCTACAGTATGATACACATAACGGAGGTGTGCAAGGAGCATGTGGACAACAACTTCCGGCCGTTGCCCGGGCAATTGCGCGAGGCGCTGGCCCGGATAAGCAGCCAGATCGTGGAGGTGCTGCGTGATGCCGACGGCGACATGGACTATAACGATCCGGAGGCAATCGATTCGCTGCGCGACCGATGCAGCGCCATCAAGGACCGGCTGTCGTATATGACACGCGATGTATACGACATGTTGCAGAAAGGAGATGCGGAGAATATGACGGTGGCGTATGTATATCTGAACGTGCTGCAGGAGACACAGGAGTTCGTGACGTCGCTGCGTAAGCTGCTGCGTGCCATGGGCAAGCTGAACCTGGCGCCGCAGTCGTACAGAAGCTTCTCGAAGCACAACGCCTGATGAGGGCGGACCTAAAGGCCCGCGCCGGGACCAACCCGCCTGATGAGGGGGAAGAGAGCTCGAAGCTTCAGTCGAGACTTACTTCGGAGATGTCGATGATGTTGTGGAGGATGGCGTAGATGGTGAGGCCGGCGGCGGAGTGGATCTGCAGCTTGGAAGCGATGTTGCGGCGGTGGGTGGTGACAGTATGCACGGACAGAAACAGCCGGTCGGCAATCTCCTTGTTGGAAAGTCCTTTGGCCACAAGGCCGAGAATCTCCTTCTCGCGGTTGCTGATCAGGTCGCTCTCTTTGCCGGCGGATTCAGAGGCTTCGGACTCATCCTCGGCTTCGTCGGAATGCTGCTCGCGCAGTTCCTTCATCTTCTGTTCCAGCGCGAGGCCGGCGGGCATGAACAGCTCGTTCTCTATGCGCCAGTGCGAGGTCAGATCGTTCTCGACGTTGATGATGTCGTAGAGCGCGTAGGTCAGCACATTGTTGGTGGTATGCGGGTAATGCCGGATTATGATATCCTTGAGCTCCTGTAGCTTGTCGACCATGTCATCGTGGTTTAGGGAATAGTCCAGCAGCGAGACGCGGTCGTCGTCCTGACCGGAGGCCATGACGTTGACGTGCGGGAAAATCACGTCATTCTCATGTTTCATGTGTCGGTTCACCTCGGCGAGATAGTCGTCATAATATTTGAGTATCAGGAATCCTACGTCGGTTGCATCCTGACAGTTTATGGCTTTGATAAGTTTCTCGCGGATGGAGGGGAGTATGAAGTCGAGGAAATATGAATGGGCGTTCTCAAGATATGTGGTAAGGGCCGGAAGACTGATGTTGCGGGCGGAATAAGGTCTGCCACACACTAAATTGGCCACGGCCAGGAATGTGGAGGTATCCAGATTCTCGTTGCTGCAAATCTCGGCAATGGTGCTGTCGCCGAAGCCGAGCGGGATGTTAAATCGGTCGATGACCAGAAGCAGCAGGTTATTGTCGTCAACAAGATCGCGCAGACGGTCGTCGGCATGGTATGCTTCCAAACTATTTCCCTTTTCCATAATCTTTGATTTTCCGTTGCAAAGTTAAGAAAAAAAGCGAAAAGGGGAGATACCCAAAAATAAGTATCTCCCCCTGTGGTACGCCTACACATACCTCGGCATGTTGTAGGGGAAATCAGGGTACATCCCCGATAATTATTTCTTCTTGGACCAGAGTTTGGACATCTGTTCCAGGGTCTTGCCTTTGGTCTCGGGCACGAGTTTGGCGACGAACCATGCGGCCAGCACGCAGATCACGCCATACATAGCATAGACGAAGATGTGGCCGAAACTGGAGCCCATGTCAGGCGTGGACATGTTGTATAGAGGCACGAACGTGGAGGAGACTATGAAATTGGAAATCCACTGGAACGCCACCGCTATGGCCACGGCCTGGCTGCGGATGGTGTTGGGGAATATTTCGGAGATGAGCACCCAGCAGATGGGACCCCATGAGAACATGAAGCTTGCGGAGTAAATCATGATGGACACGGCAGGGAAGTAGGTGCCGAGCGACACCACATTTGCCAATGCGACGCCGAAAGCACCAATGGCCATACCTATCGAACCCCATATCAGCAGAGGTTTGCGGCCCAGTTTCTCGACCGTGAACACGGCCACGAGGGTGAACGAGATGTTGACGATACCCATTATTACAGTCTGCACCATCGGGTTGCCCATGCCCATCGATTCGAATATGCGAGGCGCATAGTACAGCACGGCGTTGATGCCTACGAACTGCTGGAACACCGACAGCATGATGCCCACGAAGATGACCATATATCCGAACGAGAACAGTTTCTCGCTCTTGGCCTCCACAGTACTCTTTATCTGGTTCAGCACCTCCACGCCCTTGGAGCGGCCATTGATGCGGCTCAGAATAGCCAGAGCCTTGGTGTCCTTGCCTACAAGTGCAAGGTAGCGCGGCGACTCAGGCACGAAGCATACCAGAACGGTGAACGCGGCGGCCACGAAGGCCTCGGAACCGAACATATAGCGCCATCCGGTCTGGATGGTCCAGGGATCGGACTGCGGGCTGACGGCATAGACCGTCTCGCCTATCTTTTCGATGACGGGGTTTGTGTGCTCTCCAAGAATCAGGAAGTTGACGAAATAAACGACTAACTGACCGAAGATGATGGCGAACTGGTTCCACGATACGAGTGTTCCACGCAGGTTGGAGGGCGCCACCTCGGCGATGTACATGGGGCAGATGGCCGACGCGATGCCGACGCCTATGCCGCCGATGATGCGGTAGATGTTGAAAGCCACCAACAGCGAGAAGGTGGGCTTGCCGTAATCGAAGAAGAAGAATTCCGGGTAGTAGGAGCCGAGGGCCGATACCAAAAACAGGATGCCGGCCAGTACCAGCGTGGGCTTGCGGCCGTAGCGCGAGGCGATTAGGCCTGATATGGCCGAGCCGATGATACATCCCAACAGGGCGCTGGAGGATGTGATGCCGTGTATCACGTCGGTATAGACGAAGTCCCTGGCTCCTAAGAAGAACGCCTGCAGGCCCTTCTCGGCTCCCGAAATCACGGCTGTGTCGTAACCGAACAGCAGACCGCCCAGAACGGCCACCGCCACAATGGAAAAAAGGTATGCTTTGCTGCCTTTGTCGTTTGTCATGATGTCAAATTTTTAATTGGAACCTAAGGTCGCCGCAAGGCAGCCTTAGGTGGAATATGCGGTTGAAAGCTAAACTTTAAACTTTAACTTTCAACTTTGTATCAGGCGTACATGTTGATGATGGCCTCGTAGAGTTCCTGCTTGCCGCTGGTCTGAGCGGGTTCGGGATTCTTCTTGGCGTAGGCCACGACATCCTCCAGAGTCATCTTGCCTTCCTCGAACTTCTTGCCCTCTCCGCTGTCGAATGAAGCGTAGCGGTCGGCCAGCATTTTCTTGTAAGGCGACTTCTCGAGCACGTCGGCTGCGCTGAGCAGAGCGCGGGCCATGGCGTCCATTCCGGCGATGTGAGCGATGAAGATGTCGTCCAGGTCAGTTGAGTTGCGGCGTGTCTTGGCGTCGAAGTTGGTACCGCCGTTGCCCAGTCCGCCGTTGCGGATTATCTGCATCATGGCCTGGGTCAGCTCATAGTTGTCGATGGGGAACTGGTCGGTGTCCCAGCCGTTCTGGTAGTCGCCGCGGTTGGCGTCGATGCTGCCCAGCATACCGTTGTCTACGGCTACTGCCAGCTCGTGCTCGAAGGTGTGGCCGGCCAGAGTGGCATGGTTCACCTCGATGTTCACCTTGAAGTCCTTGTCCAGATTGTGGGCCTTCAGGAAGCCGATTACGGTCTCGGTATCCACGTCATACTGATGCTTGCTGGGCTCCATGGGTTTGGGCTCGATCAGGAACGTTCCGGTGAAGCCATTGGCGCGGGCATAGTCGCGTGCCATGGTCAGCATGGTAGCCAAGTGCTCTTTCTCGCGCTTCTGGTCGGTGTTCAGCAGGCTCATGTAGCCCTCGCGGCCGCCCCAGAATACATAGTTTGTACCGCCAAGAGCGATGGTGGCGTCGATGGCGTTCTTGATCTGCACACATGCGCGTGCCACAACGTCGAAGTCGGGGTTGGTGGCGGCGCCGTTCATATAGCGTGCGTGGCCGAACACGTTGGCCGTACCCCACAGGTTCTTGATGCCCGTGGCGGCCATCTTCTCCTTCAGGTAAGCGGTGATTTCGTGCATACGGTTCTCATAGTCCGCGATGTCCTCGCCCATGTCGCCGATCAGGTCGATGTCGTGGAAGCAGAAATACTCGATGCCGAGCTTCTGCATGATCTCGAAGCCGGCGTCAGCCTTCTGCTTGGCGATGGTCATGGCGTCAGCGCCCTCGTTCCAGGGGAACTTCTTCGTTCCGCCACCGAACTGGTCGCCGCCCTCGGCGCACAGTGTGTGCCACCATGCCATGGCGAATTTCAGCCATTCCTTCATGGGCTTGCCCAGAACTACGCGCTCGGCGTCATAGTAACGATACGACATCGGATCGTACGATTCCGTGCCTTTGAATTGGATCTTCCCTATATGGGGAAAATATTCCTTTGTTGCCATTTCTTTGTGTGATTTTATAGGTTATAATGATTTTTCGAGTATGTTTTTCCAGCGTGCGAACGCATCGATGTAGGGCTGACGGTCGGCTGCCGGATGGATTATGTCAATCTGCTTGAGCGTCGAGAACGCCTGGTCGCGGTTGTCGTAGATACCGGCACCGATTCCTGCGCCACGGGCAGCTCCGGCCGAGCCGTCGGTGTCGAACAGCACGATATCGGCGCCCGAAACGGAAGCCAACGTGTCGCGGAACACGGGGCTGAGGAACATATTGGCGTGGCCGGCATGTATCTTGTTGATCTGCATTCCGATGCCTTCCATCACCTCCATGCCGTACATCAGGGCGAACACGATGCCTTCCTGCGCGGCACGCAGCAGGTCGTTGCGGTCGTTGATATTGAAGCGGATGCCATGGAACGAAGCACCCGGATCCTGATTCATCAGCACGCGCTCGGCGCCGTTGCCGAAGGGGAGGATGGTGACGCCGCGCGAGCCGACGGGAGACTTGGCGGCCAGCTCGTTCATCATGTCGTACGAGCAGTCGGGTGCGGCCACGTTGCGTTTCATCCAAGAATTGAGGATGCCGGTGCCGCTGATACAGGTCATTACGCCGATGCGCGGATCCTCGGCGGTGTGGTTCACGTGCGCGAAGTTGTTGACGCGGCTCTGCGGGTCATAGTCCACGCGGTCGTTTATGCCGAACACCACGCCGGAAGTACCGGCTGTAGCGGCCACTTCGCCCGGTTCGAACACGTTAAGCGACAGGGCGTTGTTGGGCTGGTCGCCGGCACGGTATGTGATGGGTGTGCCGGGAGCGAGGCCAAGTTCAGCGGCAGCCTCGGCGGTGAGTCCGCCCTGGTTGCTGAATGTCGGCACCACCTCGGGCAGTATGTCGAGGGAGTAGCCGAAATAGTCCATCAGAATCCTGGCGGGACCGTTCTCGCGGAAGTCCCACAGCATATATTCCGACAGGCCCTCGGGATTGGTGAGGCAGTTGCCGGTCATGCGCCAGGCCACATAGTCGCCGGGCAGCATTATCTTCCAGATACGGTCGAATTTCTCCGGCTCGTTCTCCTTGACCCAGGCTAATTTCGTAGCGGTGAAGTTGCCGGGACGGTTCAGGATATGGGGCATGATGTTGTCGTCGCCCAGCTCGGTCGACGCCTTCTCGCCGTAGGGGACGCCGCGGCTGTCGCACCAGATGATGGAGTCGCGTATCACCTTGCCGCCCTTGTCCACCATGACCAGACCGTGCATCTGGTACGAGATGCCGATGGCCTTGATGTCCTTGGGGTCGACTTTGGACATGGCCATCACCGACTTGGTGGCCTCGACCACGCGGGTCCACCAGTCTTCGGGAGCCTGCTCGGCCCATCCTGGCTGAAGGCTCTTGATAGGAGCTTCCTGATGCGGGTAAAAGTCAGTGGCCAGCACTTTGCCGGTGGCCGCATCCATCAGACACGCCTTGACCGACGATGTCCCGAGATCATATCCTAACAGTATCATAGTGTTTCGCTATTTTCGCTATTAATGGTATTCGTGTGTTTGTTTTTACATTAATTACGTATGTGGGTGCGGAAATACCCATGCGGGTGCGAAAATTTATTTTGGCTAAAGCCAAAAGGCCGGAACCAACCCGCCTGCTAAGGCGGACCTGAAGGCCCGCGCCGGAACTAACCCACACACGCGAAAGGGGCGGAATTAACCAGCCTAATATGAGTGGCCGGAAAGCCCGCAAGGGCCTTCCGGCTGGCTTGGATTAATAGGGATACTTGCCGTTAGTGGCGCCGGTCATGATGCCGTCCACGATATGGCCGGATCCTACCTGACCGTTGCTGCGGTTGAACAGGCCGAACATGCCTACACGGGGCTCACCGTTGTCCCAGGTAAAGGGGATGATGCCGTTGTCTTTAGCGGCTTTGGTGATATATTCCATGTAGTACTGCTCGGATTCCTTGATCCTTGCGTCGTTGCTGTGCAGCGTGGTGCCGTATTCGCCCAACACTACGGGAATGCCGTTGTCGACGAATTTGGCCTTAAGGCGTCCGAACACGTCGTCTACGTGATCCTCCTGGTCGGTGTTGTTGGTGACATATCCCTTGCGGTATCCCCAATACTGGTCGTTATCGGCCGAATGGGTGTAGTTGAAGGGATCGTAGAAGTGCACTTCCATCATGAGATGGTTCTTGGCGGGATCGTTGGGAATGGCGGTCTTGTTCAGCGCATACCAGGGATTGCAGCAGTAGGACTGCACCACCAGGTTGCGCTGAGCGTTATTGCCGCCGGTGGCGCGGACGGCATCGACGAAGGTCTGGTTGAACAGATCCACGGCCTCGCACTCGTCGGCGTTGGGCTCGCCCCACCATTCGTTGCCGTTGCGGGTGTTGCGGATCTCGTTGTTGCCCGCGAATATCAGACGCTGGCCGTAGTCCTTGAACTTGTCGGCTATCTGGGTCCAGATCGCAGCCTCCTTCTTGGCTACTGCGGGACCGTCGGTCATATTGGCGTGCAATTCCAGCCATCCACCGTCCCAATGACAGTTGATGATGACATAGAGACCACGGCTGTAGCAATAGTCCACAACCTCCTTGACGCGGTTCAGCCAGTCCTCCTTGATGGTCCAGGGTTCCGCGTCGGCCACGAGCTTCTGAGCCGCGCCCCACGACAGCGGAATACGCACGGCGTTGAATCCGGCCTTTGCCACGCCGTCTATCAGTGCCTGGTTCACCATCGGGTTGCCCCATCCGGTCTCGCCGGCAGGCACCTCCATGGTGTTGCCGATGTTCCATCCTGCATAGATATGCTTGGCAGCCTCCGTAGCGGTCTCACCGATCTCGTTACCCTTGGGATAATCGGGCCAGTTGATGTTGGCGGCGCCGCCTCCCGCCTGGGTCAGCGTGACGGTCAGCGTGGCGTTCTTGTCGGCATTTAGGGTCAGCACGATGTCGCCGGTGCGCTTGTCGCTCGAGATATTGGAGCTAACTTTGACATAAACCTTGGACTCGACCAGTCCGCGCACGGGCGCGGGCACTATCTCCATCCATGTGTCGGAAACGGCAGCCGTGTATTCGCCGGTGGCCAGAACGGGAATCTCCAGAGTCTCGCCGTCGGCCTTGACCTCGGGCGCTGTGAAACCGTCGGCCAGGAGAATGCCGTCGGAATTGCGCTGTGTCACCTTGACGGTGGCCTCGTTGGCGCCGCAGGTTATCTTCAGGTTGCCCGTGCGGTTGTCATAGACGTTATTGTCGGTTACGGTAACGGCCACGGCGTATACCGAGTTAGACTCACCGTTCAATGCGATGTCGCCCACCGAGAGCCATTCGGAATCGGATGTCACGGCCGGCTTGGCCGGCGCGGCGACATAGAGGGTCTGGGTGGCGGCCGTCTTCAGGAAGGTAAGCTCGGTGACGCCTACCTTGAACTCGCCGGCAAAGGGACCGTCGGGGGTCTTGTCCGAGTCCGAGCAGGAGCCCAGACCCAGAACAAGACTTATCAATGTTGCAAGAAACAAAATTTTCTTCATTTTTTATGATGGAAAATTATTAATACTATTCAGCGTAGTTAGGTACGGTGACCGACTCGATGGTGGCCTTGACCTTGGAGGTGTCTACAAGATCCTGCCAGAGGCCGTAAACCTCGATGCACCATACCACGGCGCCTTCGCATTCGCCGCCAAGAGCGCACTGCACGGTGTAAGTGCCGTCTGCCGTCACGTCGGCCGTAGCGCACTGACCGCCCCAGTAGCTGGGATCCCAGCTCGCATCGGCATACGAGATGTCGGCCTTGTAGTTCTTGGCCGCGTCAGCCTTCAGGTTGCCGTCGATGCCTTCGAGCTTGAAGGTGATGGTCATGGTTCCGGCGGGGAACTTCATACCGCTGAAGTCGGCGCCGAGACCCTTGGTGTCGCCATATTCGTTGAATATCTCGATGCGGCCGTCCGTGCCATTGCCGTCCTTGTTGTTGAACAGCACCTTGGTGTTGTCAACGGCTATGGTCTGCACTATGGGCCTCTTGGGATCAAGAGCGATCTTGTCTACGGTAGCCTGTATCTTGCCAGCGTCGGCCAGAGCAGCTCCCAGACCCTCGATGTCGATGCAGAATACCACGGCGCCCTCGACATCGGATGCAGTCTCCATCCATACGGTGTAGGTGCCGTCGCCGGTCACCACAGCGTCATACTTCTGGTTGGAGAAATTGCTCCAGTAGCTGGGATCCCAGCTGGCGTCGGCGAATTCCAGACCGGCCTTGAACGAGGTGGCCGCGCCTTCCTTCAGGTTGTCGTTGATACCCTTGACTGTGAAAGTCACTGCCATCGAATTGGAGAAGTTGATCTGGCTGATGTCCACACCCGGATCGTTCTTGGTCTGGCCGAACTCGTTGTAGATTTCGATGCGGATGCGTCCGTTGCCCTCGAGGTCGCCGATGTTGAGCTTGCTGCTGTCGGGAACTATCACCTTGGCGAACGGCTTGCGCACGGGACGTACGGAGACGCCGGTGCTGCGCTTGGCGATGGCCATCTTGGCCTCGGAGCCGTTCAGCATCAGCACTTCGGTATAGTCGGGTTCGTTGCCGTATGCCTGGCCGGTGGCGTAAACGCCCATGCCTTCCGTCACTGTCTCACCCTCGCGGATGCCGTCAATGGGGAAATAGATGCTGTTGCCGGTCTTCCTGGAGGTGAACTTATAGCAGTCGCCTTCTTTAGTTATATCCGACACTTCAAGGAGAGCCTCGAAGTCGGACTTGAGGGGTATGTAGCCCATTCCGGCAGCCTTGGCCACATCGCGAATGGACTGGGAAATGTCTATCGGAGCGTAGTCGGCCAGATTCTCCGAGCGGTTTAGGCCGGTCATGTCGCCGTAGCCCAGCAAGGCGCCTTTGGCTTTCTCGGCAGCTGCGCCGACGTTGTAACGGCACCATTCCACGGAAGTGCCCATGTCCACATAGTCGTCGGGCGACGCAGCCTCGGCGTCACACTTCTTCGGAGTGGTGAAGGTCTTGACGTTGTCGTAAATTTCCTTGCCGCCCAAGATCATGTATGTGGCGTAGGCATACTCCGTGTTGGGCACCAGGTTCTCCACCGGGATGGTGAATGAGTTTGTCTTGCCTTCGGGACGGAGGCGGATTACGGACGATCTGATCGATGGAGCGTTGTCGGCCAGGACGATGCCATAATCGAGTTCTTCGGCTTCGATAAGGTCGGAGACGCCGTTCACCGTACCGCCTAAAGTCACAGAAGTAGCTTCAAGCGAAGCAGGATCGGCGGTGCCTACCTGCCCGGCGGTCGTGACGAAGCTCTTGATCTCGCCGTAATAGCTCTGCATCTTCTGCAGCGTGACGCACGAAGCGTAGTAGTAGGTAACGCCTTCCTGCAGGCCGGTGATGTTGGTGACGAAATCACCGTTCTCGCCCATGGTGCCGGCAACGAACGTGCCGCCGGCAGTGGGATTCTCGGTGGTGGAGTAAACTGTTCCGACGGTGTACGAGTCCACGTTCATGGCGCTCAGGTCGGAAGCATGGCCGTTGATTGTGGCCGTCAATGCCGTTGTGGCGGCGTCGCCGGTAACGACCTCTTTTATGATCGGGTCGGTGTAGATGTTGACATCATCGTCGTTGCACGCCGTCAGGAAACCCGACAGGGCAAGTGCCGCCACACCATATATTATTGAATGTTTCATTGGTAGGTCCTAATTATTCGGGTCTTTCGAAAGGTTGGCCGTTATCGAACTTGACGTCCACGGTCACTGTAATCTCATTGTTGAAAAGGAATATCTCCTTGTTGGGGAAGCACGAAGCCGGTCCCCAGGGATTGTATATGTAACGCCGTGCGTCAACAGGATTGTTTGCATCGGCGGGTTTGCGGGAAATCGCATTATCGTCGAATGCGATGGAATTGCCGTCAATCTTTATTTCCTTGATCACGATGTCGCAGTTGGGGAATTTGGGCAGCACTTTGTACAGATCCACCCAAAGACAGGGATCATTCTCTGAATTGCTTCCCGTGACGGACAGTGTGTATGTTCCGTCTCCTTCGATATAGAGTGGTGCGCCTTCTATCATAGTCCAACTGGTGGTGTTGTTATAGCACAACTGGAGCTTGAACTTCGGAGCGGAGCTGCCGCCGAACTGGGCCACGAAATGATAGGCTACATACTGAACAGGCTTGCCGGAGAAATCTTTGACGAGACGTCCGAGATAGAGGTCGGAAACGCGGCCTAAGTCATCCTTCTCGTAGCGGAGCACACGCAGGGTGTTGTCATCGTTCAGGGCGAAGTCCACATCCGGGCTAAGCGCGGTGGAGCTGATGGGAGTATCAAAGGAGAGGAAGCCGGACTGCGACAGGTTGTACTTGCCGCTGGTTTCCACTTCGCCGACGGTGGTGGTGAACAGGCCGGGAGCGTCGGTGTCGAGGTTGATGTTCACGGTAGCCTCCACGAAGTTCTCGCCGTCCTTGGTCTTGTTGCTGTAGAGGTCGCACCATTCGAAAGGCTTGTCGGCGTCGATGCTCCATGTGCAGTAGCGGTTCTGGGTCAGCAGGAGGTTGTACCACTCGCTGTCCAGTTCAGGCTCGGGAACCACGTCGACTGTCGGAGGCACATAGCTCTCGGCATATTCCTTGCTTACGAAGTTGAAGCAATATAATGCGTCTCCCTCGTTCGACAGCACCGGGTCGCGGTGGTTGGCTATCATCAGCTGGTTCTCGTCCAGATAGAGGATCACGTATCCGTTGCGGAAGTCCTTGGCCTTTCCGTCGGTCCATGCGGCGTGCAGGAAGTCTACTCCGTTGGCTGCCATGGTCCAGGCGTCGGGATTCATGTCGAAGGTGCCTTCTTTCGTGGTAGGTACGCCGTCCACGTATGTGGTGGTAGTAAGCTTGGCGCCGCCCTGGAGCGAGAATGTCATCTCGGCCTTCAGGTCGTCCTCGGTGATGCCTACATCGCCGTTAGCAGGCTCCCACCATGTCTTGCTGCCGAAATCGGTGTGCGTGGCGCTGGGGTCGAAGCAGGAGTAGTAACCCTGTTTCTTACCGTAGTTGCCGTTGTCGGGCACCCAGGTCTTGGAGTTGCCGCCACCACCGGTCAGATTCTCCCACATCTCGCCGGTGATGAAGTCGGCGCACATGTCCTCGATATTGAAAGTATAGGGCTGTCCCATTACGAGGCCGCCTCGGGTGATGACACCGAAGGTCACGGTCTGCTCGCCGGGGAAGGCGCACTTCAGGTCGAGTTCGGGCTTTTCAGACTGGCCCTGGCCGTGCTGCCAGTAAACCTGATAGTTGGAAGGCATCAGGCTCTTGAGATGTATCAGATTCGGGTTCTGGGCGTCCGGAGTGACCGTAAAGGCCACGCCCTGTACCAGGTCGTCGGGGCTTACATCCGGTGCATCCAGCTCATATTTGTCGGCGCATGACGTTCCCAACACCATGGCCATCGCTGCTGCTGCGCAGGTTAGAAAATTGAATTTCATGTTGGTTTGCTGTTTCGGTTTCCCTCCCGGTCCCGTGAGACCGGGAGGATTTATATAGTTAAAGATTAATAGGTCACATTACCATCCTTCGTTCTGCTTCAGAACACCGTGCGACAGAGTGATCTGGTTGTAGGGGATCTGGCAGAGGCCCTTGGTGCGGATAATCTGTGCGCGGTCGTACGACAGCTGAACCTCGTTGCCGCCGTTCAGGACGGTAGCCGCGGAAGCGCAGACAGCGTCAGCCATCACGTCGACACCCTGACGGAGAAGGTCCCAGTAGCGGACACCCTCGAACGCCAGCTCGCGTGCGCGTTCCTCCATGATGTTCTGCTGGTTCAGGGCCAGATGGCCCAGGCCGGCGCGGGCGCGTACCTGATCCAGATATGCGCTGCCGTTGCTGCTGCCCAATTCGGCTGCCATCAGCAGGACGTCGGCATAACGCATTATGATCCAGGTCTGGGCGTTCTGCGTCATGAAGTCACCCGTTCCGTCAGGATTGGTGGCTGCCGACGAGTTGTTGCCGAACACTAACGGACAGTATTTCTTGTTGGAATAACCGGTGTATTCACGCCAGTCCTTGAGTGCATTAGCATAGTCAGCGCTGCCGGTCACACCTTCACCTGCCAGGTCGATGGCCGAAGCTGTGCGACGCGTGTCGTTGGCTGTAAATAAGGAACTATAATATTTGGGAGATATTGTGGCCAGTCCCCAGCCCTTGCCGTAGGGGCTTGAGTTCAGTCCGCGCATACCGATATTCACCAGCCAGCGGTTGGAGTCGTTGTTGCCGTTATAGTCCTGGGTGGGGGTGAACATCTGGCAGAGAATCACCTCGCTGTTGGCGTCGCCGGCGTAGGTGGATTTCTCGGGATCCCAGCCGATTGCGCCGTCAGCCAGGGGAACAAGCGATGCCGCGGGCCACAGGTCCTTGAAGTCGGGAACCAGCTTGTAGCGGTCGGAGGCGATAACGTCCTCGCAGGCGGCCAGGGCGTCGGCCCTGGTGATGGTGGTGCCTTCGACGGTGACGGGGTCGCCGCCCATGTAGCCGTTGTAGAACAGATATGCACGAGCCAGGATGGCCTCGCAGGCATATTTGGTGATGCGGCCGAAGCTGTCGGCCGATGTGTATGCGTCGGCGGGAATATTCTCCATCGCAAACTTCAGGTCGCTGAATATCACGGCATATACATCCTTGGGATCTGCCTGCTCGCGGTTTTCGTTGCTGGGCTCGGTGAACAACGGGATGTTGCCCCACAGACGCACCATGTCGAAGTACAGGAACGCGCGGATGGCGCGGGCTTCGCCGAGTATCTGGTTCTTCTTGGCCTCGCTGCTCCAGTCCACGTTGTCCACCTGCGTGATCAGCGTGTTGCAGCGGAACAGACCTGCGTAGTACGACTTCCAGTCCTGTTCGAACATGTTCATCTCCGACGGGCCGGGGGCTGTGGAGAACTGGTCGACGTTCTGGGCGCCGAATCCGTCTGACATGCCGGAGCCTCCATAGCATTCGTCGCTCATGATCGTTGAGGCTATCATGAAGGGATATGTGCCGGGTTGGGACGATATCTGACGCCAGCCGTCGTAGCACCCTATCAGGGCGCGCTCGGCCTGTGTTTCTGTCTTGTAATAGTTGTTTGAGTTCGGCTCAGTCTTGCTGACGGTATCCAGGAAGCTCTCCGCGCACGATGCCATGCCCAGAGCCGCTGCCGATACAAGTCCGAGACCCAAAATCTTATTTATATTTTTCATTTGTTTCATTTTTTTAAGCTTGTTTAGACCGGAGTTAAATATCCGTAAACTTCATTGTCGAATCTTAACGCGGTCTTAGAAACTGTTTTAAATTTATTACGAATAATTTTTTATATGGATTCTTTCATGGCTTTTAAGAATCTTTTTGGCTGTTTTCGCCAAGTTTCGGCAGTCGCAACCGAAAGGTTTCTCCTTTCTCAACTTGCTAAAACATCTCAAAAATCTTCTCAAAATCCATTGAAAATAAATTTAAACAGTTTCTTAGAAAGCAAGGTTGACACCGAACAGGTATGTACGCGAGCGGGGATAGAAACCGTTGTCGATACCCGACACCCAAGCCTGGGAACCGAAACCGATCTCCGGGTCCATGCCGTCGTACTTGGTGAATGTGGCCACGTTCTGCACCTGGAAGTAGAGGCGGCAGTTGCTCAGCCATTTCTTGTTGATGAGCGGAGCGAAGTTGTAGCCTAAGGTGATGTTGGAGATGCGGAAGAAGTCGCCGTTCTGGATATAGAGGTCGCTGAACTGCCAGTTGGTGTAGTCGGTGGTGACGCGCGGAATCTTGTTGGAGGTTCCCTCGCCGGTCCAGCGGTCCAGGATGCGTGTGGTATAGTTTGCGTGGGCGTTGTCGACGCTGCGGTAGGACTGAACCAGCTGGTTGCCTGCCACGCCGTTGCCTACGATGCCGAGGTCGAAGTTCTTCCAGTAGAGGTTGATGTTGACGCCGTATGTGAAATCGGGAATGCCGTTGCCCAGGTCGGTCTTGTCCTCGTCGCTGATCTTGCCGTCATGGTTCAGGTCCACGAACTTGACATCGCCGGGAGCCACGTTGTTCTGCAGTATACCGTTGCCGGCTGCGATCCAGTCGTCGATATCCTTCTGGTTCTGGAACAGACCGGCGGTCTTATAGCCCCAGAAATAACCGATGGGATGACCGTTCTCGGCGCGGTAGAACTCGGCGGAGTTGTTGTAAAGCATACCGACGTCGCCGTGGATGATACCGTCGCTGTTGGGTATGGCGCCCACGCGGTTCTTGTTCCATGCGCAGTTGAAGCCGATGTTGTAGCTGAAGTCGTTGCCTACGGTGTCGTGCCAGTCGAGGTTCAGCTCTATACCGGTGTTCTTTACGTTACCGCCGTTGATGAATGGGGCATCCGTGCCGGCTGTGGCGAGGATAGGAGCCACTACGAGCCAGTCCTTGGTGTTCTTCATGTAGAAGTCGAAGTTGATGCCGAAACGGCTGTTGAACAGACGGGCGTCGAAACCGATGTTGGTCTGCTCGGAGGTTTCCCATGTCAGGTCCATGTTGCCCAGACGGCTGGGATATGCGCCCCAGTTGCTCTCCAGGATGGTGGGGTAGCCGGTGTTGTACACGCCGTTCGGACCTAAGTACTGGCCGAACAGATAGTGGGTGTTGGTCACCTTGATGGGGGAGATGTAGCGGTAGTTGTCGATGTTCTGGTTACCTACGCGGCCCCAGCTTGCGCGGATCTTCAGGAAGCTCAGCCAGCTTGCCGCCGATTCCATGAATTTCTCGTTGCTGATGTTCCAGCCCACAGAAACCGAGGGGAACCAGCCGTGGCGGTGGCCCTTGGCGAACTTGGAGCTGCCGTCGTTACGCAGAGTGAAGTTGATCATGTAACGCTCCTTCCAGTTCCAGCCGATACGGCCGAAGTAGGAGACGGTGCGTGTCTTGTCGAAGGGATAACCCGAGGCGGCCAGACCGTCGCCGGTGGAGGCTGCGGTGCCGTTGCTGACCCATGCGAAGGGCCATGTGTTGAAGCCTTCCTTAAGCGAGGCGTTGGAAGCGCCCACGTATTCGCCGCGGAACTGCGATGCCTCCATACCGATCATCACGTTGAAGGCATGGTCCTTGATCTCCCAGTCGTAGCTGGCCGTATTGGTCCATGTCAGCGTCCAGGAATTGCTCATGTTCTGGTCCACCTTTTCCAGTGTATTCTTGGAATAGGGGCTGAACTCGTATGTAGGACTGAACGAACGCCAGTCGCTGCTGTTGTATACGGCGCCGAACACGGTGCGTATCTTCAGGCCCTGTATGGGCTGCAGCTGAACGTATGCGTTGCCGTTGAAGGTGGCGTTCTTCGACTGGCGGTCGGTGTTGACCATCATGGCTCCGTAGGGGTTGCCGTCGTTGTTGTACCAGTCGGAGTTGGTGGTGCAGTTGTAGTTGCCCTCGGCGTCGTATATAGGAGCGAGGGGCGAGGTGTTGAACGCACCGCGCAGGGTGTTGTTGTAGACGTTGCCGTCGCCGATGCTGGTGGACTTGCGGTAAACGAAAGCCACCTGCTCGCCGATGGTCAGGATGTCGCCGAACAGATGATGGTCGGAGTTGACGCGGAAGTTGTAGCGGTTGTAGTTCGATACCTTCGGACCGCCCACGATGCCTTCCTGGTTCACATAACCGGCGCTGACGGCGTATGTGCTGGTCTTCGAACCGCCGCTAACACCTAAGTTATAGCTCTGTGTGATGGCGCCGTTGTGGAACATGGAACCGAGCCAGTCGGTGTCGATCAGGTTGCCGTCGGCGTCATAGATGCTCTTGAAGCTGGACCAGTCGTAGGGCTTGTCGCCGCTGTTGACCTGCTGCTCGTCCATGATGGTCATGTACTCGCGCGCGTTGAGCATCTTGGTGCTGTGGGCCACGTCCTGCCAGCCGCAATAGCCGTCGAAGGTAACCTTGGCCGTGCCTTCCTTACCGCTCTTGGTCGTGACGAGCACAACGCCGTTGGCGGCCTGCGCACCGTAGATGGCGGCCGAAGCGGCGTCCTTAAGCACGTCGATGCTCTCGATGTCGTTAGGGTTCAGGGTGGAGATGTCACCGCCCACACCGTCTATAAGGTACAGAGGCGATGCGTTGCCTGTGGTGCCAAGACCGCGGATGCTTACCTTCATGGCAGCACCGGGCTGTCCGGATTCCGAACTGATCTGCACGCCCGGCATCTGGCCCTGCATGGCCTGCAGCGGAGACGTGGTGTTCATCTTGGCAATCTCGTCACCCTTCACCTGCGATGTGGCGCCGGTCACCAGCTTCTTCTTCTGTGTGCCGTAACCTACCACTACGACCTCGTCGAGCACGGAGCTGTTCTCCAGCAGGGCGACGTCGAGCTTGGAGCCTGTCACCTTGATCTCGCGGTTGTTCATTCCGACATAGCTGAAACGCAATGTCTGGCCCATTTCTGCATTGATGGTGTAATTACCGTCAATGTCGGTCGAGGCACCCGTGGTGGTGCCCACTACAAACACGGATGCCCCGATCAGCGGTTCGCCGTCCTGCGCCGACGTAACCGTACCGGTCACTTTGACAGGCGCGGCACTCATCATGCCGGCGCCGACCAACAGTGCGACGCCCGCCAGCAGTTGCCGGCCAAGTGTCTGCATCCAAGATTTTCTCTTGTTTGATTTTTCCATTGGTATACTTGTTGTTGTTAATAGTTTTTCGGTATATAGTCAGTTCGTATGCTTCCGTTAAGGTCTGGTTATGTCGAGTCATGGTAATAATCCGTCAGGAATCCTGCGAAGGTCAGGCGCAGGATGGAGGCATCGGTGTTATTTCCGCTGCAAAATTAATATCCGTTCACATTTTTTCAGGGGAGTTAATGATTATAAGGCGTGAATGATTTGTTCCATCCTGACATTTGTTGTAAATAAAAAGGGTATAAAATGATAATTGGCTTCTATAATATGTTTTATAACATATTTAATAAATGGGCTGAAACCTCCGAAATAAGACAGGTTTTGTTAATTTTGCAATGAAATACACACCGGATGCATCAAGGAATGTTAACCATTGCCTTGCCACTCGGAAAAGAACCTGATTGCATGAAAAGGATTACATATTCATTAACCTTCATACTGATTTTCATCGCCTCGTTCGCTGCGCATAGCGAAGATATCAGATTTCGGACCATACAGGAGAGCGGTGGTCTGGCCAGCAATCATGTGCTGTCGATGTTGCGCGACAGCAACGGCTTCATGTGGTTCGGCACGGCTTCGGGCCTGAACCGGTTTGACGGCGTAGGCATGAAGGTGTTCATGAACGATCCGGAGGACCCCGCTTCGCTACACGACAATTACGTGCAGGACATCCAGGAAGATCCGCAGGGCAACCTGTGGATATGCGCCGGCGACGTATATGCCGTATTCGATCCGCGCACAGAGACTTTCCGTAAACTCGGCCCCGACTATTACAAGGGCATCGGCATGAAACAGGAGGCCCAGATTGTATATATCGACAAAAACGATATGTGGCTGTGGGCACGAGGTGACGGATTGTACGCGCGTATAGGGGGCGTCACGCGTATGGTAGAGGCATACAATCCACAGGCCGAGGTGACGGATATAGTGTCGAATCCGCGCACCGGCCGCATGTATGTGGCACGCAGCGACGGCAGTATCGGTGAATATGACAAGGCCGGCCGTAAGCTTGTCAAGAAGCTGCATGTAGGTGTCAAAGATGTGGACAGAGCTATCTTTTCACTGTTTGTCGACCGAATGGAACGCCTGTGGGTATACAGCGAATATGGCGCGTGGGTCTACGACACAGGATCCGGACATTGGCTCGGTGATGAGGCGCGTCCGCGGCTCGCCGGCAATTCAGTAACCGCCATCGATCAGGATGTCGTCGGCAATATCTGGATCGGATACGATAACGAGGGTCTGGAGGTGCGTGGCGCGGACGGTACGGTGACCGTGTTGAAAAACAGGCCGGGCGACATCACATCGTTAGGTAACAATTCAGTAGAGTCCATCTACCGTGATTCCGACGGCGGTATGTGGATAGCCACCATAAAAAACGGCGTGTCGGTATATTATCCTAACGAATATAAGTTCAGTCATTATAATGTAGGCGACATCAACTGCATGGTTTCGGGCGGCAAAGAAATCGTGTATGCCGGTACCGACCACGGGGAGCTGATAGCCATAGATACCGACACGCATAGCTGGCGTAACATACCGGTGCCTGCCGAATATGGCGACCGGGCCATAACCGATCTCGGCATCACGCCCGACGGAACGGTATGGATCGGTACGTATAAGGGGGGTATGTATAGTTACAGGAACGGACAGTTCACCAGATATGCCGAACAGAATGGACTCAATTCGCCTAATATATGGGCTGTGGTTCCCATGGCGGACGGCACTGTGTGGATAGGTACATTAGGCTCCGGGATCCAGAAGCTGGATCCCGCTTCCGGCAAATTCACCACCTATAATGTCAGCAACTCCGGTCTGAAGTCCAACTATATAAGTACCATGACGTTGGGCCGCGACGGACGAATCTACATAGGCACGACCGAAGGCGTGTCGGTCCTGGAGCCTTCCACGGGCAGCATAGCCACGATGGAGGGGTATTCAAAGCAGGTGAAGCGGCCTGGTTCCCGCAACGTGAACCAGCTGTTGTACGATTCGCGGGGCCTGTTGTGGATCGCCACGCGCGAAGGGCTGTACGTCTACGATCTGGCCAAGGACAGGCTGGTGAATGTGTCGCTCGACGGCAAGTCAACGTCCATGTTTATCAGCGGTGTGGCCGAAGGAGAGGAGAAAACCGTATGGGTGACATCGGGAAGCAACATATATAATGTATCGGTCGAAAGTAATGTTAAGAGCGATGAATACAGGTTTGTCAGCTACGGATTCGGAGTGGAGGACGGCCTTAGCGGCCAGAGTTTCAACCAGCGGTCGCTGTGTGTCACATCCGGCGGCCTCGTACTGGCGGGAGATCTGAGCGGTATCCTGGTGATAGACCCTCAGAAGCTGCGTTTCGGCTCGAAAGTGCCGAGACTGCGGTTCACGTCTCTGCAGATAGGCAACGACATAATCGAGCCGGGACGTAAATATGGCGGCAGAGTGGTGCTCCCCGAGAACCTGGCTTATATAAAGGAACTCAATCTCGGAGCGAAACAGAATGAAATCACCATATCGTTCAGCACGGATTCATACCAGCACGCCAGTTTCGGACAGTATGAATACAAACTGGAAGGGTACGACGATAACTGGCGCCGTTGTCCGCGTGGCGTCAACGAAGTGCATTACGTCCAGTTGCCTCCGGGACATTACACGCTGAAGGTCAGACTGCTCTATCCCGGCATTCCCGCCGACGAAATAACGGGCGAACTGGAAATCAACGTGGCCCGGCCCTGGTACGCCACATGGTGGATGATATGCCTGTATGTGCTGTTGGGATTAGCCGTTGTTGCAGGAGTGATGTGGTGGACCAAGCGTCGCGAACGCATTCGTTATCAGGCCGCGCGCCGTAAGGAGGCAAGGCGCAAGGAGATAGAACTCAATGAAATGAAATTCAGGTTCTTCACCAACGTCAGCCACGACCTGCGCACGCCGCTCACGCTGATACTGTCGCCCGTGGAATCGCTGTTGAACGAAAAGACCGAGGAGCGGGACGTGAACCGCCTCAACACCATCAAGCGTAATGCCGACCGATTGCTGTACCTGGTGAATCAATTGCTCGATTTCCGCAAGAACGAGATGTCGGGACTGCATCTCAACCTGTCGCGAGGCAATCTGACTGACACCGTGCGCAAGGCGATGGAGGATTTTTTGGACATGGCCGGCAGACGCAACATCGACATGCGGTTTGAGTCGGAGCCGCCGGCAATTCCGATGGTGTACGATGCCGACAAGATCACCAAGTGCGTCATGAACCTGCTTTCAAACGCCATGAAGTACACTCCCGATGACGGAAGCATACTGGTGCGTGTGGAACAGAAAGGGGACCATGTGGAGATTGCCGTGACGGATAGTGGCAGTGGCATTGATGATAAGGATAAAAAACATATTTTCGAGCGTTTCTACATGGCCGGCAACGAGTCGGGCGCCAAGACCGGTACCGGAATCGGGCTGAGCCTTGTGTTTGAATATGTCAAACTGCACGGCGGCGAGGTTTCGGTAGAGGATAACAAGCCTAACGGAGCCATATTCAGACTGACGATTCCCATGGACCTCAAGGTGGACGAAACTGCCGGAACGGGTAATGAAAGCGAGGCTACAGGGAATGCTACGGCAGGCGCCGAGGCAGACCCGGACGCAACGGTATCCGCAGCAGAGAGGTCGGACAGGCCCTCCGTGCTGTTTGTGGACGACAACAAGGACCTGACTACCTTCCTGAAGGATGAATTCTCGGGCACGTACGATGTCGATACGGCTTCGGATGGCATGGAGGCCCTGGAAATGACGAAACACAAGGATTACGACCTGATAGTGACCGACATAATGATGCCGGTGATGGATGGCATAAAACTGACGCGCGAACTGAAATCAAAAAAGGGCACCCAGGACATTCCGGTGATAATGCTGACGGCCAAGCAGGATGTGTCGTCTGTCCTGGAGGGACTGAGCCTCGGTGCGGATGACTATGTCACCAAGCCGTTCAACAATCAGGTGCTGTCGCTGAAGATAAAGCGTCTGGTGGGATTGAAGCGCGGAGGCGTGAAACGGTCGTACATCGAACCGACGCCTTCGGAGATAGAAATCACCTCACTCGACGAGCAGTTGGTCAGCAAGGCCGTGAAGTATGTGGAGGAAAATATGTCGCGACCGGAACTGACCGTGGAGGAAATGAGCCGTGAGTTGGGCATGAGCCGCGTGCATCTTTACAAGAAGTTAGTGGCGCTTACAGGCAAGTCTCCGGTGGAATTTATCCGTGTGCTGCGGTTGAAACGCGCGGCACAGTATCTGCGCGAATCGCAGATGAACGTATCGGAAATCGCATTCCAGCTCGGCTTCAACAATCCTAAGTATTTTTCCAAATACTTCAAGGAGGAATACGGCGTAACGCCCAAGGAATATCAGGATAAATTAGGCAAGTAAATATGTTAATTTAACAAATTATGCCTTATTGGGAAACATCAGGTGATGTGTATTAACATCGTGTTGATAACCAGTCAACATATTTGATTGATTCGGGATAAATATTAAGTTAATTTTGCAGTGTCGGAACCAGACGGTTTCGGCACTGATTGTTTTGAACTGACAGTGAACCTTAAAAACATTTTTTAAAGGCAACAACACACTAAGGCAGTCAACCTTAAAGAGACTAACACAAAACATCCCCGATAGATGAAAATAAATAATATCAACTTGCTTGCAGGCGTGCTGGTGATGGGATCGCTCCTCACTCCGGCATCGGCATGGGCAAAGAAGGCCGGCTACGAACGGCTGAAAGACGGTGTAGTGGTGACCGCACCCGACGCCAAGGTGCGCGTCCGTGTCATCAACGACAAGATAATGCGCGTATCCGCCACTCCCGAACAGGAGTTTAAGGCAGACTCCTCGCTTGTGGTGCTTCCTAAGTTCCAGGGTAACGCCAACAACCCTCAGTTCACCGTGACCGAGAAGAAGGGCGTTGTAGAGGTTGCCACCAGTCAGATCAAGGCCGTGATCAACGAGAAGAACGGCCAGGTCAAGTTCTACGACCACAAAGGCAAGGAACTGTTGGTGGAGAACCAGAACGGACGCACGTTCACACCCCGCGTCACCGACGGTACGAAGGCATATACGGTACAGCAGACATGGCAGTCGCTGAATCCCGACGAGGGCATCTACGGACTCGGTCAGCATCAGGCCAACGAGTTCAACTATAAGGACAAGAACGAGGAACTGTTCCAGTACAACACCAAGGTGTCGGTGCCTTTCGTGGTTTCCACCGACAACTACGGCCTGCTGTGGGACAGCTATTCGCTGTGCCGCTGGGGCAATCCCAAGGACTACAGCCAGCTCGGCGAGGTATTCAAGCTCTTTAACAAGGAGGGAAAGGAAGGTACGCTGACCGGCACATACATCGACAAGGAAGGCAAGACCATGGTGCGTCAGGAACCGAAGATTTACTTCGAGAATCTGATCCGCGGCGACCTGGCTCATGTCATCAACCTGCCCCAGAACTTCGACTATGCCGGCTCGAACGTGACTTACGAAGGTTACATCGAGCCTTCGGAGACCGGTCTCTACAAGTTCATCATGTATTATTCCGGTTACCAGACCATATACATCGACGGTAAGAAGGTGGTCGACACCCGCTGGCGCACGGCATGGAACCCGAACAGCTATAAGTTCCAGGTCAACCTGCAGGCCGGCAAGAAGGTGCCCGTCAAGATAGAATGGGAGCCCAACGGATCGGTGGCATACTGCGGACTGCGTGTCTACGCACCCGTCAAGGACGGCGAGCAGCTGTCGTGGTGGGGCCAGATGCAGGATATGATCGACTATTACTTCATCTATGGCAAGGACATGGACGACATTATCGCCGGCTACCGTACATTGACCGGTAAGGCCCCGATTATGCCGAACTGGGCCATGGGTTACTGGCAGAGCCGCGAGAAATACAACACCCGCGACGAGGTGTTGAGTACCGTCAGCGAGTTCCGCAAGCGCGACATTCCCATCGACAACGTGGTGATCGACTGGCTGCACTGGAAGCAGGATTCATGGGGAAGCCACGAGTTCGACAAGGAGCGATTCCCCGATCCCAAGGGTATGGTTGACTCCATCCACGACATGAACGCACACGTGATGGTATCGGTATGGCCCAAGTTCTACGTCACCACCGACCATTATAAGGAATTCGACATGAACGGCTGGATGTACAAGGGTGCAGTACGCGATTCGATCCGCGACTGGGTAGGCCCCGGCTATCTCGGCAGCTTCTACGACGCATACAATCCCGACGCACGCAAGCTGTTCTGGAGCCAGATGAACGACCACTATATGCCCTTGGGCATCGACGCATGGTGGATGGACGCCAGCGAGCCCAACGTGCGCGACTGCATCGACATCGAGTACCGTAAGGACCTTATGAATCCCACATACGCCGGTCCGGCCGACAAATACTTCAACGCATACGCACTGATGAACGCCGAGGCCATCTACGACGGCCAGCGCGGCGTGGATCCCGACAAGCGCGTGTTCCTGCTGACACGTTCCGGTTTCTCCGGCCAGCAGCGTTACAGCACCGCCACATGGAGCGGCGACATCGGCACACGCTGGGAGGACATGGAGGCACAGATTGCCGCCGGACTCAACTTCGCCATGAGCGGCGTCCCCTACTGGACCATGGACATCGGCGGTTTCTGCGTCGAGGACCGTTACGTGAAGGGTGCGGCCAAGTACCTTGAGGCCGGCGAGGAGAACGACGACCTGAAGGAATGGCGCGAGCTCAACACACGCTGGTATCAGTTCGGAGCGTTCGCACCCCTGTTCCGCGCACACGGACAGTGGCCCTTCCGCGAGGTCTACAACATCGCTCCCGAGGATCATCCCGCTTACAACAGCATCGTGAAATATACCAAGCTGCGCTACAACCTGATGCCTTACATCTATTCGCTGGCCGGCAAGACATATTTCGACGATTACACCATCATGCGTCCCATGGTGATGGACTTCACCGCCGACCTGAACACGCGCAACCTGAAGGATCAGTACATGTTCGGTCCCGCCTTCCTGGTGGCTCCCGTTTACAAATACGGCGCACGTGACCGTGAGGTTTACTTCCCCGCCGGAGAGACCTGGTATGACTTCTATACCGGCAAGGCCGTTAAGGGTGGCCAGACGCTGAAGGTGGACGCTCCCTACGAGACGATGCCTCTGTTCGTACGCGGCGGTTCGATAGTACCTGCCGGCGGCGACATACAGTATGCCGCACAGAAAAGCGACGAACCCGTGACCATCGTGGTTTACGGCGGACGTGACGGCGACTTCACCATCTACGAGGACGAAGGCACCAACTATAACTATGAGAAAGGCGCCTTCAGCAAGATTCGTCTGGAATACAACGACAAGACCAACGAACTCACCATAGCCGACCGCGAGGGCAGCTTCCCCGGAATGCAGTCCGACCGCAAGTTCAACATCGTGAAGGTAGATGCCGCCCATCCCGTGGCAGACGCCATCAAGGCCAAGGGCAAACTCGTGAACTACAACGGCAGGAAAGCGGTAGTCAAACTCTGATCAAACACCCCTGATATAAGAATAAGTGTATATTGGATAGTAAGATTTAAAAACACACGTTTATTCATGCAAATCAGAAGAACAATTCTGAGTCTTATTGCGGCCGGATTCCTCGCGACGGGGAGTTCGGCTGCTGAGGCTAACACATACCGCACCAACTTCAACAAGGGGTGGCGGTTTTCGCTCGACTCGGTTAACTGGCGTCAGCTTGACCTGCCGCACGACTGGGCGATAGAAGGAGATTTCAGTGCCGACAACCCATCGGGAGCCGGAGGCGGCGCATTGCCCGGCGGCATCGGATATTATACCAAGACGTTTACGGCCGGCAAGAACCGTGGCGACAAACGGCTGTTCATCGACTTCGACGGAGCGTTCATGAACGCGTCGGTGTGGATCAACGGCCATCTGCTCGGTACGCGGCCCTACGGCTACGCCTCGTTCAGCTATGACCTGACGCCATACATCAAGGAAGGCGAGAACGTGCTGTCGGTGAAAGTTGACAACTCGAAGCAACCGAATTCGCGCTGGTATTCCGGCTGCGGCATCTACCGCAACGTGTGGATGCGCGAGCGCAGCGCCATTCACGTGCCGCTGTGGGGCCAGCACGTGGTGCCTTTCGACATATCGAAGCAGAGCGCCAAGGTGAAACTGACCACTACTGTGACCAACACGGGCAGGAAGCCTGCAGTGCTGAGTGTCGTAACCATGCTGATAGGACCGAACGGCCGTATCGTGGCCGGGAACCGGTCGCCGCTTATATTGAAGAAAGGCGAGACGCGCGACTGCGAGCAGACTCTGGCATTCGACAATCCGAAACTGTGGAGTGTGGACCATCCAGAACTATATACCGTACATACCGAGATAGAGGAGAAGGGCAAGGTGCTGGACCGTGTGGAGACCACCACCGGATTCCGTAACCTGCGTTATGACGCCGCCAAAGGATTCTTCCTCAACGACTCGGCCATGAAGATAAACGGTGTATGCCTGCATCATGATGCCGGTGCGCTCGGAGCCGTGGTGAACCGCCGCGCCATCGAGCGTCAGCTGCAGATCATGAAGGAGATGGGTGTGAACGCCATCCGAACCACCCACAATCCTCCGGCGCCCGAGCTGTTGGCCCTGTGCGACAGCATGGGCCTGATGGTTCAGGATGAGTTCTTCGACATGTGGCGCCGCCGCAAGACACAGTACGATTATTCCAACTACTTCGACGAGTGGCATGAGCGCGACCTGACCGACCAGATGAAGCGCGACCGCAACCATCCCTCTGTGATACAGTGGAGCATCGGCAACGAGGTGCTGGAGCAGTGGAGCAGTGCGGACGCCGACACACTCAGTCTGGAGGAAGCCAACCTGATACTGAACTTCGGCCACAGCAAGGATATGCTGGCCCATGCTGATTCGGGTATGTCGGTGAATTCGTTACTGACCCAGAAATTGGCCGACCTGACCCGCTCGCTCGACTCCACGCGCTACATAACGGCAGGTTGCAACGAGCCTGATCCGGGCAATCATCTGTTCCGCTCCAACGCCCTTGATATAATCGGCTACAACTACCACGACTATTGCTTCCAGGATGTTCCCAAGAACTTCCCCGGAAAGCCGTTCATCGTGACCGAAAGCGTGTCCGGCCTGATGACCCGCGGCGCATACATCATGCCATCCGATTCGATGTACATCTGGCCCGAGCGCTGGGATAAGCCCTTCAGCCGCGAGGTGCTGGAATGCTCCAGCTACGACAACAACCATGTGCCCTGGGGATCGACTCACGAGAAGTCGATGTATGACGTGCAGAACAACGACTTCATCATGGGACAGTTCGTATGGACCGGATTCGACTACATAGGCGAGCCTACGCCATACGGATTCCCGGCACGTAGCTCGTACTTCGGTATCGTAGACCTTGCCGGCATCCCCAAGGATGTGTACTATATGTATCAGAGCCAGTGGCGTCCCGACAAAACGGTGCTGCACCTGTTCCCGCACTGGAACTGGAAGGAGGGCCAGGATGTGGATATGTGGGCTTACTACAACAACGCCGACGAGGCCGAGCTGTTCGTAAACGGCGAGTCGCAGGGTGTCCGAACTATGCCCAAGGACAAATACCATGTGATGTGGCGTGTGAAGTATGTTCCCGGAGAGGTGACGGTGGTAAGCCGAAAGGACGGCAGGGAAGTGGCGCGTCGTACCGTGAAGACAGCCGGCGATCCGTATCAGGTACGTCTAACACCGGACCGCAGCGCGATAAAGGCAGACGGCTCGGATCTGAGCTATGTCCTTGTAGAGATACTGGACAAGGACGGCAATCTGTGTCCCTGGGCCGACAATGAGGTGACATTCGAGGTGACCGGTGTGGGCCGCAATGTCGGTGTCGACAACGGATCGCCCACGTCGATGGAGCGTTTCAAGAGCGACAAGCGCAAGGCATTCTACGGCAAGGCGATGCTGATAGTGCAGAGCGACGGGAAACCCGGCCGGATTAATGTTAGGGCAGTTTCACCGGGACTGCAGTCTACAACAACAAGCATAAAGGCCGGAAAATAATTCAGTTCCAGTCGGTTTCAACCACACTGATGTCGTTGCTACGGTTCGTTCCCGAATGGAGCGACTGTGGCGACGACTTTTTTTGTATTTCCGATTGAACCGAAGGCAATGCACCCTGAGTGCGGATGGTGACGGTGTAATGATAGCTTACGCCCGTCTGCCAGCGCAGGTGGCCCGTGTTCTTGTTCTGCAGCGGGAAGAATATGTAGGCGTATTTTGAGCCGGTATGGGGCAGTAGCTGATAAGGGGTATTTTTGTCGGGCCACAGCAATGTGCCGTCGGAGGTGCGGGTGAACTGGCACAGCACACGGATCGCCGAACCGTCGATGTTGCCATCATGAGTAGACATCGGGTCGAAGATAATCGGCACGTAGAAGAAATTGTTCTTATTGTTGAGCGATACCGGTGTTGAGGAGATCGGAACTTCCTTGCCGTCTTCGGCCTGGAAATAGGGAATCTGGTTGCTTTTCTGTTCCAATGCCCAGCCGGTCCAGCAATTGTCGAGCGCGCCACGTTCCGAGCCGGGTGCGGTAGTGGTCTTAGGCAGATGGAAGTCTCCTCCGCGGCTCATGCGGTACATGGTTATTTCCTTGACTATGACGGAAGTGTATGGCATGTCGGCGGCAATGTCCACGGCCACGCGGGCCATGCAGTGCCCGAAGTTGAGACGCAGTTTCCCGTCGCCTTTCACGGCGTCACGACGCACGGATATGCAGTAGTCGCGAGTGGCGTCAGGAGTCTCGACGCCGTTTACATAGCTGTATGTCCGCAGACTCACCGACGAGGGGTAGTCCCAGGCGTTAATTGAAATCTTGACATCGACGGGGGTGACGGCCTCGAAGTTCAGGGGTACGTCCGGCCATTTTATCTGGTCGGGATAAGTCCATGAATTGCGGCCGGTGCGGGTCACAAGCACATTGTTCATCAGGACGGGCCGTCCTCCCGTGGCCTCGTATGCGCATACCAGGAATTCGGAAATGTTGCGGGTGGTGATTATGCCGGTGGAATCCTGTACTGTCGATCCGGATGACGGGGTAATGTCAAAGGCAATAGGCTCACCCTCCGTAGGTTCCGACGTGTCCCGCCGGCCGGAATCGCATCCCGGAAGCAAGACCACCAATAATGGCAATATGGCTCGACATAATTTCATGACGCATTCCGCACCCTCTTTTTAATCAATTGGTTGCCTTCCCGGCATCACTGCGCGGGAAGGCAGATGTATTGGGGATTAGTAATCAGTTACTTGTTTTCGGCGGATTCATCCGAATTGCCGTATTCGTCCACGGTTACGTTCTGGTCGAACTGGATCCATCCCTCGTTGTTGGGCTGGCCGATGCTTACGGTAAATACGTAGCGGTAACCAGGTTTGAATTTGCCATCCTTCGTGTTGATCGGCACATAGATGTCGGAAGCGGCTCCGGTCAGCGGCCATGTCTGCAGTTTCGATGCCTCGTCATAGATAGTGCCGTGTACCCTCAGATACATGCCGCCGGTGTTAGTTTCCGAAGCCATGGATATGTCCTGCGGAATCACGAACTGGTTGTTGTCCGACATGAGCTGAACGGGAGTCTTGCCGATGAAGTCGGAGGGCGTGGAGTTCAAGGTCATGTTACCCTTGTCTTTTACAGCCCATTTGCCTACGGATACCTCGATATCGGAATCGGTGGTTGAGGTACGCGGGAACTTGAAGTCACCCGTGTTGCAGATGTTGACCAGTTCGATATCGTCGGCCTTGAACACTATGGACTGCCCCTCCTTGCTCTTGAACAGGAAGTCCACGCGGGCCAAGGCGTGACGGAAGTTGATCTTGACCTGCGACGAGCTTGCGTCGGTCAGTCCCATGTTGACACCATAGAGGAGGTCGGTCTGGAACGTGTTCTTGAAGTTTGGTATATCGGGCTTGGATGAGTCCATGCCGATATTGTCGGCGGCGGCCGGGTCAGTGACTATGGCCGGACTGATGGAGTAGAAGTTCATGGTCTTGCCGACAGGCCAGAACTGCATCGGGCTGTAACCCCACACGCCGTTGTTCTTAACTACCTCCACACCGTTCATGTAAGGGGTCTCGTACCCCTCGACAAAACCGTATACGCGGAATGTGTTGATCGAACCTGTAGTCGTGACCGCGTCATCCAGCGAACGGTAGGCCGACTGTGGAACAGCGGCCGTGAATGTGATGGCTTTGTCGGATCTTACAGGCTCGTCTTTCGAGTCGTGGGAACAGGAGGCCATTAACGCGACCAGTCCCAGTCCCAGGATTAAGTAATGTGCTTTCATATTCTGGTAATTGATATTGATTTCCATTTGACATTACAACAACCCGGAGTTAAGAAACGTTTGCAATACTAAATGTTAACATTTTTTATTATTGCCCGTTTATAAACCTTTTATGCGATAATTAAGTCAGAATAATTGATTCAGGCAAGATTATGAAAAGGTCAATAATATCAATTACATTATGTTGTTGTGCCGCGGCATTGTACGGCGCGGTGATAACAGGAACCGTCAAAGATGAAGGAGGAGAGCCGTTGACCGGTGCATCGATATCATTAACGGCCGGCAACGACAGTATTCCACTGGAAGGGGCGACAGCCGATGTAGACGGTAAGTTTCAAATCAAATCGGTGAAACCGGGACTTTATTCCCTCAAAGTGTCGATGGTGGGAATGGATCCGGAGTATAGGACGTTGAGTCTGGAGGATTCCGACCAACAATACGACGCGGGAGAAATCAAGCTTACTGAAGCGTCGGTCACCCTGAAGGATGCCGTCGTAACGGCGACAAAGGCGGCTGTAGTGGCCAAGCAGGACACTCTGGAGTTCAACGCCGGCTCGTACCGCACCATGCAGAACGCCACCGTCGAGGATCTGCTGAAGAAACTTCCCGGCGTCGAGGTGGGCAGCGACGGTAAAATCACGTCCAACGGCAAGAGCGTGACCAAGGTGCTGGTGGACGGCAAGGAATTCTTCGGCGAGGACACCAAGATGGCCACCAAGAACCTCCCCTCCGAACTGGTGGACAAGGTACAGGTGGTGGACCGTAAAAGCGACTTCTCGCGACTCACCGGCGTGGACGACGGCGAGGAGGAGACGGTAATTAACCTGACCGTAAAGAAGTCTATGAAAAACGGCTGGTTCGGCACGGTGCAGGCCGGCTACGGCACCGACAACAGGTATAACGGCAGCTTCAACATCTCCACATTCACCGACAACAACCAGATATCTATCGTTGGCGGCGCCAACAACATCAACGACCTCGGCTTCATGGACGGAGGCCGGGGACGGTTCCGCAGTTTCGGCCCGCAGGGAGGCATCACGGACTCGCAGCGGTTCGGTATAAATTTCAACTTAGGCAAGACCGAGAAGTTCCGCATCGGCGGCAACGTGTTCTACAGCCATTCCGACAGCAAGGTCGATTCGCGCACCGAGACGCAATATCTGTTCCCCGACTCCATCAGCACGAAGTCGCAAGGCTCAAAGTCGCGCGACAGGGGACACAACGTCAACGCCAACTTCCGTATGGAATGGAAGATAGACGATTACAACACCCTTGACTTCCGACCAAACTTCTCGTTCAATATACGTAATACCGAGATGACCGACACATCCACCCTGCGTGCCGGAGACATGCTGAAAAGCCTGGTGAACCGCAACAACAACATCAAGTTCAACAAGGGTACGAGCTGGAACGCTTCGGGCGACCTGATCTATAACCATAAGTTCAAGTCGCATCAGGGCCGTTCGTTCAGTCTGCGCGCGCAGTACAATTTCTCGGATACGCGCCAGCGCACCACATCGTGGAACGACATCCTGTATTATATGGAAAACGAGGAGTCCGAGACGCTGTACCAGTTCATCCGCGACCATGAATGGAGCAATAACGTGACCGGTACGGCCACATGGACCGAACCACTCGGCGACGTGGCCAAAGGCAACTTCCTGCAGGCCGAATACCGCATACAGATGCGTTTCAACAATTCCGACAAATCGACTTACGACATCGGACTTCCCGACGATCCCGAGAATTTCATACCCGAGGCGTTGGGAGGCGTGCCCGCCGACGGAGTGTTCAATCCGGATGTGTCCAACAGTTTCCGCAACCGGTTCATAAACCATCAGCTCAAGTTGGGATACAAGAAGGTGAACAAGAAACTGAACCTTGAGGTGGGCCTGGCAGTCACGCCCTCCAGCAGCAAGAGCACCGACCTGATAAATTCCGAGCGGAACATTCCGCAGCGCACCGTGTGGAACTTTGCGCCCTACGCCCGGCTGCGGCTCAAGTTCTCAAAGACCGAGTCGATGATGCTGCGTTACAACGCCCGCACGTCACAGCCCTCCATGTCGCAGCTGCAGCCTGTAGCCGACGTGTCCAACCCGCTGAACATCACCATCGGTAATCCGGACTTGAAACCGACCTTCACGCAGTCGCTCAATTTCCATTACAACAACTATAATCAGGATGCCCAGCGGTCGCTGATGTGTATGCTCCACGCGCAATATGCCACAAACGTGATAGTGGCCAACACCACCACCGACCCCTCCACCGGCGCGCGCACCACCCGCTATGCAAACGCCAACGGCAACATGAACATGTTCACCGGTGTCATGATAAACCAGCCGTTCACAAACCGCCACTGGCGTTATTCGGTCAATATGATGGCCCGCTACGCATCTAACGCCGGCTATATCAACGGAGATTTCAACCGTACCAGCAATCTCAACCTGACTCCACGCCTCGGAGTGACATACAGCTGCGACGTGTTCCAGATGTCGGTGAATCCTACCTATTCGTTCGGCATGACCGCCAACACCCTGAAGCAGCAGAAGAACCAGTACACGCATACATACGGCTTCAACGCCGACGCACAGCTGACGCTGCCGTTCGGACTCTCCCTCTCAACCGACCTGAGCTTTGACCGTTCCACCGGATATACGGCCGGATTCGACAACGACTCATGGCTGTGGAACGCCGAGGCATCATACAGTATTCTCAGGGACAAGAGCCTGACATTCAGCGTGCGTGCCTACGACCTGTTGGGTATGAAGAAGAACGTGAGCCGCAGCATCAGCGCCAACCAGATTGTCGACTCGCGTTACAACGACCTGACCCGCTACGTCATGTTCAGCGTATCGTACACGTTCAATACGATGAAGAACAAGAAGCAGGCACAGGAAATGCCCGCCGATCTCGACGGGCATCCCGGACCGCCTCCCGGCCGCGAAGGACGCGGCGGGGGCAGACCTCCGATGGGACCGCCGCCCGGAGGCGGCAGGCCGTTTTAATTCTTTATGACCTTTTTCGATTTGGTGCCCTGCTTCAGGATATAAACTCCTGTCGGCAGGGCATCAACAGATAGAGTTCGCCGTCGTTGCCCGATTCGAGTCGGAAGGATGCGTGAAGACCCTCCTCCTCCTTGTCGCAGTATACCACTGCATACTGTCCGGGGGTGACGGTGCGTGACGGCAGTTTGTAGGATTTCTTCTCTTTAGACGAGATTGACAGGGCATAGTCCGAAAGGTTGACGCTTTCGTTACCGGCATTGTATAGTTCCACCCATGAGTCTGGAAATTCCTTGAGATCGTCCATGATGCAGTCGATATTGCTCTGCATCAGCTCGTTGATGATCAGTTCAGCGTGTGCAGTCGCGCCTGTGACCATGATTCCGGCCATAAGCATGCCGCAGGTGAGTCTTTTCATGAAGTTATTGTCGTTGATAAGATGACATCCTCGTATGGGATGTCGTGAGTCATTTGGTGCAAAGTTACGATTAAAGATATGATAATACCTTTTTGTCTTTTTTATAACATATTATGAACATGTTTGTGGAAAAATGAATAAATTTGTAAATTCGTTTGAGAAACAACACGAATATATTAAAAACATAATGAAAATGAAACGGATTTCGATAATTCTTGGCGCGCTGCTGTGCGGCATGCCGATGATGGCCAAGGTACAGCCCGGTTCTCCGATAACCGACAATATGGTGCTTCAGCAGAACACCAAGGCTCGTCTTTACGGCAAAGCGAAGGCCGGCGCCAAAGTCACGGCCACGCCGAGCTGGAACAACAAGACTTACGAAACGAAAGCAGATAAAAACGGCAAATGGATCGTTGAGGTCGAGACTCCCAAGGGTGGTTATACACCTTACAGCATCGTGCTGAGCGACGGCGAACCCCTGACGCTTAACAACGTGCTGGTGGGCGAGGTATGGCTTGCCTCCGGTCAGTCGAACATGCAGATGCCTCTGCGCGGTTATTGGGGCTGTCCCATCAAGGGAGGCTACGAGGAAGTGGCCCATTCCGGCAACTGGAATAACAAGATACGCTTCATGACCTTGCCGCTGGTCCAGAGCTACACGCCGATGGACACGGTGGCCGCAAGCTGGACCGTGCCGTCGCCCGCC
>OIGD01000749.1_pt1 | contig 35512 bp, 38 predicted proteins | sample 1582211 | NCBI WGS metagenome assembly OIGD01 (sample SAMN04414078, study PRJEB24778) | human gut metagenome | material: faecal | host: Homo sapiens
CTTTCCCGCTTCCCTTTTCCTTCTTCCCTTTCTTTTTCTCTCTTTCCCGCTTCCCCGCTTCCCTTTTCCTTCTTTCCGTTCTTCTTTTTCGTTCTTTCCCGCTTTGCTTTCTTCCTTTTTCTTTTGTATTTTTTTGCCTTGTTCTTTGCGTATAAAAAACTTTTTACCATTGTAAGAAAGACATCCGGCAACTGTCTGAACAGAAGCAAAGGAGTTTTTATGAACATACGTACGATAACTCCCGCAAGTTGGAGTCCTCAAAAAACATGTTGTCTTTACACGGAAGTATCGCGGAAAAGCGTTTTACGGCGATGGATACGTTACAAGGTGCCCTTATTTCAGTATTTCCTTTGGCGGGGTTTGGGTATTTAAAGAAATTGCGACACTTATTCTCCGGTTTTCCGGATGCAGGATCGGTATTAAGGAAAACACCGGTCGTTGACAAGCGGAAAGTTATTTCTTCTTTTTGGGTAAAGTGAGAGAGAATCGGGGAATGTTCGGCCGATGTGGGTTTGAGGTTAAAACAAAACCCTGCCTTGTGGACAGGGTTTTGGAAATTTCAGGCTCCGCTCGTATGCGGGCCGGGTTTTTCAGGTTTTTCATAAAGGTCGAATTTTAAGTTAACTATTTGGCATCCTGTAGTTGTTTAACGGTAGGACACCTGATATTCACTGTTGCTTTCATGGTATGAGATTTGATTAAATCGGCGGTTTTGTATTTTAATACAGGTTTTTGGCAGGTGCTTATACCGTCGGACCGCGGATAAATTTTATAATTTTTCTCATAAGTTTGGCATTTTTCAGAAGTTCGGTTTGATTTGTTTGTCCGGGCTTCTTGTTCTTTTTACTCTGTTTTCCATTTTCGGGCTTAAAAAGTTTATGAATTTTTTGTCATAATTGCATAAACGTAGGCTCACGGATTTTTATGAAGTTCGACATCATGAAAAGAAAATATTTAATTAGGTTAATAATGGTTTGTAAAGACTTTATAGGTTGTTTATTTTCTTTTGTCAACAAAAATTTTGTACAATTTGTCTTATTTTCTTTTTTTGGGGGGGCTGATTCCTGCTTTGATCCGGATTTGTTTTGTCTAAAATGCGTGCGATAAAAAAGAAACGCCCGTGTTTTCTTGGAAAAACAGGGGCGTTTCGGGGTGGGATGTTTGGGCTTCACAGCAAAAAGATCCCTGCGTTCGTGAATGTATTAACGCTGTATGGTAAATTTCATGAGTTTATTCTGTTCTGAGAAAACATCCGGGCTCCGCAGTCGGGATGTTTTAAAAAATTCAATCACTTGTGGTTAATTACAAAAATCCGAATATCCGAATTTCACAATTCATGATTATTCGTTAATCCAAAATGATTAAAAAGTTGTTTTTTATTGAGATGAAAAATTGTCAAAATAGTAAATAAGCGAGCATTAATATAGCAACAGCCGTTTGAATGTCAACAGAAATTTTTCGGATGAGCGATCAAAGGCGGCAGCGGAAGAGAGTGGAAAAAACGGTATTATAGCCGGGACAGGGCGTGCGGCGAAAAAAAGGAAGAGAGGCATGGCGGCGCCGCAACCGGAAAAAGAGTGATGCTATGGCTGCGGGAGGTGAAAAACGTTGTTTGCGGCGGCGGGAAGTCGTGTTGCGGAATTTATCGGAAAGGAAAAGGGAAGGGCAAAAACTTTTGATGGCTGACTTGAAGCGGATGACGGAGAAGACGATCGATACTGGTGCAGGGAACAAAAGCGACGAGAAAGCCGACCAGTCGGAAAATGGCAAGCATGCGGTCGGCGGAAAGGTGACGAAGTGCGCAGCCGCCGAGAGGCGGGTGACGGAGAAGGCGGGAAAGATAAGGTGATGAAGAAAGCTGGAAAGGATAAGGTCGGCGGAGAAGACGAGGAAGGATGGGACAGCGGAGAAGGTGAGGAAAAAAGTTGCCGGCCGTGCGGGATATGGCGGGGCGTATATAAAAAACCCCGGATTTTCGTCCGGGGTTTTTTACTTTTTTGTTTAGAAAAACTATTCTTTGTTAAAAGCGTTTTCCTGTTTTTTCGCTTCGTCATCCGTGCGGGCAACGTTGACCAGGATGGTCTGGCTGACTTCCGGGTGAAGGCTGAGCTTAACCTGATAAACGCCGAGGTCTTTGATCGGGCGTTCGAGGTTGATATAACGGCGTTCAACGTTAACGCCGGCTTCTTTCATGGCCGAAGCGATGTCGCGGATGGTAACCGAACCGTAAAGCTGGCCGGTTTCGGCAGCCTGACGGATCAGCACGACTTTGAAGCCCTGCAGTTCTTCAGACTGCTTGGAAGCGCTCTCGAACAGAGCTTTGTTGTGAGCTTCCAGTTCCGCTTTCTGTTTTTCGTAAAAAGCCAGATTTTCGGCAGTTGCGCGAAGGGCTTTTTTGGTCGGCAGCAGATAGTTGCGGGCGTAACCGTTCTTGACGTTTACCTTGTCACCCATTCTGCCCAGTTTGTTTACATGTTCCAAAAGAATAACTTCCATCTCATTTCTCCTTAGTTGGCGACAAACGGAAGCAGAGCAATGTAGCGGGCGCGTTTGATGGCGCGGGCCAGTTCTCTTTGTTTCTTGGCGGAAACCGAAGTGATGCGGCTCGGGATGATCTTGCCTTTTTCCGAAATGTAGCGGGAAAGCAGCTTAACGTCCTTGTAATCGATTTTCATGCCGTCTTCGCCGGAAAACGGGCAGGATTTCTTTTTCTTAAAGAATACTTGTTTGTTCATGATCAATTACTCCGCTTCTTCAGTTTCTTTTTCTTCGGCGTTGACGCTTTCCGAGAATTCGTCGACGCGGATGGTCATATAACGAATGATGTCTTCGTTAAAGCGCATGATTCTTTCGTACTCGGCAATGGCGTTGGCCGGAGCGGAAATGTTCATGATAACGTAATGACCTTTGCGGTTTTTCTTGATGCGGTAAGCCAGGGTCTTCAATCCCCAGTTATCGACTCTTACGACCTCGCCGCCTTCTTTCTTAATAACTTCGGACAGGTTTGAAACGATGTTATTAACCTGAGAAGCGCCGAGATCCTGACGTGCGATCAGCACGCTTTCGTATTTTTGCATTAACTGTATCTCCTTGTGGATTCTCAACAATGTTTTCTCCGTTTGAGCGGAGAAAACGGTTTTTTGTATAGCCAAGGCCGGAGGCTTTGGCAAGGGACGCCGCTTACTATAGCTTAAAAGTTTATTTTGGCAAGCTTTTTTTGCCGGCTGCGGTTAAAAAAACGTTTTCCGGCCGGCTGCCGGCGGACAGAGCCGGGCGACGAAAAAGCCCGGAAAGCGGCAACAAAATTTATTGCAAATAAATATAAATGCCTTATTATGGGGAAAAATGTCTTAAAACAAGGATGAAAAGATGAAGGCAAAACTGATCGCATTGGGGGCGGCGTCGCTGTTGGCGCTTTGTGCCTGTTCGTCAACTTCCGCAGACGACGAGTCTGCCAAAGTCATTCTGCTCGGCAACGAGCCGCAGAACGTGCAGCCGGTGATATTGCTGCAGCATCAGACGACCGGCAAGCTGGCCTGCTGCCGCGATACCGGGGAAGTGACCGCGGAAGATTGCGCCCGCGTGCTGGAAGCTCATTGTTTCGTGCGTGTTCAGGATCTGCCTTATCGTCCGGCCAAATACGATTTTCTCACGACCGACACTTATCCCACCCGCCGCTGGAGAGAGAACGAAAAAGCGCCGAGGTGGTAGCGCATGCTGTCACGGGTGAACACCGTCGCTTTTAACGGGCTGGAAATCTTGAACGTAGAACTTCAGGTGCAGATTTCGGCAGGCATGCCCGCGTTTGCCATTGTCGGCCTGCCCGACAAGGCGGTGGCCGAAAGCCGCGAACGGATCCGCGCCGCTTTTACCGCTCTCGGACTGAAACTGCCGGCCAAAAGAATCACCGTCAACCTGTCTCCGGCCGACCTGCTGAAGGAAGGATCGCATTTCGACCTGCCGCTGGCGCTCGGCCTTTTGGTCGGGATGGAAGTGATTCCGCAGGAAAAAGTTTCTCCCTATATTGCCCTCGGCGAGCTCGGCCTGGACGGAAAGCTGGTAAACGTCAACGGGGTGCTGCCGGCGGCAATGGCCGCCAAAAGGCAGGGGTGCGGCGTCATTTGTCCGGAAGCGCAGGGCAGTGAGGCGGTGTGGGCGAAGGTAAATGACATTTTGGCAGCGCATTCGCTGCTGCAGCTGATCAATTTTTTCCGCGGCAACGGCGAAATTCCCTTTCCGCAGGCCAGACGCCGGGAAAGCGCCGCGCGTCCGGCAGACATGAAGGACGTCAAAGGGCAGGAAACCGCCAAGCGGGCAATCGAAATTGCCGCTGCCGGCGCGCATAACCTGATCATGTCGGGGCCGCCGGGCGCGGGCAAGTCGATGCTGGCTGCCCGGCTGCCGTCGGTTTTGCCGCCGATGACGACCGAAGAGGCAATCGAAACCAGCATGATCCATTCGATTGCCGGTGAGCTGAAAGACGGTTCCGTCAGTTTTGAACGGCCTTTCCGCGATCCGCATCACAGCGCCTCCACCCCGGCGCTGGTCGGCGGCGGAAGAAAGGCGCGCCCGGGCGAGATTTCGCTTGCCCATAACGGAGTTTTGTTTTTGGACGAGTTGCCGGAGTTTGCCCGGCCGACGCTCGAGGCTCTGCGGCAGCCGCTGGAAAACGGCTGCATTGCCGTTTCCCGGGTGAATTCCCATACCGTTTTTCCCGCCCGTTTTCAGCTGGTGGCGGCCATGAATCCCTGCCGCTGCGGCAATTTCGGCCTTCCCGGGCAGGAATGCAGCCGGGCACCGAAATGCGCGGAAGAATACCGCGCCCGCATTTCGGGGCCGCTGCTGGACCGGATCGACATTCAGATTGAAGTGCCGGCAGTCAGTCCGTGGGATCTGGCAGACGTCAGGCCGGGAGAAAGTTCGGACGAGATCCGCAAAAGGGTGATTGCCGCGCGCGAAATTCAGAAAAAACGTTTCGCCGCTTTCGGCTGTCCTTCGCTTCTGACCAATTCGCAGCTGAAGGGCGAACTGCTGGAGCAGGCGGCGGCGCTTGACAACGAGGCCAAAGCGCTGCTGTTGTCCTATGCCGACCGCACCGCGATGTCCGCCCGTGCCTATCACCGTACTTTGCGGCTGGCTAGGACAATTGCGGACTTGCAAAATGAAAATAAATTGCTTAGAATACATATCGCCGAGGCTCTGTCTTTGCGATGGAAAACGCCTGACTATAAATCTAGGAGATAAAAAATAATGCAGAATTTAACAACTCTCAAAACAGTTTTATTTGCCGCCTTGCTAACGGTGCCGGCGCTGTCTGCTTCCGCTCAGTGTCCGGGCGGCGGTGCCTGTCCTCAGGCGGTGGAAGACTGTGCCTGTCCGGCGCAGATGGGAAGCGGCGAAGACTGTGCCTGCCCGCAGGTAAAAACGATTGAAACCAGACAGCCCGGCGGATGTATTCAGGCGGCATCCAAAAACGGCGATTGCGGCGAGGCCAAACCGGTTGCCTATACGCTGGCGCCGCGTTCTGACGAATTCAAAATGTCTGCCCGGCAGCAGTTGTTTTCCGAATCGGCAGAGGAAAAAGAAGACCGCGACGGCAGCATTTTCGGCGGCGGCCCCTGCGTGAGCTGTGACAAAAACGGCAGCATCTTCGGCGGCGGCCCCTGCAAAACCTGCGACAAAAACGGCAGCATTTTCGGCGGCGCGCCCTGTAACGGTCCGGCCTGCCGTCCGGAAAAGACCAATCCGAAATATATTCAGAACTACATTCTTTATGACGACAGCCTTTACAGCGCAATACACCGTCAGTGCGGCGATTTTGCCCCGCTGGAGCTGGAGTGGGTGGATTTCCGGCTTAAAAACGGGATGGACAACAACGGTTATTCCCGCAAACTCGGAAAATACCGCTTCCGTATTTTCGGTTGCCGCCGCGATACCAAAAACGCGATTTTGAACGAAGGCAGAATCCTTGAAAAGGACATGAGTTTTATCGAAATTTTCGATGACATGGTTTCCGACTGCTACAAAGTGGTCAAAACCCCGAACGACTTGTGCCTGAGAGCCGACAGCCCGCTGCCGGAATATGTGCTGACGGCGGAAATTACCGACTATTATATGAATTTGTGTGACGAATATAACTGGGACGAGGCCAAAAAAGAAGACAAGAGAATCGGTTCGTCGGAGATGACGGTTGTCTGGCGTCTGATGGATCTGACCAAAACCAACGTGTTATGGAAAGGCAAGAGCGTTGGCTACGGCGAAGTCGAAGACGGCGAATATAACGGCGAAATCGTGCTGATCGAACGTGCGTTTGCCGATGCGGTCGACAATCTCCGCAATCTCCCGGGGTTTGAAGACCAGTTGTCCAAACGCCTGTCGCCGGAAGAACTGCAAAGACAGCGCAATGCCCTGATCGACATGCAGCGGCAGATGGATCCGGTTAAGTGTCAGTTCAGCGAAGAAATCAAAGTGATGGAAGATTCCGGCAGCGTTTCGAGCGGTTACGGCATGAACGAAGGCTGGATCAATGTTCCCGAAGCCAAAATGGTTGACGGACAGGTTGTTGAAAATTCGGGTTCCGCTTCTTCGGGCTTCGGCGCGGCGGAAAGCGGCAATGTGACCGAACTGCAAATGGTCGACGGACAGATTGTCGAAAATTCGGGTTCCGTTTCTTCTGGATCGGGTGCGGCGGAAGGCAGCAACGTGACCGAACTGCAGCTGATCGACGGTCAGATTGTTGAAACTTCGGGCGCTTCCGCTTCCGGTTACGGCATGGCGGAAGGCGGCAACGTGACGGAAATTATCACGACCGGCGGCGTGGTTACGGAAGATTCCGGAGTTGTGTCGGACGGTGCGGCAATGTATGAAGTGGAAGCGGTGGAACCGCTGCCGAGCGACATGTCGGCGATGATCGAAAGCGACAGCCTGTGCATCAGGGAACAGCCGGATTATGACAACATGGGACCGGAAAACGTTTATAAGGTCAGAACCGCGGTAGTTTCCGTCGCCAATGCCAAAGGCAAAAAAGGTGCCGGTCTGCTGATTTCGGAACAGTTTGTCATGACTTCCGCCGATCTGGTTGATCGCAGCAACAACAGCTATGCGTTGGAAACGATCAACGGCAAAAAGCTGAAAGCCCGCGCTTTCCGCATCAATCCGAAGAAGAACACCGCGTTGCTGGTGCTTGACAAGCCGACGCAGTATACGCCGTTGTCGCTCAATCTGGAACTGCCGGCGGTAAATAAGGACAACTTCATGACCCTGGGGCTGCTTAACTTTACCGAGGGTGAAGGCGAAGGTTATCTGGAAACCGGCGGCAAGGTCAGCGGTTACCGTTATGACGAGGACGGCACTTCGCAGATTGTGATCGACACCTTTGTTCAGAGCGCTACCATCGGCGGCGTGCTGATTGACGAAAAAGGGCGGATTACCGGCATGGCTCACACTTCGCGCCCGATTAAAGACGGTCCGGATCTGTTCCTGCCGATCGAAACGGCGATGAAGAGTCTGGGTGTAGGCATCTGCGGCAAGGAATTTCCGCAGCCGAAGCCCAAGCCGCAAAAATCGTGGCGTCAGAAATCGGTTGCGCCGCTGATTGAAAATACGGTTCAAAAAGCGCCGGAAGCCATGGATGTCAAAGAGCGCAAATAACCGAACGAAAAAAGGGGGGAAAAGCCAGATGCTTTTCCCCCTTTTTTGTTTTGTGGTTTGAATGTCTGCGTAAACGGGCAGGTGCGGATATGCAGGTTCTGCCGTAAGGACGGGCAAGGTTTTCGGCGTTTGAATGAGTTAATAGTGTTTGCATTAACTGGCGAAAGTTTATGTTTTGGGCGTAACTTTGTCCGTATGTCGGCGCTTTGTTCCGGTCACCGGATTTGTACGGTTTTCGGGCAGAACGAGTTTCGTTTGAAAGATGAAGTTCGTCTGCCCGGCAAGTGAAAGTTTATCTCATTATTTGTTTGTGTTCATCGCTTTTCATTGTTTCTCGCCGGTTGTTTTTTCCGCCGCCGTTTTTCGCGGTGCCGTTCCAGACGTTTTCGGTTTTCCCGACCAGTTCAATTTTAACGTCCCGGCCGTAAAACTCCAGCAGATGACGATAGTATTCCCATTTACGCACGCTGCCTATCTCCATGTTGTCGATCACGTACCAGGGGATCCCGGTCTTGGTTGCCACCGTTTTTAATTGCAGAAAACGGTCACAGCGGTATTTGTGCAGTTCTTGTCCGATTATTCTTTTGATTTTATCGTTAAACATAGTTTGAAACTCCCTTGATTTTGTTTATGGTAAAAAAACAAAACCGCCCGGGGAAAACCCTTAGGCGGAAGGAGCTAATAAACTGTCAACGTATGCAATCGCCGTTATTCAGCATATTACCGGCACTCCTTCCGAAAGAAGGATTTTTACATTGAAGATGTTTGTTAGACACCACACCCGGCCTCCCGGATGCAGGGTTGATATTAAAGAAGTTACCGCTTGTTGGCAAGCTGAAATTTAATCAGGTTTTGGAAAGAAAAGAAGGGGTCGGAAAAAAACGGCGATGGGAAGAAGGCGGTGTAAAAAGGAGAAGAAAACGCAGGTAACGGAATACGCGGAACGGAGAAGGCCGGCCGGGTATGGCGGAAACGGGAGGCGGAAAAGCACAAGAGGAAATCGGACGCAAGAAATACCGTGGACGGTAAAATGTTAACGGCAATAAATATTTCCCGGGTAAACCAGGGCGAAACCGATGCAAAGCTGTCGGTTTGTCCATAATCAAAGGCACGGAGCGTCGTCGTCACGGTACTAAAGCGTTCATCTTCGGGCAAATCCGGAGTTTCCCGTCAGAAATGTCATAAAAAAAGAAACGTTATAAAAAAGTTCCGCTCTGAGGGCGGAACTTTTGAACGGGCATGTTTTAATGCTTTTTCTTCCGGCGGGACTGTTCGCAGCGCATCAGAATGTAACAGGCGATCAGTCCGGCAATGATGGCGGTTTTTTTCCAACTGCGGCTTTCGAGGTAAACGGCGGCAATGGCCGTAGATACAATGATGGCGATCATACCGATGCGGGCGATCAAAATTTTCTTTTGATAGCGCCGCCAATTGCAGTTTTGTATTCGTTGGCGAATCCACAGCGGATGCAAAAGCAAAAACGCCAGGCAATAAAAAGCCGCGATCAGTGCGCCGATAACGAGACATTGTTCGGGCGGGCCGAGATTATAAAAAGCGGTCAGCATAATTATAGGATTTTGAGGTTAATAATTTATTGTTTCTGTTTGAATATAGCAGCGAAAGGTGAAGATTGCAAAAAAAATATCAAATTTTCTAAAAAAATGCTTGCAAAATTTTTTGCTTATGGTATTAAATATCTCGTTCTAACGATGCGGGCGTAGCTCAGGGGTAGAGCGCAACCTTGCCAAGGTTGATGTCGAGGGTTCGAATCCCTTCACCCGCTCCAATTACAACAACACCCTCCCATAGCGGAGGGTGTTGTTGCATTTGCGACATTGATGGCGGATTTGAACTCTCGGGGAAAAAGGTTTGACTGCAAGCGGGAAACGGACGGAGTATGTCGGAGAGCCGTCAGGCGAGCGGGCGTCGCGGGTTTTGTCTTTGCCGTCAGGCAAGCGGGCGTCGCGGGTTTTATCTTTGCCGTCAGGCAAGCGGGCGTCGCGGGTTTTGTCTTACCGGCGATGCGTGCAAAATACCGAGGAATAAGCATTGTACAACTCTTAACTTTTTTAACTTCCTTTCATAGCGGAGGGTGTTGTTGTAATTGCGACAGCGGTAAAGATAACCGCAGACTTTTCCGATATATTGATACAAAGTGTGTGGCGGCCTTGGCTGCGGTGTTGTTTTCACTCGGAAAAAGCGCTGTTTATGGCTTTGTGCAAAGGAAAAACGGAATTAAGACCGGAAATGGAAGAAGAAGCAACAGACGAGCGGTTTGAAGCGGCGGGGAAAAGAGTTTACGGCAAGAAGAAGAGGCTGCGGCGAGCGTTAATGGGCATGTGTCCGTTTTGTTTTATGGCGCCGGTGCGTTTTTTGGTTGCAGCCGGCAAAAATCCGGTGCGGAAACAGGCGGCTGCAATGTTGACCAGCTGATTTCAAACAGCGAATCGATTGCGGGGCATAAACGGCCGGGACGAATTCTTTGATTTTTTACGAACGCTCGCCGGTGCTTCAAAAAACTGTGCCGGGTGCTTATGTTAATTAGGAAGAGGGACGAATGTTGAAAAAAGAAGGAAATATGGCCCGCCGTTGGTTTTTGATTGACGAAAAAGTGCGGTTCGTGATTGCGGGAATTGTCAATATGGCGATTCGTTATCTGATTTTTGTTTTGCTCGGACTGGCTTTTTCGGTCAGCCGTTATCAGCTTGTTTTGCTTGCCACCTGGCTGTTGTCTTCGGTGATTGCCTTTTTTTCGTACAAGCACCTGGTTTTTCGTACCGAGGGCAATCATTTGAAAGAATTTGTCAAATCACTCCTGATCTGGTGTTTGAGTTATGTCCTGAATGCGGCTTTGTTGGAAGTTCTTGCCGGGAGGCTGGCATGGAACGTTTATTTGGCGCAGGCGGCAGCGATCGTTTTGATCGTGGTAGTCAATTATCTTTTGTTCAAACATTTTGCCTTCCGCCAACAAAAGAAGAGTCTGCTTGAACATCTTTATAATCTCTGGGAATAAAGAGTTTTTCGTTTGTCGTGTCCGGTTGAAAAAACGGTGAAAAACGACCGGCGGAAAAGAAACAGCCGTCTCCCGGCAAACCGGAGCCGGAACGGTAACAATTGGTTTGATCGTGATCAAAGGCATGAAGCGGGGTTGCCCTAAAGGACAGATTAACAAAGGATGAAATGGTTCGACCAAAATTAAAGACGGGACGTTGTTGCGGCATTAGAACACTCAGCCCAAATATCCTCCGGGGCTTTGTAAGGAAAGTAATAAAAAACATCCCCGTATGCGGGGATGTTTTTTGAAACCGCAGGCTTATTTTGCTCTGACGTACCAAGTGCCGCGGGCAGAACCCCGGCGGATGAGGTAACCTTCGCGGGCGAGGGCTGCAAGATGCTTTTTGACCGTATTGATGTTGGCGCCGGTATTTTCGGTTGCTGATTTGAGCGTAACCCGGCCTTTTGCTTCCGCCAGTTCCAGTATCTGCGCGGAAAGTTCCGGCAGTTCGTCATAGCTGCCGGCCGCAGATTCCGTTTGTTCGTCCAGCCGTTTTTGCAGCCGCTGAACGGTGCGCAGGAAAAACAACAGCCATTCGCCGTATTGCGGTTCCGCACCGGCCAGACTGTTCTGCACCTGCCGCAGGCAGCGGTAATATTCTTCCTTGTTGTCTTCGATCGCCGCTTCCAAAGAGACAAACTGCAGATAACCGTAGCCGGCTTTCAGCAGCAGCAACAGGGTGAGGGCGCGCGCCAGCCGGCTGTTGCCGTCCTGAAAAGGATGAATAATAAGAAAATGAACCATAAACAGGGCGATGACCGGCAGCGGGTGGCAGTTGCGACTTTCCAGACAGTTGCGTGTCCATTCCAGCAGTTTGTGCATCATTTGCGGCGTTTCAAACGGGCTGGCGGTTTCAAAAAAAACGTCGATCGGCCGTCCGTCCACGGTTTTGGAATAAACCGGATTGAGACGCTGTTTGTATTCGCCTTTTTCGCGTTCGTCGATCAGAGAATCGGCAAGCAGCAGCTTATGCAGTTTTTTGACCGAAGTTTCAAACAGGCCGGTTTCGCCGCTGTGGTTGACAATCTGTTCCAGAAGCTGCCGGTAATTGCGGTTTTCCGCCGGGTTGGCAATGGCAGCGACGCTTTCGTTCAGGGCGCGTTCTTTTAAGCGTGCGGCAAGCGTTTCGTCAATGCCGCCGCGTCCCTGCCAGCGGCCCCGGAATTCGTCAATTGAGGCAATGGCGCAAAGCGCCGGCTGGCTGATAAACAAATCTTCAATATTGATCATATTAGTCTCCGCTGATATCTGATAATATAAAAGGATATCTTTTATTATCCGATTATGCAAGCGTTTTTTCGGTTTATAAAAGTTTTTCCTGCCATTCTTTTTCCCGGAAACCGGCCAGTACGAAGTCTTTGCCGACGACCAGCGGGCGCTTGACCAGCATGCCGTCGGAAGCAAGCAGGGCAATTTGTTCGTCTTCGCCGAGCTGGGGCAGTTTGTCTTTTAAGCCGAGGGCTTTATATTTCAGCCCGCTGGTATTAAAAAAACTTTTCAGCGGTTTGCCGCTTTGTGCCAGCCAGGTTTTCAGCTCGTCTGCGTCCGGGCGGTCTTCGACGATGTGACGGGCCTTGAAGCGGACGCCGTTTTCCTCCAGCCATTTGCGGGCTTTTTGGCAGGTTGTGCATTTGGGGTATTCAAGAAACAGAATTTCGCTCATTTTTTCCTCTTTGCAAAAGTTGTTTTTAAGCCTTTTTATATTAAACTTTCCCTTTTTTTCCGGCAACATTTAAAAGAAATGAAGCCCCGTTTTTCAATGGGGCTTCAAGTCAGATGATGTCAATGACCCGTTTGTTCGTTCCCTGGTTTTGGTCGAGAAAGCGTTGAACGGTGTCCTGATCGAATCTGTATGAGTAAAAACCGTCCCGGTCGGGCCGGCTGCTCACATAGTAATCGTTCAGGCTGCGGGAATTGTAGAACCCTGCTGGTTCCAGCTGAAGGATATCTTCCGCGGTAAGGTAACCGCAGAAAATGGCGCCTTCAACCCAGCGGCGTTTCAAAAGGCCGTCGACCTTTTTACCCGCCGACCGGTAAAATTCCGTCATTTTACGTGCACATTCCTGCGAGGATTTGTTGTCGTTCAGCGCCTTTAGAAAAGCGCAGGAACGGCCGATCCCTTTTTGATTGGCAAAATTGCCGCCGCCGATGTTGTAGATAAACAGACAGGTGGCCAGCATTTCCCCTTCGGAAAGTTCCCTTTCGACGTATCGGTCGATAACGGGAAATACATAGCTGCGCAAATGGTGTCTGACGCAGTTTTGAGCTTCTTTTTTGGAAATGCGCTGGTTGGGCAAGACTTTTTTGCCGTCAGCGTAGCCGGTTGTCCCGTATCCGATCGTCCATCTGGCTCCGCAAAAGTACGAAGTCGGAAAATAATTTTCCACATAGGCGATGCAGGCGATCAACTCGTCTTCCAGCCCTCTGTACGTCTTGCCGTTCAGGCTGACGGTTTCCGAGCGGTCGAAAACGTTTTGCGGAACTTTTTTTACGGCTGTGTCATTGTTGATGACAATGTGGTTTTTGACCGTAATTTTTTCCGCGATTTTGACCGGTTCGGGCAAAGCGCGGTCATATGCCGACATTGTTTCTTTCGTCATTTCGACAATGTTTGTGTCAACGACGGCGGTGTCCGCGGGGACAATTGCCGTTGCGGCTGACTTTTGTTCATTGGCGGGCGCCGGCTGCAAAAGGACGAAGATGTCGTCCTGACAGATGCATGCCAGCACAATCAGCGTGCCGAGAGCGTACAAATATGATTTCATCTTTCTTTATAATTTCTAAAATAATTTACATTATGACAATAAACGTTCTCATTTTATACCGTTTCCGAAATTTTGTCAACAAAAGGGCTTTTAGAGTTTCTTAATTTATTAATGCTAAACAAAACCTTAGTTTTAACTTTTAAAAGGATTGACTGAAATGAAAAAAATCGGGTTGCTGGCGGCGGCTCTGTGTCTGTTTTCCGCAGATGCCGGCGCGGCTTTTGTTTCTCCCTACGTCGGGGCGGACTATAATTATTCTTCGCTTAACTTCGGACGCGAAAGCGAAGATTTTTACGCTGACAATTTTAATTCCCTGGGAGTTGTTGCCGGGGTCAAGCTGCTGAGTTTCCTTTCGGTCGAAGGTTTTTACCAGCAGTCGGAAAACAAGGACAATACGGTACGGAACCACTTTGTCGAAGGCGACGAGTTTTCCACCAAGCTGAAGCTTAAGTCTTACGGCGTCGATTTGGTCGGCGACGTGCTCAATCTGGGAATTGTGGAGATTCTTTCTTCCGTCGGCTACGGCTATTATGACGCCGACGTTACCAACACGGTCAATATCAACGGTGTCGGCGGCCGCCGGTCTTTCAACGAGGAAGGCAACGGTCTCCGGCTGGGAATCGGCGGTCAGATCAACCCGCTGCCCTCGCTCGGCATTCGCGCCATGTTCCGTTATACCGTGACCGACATGGACGCGGTCAAAAACATGAAGGAAGTTACCGTCGGCGTTCGCTACTATTTTTAGCTGCATAACTTCAGACCAAAGATCCCCGAAGCTAATTTGGGGATCTTTTTTTTCAATTCAATGATTCTGTGAAAAATTTTTGTTTTTTTAGTGCATTGTTAAAAATAATGGTTTAATAAAATTAAGTCTGTCTTTTAAAATATATATCGGCTATTGATCAACTTTCGGTTGAACTGGTGAGGGTGTTATGATTACCAAAAAATCACTGCAGAATTTGAACGGACTTTTAATGTTGTCGGCGATAGCCAAATATCAGAGCAAAAGAAAGGTGGCGGAAGTTACCAACAGTTCGATCGATACGGTCAACAAATATATTTCCAATCTGGAACAGGTTCTGGGGGTGCAGCTGGTGGTCAACAATGCCAAGGGAACATATCTGACCAGCCGCGCGGAGCTGATTGTGGAACAGGTGGAAAACCTGCAGCTTCTTCTCGATAAAATCTACAGCCCGCTTGATTATGACAGCCGGTACAAAGGCAGCGTGTGCGTCTGTCTGCCGCTGATGGTAAGCACGGCTCTGTTTCCCTGCGGCGTTACCGGCTTTTGCGAAGAATATCCCGATATCAAGGTGATCTCGCTGACAACGCTCGGTTCGCCCGATTACCGGGAAATGGGAATCGATTTCGGTATTGTGACGACGCTGCCGGAGTCTTTAAAAGACTTTTCGCTTTTGTATAAAAAGAACATTGAATGCCGCTTTTTCGCAGTGCCTGGTTATCTGGCCAAATACGGCACGCCGGGCAGTTTGGACGATTTGTTGGCAAATCACCGGATTATCAACGGTTTGCAAAACGAAAACTATGTTCCCGGCTGGAAGGAGCTGATGAGCAAAGCCAAAAACATAAGCTTTTCCTCCAATTCCACTTTTGCCGTGCTGGAAGCGATCCGTCACGGGGTGGGAATCGGCCTGATGCCCCGGCAGTTTCAGGGCGGCGGACTGGTGCGTCTGGACGAACTGGCCGGCGGTTTGCAAATGCCGGTCTATCTGGTCGTCAACAACTGTACCAAAGATATTCCGCGGGTCAAAATCGTGACCGAATATTATAAGGCGGCGCTTGACCGCATTTAGGCGGTCAGCGGGGCGGAAATCCGTTCAAGCAGACCGCGGGTTTTGGAAATGGCGATGCCGTAGTTGGTAACTGCCACGCCCCGGCGTTCGCATTCCTTCAATCGGCGAATCATTTCGGCGCGGTTAAGCATGCAGGCGCCGCAATGGACGACCAGGGCGTATTTTTCCAGATCTTCGGGAAAATCGCCGCCGGAACAGAATTCGAATTCAAGTTTGCGGCCGGTATATTGTCTGAGCCAGGCAGGGATTTTGACCCGGCCGATATCATCGCATTGAACATGGTGCGAACAGGCTTCGGCAATCAGTATCCGGTCACCGTCGTTCAGCTCGTCGATTTTCTTTGCGCCGCGGAGGAAAACGCCGATATCGCCTTTGTAACGGGCAAACAAGGCGGAAAAAGTGGTCATTTTGATTTCCGGCGGAACTTCGGGGGCAACTTTCATGACAACCTGCGAATCGGTGATTACCAAAGCCGGCGGCTCTTTCAGGTTAGCCAGCGCCGCTTTCAGATCATGCTCTTTGGCAACAACGGCGACGGCGTTGCCGTCGAGAATTTCCCGCAGAACCTGAACCTGCGGCAGAATCAGCCGGCCTTTGGGCGCCGACAGGTCGATCGGCACGACCAATACCACGGTATCGCCGGGTTTGATCAAATCGCCGGCCAACAGGGGATCTTCCCTGAATTCCGCCGGTGCCAGACGGATGATTTCCGCTTTCAGCCGATCCGTGTTTTGTCCGGTTGCGGCGGAAACTTCAACATAAGGCAGGCCGTTTTCCCGGCAGTAGGCGCGGTCCTGTCCGCTTGCCGGTTTAAGGTCGCATTTGTTGAAGGCGATGACGAAGGGAATCGCCGCCCGCCGCATCTCTTTGATGATTTCCTTTTCTTTTTCTTCCAGCCCCCGTTCGGAAACGACAATGACCGCAAGGTCGGTTTTGAACAGAATTTTGCGGGTCGCTTTAATCCTTAAACTGCCGAGTTCTCCTTCGTCGTCAAGTCCGGCGGTGTCATAAAAGGTGACCGGTCCCAGAGGCAGCAGCTCATAAGCTTTGGCAACCGCGTCGGTAGTAGTGCCCGGCTGTGGCGAAACAATAGCCACTTCCTGTCCGATGAGAGCGTTGATCAGGGAAGATTTGCCGGCATTGCGGCGGCCGATGATGGTGATGTTTGCGCGCAGGGCGCGGGGAGCTGTGTTTTCCGTCATGTCTGATGTTTCCGTAAATAGACGGCCGGAGCCGGCGTTTTTTGTTTTCTTTGGGTTAACAGATAGCAGAAAAGCGGCCGGCTGACAACGGCAAATTAAAATATTGCAACGAAAACGAAAATAATTGTTGCAAAAAATCACTTTTGCTTTTAATAAGAATATGTTTTACGGATGAGTGGCAGAGAGGCCGGAATCGGAGCGAAAGCAGAGATCGGCGCAGCGGCACTCGTCGAGGGGCGCAAGCCAATTAAGCGCGGGCGGGCGAAGACCGCCGTCGCGCGCGGAAAGGAAGGGCTTGCGGCAAAGAATTATTATGAGATGAAAAATAAACTGGATGAGTGGCAGAGAGGCTGAATGCGCGCGACTCGAAATCGTGTATACGGGGTGACTCGTATCGGGGGTTCAAATCCCTCCTCATCCGCCAATTACCAAAACCGGCGAGAGCCGGTTTTTTTATTGTCGTCAGAGCCGTTTCGTCCGTCGCCTTGCGGCTTGTCCTCAACGGACGGGATTACGGCTTGGGCATCTAAATTCGCCGCGGTCGCCTGCGCTTTCCTTGCTCATTAAGATGTTCCCAAGAGCTTGCAGACAAAAACAACCGGAGTGTCGGTTGTTTTTGCTTAGCGCTTCTCCTCATCCGCCATTTTGATTAAAAAGACGCTCGTTTGCAGCGTCTTTTTTCGTATCCGGCGGAAATGCGGGCTTTGCGGGAAGTCGACTTTGTTGAATTGACTATGGTAAGCTTGTTTTATATTGGAAAATGTAAAATTTTGAGCTGTTACATACATTGCCAATTTTTGCAAAGTCACTTCAGACCTTAAAATTCACCATCTAGAAGCTTCTGTAATTTAGCATTTATATCGTGATTGTTGTTAGAGTTTTTTGCTGCAGTATCGAGTGCTTTCCAGTAATTCGCAGCTAAGTATTCTGCAATATTACGAGCATCAGCAAAAAATGTTGGTAATGATGACATAACAATAAGGTATAGTTGTTCAAGAATGTGGATTGATCCGCTAACTATGAACATAAAATCATTATAATAATACATTGCTTTATCGCCATCTAATAAATTATGGCACAAAGCATCCCGAAATTCTTTTATCCTTTTTTTGTTTCTTCTGAATTGAATAGTACATCGTAATCAGCTTTTAATGCTGTTTTTCTTGTTCTGATAAAAATGAAAAATCTGGTTTTGTTGCTAATTTTACAATCGAATCAATTGTAGTTTTATTTTTACCAGAGGGCTCAATTAGTTTTCTAACGGAAAGCATAGCTCTTTGCTGAAACGCATAAAAAGTATATCGGAACATAAAGGTATTTTTGTTTTCGTGTTTGTACGCCTCAAGAAACATAAGCATATAAGTGTCAATTAGCGCATGAATAGTTGCGCTACACATAATTTTTAGCTGCTTTTGAAGCTGTTTATAATATTCTTGTTGTATTTCACTCATTATAGGATCCATTAATTTATTATTATAATGAATGATATTCTGAAAAATTTTTAATGTAAATTAAGCTATTAAATAGATAACATCTTTTCTTGTTCGTCAAAGCTTAGGTTTTTAGAGGCGATATCGAAGAGAGTTTGTAGATTGATGGTTAGGGTTCCGGAGAGAAGTTGATTGACTATTCTTGGCGAGAGATAAGCAAGGTTGAGATATTTGTAAATTGTACGCTTGGTCATTTTCTCCTGTTTCATGATGTCTTCCATCCGGATGCCTTTTTCATATAGTTTCTTAAATTTCCATGCATAGGCAAAGGCTCTGACGATCAGGCGGTTGTTGTCATTGATGCTCATCAGTCCGACCTTTCCGGCGTTGTAGACATTGCTTGATAGCCCTCGGTTGATGACCACCTGCTTTTCATAGATGATTTGGTTGTTGGCATTATCAGTAATAAACTCCAGCGGGTTGTTGCTTTCATTTAGCGAATCGCCGGTATAGGCCGAAAGGATTATCGGATCAGTATTAAAAAAGAAGGTTAAGTGATCTTTTTGATAGATGATTTTGTTAATGAAGTTGCGGATAAAATTGCGTTGCGCGAAATAGTCCATATCGTTGAAGTTTATCAGTTTTAAAGCCATTGCGCTGTCTTTGTTTAAGCCATTGAGATTGCCGTTAAGAATCTCAATAATGGCATCTTTGGCGAGCTTATCAATTTGCTCCGTGGGTACCCAGTTTTTCTGTTTGAAACCTTTTATTTCAGCAAATTTCTCAAGTTCCGCCAGCGAGCTACATTGCAGATAGCCCTCAAAAATGCTATGTACCTGTTCGGCTTCGACGGGATTAATGACCAGTTTTTTGTCTTTAATATCATAACCAAGTTTGGGAACGCCGCCCGTCCATAAGCCTTTGGCTTTACTGGCGCGGATTTTATCTCGGACACGCTCTGAGGATACCTCTCTCTCAAATTGAGCGAATAACAGCAGCATATTTAAGGTTAGTTTACCCATGGGGGTTGATGTATCAAAGGCTTGGGTAATCGAAACAAAGCTGCAGCCATATTTATCAAATTCTTTCATCATATTATGGAAGTCCATAATTGAGCGTGATAAGCGATCAACTTTGTAAACCACTACCGTTTGAACTAATCCTCGGCGGATGTCTTCAAGCATTTGTTTTAAAGCCGGGCGTTCCATGGTGCCGCCGGAAATGCCACCATCGGTGTAGGTTTTGAAGTATTCCCAATTGTTAAAGGCTTGGGATAATATGTAGCTCCGGCAGGCATCTTCCTGATTATGCAGGGAGTTAAACTCAAGCTCCAAGCCTTTTTCGGTAGATTTGCGGACATAGACTGCACAGTTTACTTTAGCCATGAGCCGCCTCTTTTAATGCCCGTTTGTTATTTAATCCGAAGAAGTCATAACCGGAAACCTTTATGCCGCAGATTTCTTTGGCTATGGCAGACAGTGTTTTATAATGCTGCTCCTCATAGATAAAATCATTTACTTCCGCAATAGTAACCTTATATTGCCGGCCGTGATAGGTTTTGATAATTTCGGTGCCGGGATGCAGGTTGTATTTGGTTTTATAAACCTTAATCATACACTCATCAGGATTTTCGGCATATTTCTCCAGTTTAGTCAGATGTTTGCGTTCAATTTTAAGATTGGCGTTTTCGCAGGCGATATAATACCATAATGCCCGAAACTGCCGCTCATAAGAACCGTCATGATATCGTGCCCATAGTTCAGTTTGTTTTTGGTGGCTTAACTTTTTTAGTTCTTCAACGCTTTTCGGCAGATAAATCTTCTTCCTCATCAGTCAACTCCTTGTTTTTTATACATTTTACAAGTAAAGCAACGCTTACTGTTTTAAGAAAGTCAAGCTGAAGATTAACGACAGCGTTTTTTGTCTAAAATGTTTTTAAATGTCAAAAACCTAACTTGTTGATTTTTAATAAAAATTTATGGGCCAAAAAATTTTATTAATAAAGGGCGGAATTGGACAGAAATAGAAAGGAGAAAATCATGTCTGATACGCATATAAAAATTGAATATACAGCCTTGGAAAATCTTAACCCTTATAAAGGAAATCCTAAGGTTCATGACGAAAAACAAATTCAGCAAATCGCTAAATCGATTGAAAGATTTGGTTTTAATAATCCTATTTTGATTGATGAAAAATCGGAGGTAATTGCCGGTCATGGTCGTCTGTTGGCCGCAAGGCTGTTGAAGCTGGAAACAGTTCCGGTGGTTCGCCTTATACATCTTTCTGAAGCGGAAAAACGGGCTTATTGCATAGCGGACAATAAATTATCGGAGAATGGTCGATGGGATACGGATTTGTTGAAGCTGGAATTTTCAGAAATTGAGAAACTGGCTCTGAATCTTGAAGATGAATTGAATCTTGATATTACCGGGTTTGATTTCAAGGAGATAGATGTTCTTCTGGCTGAAGACAAGCCTAACGAAAAAGCGGATGAAAAACTTAATTCCGTTCCATATGTACCGAAAAATGAAATAGTCAGTCAACATGACGATGTCTGGCTTCTAGGAAAACACAAAATTATTTGCGGAGATTCTCTAAAAGAGGAAACTTTTGAAAGATTATTGGAAAGTAAGCTTGCTCACATGGTATTTCAGGACCCGCCATTTAATGTTAAAATTCAAGGACATGTATGTGGAGCCGGTCAAACGAAGCATAAAGAGTTTGCTTTTGGTTCCGGCGAGATGAATGAGGCTGAATTTATTTCGTTTTTGAAAACATCAATGGCGAATACAGCCAAATATTCTGCTGAAAATTCCATTCATTATGTTTGCATGGATTGGCGGCATATATACGAGCTTCTTTCAGCGGCGAGGGATATCTATCCAAAAATGCTGAATATGGTGGTTTGGCGCAAGAAAAACGGCGGAATGGGAAGTTTTTATCGTTCGCAGCATGAGCTGATTCTTGTTTTTCAGAACGGCAAAGGTTCTCATGTCAATAATGTCGAATTAGGCAAACACGGCCGTTATCGGACAAATGTTTGGTATTATGCCGGTGTTAACGGCTTTGGTTCCGAACAGAAAAATCTTAAAATGCATCCGACAGTCAAACCGGTAGAATTAGTCCGCGATGCGATTTTGGATACCTCTAAACGCGGTGATATTGTGCTGGATGCGTTTCTCGGCAGCGGAACAACACTGATTGCGGCAGAAAAGGCCGGACGTGTTTGTTATGGAATCGAGTATGAGCCCATGTATATCGATACGATTATTCGTCGGTATCACGAATTAACCGGAAATTGGGCTATTCATCTAAGTTCGCAAAAATCATATGAGCAATTATTGCAAGAAAAATTGGAGAAAATCAATGAGTGAAAGCGGTTATAAAAATCCGCCCAAACATTCGCGATTTCAAAAAGGGTGTTCGGGTAATCCTGCAGGGAGGCCGAAAGGAAGCAAAAACACGCTCAAACTTCTGGATGCTGTTTTGGAACAGAAAATCAAAATTCAGCAAGAGGGCAAAACCATTAGCATTACCAAAAAGCAGGCGATGTTGATGCAATTGGTTAATGCTGCGGTAAAAGGCGAAATTAAGGCCATTGCGGCGCTTTTTCCATACATGATGCAGCTGGACATGAAAGAAGAGCAATCCTTGGAAACAAGCAAATTGTCTCTAAAAGATGAGGAAATTTTACAACAATTTTTAGAAGAAAATAAACAGGAGAGTAAAAATGACTGATAAAAATCAGGTTAAAAATGCGATATTACGCAAAAGTTTTTCAAGCTTTGTACAGAAGTGTTTTTATGAATTAAATCCTTCAGAGACATTTATAAAAGTTATTATGCGATCAAATCCAAAATATGATAGAGGGAGAAAATCAGAAACTGATAATCAATCTTCCTCCAAGATATTTAAAATCGGTTATATGTTCTATAGCTTTGTCTGCGTTTATTTTGGGGCATAATCCGTCAACTAAAATTATGTGCATCAGCTATGGCGAGGAGTTGGCTTCCAAATTAGCGGCTGATTGTAAGAGCGTTATGGAGGCGGACTGGTATAAAGCGCTTTTTCCTGAGACGAGAATCCGGACAGATAAAAAATCTGTTATGGATTTTGAAACGACAAAACACAGCGGACGGTTTGCAACGACAATTTCAGGAGCAGTCACAGGCCGCGGCGCAGACTGGATTATTATAGATGATCCGCTAAAACCGGCTGATGCCCTTTCAGACGTGGTTAGGGAAAAAATTAATGAACTCTATGGAAATACTGTCAGTTCTAGACTGAATGATAAAAATACCGGGAGAATACTTGTAGTCATGCAGCGTTTGCATGCGCATGATTTATCCTGTTTCCTGTTTGAGAACGATCCTGATTTTAAGTCTATCGTCTTGCCGCTAATTGCTGAAAAAGATGAAAAATGGCAAATAAAAAATCGTATTACCAAAACGATAACGACATATGAGCGGAAAAAAGGAGAATTGCTGCATCCGGAACGCGAAGGCGAAAAAGTTGTAAACAGTTATCGCAATTCGATGAGCCCTTTTGTATTTTCTGCGCAGTATCAGCAGAATCCAATGCCTATCGGCAGCGGAATGATCAAACAGGAGTGGATGAAGTATTATCAAGCACTGCCATCAAGATTAGATAAAATTATTTTATCGTGGGATACAGCGGCTAAGGCTATGGAAAATAACGCTTATTCTGCCTGCGCGGTTGTCGGAATCGGAAATGAAAATGGTCAGAAATATTATCTGATAGAGGTGTTTCGCGGCAGACTTAATTTTCCTGAATTAACAAAAAAGGTTCAGGAAATGTCTGATAAATATGAAAGAATTGCGCATGGGCGGACTATAACTTTGATTGAAGACGCTTCATCCGGAACTTCTTTATATCAAACGTTGAAAGGCAGAATCGCAAGCCTGAAGTCTGTTTTTTGCAAAGGTTCTAAAGAGCAGCGCTTTAATATTGTCGCGTTAAAAACTGAGCAAGGGGACTTGTTGTTTCCGGGAAAATATGAATCCTGGTTCAAAAATTTTGAAGATGAGTTCTTAACTTTTCCGAATTCTTTATTTAAGGATCAATGTGACGCATTGAGCCAAGCCCTGAATTATGGTTTGGAAAATTATAATCAGGTTTCGCAAAATATGCCGTTAGCCGTCCGTGCGGATACGATGTGTGGCATGGGCGGTTATAATACCGGCATAGAGGAACTCTATAGCATGAATAATATGCCATATAAATCTAATGGGGGCTATGCTTGGTGGAATGGTAAATCTTAAGACGTTTTACTTGGCGGTTATTTCGAAATTGTCAATCAGCTTTAGCAGGGATTCCTTTTGAGAATCAGTCATAAGGTTGAGTTTGCGGATGATTTTGTCTTTCACGTCCTGCTGCGATATATCTTCTTTCAAATCTTTGGTAATATCAATGTCCAAAGCGAAAAGCAGTTTGTACAGCGAGTAGGAGCGCGGATTTTGCTTTTGATTCTCAATCAAGTTAATAGACGAATAATCCATACCGCTCAGCTCGGACAATTTTTCACTGGAAATTTTGCCGGCTAATCGTCTTTTTCGAATAGAATCGCTGATAAGCCTTAAAAACTCTTTTTCATTAAGCATACTTCACCCCTTAAAAATATATTGGGATGATACAATAGCTTTTTTGATAAAAGTATTGCGATAAAACAATATAATTTTATTGACTAAACAAAATAATTAAACCAACATAAGGAGAAAGAAAATGGCGTTAGTTTACGTTACGGACATTGAATATCAGGCAGATATAAAAGTATTTGCCGTTAATGAGAAGTATCAGGCTGATTTATGTTTTTTCGAAGTTGATCGAGATTACAAGGCCAATACGGAGTCAAAATGGTTTTTTGAAGATAAGGACTATAAAGCGACGGTTAAAATATATTGGGTTGAACATGAGTATCAGGCAGATTTGAAAGTCTTCCGGGTTACGCAGGAACGCCTAGCCGGTTGGCAAAAGAGCCACCGTTTGATTACGCGATTGGGAAAATACACATATTAAAGGAGATAAAAAATGACAGAAGAAGTTAAAAAAGAAACCCCAAAAACAAAATTGCCCGGCTTGCCGCCGTTGGCTGCGTTTATTTATGCGGTTCTCATTTTTATTATGACCATGGGGTACCTTAAGGTATTTCTTATCATGGGTTTAAGGATGAATCCTGATGAAGCCGGAATATTGTCATTTTTTGCGGGAGCCCTTTTTGCCTATATTGGCAACAAAGGAGTTAGAGCCATGTTTAAGCTGAGAGAACTGTCGAAATAAAGGATGCAGATTATAGTTAGGATATTGCGCGCGGCAACTTGGAACTTTGGCTACGGTTCTGTTGGTTCACCCAGCAAGAACAACAAGACGAAAGTTCAAAAATCCCTTGAATATCTGCGGAAAAATAATGTGGATATTGTTTTGGCGCAGGAAATTTTTGATCCAAGCGAGTTGCGGTGCCTTTATCCTAACCAGATTTATTCTGATATTCCCATTTATAATCCACAGGGGCAAGGATTATGGGGCGCGATAAATTTTTCGATCGATACACGCAATAACAATAGCCGTCCTAAATGGGGAACGGCGATATTGGCTGCCGAGAATGTCAATTTGAACAAAATTGAGTTAAAATATAATACCGCCTATCCGGGAAGCATGACTGTTGCACAGATTGCAGGAACGGATATTGCCGTTATTTCCATGTATGGCAAAAATGTCTGCGATTATGAAAAAGTAACGGCTTTTTCGTATCTGGCCAATCTGCATCGCTGTTTATCCGATACCGCGCCGCTGCTGGACGGTTTTTCTTCTGCCAAAAGATTTATTATTGCCGGCGATTGGAATGCCGAGCCGCAATGGGATAAGGGGAAGTCGCGCAAGAATTTTAACTTTTTTGAGCGGTTAGCAACCTTTGATCTCAAGGATTGTTTGGGACATTTTCCTGACGGTGGTTATGAAACAACATTTAAACATAACGGCAATCGACAGATAGACTGGATGTTTGCCAGCCAGACGTTTACCGTTCATAATCCGTATGTTGATTATACGGTGGAGATTGAGGATTTGTCTGATCATTACCCGATAATTGCGGAATTTGAGATATGAAAAGGGGTAATGTAATGTTTTGGAAATACTTATTTTTAGGCTTTATTGTATGTTTTCCTGTTCAGGCACAGGAAAATGCAAACAGTGTTAGCGAACGGAATAATTATGAGCTCTTTATTATCGGTGTTGCGATTTATTTACTTTTTAAAGCAGTGGGGGTTATCTGGCATTATCGCTGTCCGAAATGCAAAAAATGGTGGGTAATGCGACAGGAAAAGAAAGAACTGCTGAATACGGATGTTGTGACCGAATCCAGAAAAGAAGAAATAAAAGACAATAACGGAAATGTGCTGCGGGTAGAGGAAGTAAAGGTTCCTGTATTGGTTCATCATTATGAAATTTGGCGAAAATGTAAGCATTGCGGACATCTTGTTAAGATTTTTGAAGACGAGAAGGAAGAAAAATATAACAGAACAACGCTTAAATAATGAGAGGAAACAGATATGCGGAAAATTAGTTGGCTGGCGATTTTGTTGATAGGCGGATGTACTCTGATATTAGAACAGAGTAATCTTGTTTCCTTAAATGATTCTTCAGAATTCCGCCTTCTGGATGAACAGGTATTCATACGCTCGTGCCGTCAGCTTAAGGACGAAAGCTATGATATTTTCTATGCGGCGGAAAATCAGAAATGTCTGGAAGAGAATGCCAAGCAAATGCAAAAGCTGTCCGAACAGATTGAGCAGACGAATGATTTAATTAAGAAAGAGAAACTTCTTGATGACGTATTGGCAAGTTCTGAAAAGTTTGATGCCTGTAAAATATCTAAGGGGTTAACTGTTGCCGGTTTTGCTGAACAATCTAATGACAGCGCTGTTGCATACTGGAAGCGTGATAAAATAATCGCCTATTTTACCCAAGTCTATCAGATTTGTGAAAACGGAGAATATTTTGATAAGAATGATGGAAACCGTATTGTTGCGGATTATCAAACTGTGGCGCGACAAAAAGAGAAAAATACGCCGAAAATAGAAAAAGTTAAGGAATTAAAAAGCGAAATTTCCTCTCAAAATCAGATGAATAAAAAGATTGCGGCGCTTTTAGCCGAGAACAATCCGATTATAAGGAAAATGCAACAGGCGGCTCCTGATTTTATGCGGGTAAAGGTTAATGAATGTCCGATTATCTTTTTTGTACAGTTTCTCAAGAAAAATGCGGCAATGTTTAATTCTGATTTTGCCTTTGCTGATAACTATCAATTTAAGAAAAAAGGTACAGACACGCTTGTTTTGACTGTCGGTGATATCGAATATACTTTCCTGAAAAAAGGAAAAGACAGCGCGGATGTCATAATTGTTAAAGATATTGATCAATGGGGCAATCAGATAATCAATAAAAGTACTATTCTAAATAATATTGACATTTCCTCATCGTGTTGGGGGTATGTGAGACGCAGTGAAGAAGATTAAACTTTTGTTGTTTATTAATAAATTTTCATATAATCTTTTTATTAGATTATCTTTGGAGAAATATTAATGGTCAAAATAAATTTTGGTGAATTAGAAAATTCTGATTTAGTTGTCGATGCCATTTATGAAGGAGGAAATGTTGGTAACCTGCATGATGAAGTTTTGAGTAAATTATTAAAAGTTGGAAATTCAGGGGGAATACGTGTTTGTTTAAAAAGAGGTAAGATACGTAAGCCTGCTTACATTGTTTTATTTTCTACTACGAAAGAGACGGCATGGCCAGATGAATTGGATGAAAGTACAGGAATTCTCAGATATTATGGAGATAATCGTGAACCAGGTAAACTTCTGCATGACACACCTCGTAAGGGAAATTCTTATTTTCGGGATATTTTTCGTGATGCTGAAAATAAAGAGACAAGAAAGAATGTTCCTCCAATCTTTATTTTTATGAGAACAGGCAATGGAAGAGATATTCAATTTAAAGGGGTTGCTGTTCCAGGAAGGATTGGAAGCCAATTAACCCAAGATTTGTTCGCAGTGTGGCGATCTAAAAATGGGCAACGTTTTCAAAACTATGAAGCATATTTTACTGTCTTAGATATTAACATTGTTAAAAGAGATTGGTTAACTTCTTTACTTGAAGACGTTAGTGATGATTTTCAGTATGCTCCTATTGAATGGAAAAGATATATAAAGTCTGGAATTAAGGCTATTAAGCCTTTGCAAACTGTGAATATTGATATTCCATCCAAATATGAGCAACTTCCTCATAGTAAGAATGATTTGGATATTTTACAGACTATAATTGATGCTTTTTCTAAAAATAAAGCATGTGATTTTGAAAAATGTGCAATTAGCATAGCTCAGATGTTTGATAAAAATTTTTTGGGTAGTTTTAGACAAACACGGCCTTCTAGAGATGGTGGAAGAGATGCTATCGGAAAATATCGAATCGGAACAAAAAATACATCTATTTCGTTAGAATGTGCTTTGGAAGCAAAATGTTATTCCTTAACGACATCTGTAGGAGTTAGAGACACTTCTCGTTTAATTTCAAGAATCAGGAATAAACAATTTGGTATCTTTGTAACCACAAGTTATATTGCTAAACAGGCTTATAGAGAAATTATTGAAGATCAGCATCCTATTTTAATTATCACAGGTCGGGACATTGTTGAAATTTTAAAATCTACAGGTATTTCTACTGTTTCTGCTATAAAGGAGTGGATATGTTCTACTGTCAGTAGAAATTCTTAAGCTACTTTGTCTAAGGTTTTTACATCCAAAATGTTATCCTCAATAATAACGTCTTTGATGTTGTAGTTTTTATCAAGCATAGCAATTAAACAGCGACCGATGTGATAACTTAAATTAACTGGTACTGCATTACCGATTTGTTTGTATTGAGCCCCCATAGATCCTTTAAATTCCCAAGTATCCGGAAAAGATTGAATCCTTGCATATTCTCTAATAGTCAATGGTCGAGTTTCTTCTGGGTGACATCGTTCTGTTTGTTTTTGTGCCGGTGCACAGGTTAGGGTTAGGCTGGGTTCATCCCAGGAAAGGCGTCTTGCCATACCTGTTTTTCCTCCAGAAAGGTAAAAACTTCCTTTCATATATTCTTTTTGTAACTCTATCGGAAGATCTCGCCAGTATCCTCCCTCTGGAACCTGTGAGAGAATCTCAGCTTTTCTTTTAGGGTAGCTTTGTCCTTCAGATTTTGGGCAATTTTTTAATGCTGATCTTAAAGAAACAGTATAATTTTTTTCTTTGGGAAAAATGAAAGGTATATCTAAGTCTTTTCTAATTCCAATTATAATTAATCGCTCTCTTTTTTGAGGGACATCCAAATATTGTGCTCTAAGTACTTTATATCTTACATTATAACCAAGCTCTGTTAAAGTATTTACCATAGTTTGAAGCGTTCTGCCGTTATCGTGTTTTAATAATCCTTTGACGTTCTCACCAACAGCAATTTTGGGCATGGTTTCTTTAACACAACGAGCAAATTCAAAAAATAAGGTTCCTCTTGTATCTTCGAATCCCATACTTTTTCCAGCATAGCTGAAAGCTTGACATGGAAAACCGGCCTGAACGATGTCGACCTTATTTTTCCAAGATGTAAAATCTACATTATGGACATCAGCATGAATGATGTTTGTACCTTTAGGGAAATTATGTTTTAATGTTTCTATACAGTTTTTATCAAATTCATTTAACAATACATGGTGAATACCAGCATTTTCAAAGCCTAAAGCTGTTCCTCCGGCTCCAGCAAATAACTCTATTGCAGTATATGGGGAGGGTGTTTCATCTTTTAATACTTTAAATTCTGCTTCAGATTTGTCATTTAGTTTTTTTAGAAGTGCTTTTACTTCGTCTTCATCAAAGATTCTATGGTTTTTATCCGATCTTTCTGCTTTTATCAGTCCTTTTTTTTCCCATCTTCTGATTGTATCGATTGAAAGATTAAGTTTTTGGCTAACTTCATGGATAGATAACTGCATACTGATACTCCTTGATTCAATAAAAGAACCATAAAATAACCCTTGCATATATGCAAGGGTTATTGAAATGGCTGTAGATAACTTAAAATATCGTTATTGATTATATTTTTCTTCTATTTCAGCTGATAACTGATTAATTACATTATTTAACAAGTCGGTTCCATCAACTTCTGTTGCAATAGACGCAATCTCGTTTATTAATTCATTATAAAAATTTGGGTCTCCGGTTAAGTGGTGCCAAAAATCTTTACCTGCATAAACTGGATGTGATGCGTCAATAGTTTTATAGCTTGCTGATAAGTCTTTATCAGATCCATAGAAAATGCCAACAATGCAATCTACATCAGCATTAAATTCTCGTAAACCATTAGTACGGGCTATACGACGAATAGATTCAAAATGATTTTTAATGGTTGTAATATCATCTTTATTAATGGTATTTGGGCCAGCTTTTATTTGGCAATATTTACGCCGGCCATCAAGTTGATCGACAAATTCAATGTCTATTCCAGGAGTTGTGGATGCAAAACCGCTAAGTACATCTTTACAGAAGGCTTGCATTTGTGTACCGAACGTAGTGTTTATTGAGGTACCTAAAACCCTAGGATATACTAAAGCTTTTGCTATGCTAGAAGCGTCACAATTACCAAAAGCAAAATTTGCTAGATATTTTTCTAAAAAAGGATTCGGTTGGAATGCTGACAGTTTACCTAATTTTTCGGTATTTCTTTTATGATTATCAACAATCTTTTCTCTAAAAAAATCTTTTGCTTTTGCTAGTATTTCTCTTTTTTCCGCCTCAGTCATAGCTAGTTCCTATATTGTTTTTGCTAATATATTGAAATTATATCAGCAATTACTGAAAACACAATCATTTTAATAAAAGAGTATATTTATTTATTCGGCATCAGAAGTTCTATTTTTTCGAAAAGCTTTTGTTCATATGTATCAAAATGTTGCTTTATTAATGTTTGAGAAAATTGATTTGAGGATTGCTCATAATAATCTATAATATTACTGGTTGCCCCATAATCACTGGCTATTTTAGCTTGTGGGGAGAATGCATTATATTCTAGTTTGGATAAAAGACGGTCAAAACCAAGTATATCATCAAAACTTACCTTTTTTAATAGCGAAAGATGGTATTTATATAATAAATTAAATACACCTAAATACTTAACTAATTGATATTTTAGTTGAGTATATACAAAATTCGATGTTTCTGATACAGCTTGATCAATATTTTCATGTTTGGTTTCTATTTTATATTTAATTAGTCCAGCAAAACCTTCGCTAAGGTAGTGTTTTAGTAAATAACACAATACACAATGTGTTAGGGTATTATTATTTCCTTTATAGCTCATTAAAAATTTCATTTTTTCATCTTTTACAAAAGGGAAAAGAATATCTATACACCTTTGAAAACCGTTAAGATATAATTCTGGTTTTGTGTATTGAAGCTTTATTATACAATTTTGAATTTCTGCAAGTTCCTTAATATTCAATTGGGAAATGGCTAAATACATTCTTACTTTATCGATGCGGCTAATTATTTTGTATTGCTCAAAAATAAATGGTGGTAATTTTGAATTTTCGACTGTTTGTAAAATTTTAGCTTCATTAATTTTATCTGTATCATTATAATATTCTGGAAAAGTGCATTGTAAATCAATATCACTCTTTTTGGCATTAATATCATAGTTTTTATGTTTGATTGGTTCAGCTTCCTCATTTAAGATTCTTTCAAAATCTTTATCCAATACAAACACTCTGCCGGAATAGTGTTGATAGAATCGTCCAGCTCGCCCTGCTATATTTTTTGCATCAAATTTTTTTAAGCGTTTTTTTTCTTTTTTCGCTGTTGTAACAATCATATTTTTTGCAGTTGTATTAACACCTTCAGTTATAGTTGTAGTGCTAGCTAATACTTTTATTTCCCCTCTATTAAAAAGGTTAATAATTTCTTTTTGCATATACTTAGGAACAAGGCCATGGTGGAAAGCCATTCTTTTTTCTAATGCTCTATAGAGGCTCCATTCTTTTCCGATTGTATTAGCAATATGAGATAAAAAATTTTTGTAATCAATATCTGTAATTGGTAAAAGGTGAATGCTTTCACTTAATTTTTTTATTTTCTTTTCTGCTGATTTTCTTGTTGGACAATAAATAATAACATTCTCTTTTTCTCCTAAATTAAGAAGACTTTCAGTTAAATGAATTAATCTACCATACTTAGAATTATCTTTTTCTGATAAATTAACTTCTATACCATCTACAATAATCTTTTTTCTAGCTCCTACGGAAACATATGTTTTATTAACTATTTCATATTCATTGTAATTTAGTAATGTGATATTGTTTTTTTCTAAAAATAAATTAAAAGAATTTTTATTTGGTGAAAATTCTATATATGGCCCAGCTAAAAGAATATCCATATTAGGATCAATTGCATAATACGAAGCAAGTCTATAAGCGACATCTCGTTCACTTTCTTTTAGTTCTTCGTCAATAAAATACTCATTGTCTATTTTGTAAACTTCATCAATAAAAATGAAATCGAAGTGTTTTATTTTATTTATTTTTTCAATATATGATAAAAAGCGTTCTGGTGTATATATAAATATATTGTTATCACCTAAATCATTATTATCAATCTCACTTAGTGTATGAATCTTATAATTTTCCCTAAAAAAGCTATAATCATCTTTAGATAATAATTTTTCAAAATTTTCAGCAAGAAGAGCAATTGTTGGAAAAATTAATAATACATTTTTGTATTTCATTTTTTTAAGAATATCAAAAACTAAATGAGTTTTACCAAAAGAAGTGCTTGCGGATAGAAAATATCTGTTATGCTGTTCTTTATCAAAACGATCATATATTTCTTTTTGATAACGGTGAATTTTTGTGCTCTCAGTAAGGTATAAAGTACTTTCTGATAAATAGGATGCAAAAGTATTTAAGTCGATGTCGCTAACATCTAAATTATTATTAAATAATTTTAGCATATCATAAAAATGAGGGATTCCGATAAAACTTGATAAATACTTTAAAAATTTTAAATCAGCTTCATTAAGTTTTTGATTTTTCATTATATCAAAATAAGCGCAAATATCTTTAATTAAATTTGCTTTACTGAGTTCTCCATCCTTATAAAAATTTAAAGATTTTATGACATTACAGGTTTCTTCTCTGATATCCATTGAATTACATCTTTCTTTATTTGCTGGCTGTTAGTAAGGGGAATCAAAATGAAAAATATTTCATAATCAATAGATAAATTATAATGTTTTTCAGATATTTTTTCATTTAAGTATGAGACGGCTTTTTGAATACAATCATCATATAACATATTCAAATCATCATATAAGATCATTACTGGGTATACTAATTTAAAATTCTTATCTTTTAGAACCTTAGGTAAATTAACATCTGGTTGTTTTTTCCATAATACAACCATGTCTCGCAAATCTTGATTAGCGGACTCAAAATTTTCTTCTTTTTCACATATGGCTATTAAATTATTCTGCAAATATTTATCTGAAAGAGCGATTTCTATTTTGTTCATAACACTTTTTATGGAATTTTCCATTGCATTTTCGTAATCTCCATAAAATTTTGTTTCTCCAAACCAAAGTTCTGGGCGTTCATTTTCTATAATATGAAACGAATCATATCCTTTTGTCTCTGAATTTTCCAAAGGATTATAAAAATATCCTCTCGCTATTAAAGCATGTGTTCTATGAAAAACTTTTAAAATGCAATCAAGCAATACTTCTCCATAAAAACCATATTTTAGTTTATTTTCTTCACTGCCTTCCTCATCATATTTTAATTTAGATTTTAGCGCTCTCGCATGAAGAGAGGAGTAATCATACAAAGTTATCTCTTGAGAGTTAAACGAATATTCTATAATTGAATTGTATATAATATTAACTAGATTATGGTGACTAATGCTAGCATAGCAAAAGTCATCCAATGTACTATGCTTGATTTTAGGAATTGATTTTTCATTACATGGAAGAGTGTACTGAAAAATTATTGTATTTTTTATTAATTTATATAATTGATCTCTCAATAACATATCCTTTCAGGTACTATAGGCTTTAGGCTACACCTTTTCCTTTTGTAAAGTCAAATAATATAAACTTTTCCCTGTATTTAATTTTAAATTCCCTGATAATTTGGGGAGGGATTTTTGGGTAAGCTAAGTAATTCAAGGTAAACATGATGGTATGGAAGAGAGAATCGTAGAGAAATTCCCTGTAGATTCCCTGTTATTTGTGGTTAGAATGTTTGTGATTTAGTATGCTCAATACCGTTTAAGTTTACTACACCGCCAATTACCAAAACCGGCGAGAGCCGGTTTTTTTTAATTGTCGTCAGAGCCGTTTCGTCCGTCGCCTTGCGGCTTGTCCTCAACGGACGGGATTACGGCTTGGGCATCTAAATTCGCCGCGGTCGCCTGCGCTTTCCTTGCTCATTAAGATGTTCCCAAGAGCTTGCAGACAAAAACAACCGGAGTGTCGGTTGTTTTTGCTTAGCGCTTCTCCTCATCCGCCATTTTGATTAAAAAGACGCTCGTTTGCAGCGTCTTTTTTTGTATCCGGTGGAAACGCGGGCTTTGCCGGCGGTTGACTTTGCCAAAATGACTATGGTAAGCTCGTTTTATGTTGGAAAATGCAAAATTTCCGGCACTTACATACATTGCCGATTTTTAAAGAATCACTTTAAATATTGAAACAGATAACAATTTTCCCTAAATAAAGATTACAACATACATAGGGAGAAGTGACTTTGAAAAATAACCGTATACAATCAACTCCTGATGATTTTTTATTATCAAATAATCATTTGCGCCTTTTAGATAGAATTTTTATTTCTCATCATCAACAGTGTAATTTAAATATTCTTAAACAGCAAATTATAGACTGGATGGCCATGGTCTTGTCTGAAGAAAGAGAAAACTGGTCTGAACTTAAAGAAAATTTGGTGCAAACTCTATATTCTTTGGATAAGAAAGCTGAAGCGGTTAAACGAGCTAAAGCCAGAGATGAAAAATATGCCCCTTTTAGAGCAGAATTTAAGCAAACCCAATACAAGCAATTTTTAAAATATCAAAAATCCGGTAAAAAATTAACGGCAAATGCTTTTGTTCTGTGGTTTTTGAAATATAAAACAAAATCAATAAAAATTCCTTATTGTGAAACCAATCAGAAAAACAAACTAATTCAATTAGCTCAAGCCAATAATCGAGAGTTTAAAAAAGCTTTTGAATGCAGAAGCTGATACTTTGTATTCAGTAGAGGATTGAAAAACCTTTTTTATTTTTGTTATTCTTTTAATAGTTTTAACTTATTTGAAAGGATATAAAAATGAATTTTGGGAAACAATATAAATCGCCTTTGGGTTATTATAACAATGATAATCAAATCGACAGCTATGGTGTTGATCACAGCGGGTTCAGTACCAGAGATGAGCTTAATTATCAAATGGCGCGGCAGCAAAGAGAAAACAAACTCATCCAAGATTACAATAATCAAGGCATAAACAAAAACTATCCGCAGCATGGCACCAACTTTTGGGCGCGGCCGGCTGATGATAATTATGGCTTTGGCAATTCTGATATCGAAGGCAACGTGGAAAATGTCATAAAGCAACTTAATAACCCGACAAATGACCTATGGCAAAAAGTGAAGGATGTAGCAACGATTGCAACTGATACTATCAGATATATGCCTGAATCTTTAGGCGAATTAGCTGCTGATGCCAAAATCGCTTATGATTATTGGCAACAGATGAACAAAGCTGGTGATAATCTTGTAAAGTCTTATGGTCCTAATCAGGGGGCAGATATTGATAATTACTATCATCCTCTATTGCAATGCCAATTGGCAAAGATAAGTCCGACAAGTCGTGATTGGGGCTTAAGATTGGGGTACGCTAAAGAAATATTGGATTACCATAAAAAGAAAGGAACTATGCCGATGTCAGAAATTTCTGCGGATAGCGGGAAAGACTTGCAAAACAATCTTTACGGCAGTAATTTGGGGTATTATAATCCGAATAAAAGTTGCTGGGAGATGTTGGATGACCAAAGAACGCCAAATATGCGTAAGGCCAATATTAGATAAAATTGTCAGTTTTATTTACAGATGTGTTGGTTATATTGTTATTTTAGCGATATTAGTTTTTTTCTTGTATCCGTATTATCAAGAATACGATTACATGAAGAATTGTCAGCAGGACGGTCGTTCTAAAAGTCAGTGTGAACAGACATGGAAAGAACTGAGAGCTTTGGATTGAGAAATACATTTCAACAAGCTCGTCAATCTGAATTTATCAAGCTAAAATCTGGTATGCTCAATACCGTTGAGGTTTACTACTCCGCCAATTATCAAAACCGGCATGAGCCGGTTTTTTTTAATTGTCGTCAGAGCCGTTTCGTCCGTCGCCTTGCGGTTTGTCCTCAACAGACGGGATTACGGCTTGGGCATCTAAATTCGCCGCGGTCGCCTGCGCTTTCCTTGCTCATTAAGATGTTCCCAAGAGCTT
>OIGD01000750.1_pt1 | contig 35465 bp, 38 predicted proteins | sample 1582211 | NCBI WGS metagenome assembly OIGD01 (sample SAMN04414078, study PRJEB24778) | human gut metagenome | material: faecal | host: Homo sapiens
GGCAGACGGCGGAGGTCGGTATCCGCTTGGAATGCCCGCATATCCTATTGCGGATACGGGCAGATGTGCCAGAATTGCAGCGACGGGCGTGGCTACACGAAGCGGAGAGCCGATGCCGGACACTGGGCGCGGATGTGTGGGGCGCGCTTTTAGAGGAAAACATTCTGCTGATGCTGGAGGCAGACGACCTGTACGCGCTGGAGATACCGCTGCGGCAGATGATGGCGGACTTCGCCGCCGAACACGGTTCCTCCTGCGGCGTCAGCCGCCCCTACGGCGGCACGGCGGGCATCCGGAAAGCAGACCACAGCGCCCGCACGGCGTTGCGTATGGCGGAACAGACGGGTGCGCCCTGCGTGACCGACGATCCGGCGGAAGTGGTGCACCTGCTGGAGGAAGCCTCCCCAGTGGAGACGGAGACCTATATCCGCCGGCAGCTGGGAACGCTCCTGCGGCAGCCGGAGCCGCGGCGGCAGGAGCTGCTGGATACGCTGGAAAGCTGGCTGCGCTGCATGGGCAACCAGCGTCAGATGGCGCGGGAGCTGCACCTGCATTATAACACAGTGAGTTACCGGCTCCAGCAGCTCTGGACGCTGCTGGGAACCGACCCGACAGACCCGATGAACCGGTTGGCACTGGCAACAGCTCTATATCTGCACCGGTACAGACGCATATAAAGGAGTGACAGACAATGGATCAGAACCAAACAGGCGGCGAATGGGCACGCATGGTGTCCGGGCGGCTTTATGACCCCGCCAATCAGGAGATCGCAAAGCGGCATCGAACGGGTCTTCTTCGCTGCGATCGGTTCAACCGCATTGCCCTGTGGCGCGCTAAAGCCAAGCAGCGGGCGCTGGAGCGGCTGATCCCCTCTGCAAAGGGGAAAAATTTTGAGGTCTTCGCCCCCTTCTACTGCGAATACGGCGTGAATATCCACGTCGGGCAAAACTGCTTTGTCAACTACAAAAGCGTGTTTCTGGATGTGGCGCCCATCACCCTGGGAAACAACGTCCTCATCGGCCCCAATGTGACGCTGGCCACGCCGAATCATCCGTTTCTTGCGGAGGAACGGGCCTTTGCCGACTACCCCGACGGCTGCCACGAGCTGGAGTACGCCCAGCCCATCACCATCGGCGACCACTGCTGGCTGTGCTCCGGCGTGACGGTCTGCGGCGGCGTGACCATCGGAGCAGGCAGTATCATTGCCGCCGGCGCAGTGGTGACCCGCGACATCCCACCCCACAGCATTGCCGCCGGCGTACCCGCCCAGGTGCTGCGGCAGATCAGCGAGAGCGACCGCATACATGTGTGGGAGAAATATATAAAAAACGAGCCTCCACGCTAATTTTTATGCAAACAAAATCCACAAAAAAGTAATAAGGATGAGTTGAGATGCCATTTCAATATCATATCCGAGAGCTGACGGCAAAAACGACCACGGCGGCGTTCGTGGAGGGTTTTGTTCGGGTGGAAAAGTTTCTCCCCCTCTGCCGCCGGTGCGACAGCTACGGTACCCGCTGGACCTGCCCGCCTTTTGACTTTGACCCCATGACGATCTGGCACAGCTACACCGGCTTGCTGCTGTATGCCCGCATTCTGCAGGCCGACACGCCAGAGCAGCCGCTGGAGGAAGCTCTTGCGGCGCTGAAGCGGGAGAAGCTGCTGTATCGGAACAAGCTGCAGCAGTGGGAGCGGAACACTCCGGACAGCCAAATGCTGCTGGCCGGCACCTGCCACGAGTGCGAAGTGTGCGAAAAAACGCTGGGTCGCCCCTGCAGAAAGCCAGAGCTGCTGCGCTACTCCATCGAAGCGCTGGGCGGCGACGTGGAGGGCTGCCTGCAGCAGTATTTTCACATGCCCATGCTCTGGGGACGGGAGGGCAAAGCGCCGGACTATCTTGTGCTGGTGGGCGGTCTGCTGCTGAAGTGATGCGGATAAAACGACTGCGACGGCGGAACAAAACGCCTTTGCCGTTGTTTTTTACGGATCCTCAGCGGCCAAATGCAATTTGCGAAGAAAATTTCCAAAAACATTGTTAAAAAAGTTGACAAGTAGCCCTTCCTGCGTTACAATTATGGATAATCAAACGCAAAGGAAAAGGATCGAACCGATTTATGAAAAAGCAAAAAGTATCTGATGCCGTCATTCATCGTCTTCCCCGCTATTACCGCTATCTGGATGACCTTTATAATAAAGGCGTCGTGCGTATTTCCTCCAATTCTCTGGGCAGCAAAATGGACATCACCGCCTCTCAGATCCGCCAGGATCTGAGCTGCTTCGGTGAGTTCGGCCAGCAGGGATACGGCTACAATGTAGCCGAGCTTCGCTCGGAGATCGGGCATATTCTGGGCATTGACAAAGGCCACCGCCTCATCATCATCGGCGTCGGCCATCTGGGTCATGCTCTGCTGCAGAACTTTGATTTTGAAAAGGTCGGCTTCCATGTGGACACCGCCTTCGACATCTCTCCGGATCTCATCGGCACCAACATCCACGACGTCACCATCCGCTCCATGGACGAGCTGGAGCAGTATGTGGCGGAAAACCGCCCCAACGTGGCCGTGCTGACGGTGCCGCAGCATGTGGCGCAGCCCATGGCCAGCCGCCTCATCGACCTGGGCATCAAGGGCTTTTGGAACTTCACCAATGTGGAGCTGAGCACCGACGTGCCGGATGTTTTCTTTGAGGACGTGCATTTTGTGGACACGCTGCTGACCTTGAGCTACCGCATCACTCGCCCCTGATGCACCTTTCTCTCCGACCGGCATACTATGAAGTGAGGCCCGCGACACGGCCCCAAATTTCATAGGGAGGTCACAATATGTGCAATCAGGGGAATAGCTGCTGGATCATCATCTGCGTCATCATCCTGTTCCTGTTCTGCGGCAATGGCTGCGGTTGCGGCTGCGGCTGCAACAACAACCAGAACAGCTGCGGCTGCGGCTGCTGACCGGCTGAAAAGCTTTATCCCCCCGTCCGACAGGACGGGGGGATTTCTTTCTTTTTTCACGGGCAAAAATGTGGTATACTATATAAAAAGGAGGTGCTTTCCGTGGATCTCAGCGCCATTAAACGATACTATAGCCGCCATGTGCCCACGCTGCAGGAGGCTCGCAGCGAATACGCCGTTCTGCTCCCCCTGCTGCAAAAGCCGGACGGTCTGCACCTGCTGTATGAGATGCGCGCCTCCTCTCTGCAGCACCATCGCAGTGAGGTGTGCTTCCCCGGCGGCCGCATGGAACGCGGGGAAACCCCCGCCGCCTGCGCCCTGCGGGAAACATGGGAGGAGCTGGGCATCGCCCCCGACCGGATCCGGATCTTCGGAGAAGCTGACTTTCTGCATCTGCGCTCCGAGTGCCTCATGCGCCCCGTGGTGGGTCTGCTCTCCGGCGTCGAGCCGGAAGCCCTCGCCCTGAACCCACAGGAGGTCAGCAGCGTGTTCACCGTGCCCGTCAGCTGGCTCCGGCAGAACCCGCCGCAGGTCTATCGCTACCCCCTCAGGCCGGAGGTGGGCGATGATTTCCCCTATCACCTCGTCCGCACGCCCAAGGACTATTCCTGGCTCCCCGGCAACATGGTGCTGCCGGTCTATGAGGGGCTTCCCTACCCCTTATGGGGTCTGACGGCGCGTATTACCATGCATTTTATTGAGGTTTATTCAGCTCTGTAATGCCATTTCCCTTTACACCGTTTTTGTTCTTTTTTCTCCACTTTGCGTAGTTGATGCACACGCACACAATGGCCACGATGCCGATGTAGCCGAATACCGGAAACACCGTCCCCACCAGATTGCCGAAGCCTGCCAGACTGGCGGCCCATACCAAAAGCATCAGCACCGCCATGGTGATCTTCCGGTGGCTGTCGAACGCTTTCACATGGCGGTTGACATACTCCATCAGCGCCACAAGGGACGCAAGCCCATTGCTGAACATGCCCATCAAAAGCAGCACGCCGTACACGATGCCCAGCGTCGGATTCAGGCGGGAGGCCAGCGCCACCATGGGCATCTGCTCCGCCGCCGCGTCCATATAGCCCGTCAGAGAGGTCAGCACGCTTCCGGCCACAAGGATCAGCAGCACCCCGCCCAGGGCGATGCCCAGCCGCACCGTCTTCTTCTCCTTGAGATATTTGCCCAGCGGCGCCATGATCCCCACGGCGCCGAGGAGGTTGTAGGCCACATAGGTCAGCGCCGCCACGATCCAGTTGGGCATCAGAGGGTTGCTGTGCACCTGCTCGGGCAGGGACAGGATCCCCTTCGTTCCGAACTCGATCCAGCTCATCACCGCAAAGATCACCGTGGCCGCCACGATGATGGGCACCAGAGCGGAAAACACCTTCATCATGCCGGAGATGCCCAGCAGCGCCACCACGCCCAGCAGCAGCACGAACACCGCCGAGGCGATCTCCGAAGGAACGGCCAAAAGCTGCTCCACGGTAGCGCCTACGCCGGCGGTCATGATGACCACCACGCCCAGTAAAAACGCGTTGAGGATCAGCCCCGCCAGCGTCCGCAGAAACGGCACGTTCCACGGCACCATGATCTCCTCCACCTTTTCCAGCCCCGACTCCTGCAGCAGCCGCATCATGATGATGCCGAAGGCTGCCAGCAGCACGCAGGCCAAAAGCAACCCGACATACCCTTTCACGCCGAACTCGCCGAAAAACTGCCATAATTCCTGGCCGGACACGAATCCGGCGCCCAAGAAACATCCCGCAAAGGCCAGAGCCAGCGGGATGATTTTGATTTCCTTCATTTTTTCTCTCCTTTGCCGTGGTTTTTTCATTATAACAAAGGGCGGAACCTTCGTCAAGGTGGCCAAAATGGTCGCGCAAAAATTTACCAAACCATTCGGTAAACTTTGTTGACGCACAGCGGAAAGTACTATATAATTAAATGCGGATAATTGCGGCTATACGCACTTTCAAGTACATATCAGGAGGCTGTTTTATGATCAATACCATCCAAGGCATTGTGGAGGCCGCCAAGGGCGGTCAGAGCGGCGTGATCGCCGTAGCTGCGGCGCACGATGAGCCTGTCATCGAGGCCGTGGTGGCCGCCCGCCGCGAGGGCATTGCCACCCCCATTCTGGTGGGTCACACCGACGAGATCCGCCGGATGCTGCAGAACGTCGGCGAAGACCCCGCATCCTATGAGATCATCGCCGCCGATTCCGACACGGACAGCGCCGCCAAGGCTGTGGCTCTGTGCGCCGAGGGCAAGGCCAACTTCCTCATGAAGGGCATTCTGGGCACAGCCGACCTGATGCGGGCTGTGTTCAACAAGGAGTGCGGCCTGCGCACTTCCCATCTCACCACCCACTGCATGTTCTACGAGATCCCCGCCCTGGGCAAAATGGTCATTCTCACCGACGGCGGCGTGAACACCTTCCCCGATCTGGAGAAGAAGGCCGAAATTCTGGAAAATGCCGCCGCCGTGCTGCAGGCGCTGGGCTATCCGTCCATCAATGCCGCCTGCATCTGCGGCGCGGAACAGGTGAATCCCAAGGTGCAGTCCACCGTGGACGCCGACGCCCTGACCAAGATGACCGACCGCTGGAGCAAGTATAACATGCAGGTCTGCGGCCCCGTGGCGCTGGATCTGGCCGTGAGCAAGGAAGCCTGCCACCACAAGCACTACACCGCTGCCGGCGCCGGCGACGCCGACATCCTGCTGGTGCCCAACTACGAGGTGGGCAACGGCATCGGCAAGGCTGCTTCCCTGTTCGGCGGCGCCAAGAACGCCGGTATCATCCTCGGCGCCAAGGTGCCCATCGTTCTGGTCTCCCGTGCCGACAGCGCCGAGTCCAAGCTGGCCTCCATCGCCGCCGGCAGCGTGCTGGCGCAGCGGATGCATCTCGCTTGAAAAGCACTTGCGGCAGGCACAAACATTGTGTAATCGTATAATCGTGTAATTGTATAAAAAGGAGAAGAATATGGTCAATCAAACTTTTTATGAGCTGGGCACCGCTCCGTCCGTGATCCGGCAGCTCTTTGCCTACGGTCTGGAGCAGGCCAAAGTTGTCGGCAAAGAGAACGTCTTCGATTATTCTCTGGGCAATCCCAGCATTCCCGCCCCCAAAAAGGTCAATGAATCCATTCATAAGGTCGTGGACGAAACGGACTCCATCCAGCTCCACGGTTACTCCATGGCCGCCGGCTTTGAGGAGCCTCGTGAGGCCATTGCCGCCGACCTTTCCCGCCGCTTTGGTCTGGACATTCGCGGCAGCGAGCTGTTCCTCACCTGCGGCGCCGCGCCGGCGCTGATCTCCGTGATGAAGGCGCTCATTGTGGATGCCGACAGCGAGATCATGGTCATCGCCCCCTTCTTTCCGGAGTACCGCCCCTTCATCACCGCCAACGGCGGCAAAATGGTGGTGGTTCCCGCTGACACCGAGGCTTTTCAGGTGCATCTGGACGAGGTGGAGCGGCGTATCACGCCCCACACTCAGGCCATCATCGTCAACTCCCCCAATAACCCCTCCGGCGTAGTGTATACCGAGGAAACGCTGCGGGGTCTGGCCGCTCTGCTGGAGCGCAAGAGCGCCGAGTACGGCCATCCCATCTACATCATTGCCGACGAGCCTTACCGCGAGCTGGTATACGGCGGCGTGAAGGTCCCCTTCATCCCCTGCCTGTATAAAAACACCATTGTCTGCTACTCCTACTCCAAGTCCCTGTCCCTGCCCGGCGAGCGCATCGGCTATGTCTATGTGCCCTCCTTCGCAGACGACAGCGCCGCCGTCTATGCAACCGTGGCCGGCGCCGCCCGCACCATGGGGCATGTCTGCCCGCCCACGCTGATGCAGAAGGTGGTGGGTCTGTGCGCCGAGGAGCAGCCCGACCTGCAGGCCTACGATGAAAACCGCAACCTGCTGTATAACAGCCTGCGGGAGATGGGCTACGAGTGCGCCAAGCCCGACGGCGCCTTCTACCTGTTCGTGAAAGCTCCCGGCGGCGATGCAAACGCCTTCTCGGAAAAGGCCAAGCTGGAGCATAACCTCTTGGTGGTGCCGGCGGACGGCTTCGGCTGCCCGGGCTATTTCCGGCTGAGCTACTGCGTGTCCAACGACATGATCCGCCGCTCTCTCCCCGCCTTCAAGGCCATGATGGATGCCTACAAGTAAGAACCTCTCCCACAGAAAAAACGGGACGCCCGACTTTATCGGTCAGGCGTCCCGTTTTTCTATTATCTTCTTTAACAATTTTTCCTTTTATTTTTCCAAAAAAATTGACAAATTTCCACTTGTAAAACCCATTTCATCCTATTATAATAAAACAATATTTTATAGAAGGGTGTGTAAAACCATGAGCAAGATCGTCATTCCTGAAGGGTACAAAACGCCGCTGTCCGTGTACGAGATGCAGCGCGCCATCGAATTCATCAAGAGCAATTTCCAGGTAAATCTGGGTCAGGCGCTGAACCTGCGCCGTGTGTCCGCTCCCCTGTTCGTTGATGAAAATTCCGGACTGAACGACAACCTCAACGGTGTGGAGCGCCCTGTTTCTTTCGACATTCCCGACGTCGGCTCCAACGCCCAGGTGGTGCATTCTCTGGCCAAGTGGAAGCGTCTGGCGCTGAAGAAATATGAGTTCAACGTGGGCAAGGGTCTGTTCACCGATATGAACGCCATCCGCCGCGACGAGGAGGTGGACAACACCCATTCCATCTATGTGGATCAGTGGGACTGGGAAAAGGTCATCTCCCGCGAAGACCGCACCGAGGACTACCTGCGCCAGACCGTGCGCGCCATTGTGGGCGCCGTGTGCGAGACCAACGAAGCCCTGCAGATTGCCTTCCCCAGCCTGCACACGAAGCTGGATCGGGAGGTCTACTTCGTCACCACCCAGGAGCTGGAGGATCGCTGGCCCGATAAGACGCCCAAGGAGCGGGAGGATGCCATCTGCAAGGAGCATCACACCGTCTTCCTCATGCAGATCGGCGATGACCTCAAGCGCTCCGGCAAGCCCCATGACGGCCGCGCGCCGGACTACGACGACTGGGCACTCAACGGCGACATCCTCATGTGGAACGACGTGCTGCAGCGCGGCTTTGAGATCTCCTCCATGGGCATCCGTGTGGATGAAGATTCCATGCGCTATCAGCTGAAGAAGCGGGGCTGCGAGGAGCGCAGCAAGCTGCCCTTCCACAAGATGCTCCTTGACGGTGAGCTTCCCCTCACCATCGGCGGCGGCATCGGCCAGAGCCGCCTGTGCATGCTGATGATCGGCACCTGCCACATCGGCGAGGTGCAGGCCAGCCAGTGGGACAAGGGCACTGTGGACGCCTGCGAAAAGGCCGGCGTACTGCTGCTGTGATATTTCAATAAATCATTAAAAAGAGCGACACGAGTTTTTCGTGTCGCTCTTTTTTATATTATAGGATCACGGGGATCTGATGATCCATGGTCACCTCCTCCGGCGTGACCTGGCATGTAAAGGCAAGTACCTGCACACCCACTGCAGCTGCCTGCCGCAGCGCCTGTCCAAAGGCGGGATCCGTGCTGTCATTGGGAGAAAAGTCCAGCACATCCGCCATCTGCACCACGAAAAACACCGTGGCTCGGTGCCCCTGCTCCACGGCGCGCATCAGCGTGTGCAGATGCCGCACGCCCCGCTCCGTGGGCGCATCGGGAAAAAACACATGGCCGCCCTCCTCCAAAGTTACCCCTTTGACCTCCACATAGTGCCTGCCCTGCTCCGTTTCCAGCAGAAAATCCAGGCGGCTGTCCCCAAAGGCCACCTCCGGCCGGACGCTGCGGATCCCCGCCTCCAGCCGCAGCGCCCACTCGCCGAAGATCTTATTGGGCGCCTGGGCATCCATGTTCACAAGGCGGCGCCCCTTTTCCACCGTGACCAGATCATAGGCCGTTTTGCGCTTGGGATTCGTCCCCTTTTCCAGCCACACCCGCGCCTCGGGACGCAGCAGCTCCCGACAGCGGCCGGTATTCTTCACATGGCAGACTACCTCCTCCCCCTCCACGAGCACATGGGCAATGAAGCGGTTGGGGCGGGACAGAAACACCGCCGGCAGTATCTCTCCGTATCGCATCAGTAAAATTTCCTCCGTAATAATTACTTCTTATAGGGAAACTATATCATAAGATTCTTAAAAAGAAAAGTCTTTGTTAATTTTCCCGCAATCTCTGAAAATTTTTTAGCTATTCTGTCGAATTTTTAGTTTTTTCTGCCAAACTATTGAATGTGCACAAAAAATTTGATACAATGAGTCCAAATTTCGATGTAGGAGGGAATTGCCCATGGAGTATTCCAATCTGTTTGTGTGTCTGATGGGATTGGGAACGGTTTTTGTAGGCTTGGTCTGCATTATTCTTCTTGTGACCCTGATGAGCCTTGTGTGCCGCAGCACCGGAGAAAAGCCTGCTCCCACACCCGCCGCACCGGCCGGTGCGCCGAAGGTCGGCACAAGTCCCGAGCTTATTGCCGCCGTTTCCGCTGCCATCGCCGAGGAAATGGGTACTGATATTTCCGCCATCCGTATTATTTCCATGAAACAAATCTGAGTAGGAGGACATTATAAATGAAGAAGTACAGAGTGAATGTGAACGGCACTGTTTATGAGGTAGAGCTGGAGGACATCACTGGCGCCGCCCCTGCCAGCGCACCGGCCGCCCCTGCTGCTCCCGCAGCCGCTCCCGTTTCTGCCCCTGCAGGCGGCGAGCAGATCACTTCCCCCATGCCCGGCAACATCCTGAGCGTGAATGTGGCCGCCGGCGACACCGTGCAAAAAGGCCAGGTGCTGATGATCCTGGAAGCCATGAAGATGGAAAACGAGATCATGTGCCCCTGCGACGGCAAGGTCGTGTCCGTCAGCGTTACCAAGGGCGCAGCCGTGGAGTCCGGCACGCTGCTGTGCGTCATCGGTTAAGGGGAGGATCCCTGCATGGAAGCTATTAATAATTTCCTCACAAGCACCGGTTTTTACCTGTTCACCCAAGGCGACAACTGGAAATGCCTCATCATGATCGCCATTTCCTGCGTGCTGCTGTTTCTGGGCATCAAGAAAAAGTTTGAGCCGCTGCTGTTGGTGCCTATCGCCATCGGCATGCTGGTGACCAACCTGCCCGACGCCGGTATGTACCACGAGATCCTCTTTGCCGGCGGTCATGTCCACTGGGATCTGTTCCAGGGCGGCGTTGTGACGCCGGAATTCATCGCCGAGATGCAGGCGCTGGGCGTTTCCGATGCCGTGCTGGGCACCGTGGCCGTGGGCAGCACCGTCAGCGTCGGCCTTATCGACGTGCTGTATCTGGGCATCAAGCTGGGCATCTACCCCTGCCTCATCTTCATGGGCGTGGGCTCCATGACCGACTTCGGCCCCCTCATCGCCAACCCCAAGAGCCTGCTGCTGGGCGCTGCCGCGCAGCTGGGCATCTTCATCACCTTCATCGGCTGCCGCCTCATGGGCTTCAGCGGCGCTGAGTCCTCCTCTGTGGGCATCATCGGCGGTGCAGACGGCCCCACGGCCATCTTCGTCACCGCCATGCTGGCGCCGGCTCTGCTGGGTCCCATCGCCGTGTCGGCCTACTCCTATATGGCGCTGGTGCCTGTGATCCAGCCGCCCATCATGAAAGCGCTGACCACGGAAAAAGAGCGCCAGATCGTCATGCGCCCCCTGCGGGAAGTCAGCAAAAAGGAAAAGATCTTCTTCCCCGTGGTGGTCACCGTGTTCGTAGCGCTGCTGGTTCCCTCTGCCGCTCCGCTCATCGCCTGCCTGATGCTGGGCAATCTGGCCAGAGAGTGCGGCGTGCTGGATCGTCTGAGCAAGACCATGCAGAACGAGCTGATGAACATCGTCACCATTTTCCTGGGTGTTTCCGTGGGCGCTACCGCCACTGCCGCCACCTTCCTCAGCCCCAAGACCCTGGCCATTATGGGCATGGGCGTTGTGGCCTTCGGCTTCGGCACCGCAGGCGGCGTGCTGCTGGCCAAGTTTATGAACCTGTTCCTGAAGGAAAAGATCAACCCCCTCATCGGCTCCGCCGGCGTGTCCGCTGTGCCTATGGCTGCCCGCGTTTCCCAGAAGGTCGGTCAGCAGTATAACCCCGGCAACTTCCTGCTGATGCACGCCATGGGGCCCAACGTGGCCGGCGTTATCGGCTCAGCCATTGCAGCCGGTGTGCTGATCTCCCTTTTCGGCTAACTGGAGGTAAAATATGATGGAATTTTTGTCCAATAAACCCTTGCTCATCACCGACACCATTCTCCGCGACGCCCACCAGTCCCAGGCGGCCACCCGCATGACCATTGAGGATATGCTGCCTGCGCTGGAGGTGCTGGATTCTATCGGATACTACTCGCTGGAGTGCTGGGGCGGCGCCACCTTTGACGCCTGCATGCGCTTTCTGAATGAGGATCCGTGGGAGCGGCTGCGGACGCTGAAAAAGGGTCTGCCCAACACCAAGCTGCAGATGCTGTTCCGCGGCCAGAACATTCTGGGCTACAAGCACTATGCCGACGACGTGGTGGACGCTTTCTGCCGTAAGTCCATTGAAAACGGCATCGATATCATCCGCATTTTCGACGCGCTGAATGACGTGCGCAATCTGGAGCAGGCCATCAAGTCCACCAAGAAATACGGCGGCGAGGTGGAAGCCACCCTGTCTTATACCATCTCCCCCATTCACAGCGAGGCCTACTTTGTCAAGCTGGCCAAGGAGCTGGAGCAGATGGGCGCTGACGCGATCTGCATCAAGGACATGGCGAACCTCCTGCTTCCCATGGAGGCCTACTCTCTGGTGAAGGCGCTGAAGGAGACCGTTTCCGTCCCCATCCACCTGCACACCCACAACACCTCCGGCACCGGCGACATGACGCTGCTGATGGCGGCCTACGCCGGCGTGGACATTGTGGACACTGCCCTATCCCCCATGGCCAACGGCACCTCCCAGCCCGCCACCGAGTCTTTGGTGGCCACGCTGCGGGGCACACCCCGAGATACCGGACTGGATCTTTCCAAGATGTCCGACGCTGCCGTTCACTTCCGCAAGGTAGCGCAGCGCTTGCAGGACGCCGGGATTTTGGATCCCAAGGTGCTGCGGGTGGACACCAACACCCTGCTCTATCAGGTGCCCGGCGGCATGCTCAGCAACCTGATCTCCCAGCTGAAGCAGGCCGGAAAAGAGGATAAATACTACGATGTGCTGGCGGAAATTCCCCGTGTGCGCAAGGACTTCGGCTATCCTCCTCTGGTGACGCCCTCCTCCCAGATCGTGGGCACGCAGGCCGTGATGAACGTCATCATGGGCGAGCGTTATAAGGTGTTCCCCAAGGAGTCCAAAGCCATGCTTCGGGGCGAATACGGCAAGCTGCCCGGCGAGGTCAATGAGGAAGTCCGTGCCAAGGCCGGCATCGCTCCCGAAGACGTCATCACCTGCCGTCCGGCAGACCAGCTGGAGCCGGAGCTGAAGAAGTACAAAGAGGAGTTCAAGGGCATTGCCAAGAGCGAGGAGGATGTCCTGTCCCTGGCCCTCTTCCCCCAGGTGGCGCCCAAGTTCATCGCTAACCGCGATAAGCCCGCCGCCCCGGTCGCTCCCGCAGCCACCCCCACAGACCCCAGCACCCCCCGGGAGCTGTATGTGGAGTATAAATTCTAAATCTCACTTCCTTCCGATTTCTCATCTTTCACCCCCCAATAGCCCAAAGCCGACTTGATTCCTCAAGTCGGCTTTGGGCTTATATGAATAAAGAAACAGGAGCAAGGCACCGCCGCGCCCCGCTCCTGCTAATCGTTATATTTGAAATTCGCTTATACTTTTTTCCTAAAAATCCAGGGAAGCGCGCCGACTACAAGTGCAGCCACAGCCGACACCGCCGCTTTGAACCCGACCATGTGGGTAATGCATGCAATGAAATATTCTCTCGGCTCTGCGTCCAACTTAAGTCTCATTCCGGGGATCAAAAAAACAAACGATCAAATATGTACCAATAAACACAACTAAAAACAACACAGCGGATAAAATCATTCTTTTCATACGATCACACTCCTTTTCCAAGTTTTCGTTTGATACGGACACTAAAAATACGGAATCTTCCAGTACATATATCGTACAGCATTCCCCCGTTTTTTGCAAGGGACAGCCGCATTTATCCTGTAAACAGGCTGTAAATAATCCCCTAAAATTGCGTCCTCCGCACCATCAATCAACGCACCCGTAGGGGGCGGCGTCCCCGACGCCCCGCTTCCACGCACCATCATGTCATCCGTAGGGGCGGGGTTCTACCCCGCCCGCGGGAGGGGCAGAGCCCCTCCCCTACGCACCCTGAGATACACTTCCGTAGGGCGGGGTGCCCTCACCCCGCCGCCCGCCACCCACCGTACCCCATGCGAAAACTCCATGTCATTGCGAAGCCAGTTCGCAAACTGGCTGTGGCAATCCGTCTCCCTCCTCATTCCAAAAAAGAGGACGGCCCGCAAGCCGCCCTCTTTCTATTCTCATCCGCTTTTTTAGCCCGGAGGCCAGGTCATATCCCGGCCGGACAGCACATGAAAGTGCAGGTGATGCACGCTCTGGCCGGCCTGCTCACCAATGTTGGACACCACCCGGTAGCTCTCCAGCCCCAGTTCCTTTGTCAGCTTGGCTATGACCTCAAAGATATGAGCCACCACAGCGCTGTTTTCGGCGCCGATCTCCGCCACGGAGCCGATATGCTCCTTGGGGATCACCAGAAAATGGGTGGGCGCTTGCGGCGCAATGTCATAAAAGGCATAGCACAGGTCGTCCTCATACACCTTGTTGGAGGGGATCTCCCCCGCCGCAATGGCGCAGAACAGGCAGTCGTTCTTCATGGGATCTGCTCCTTTCAAATAAATTGATTCGTTTGTTCATTATATTGATAGCCGATGGAGGCGAGCCGCTCCTCCAGCTCCGAGCGGCTCACATCCAGCGCGGCGCACAGCTCCTCTAAGCTGTCGTATTCATCCCGCAGACGGGTGTTCACGAAGCTCAAGAGCATCACAGGATCCTTAGGAAGCATATCAGCCCAGCTTTTCTGACACGAAGTCATCCACCGCTGCCAGCGCGTCGTCCACCTTCAGCAGGTCGCTGCCGCCGCCCATGGCACTGTCGGGCTTGCCGCCGCCCTTGCCGCCGCAGATGCCGGACACCAGCTTCACCAAGTCGCCGGCCTTCACGCCCTTTTCCACGGCCTCCTTGCCGCACACAGCCAGGAAGGTAATCTTTTCTCCGGAAATGCTGGCCAGCACGCCCACCACGGACGGATCCTTATCCCGCAGGAAGTCGCCCATCTTGCGCAGGGCGTTTGCATCCAGCCCCTCTCGGGTGGCGGTGAGGACGTGAAGTCCCTTCACGGTCTTGGCCGCCGCCAGGAACTGCTTGGCCTCGCCCAGAGAAGCCTCGGACTTGAACTTCTCCAGTGCCTGCCGCAGCTGCTTCATCTCGCCGGCCTGCTGCTCCAAACGCTCCAGCAGCTCCGAGGGGGCGGCCTTGAAGAACTGCGCCGCCTTGGACAGAACGCCGTGGCTCTTTTCCATGCTCTCCAGACTCAGGCGGCCGGTAGTCGCCTCCATACGGCGCACGCCGGAGGCCACGCTGCTCTCGGACTTGATGCGGAAGGGGCCGGCCTTGGCGGTGTTGTCCAAATGGGTGCCGCCGCAGAACTCCATGGAGAAATCGCCCATTTCCACCACGCGGACGGTCTCGCCGTACTTCTCGCCGAACATGGCCACGGCGCCCTTCTTCTTGGCTTCCTCAATGGGCAGCACCTCGGTGACAACGGGATAGCCCTCCAGAATGGCGTCGTTGACCATCCACTCCACCTGACTCAGCTGCTCCGGCGTGATAGCCTCGAAATGGGTAAAGTCAAACCGCAGACGATCCGGCTCCACCAGAGAACCGGCCTGATGCACATGGTCGCCCAGCACCTTTTTCAGCGCCGCATCCAGCAGATGGGTGGTGCTGTGGGCGCGGCAGATGGCCTTGCGCCGCTGGGTGTCAATGGACGCCTCCACGGTGTCACCCACTTGAACCACGCCCTCGGCCACATGGCCGTAATGCATGAACTTGCCGCCCTTATTCTTTTGCACATCAGTCACTGTAAAGGCGAATCCCTTGGCAGTAATAACGCCGTGATCGGCCACCTGGCCGCCCATTTCCGCGTAGAAGGGCGTCTTGTCCAGCACCACGATGCCGTCGCTGCCGGCCTCGATCTGGCCGCACAGCTCGTCCTCGCACACCAGCGCCACCACCGTGGCCTCGCAGGTGTCGTGATCATAGCCCACGAACTCGGTGGAGGGCACTTCCTTGCCGAACTCCACGCCGGCCCAGCCCAGATCGCCCAGCGCCTTGCGCGCCTCGCGGGCACGCTCCTTCTGCTCCTGCATCAGCTGCCGGAACGCATCTTCGTCCACCGTCAGCCCCTCGTCGGCGGCCATCTCAGCGGTGAGGTCGACGGGGAAACCGAAGGTGTCGTACAGCTTGAAGGCATCGGCGCCGGAGAACACCGTTTCTCCCTTGGCCTGATGCTCCGCCAGCATCTCGCCGAAAATGCGCATGCCGCCGTCGATGGTGCGGGCAAAGCTCTCCTCCTCGGTGCGGATGACCTTGGTGATATAGGTCTGCTTCTCCCGCAGGTCGCCGTACTGGCACTCGTTCTCGTGCACCACGGTGTCCACGATCTGATACAGGAACGGCTCGTTCACGCCCAGGAGCTTGCCGTGGCGGGCAGCCCGACGCAGCAGACGGCGCAGCACATAGCCCCGCCCCTCGTTGGAGGGCAGGATGCCGTCGCAGATCATGAAGGTGGCCGCGCGGATATGGTCGGTAATGACCCGCAGGGACACGTCGCGCTTCTGGCTCTGGCCATAGAAAGCGCCGGTAAGCTCGGAGACCTTATTGGTGATGTTCATCACCGTGTCCACGTCGAACAGGGAGTTCACGTTCTGACACACCACGGCCAGACGCTCCAGACCCATGCCGGTGTCGATGTTCTTCTGCTTCAGCTCGGTGTAATTGTTGTGGCCGTCGTTGTCGAACTGGGTGAACACGTTGTTCCAGATCTCGATGTAGCGGTCGCAATCGCAGCCCACGGTGCAGTCCGGCTTGCCGCAGCCGTACTCCTCGCCGCGGTCATAGTAGACCTCAGAGCAGGGGCCGCAGGGGCCGGAGCCGTGCTCCCAGAAGTTGTCGGCCTTGCCGAAGCGGAAGATCTTCTCCTTGGGAATGCCGATCTCTTTGTTCCAGATGTCGAAGGCTTCGTCGTCGCCCTCATAGACGGAGGGATACAGGCGATCCTCCTCCAGACCCACCACCTTGGTCAAAAATTCCCAGCTCCAGGCAATGGCCTCGTGCTTGAAGTAGTCGCCGAAGGAGAAGTTGCCCAGCATTTCGAAATAGGTGCCGTGGCGGGCGGTGTGCCCCACGTTGTCGATGTCGCCGGTGCGGATGCACTTCTGGCAGGTGCACACCCGATGGCGGGGCGGCTCCTCCTCGCCCTTGAACCAGGGCTTCATGGGGGTCATGCCGGCGTTGATGAGCAGGATGGACTTGTCGTTTTGGGGTACCAGCGAAAAGCTGGGCAGGCGCAGATGGCCTTTGCTCTCAAAGTAGCTCAGGAACATTTCCCGCAGCTCGTTGAGGCCGTGATAGGGATGAGACATAGTTGATTACTCCTTTTATATGAATTTATTTTAATTTTTCCGTGAGTTCTGCCAGCTCCCGCTCCAGATTGCGGAAAAACTGGGTGATGTGCCAGCCGTCGGCCAAGGCGTGGTTCACAAACACCGTGACGGGCATGGTGATCCGGCCGTTTGCCTCCGTGTACTTTCCCCAGGAAAAGCGGGGATTGCTGTCCTCCGGCCCCACATGGGGATGCTTGAGCTGGGTGTAGGCCAGCCACGGCACGCAGGAAACAAAGAAATTGCTCAGCGGGTCGCCGCTTTCCACCAGCTCGTCCCCCGCCAGAGCCTCCGCCTGCCGGCGCTTTCCCTCCTCCAAAAATTCCTCGTAGGGCAAAAGCCCGCTATCCACCAGGCAGTAGGCATACACGCCGCTGTCTTTCATGGCCGTGTAGGAGGGGCAGCAGCGGTCAAACTCCACCACCTGCCCGTTCAGCAGCCGCCGCCGAAACTCCGGCACAGCGTTGGCCGCTCGGGTCAAGGCATAGAGAAAGCTGAGGAAAAAGGGTCGCCCCTGCACCGCCGCGTGAAACGCCGTAATATCCACCTGCACGGTGATGCCCGCCCACGGATCCGCCATGGAGCGGAAGTAGGCAAACTGCCCGCTGCGGGGATCGGACGCCATATCCACGAATCTATACGCCATTACATCGCCTCCAATAAAAAAACTCCGCCCCACACATAGGGGCGAAGTTAAACTCCACGGTACCACCCTAATTCGGCAGACAGGTCTGCCCTCTTAGCCATCCGGTAACGGGGATGGATCGTCCGGCTCCTCGCCGGCGGCTCCGAAGCGGCTTGCAGACGCCTTCCTCCAATGGGCTTCCACCATTCCCCATCTCGCTATGGATCAGCGGTCTGCTTGACTTCCTCTCAGCTTTTTTCTCATTTTATCACAAATCCGCCGCTTGTCAATACATTCCCCGCCCTCTCCTCCTTTTTTTGTCCATGTTGCCCCTTGCTCCCCATAATTTTTCTGTTATACTTAGTGTGTCCCGTCAAAATGAGAAAGGTGAAGGTTGATTTCAAATGATACGAAGCAAGAATATTGACTGGTACCGCCACCTCTCCTTCGCCGCCGTAGGCGGCTTCTTTGCCGCATACGCCGTTTTGCTGCGGATGGGCGTCATGGCCAATGCCCAGACGCTGAACCTGCTGGAGCTGCTCATATCCATTCTGCGGTGCAACTGGCTGACGGCGCTTATGCATGTGGGTGCTCTGGCGCTGTATGTGCTGGGCACCATGTCCACGGTGGTGCTGCCCCATCTGTTCGGGTGGGATATGCGGCGGGTCTGCCCGCTCATCGACGCCCTGTGCGCCGTGGTGTTGGTGTTTCTGCCGGTGGATATGCCCGTGATGCTCTCCCTGTACCCCATATTTTTTGCCATGAGCGTCCAGTGGAGCTCCTTCACCGGCGCGCAGGATCACATCAGCTCCACCATTTTTTCCACCAACAACACCAAGCAGGCGTCCCTGTCGCTGGCGCGGCACCTGTGTTTCCGCGAAAAAGGCCAGCTTCGGCGGATGTGGTTCTATATCTCCACCATCCTCTGCTTCCATGTGGGCGCCGCCATAGCCTATTTCTCCGCCCAGTGGCTGGAGCTAAGCTCCTCCCTGTGTGCCCTGCCGCTCATCGCTCTGGCCTACTATATGGTGGTGTGCGAGGAGCGCTACACCCAGTCGCAGGCAGACGCTCCGGTGTGATCTTCCTCTCCGTCCTACTGCGCTGCTGCATCTGTGGCAGCGCAGTTTCTGTTTTATACTATATTTTGTATGTGTAGTGGGTACATATTTACTACATTTTGTGTTTTTTGTTTGTTTCTCCAAATTTCTCTCTGTATTTTTGGCACAGATTCTCTCCATATTTTGTGCTCCCCCTCTTGTAATTCCACAATATATAGTGTACTATAAATGTGTTCACACATAGAGAAGATAAACGTATGCCCCCAGGGCAGAGGAGGATAAAGAGATGAAGATCATCAAGCGCAACGGTTCCGAGGTGGCCTTCGACATCACGAAGATCATCGTTGCCATCACCAAGGCCAATGACTCCGTAGAGGAAGTGGACCGCATGACCCCCGTGCAGATCCAGCGCATTGCCGAGTCCGTGGAGCTCCAGTGCCAGAAGATCGGCCGCGCCCCCACCGTGGAGGAGATCCAGGACATGGTGGAGCATTACATCATGGCCCACGGCGCCTTTGAGGTGGCCAAGCATTACATCACCTATCGCTATACCCGCTCCCTGGTACGCAAGTCCAACACAACCGACGACAAGATTCTCTCCCTCATCGAGTGCAATAACGAGGAGGCCAAGCAGGAGAATTCCAATAAAAACCCCGTGGTGAACTCCACCCAGCGGGACTACATGGCCGGTGAGGTCAGCCGCGACCTCAGCGAGCGCATTCTGCTGCCCCAGGACATCGTTGAGGCCCATCGGGAGGGCATCATCCATTTCCACGACAGCGATTATTATGCCCAGCACATGCACAACTGCGACCTGGTGAATCTGGAGGACATGCTGCAAAACGGCACCGTCATCACCGGCACCCTCATCGAGCGCCCCCACAGCTTCGCCACCGCCTGCAACATCGCCACCCAGATCGTGGCACAGGTGGCCAGCAACCAGTACGGCGGCCAGTCCATCAGCCTCACCCATCTGGCTCCCTTCGTGGAGGTCAGCCGCCAAAAGATCCGCAAGATCGTGCTGGCCGAGATGACGTCCATCGGCGTAGACCCCGGCGAGGAGAAGATCAGCGAGCTGGTGGAGACCCGTCTGCGGGAGGAGATCCGCCGCGGCGTGCAGACCATCCAGTACCAGGTGGTGACCCTCCTGACCACCAACGGTCAAGCTCCCTTCATCACCGTGTTCATGTACCTCAACGAGGCGCGCAACGAGCGGGAGAAGAAAGACCTGGCCATGATCATTGAGGAGATGCTCCTGCAGCGCTATCAGGGCGTGAAGAACGAAAAAGGCGTGTGGGTCACCCCCGCCTTCCCCAAGCTCATCTACACGCTGGAGGAGGACAACATCCACGAGGATTCCCCCTACTGGTACTTAACGGAGCTGGCCGCCAAGTGCACCGCCAAGCGCATGGTGCCGGACTATATTTCCGAAAAGAAGATGAAGGAGCTGAAGGGCGACGTATACACCTGCATGGGCTGCCGCTCCTTCCTGACCCCCGACCGCTTCACCGACGCCGGAGTGGGCAATATTGCCAACGCCGGAAACTATGAGCCCGGCAAGCACAAGTACTACGGCCGCTTCAACCAGGGCGTGGTCACCATCAACCTGCCGGACGTGGCTCTGTCCTCCGGCGGCAACATCGACAAGTTCTGGAAGGTCTTTGAAGAGCGGCTGGAGCTGTGCCACCGCGCGCTGCGCTGCCGTCACGACCGCCTGAAGGGCACCACCTCCGACGCCGCCCCCATCCTGTGGCAGTACGGCGCTCTGGCCCGGCTGAAAAAAGGCGAGGTCATCGACAAGCTCCTCTACGGCGGCTACTCCACCATTTCTCTGGGCTACGCGGGTCTGTATGAGTGCGTAAAGTACATGACCGGCAAGAGCCACACCGACCCCTCCGCCACCCCCTTCGCGCTTTCCATTATGAAGAAGATGAATGAGAAGTGCCAGGAATGGAAAACCGCCGAGAATATCGACTACTCCCTCTACGGCACGCCTCTGGAGTCCACCACCTACAAGTTCGCCAAGTGCCTGCAAAAGCGCTTCGGCGTCGTTGAGGGCATTACCGACAAGGGCTACATCACCAACAGCTACCACGTCCATGTCACCGAGCCTATCGACGCCTTCCGGAAGCTGGAGTTTGAGGCGCAGTTCCAGCACCTGTCCCCCGGCGGCGCCATCAGCTATGTGGAAGTGCCGGATATGCAGAACAACATCCCCGCCGTGCTGGAAGTGATGAAGTTCATCTACGACCACATCATCTACGCCGAGCTGAACACCAAGAGCGACTACTGCCAGGTCTGCGGCTGGGACGGCGAGATCGAGGTCGTTGAGGAAGACGGCAAGCTCATCTGGAAATGCCCCCAGTGCGGCAACACCGATCAGGACAAGATGAACGTGGCGCGCCGCACCTGCGGCTACATCGGCACCCAGTTCTGGAATCAGGGCCGCACGCAGGAGATCAAGGATCGCGTCCTGCACCTGTGATCCCCACCGAAATCATGAAAACAAGGGGCAGGCGCAGCCTGTCCCTTGCTTGCGGAAACGAGGTCATCGTATGTACTACGGCGAACTGAAAAAATGCGACATTGCCAACGGCGAAGGCGTGCGGGTCTCCCTGTTCGTGTCCGGCTGCCGCAACCGCTGCAAAGACTGCTTTCAGCCCGAAACCTGGGACTTCTGCTTTGGAAAGCCCTTCACGGAGGGCACGGAGCGGGAGATCTTTGCCGAGCTGGACAAGTCCTATATAGCGGGGCTTTCCCTGCTGGGCGGCGACCCCTTCGAGCCGGAAAATCAGCGTGCCCTCCTGCCCATGCTGCGCCGCATTCGGGAAAAATATCCCCAAAAGACCGTGTGGTGCTACACCGGCTACCGTCTGGAGGAGCTTATGTCCGCGGGATCACACCCCTGCTGCGAGGCCACGGAGGAAATGCTCTCCTGCATCGACATCCTCATCGACGGCCGCTTCATCGCCGAGGAGAAGGACATCTCTCTCCAGTTTCGGGGCAGCCGCAACCAGCGCATTATCGACATGGCGCAAACAAGGAAAAACGAAAAAATCGTTCTGTGGAGCAAACTGCGAAGGTGATCTGCTTTACAGCAAAACAAGAGGAGCAGTCAGCCTGCCCCTCTCTTTTTTACGCCGTTTATGCCGTTTTCTTCCGAGCCAGCTCCATAAGCTCCCGCTCCGACTGAATATCCGCCGGATAGGGATAGCTCCGAGCCACCCTGTCAAATTCCGCCAAAAAGTCTGCCCCTTGCTCCTCGTTTCCTTGGCACAGCAGCGCATAGGCATACGCCGTGCGCAGGATCGAGGGAAAGCGCTTCATCTTTTTCATCAGCGCCACCTGCTCCTTGGTGCGCATGCTCTCAATGACCTCCCGCCGGTTTTCCGAGATCATCTCCACATACATCCGGTCGCAGATCAAAAGGCAGCGATGCAGCGCCACCATGCCGTCCTGCTCCAGCATATGCGCCATCAGCCCATCCGCTTCCGCAAACCGGTGCTGATCCATCAACCGGTTGCAGACCAGCACACCCTGCGCGGCCACCAGCCCGCTTTTCATGGCCTCATCATCCGGCATATTGAACCACGCCTCCGGCATATCCCGCAGCCGTCGTCCCTCCGCGAGCATGGCGTTCGCTTTCATCTGCAGCCAAAAAGCGTACATGGCCGCCGGATCCCGCCGCAGGGATAGGGTGTTGCGCCCGTCGTTGTCCACGGTGCCCGCCCGCAACGGAATGCCGTTGAGCAGCGCAAGGAGCAGACCCGTCAGCGCAAACAACAGCAGCGCTCTGCCCCAAAAGCCCTTTTCCGGCAGCAGCGCAAACACCCCCGCAGCCACGAGCGCGCTCAGCACGTTCATCATCACGCCGCCCAGATTATAGAGCACCACCGGCATTTTGCCCTCCACCGGATCCGGCGGCGAGAGCAGGCACTGGCCGTCCGTTCCCGCAATCACGAGCCGGCGCAGCCGCAGTTTTCCGCCCGCGTCCTTCACCAGCATCAGGTCAAAAATGCGAAACGAGGTGAATCGGTAGCCCGAAAGCAGGCCGCCCACCAAATGCCCCGCCTCATGGATCGCCGTCTGCAGCACAAGGGAGGCCAGCACCACCAGCAGCCCAAGAAGCATCTGCAAAATGTCCGCATCGTCCTCTATCATCGCCGCCATGGCCAGCCCCAGCGCAATGCCCATCAGCACAGGCAGCAGTATGCCCGCATAATTTTTTCTTTTTTTCATCCGTCGGCGCACCTCTCCTTCTACACCGCATTATGACAAACGGACGGCAGTCTGTCAAGAAAAAGGGCTATGAGATGCGCAAAAGCCGACACAAGCATTTTTCACGCTTATGTCAGCTTTTGCGTAAAGGCTCTCGCTTCTGCTCATTCACCGCCGGAGCCATTCCGGCGTGCTTTTTCAGCTTTTCAGCTCTTTTTTCTCAAAACTTCAGCCCGTTCACCCAGCTCTGCACGTCGGAAGCCGAGGCGCCGGAGGAGAAACGCTGTCCCTCCTGCCAGTCGCCGGTGCCGGCCATATCTGCCAGCAGACTGCCGCTGCGCCCCATGCCGGAGGAGGCAGAGGTGGCGAAGGGAATGACGGTCTTGCCTGTAAAATCATTTGCCTTTACAAAGGTGTTCACAGGCCACGCGGCAACGCCCCACCAAATGGGATAGCCGATGAACACGGTGTCGTAGCTGCTCCAGTTTTCCACCGCGGTGGAGGTCAGCGGCACATCCCGCAGGGATTCATCGTCGTGCTCCCGACTTACGCGGCTGTCGCTGTTGTTGTAGTTCAAATCGGCGCTTGTGTAAGGCTCCGCAGGCACGATGGCAAAGAGGTCAGCTCCCGTGGCCTGCGCAATATCCTTAGCCACCCGCTCCGTATTGCCGGTGCCGGAGAAGTAAACCACCAGCGTCTTGCCGGTCTTCGGCTCCGAGGTTCCCGTCTGGGTGTTGTCCTCCTGGGGCGGGGTAGTGGGGGTCTTGTCCCCGTCGCCGCTTTTGGTGCCGCAGGCCGCCAGACTGAAGACCAGCGCCAGGCTCAAAAGCAATGCCGTCAGTTTTTTCATGATAGATCCATCCTTTCTGCATTATTTGCATTCACAGAGAATTTCATAAATTTCATCGCCTGTCAGCTTTCTGCAGCAGCCGGCGGTGATGTTGGTGGACTCGGCGATGGCGCGCAGATCTGTGTCGGCGGGGATGCCCAGTTGGGCAAACGTGGTGGGCAGGCCGATCTCCCTGATAAACGCCGCCAGCGCCTCCACACCGGCCAGAGCCGTTTCCTCGTCGCTGTCCTTGGGGACGATCCCCCAGACATTCCGCGCCCAGCGGGCGAAACGAGCCGCACCGGCCTTGCAGATGTGGCGGTACAGAACCGGGTGGATCACCGCCAGCCCCGCGCCGTGGTTGCAGTTGGTGTAGGCGCCCAACTGGTGCTCGATCTGATGCGCCTGAAAATCAGTCACCTTTCCGATTTTCAAAATCCCGTTCTCCGCCATGGCCGATGCCCACGCCAGCTCGCTGCGGGCTTCGTAATTCTCCGGTTCGGTCAGCAGCACGCGGATGTTGCGGATGACGCTGCGCATAACGGCCTCTCCGATGTCGTCGGAGAGGTTGTTCTCCTCCGGCTTTCCGAAATAGGTCTCCATGGCGTGGCTCAGCGTGTCAAATGCGCCGGAGATGACCTGCTTCATAGGCACGGACAGAGAATAGCTGGGGTCGAGGAACGCAAACTCCGCCTGCGCGCCCCACAGAGCGCCCTTGATCTTTTTCTCCTCATGGGTAATAACGGCGCCGCTGTTCATCTCGCTGCCGGTGCCGAACACGGTGACAATGGTGCCCAGAGGAATAAACTTCGTGGGCAGCGTGTGCTTCGTGTACTGCATCTCCCAGATGTCCTCATCCAGATTCGCCTGCGCGGAAATGACCTTGCAGCAGTCAGACACGCTGCCGCCGCCCACGGCGAGGATCAGGTCAACGTGGTTTTCTCTAGCCAGCTTTGCCCCCACCTGCACCTTGGCGTAGGTGGGATTGGGCATAATGCCGTCAAACTCCACCACCCGCTTTCCTGCGGCGTGCAGGATGCCCATGATCTCGTCGTACACACCGCTCCGCTTAATGGAGCCGCCGCCATAGGCCAGCATGACAGTCTCTCCGTAGTTCCTCAGCAGGCCGCCCAGATGCTCCTTTACGCCGCCCTTGCCGAAATACACCCTGGTCTTGTTTTCAAAAATAAAGTTGTTCATGGCAGCACACCCTTTCTGAACATGATCCTTTCGTTCGTTTTCCCTTGCGGAAACGACGCCGCTGTGTTATGATGCGGTTAAACATTTCGGTTGTTACTGCCGATTATAATTACCGATAGTTACAATCGGTCAAGAGGATTCTTCCAAAAAACTTTGAAATTTTTGTAAACAATGAGGAATACGTTATGCTTTATACCATGATGCAGGTCTGTAAGGAAACCAACATGACCTATCAGGCGCTGAAATTCTATTGCAACGAAGGTCTGGTTCCCCATGTGAAGCGGGATCGCAACAATCGCCGCGTCTTTGACGAGCGGGATGTCGCATGGATCAAAAGCCTGACCTGCCTGAAAAAATGCAACATGAGCATTCAGGAGATGAAGGAGTACCTCCGGCTCTGCCTGCAGGGGGAGGCAACGATCCCCCAGCGCAAAGAGCTGCTGGCGCGGAAGCAGGACGAGCTGCGCCAGACCATGCGCGACCTGCAGGACAGCATCGCCTATATCGACAGGAAGCAGAATTTCTACGACGAAGTGCTCTCCGGCAAGCGCCCATACGAGAGCAGCCTGACCCGCTGAGAGTAACGCTCCGTTTCGTTTCGAAAAAACAGCTGTGCAAATGGTTTTTCCATTCACACAGCTGTTTTTCTTATCTGTTTTTTCTGCCGATACCGTTTTCAAAATATACCCATGTGAAAAAGGCATCTTTGCGCTGCATCACACGCGGAAGATCTCACCCTCCGTGGGGCCGCCGGCGGCCTGCGCCTCGTCGGTGTCGATGTGCATGGTGGTGGCGCCGTCGGTGTTCACGCGAACCACAACGTCGTCAAAAATCAGCTTGCGGCCTTCGCCGCCGCAGGCCACGCGGATGATCTCGCCGTTCTTGATGCCCATCTTCTCGGCATCCGCCTCCAGCACATGGAGATGGCGCTTGGCAATGATAACGCCCTCCGTCAGCTCCACTTCGCCGGCAGGCCCGATGAGCTTGCAGGCGCCGGAGCCGGCCACGTGGCCGCTCTCCCGCACAGGAGCGTCAATGCCCAGCGCACGGGCGTCAGAGCCGGAGACCTCCACCTGGTCGGCCTTGCGCACAGGCCCCAGAATGGACACATTGGCCATTTCCTTCTTCGGCCCCACCAGAGTGACCCGCTCATTGCAGGCGAACTGGCCGGGATAGGACAGATCCTTTCGCTTGGTGAGCTGATAGCCGGCGCCAAACAGCTTTTCAACAGTTTCCTGCGTCAGATGAATGTGGCGGGCAGATGTTTCAATCATGAATTTCATTTTGATCTTCCTCCTGTTTTGTATGATCCTCCGTCTTCGGCTGCGCCGAAGCGGTCAAATCCTCTTTATCCGTCGTCAGGCGGATCTCCTCCACCTCGTCGATGTTGAAATACTGCCGGCTCACGGCGTTGATAACGCCCGTTGCCGCCAGAAGCTGCCCCTTTTTCCACTTCTGCAAGAGCTTTTCCTCCGCGTGGATCACCAGCCCGAAGCCGGTATCGATCTCCCCGTTTTCGTCCAGCCCGCAGTAAGGGAAGCGAACCGTCACCTTCCGGCCGTTATACTTGCTCTGCTGCCCGTGGGTATACTCCGCCCGCACCTGCTCGAAGGTCATGGGGTAGATCTCCCCATCGGGCATGTGGAAAAACAGCGCGCCGTACAGCCGGCTCAAACGCTTGCGGTTGTTGCCGCTTCTGGCCACCGCCAGCATACACACAACGATCACCAAAACAAGCCCCATCTTGGCCTGCTTCATAAAAATGGAAACAATGCACAAAATGAAACCCGCAGCCAGCAGGATCTGGTTCATCAGATCCTGTCTTTTCAACGTACTCAAAATCTTTTTCATACAATAACTCCTTTTCGGGGCTTCCTGTATGATACCACTTTCCCCTTCCATATGCAAGGGCTGAAAAGAAATGCTTGCTTTTTTGCGGACATTTGGTATAATTATCGCATATATCTTCCACTGTTTAATTAATGATTCTAATAACGAGGTGAGCAAATGAGTGTAAAACTGGAGCTGTATCGGGTTTTTAAGGAGGTCGCCGAGGCCGGCAACATCACCGCCGCAGCGCAGAATCTGTTTATTTCCCAGTCTGCGGTGAGCCAGTCCATCAAGCAGCTGGAGTCGGAGCTGCAGACCCGCCTCTTTGCCCGAAACTCTCGCGGCGTGTCCCTGACACCGGACGGAAAAATGCTCTATGAATACGTCCGCAGCGCCATGGGTCTGCTGGAAACCGGCGAGGAAAAGCTGTCCCAGTCCCGCCAGCTGCAGGTGGGGCACCTGACCATCGGTGCCAGCGACACGGTGACCAGCCAGTTCCTCCTCCCCTATCTGGATCGGTTCCACCGCCAATACCCCGGCGTACACATTCAGATCGTGTCCGGCCGCAGCCACAAGGTGCTGGGTCTGCTGCAATCCGGAAAGGTGGACATTGCCTTTGCCAGCACGCCCCAGGATGCCAGCTCCCTGAGCACCTTCCACTGCTTTGCCACCCACTCCATCTTCGTGGCGGCGGCAGACTATGACTGCAACTTTGACCACACCTACTCTCTGGAGGAGATCGTGCAGTTCCCGCTGATCCTGCTGGAGCGCAAGGCCTCCAGCCGCCTGTATCTGGACAAATTCTTCCTGCAGAACGGCCACCATCTCAACCCCGAGATCGAGCTGGGCGCCCGCAGCCTACTGGTGGATCTGGCGGCCATCGGCTTCGGCGTGGCCGGCGTCACGGAGGAGTTTGTGAAGAGCGAGCTGTCCTCCGGCAAGCTGCGCAAGCTGAAAACCGACTTTTCCATCCCGCCCCGCAGCGTGGATCTGTGCGTGCTGCGGGATGTGCCCCAGACCTCCGCCGCCCAGCGCTTCATGCAGTTCATTGAGTCCAATCTATAAAAAAACAGCGTCCCCTTCGGCCGCGGCCGAAGGGGACGTTTTATATTATGATCGTTACAGATAAAACAGGGGGAGGCGCAGCGGCCTCCCCCATTTATTATGCGGTTTTTTCGGCTCGATTAGAAGCAACCCTGCTCCATCATAGCCTCGGCGACCTTCTTGAAGCCGGCGATGTTGGCGCCAGCCACCAGATCGTAACCCAGACCGTACTCGGCAGCAGCCTCGGCGGACACCTTGTGGATGTTCTCCATCATCTTGTGCAGCTGATGGTCAACTTCCTCGGCAGTCCAGACCAGACGCTCGGAGTTCTGAGCCATTTCCAGAGCGGAAACGCCCACGCCGCCGGCGTTAACAGCCTTGGAGGGAGCCACGATGATGCCCTTCTGCGCACGCAGATAGTTCAGAGCATCGTTGGTGGTGGGCATATTGGCGACCTCGATGTAGTACTTCACGCCGGAAGCAGCGATTTTCTCAGCGGACTCCATCTTAACGTCGTTCTGCATAGCGGCGGGCATGTACACGTCAACATCCTTGACGCCCCAGCACTTCTCGCCGGCGACGAACTCGCAGCCGAACTTGTCAGCATAGGGCTTGCAGTGCATAGGATCCTTGGCGCGCATCTCGAGGATGAAGTTCAGCTTCTCGTCGGTGATAACGCCGTCGGGATCGTGAACGTAGCCGTCGGGGCCGGCGAAGTAGGTGACCTTAGCGCCCAGCTGAGCAGCCTTCTTCATGATGCCCCAGCCCACGTTGCCGTAGCCGGAGATAGCGATGCGCTTACCCTCGATGGTGTCGTTCTCGTGCTTCAGCACTTCCTGCAGATAGTACATAGCGCCGTAGCCGGTGGCCTCGGGACGGATCAGGGAACCGCCGTAGCTCAGACCCTTACCGGTGAGCACGCCGTTCTCCCACACGCCCTTCAGGCGGCGGTACTGGCCGTACAGGTAGCCGATCTCGCGGCCGCCCACGCCCATGTCGCCGGCGGGAACGTCGATGTCCGGCCCAATGTAACGATAGAGAGCAGTCATGAAGCTCTGGCAGAAACGCATGACCTCGGCGTCGGACTTACCGGCGGGATCGAAGTCGGAGCCGCCCTTGGCGCCGCCGATGGGCAGGCCGGTCAGGCTGTTTTTGAAGGTCTGCTCGAAGCCCAGGAATTTGATGATGCCTTCATAGACGTTCTTCTGGAAACGCAGGCCGCCCTTGTAGGGGCCGATGGCGCCGTTGAACTGGCAGCGCCAGCCGCGGTTGGTGTGCCACTGACCGTTATCGTCGCACCACACAACGCGGAAGGTGAACATACGCTCAGGCTCTACCATGCGGCCCAGCAGATCGACCTTCTCATACTCGGGGTGCTTCTCGATGACAGGCTCCAGAGAGGACAGAACTTCCTCAACGGTCTGCACGAACTCAGGCTCGTTGCCGTGCTTGGTCTTTACGCTCTCGAGTACGCTTGCCAGATAAGCATTCATAAAAATTGCCTCCTCAAATATGTTCCGATTCGGAATGTTTATATGACGGGACTTCATATCCCGTTCATAATGATGATAACACCATTCCCAATATTTCACAAGGGTTTCCGGAAGAAAAAAGGGCGCATATCCCGTAAAAAAAACCGCTGTCTTTTTGTGCAAAGTGCGAATTAATCGCCCTTAGGCCGGTTTTTTCGCCGCTAGGCCGCATCCGCACCGATTTCATATTGACTTTTTTTGATTCTTCTATATAATAGACACGGAAGGTTTTTCTATCCTTCCGCACCGCAAATAAAAAAATCGCCTCATGCGACAGTGCATCCCCCAAAGCCGATCCCCCCGTCGGGGAGGGCTTTTGTTATGTCGGGTGCTTTTGGGGCAAAAGGAGAATTTTTATGCATACATACTCGCTGACAGTGGCCGGCCTGCATCGGGAGTTGCCCATCTGCAAGGTGACGGACGATCTGCACATCGGTGCTTTTATCTGCTTTGGTGACGCCGAGCTGACCGTGGCCTGTGCCAAGGCTATGCTGGAGCTGTTGGAGCCCGGCAGCTACGACTATCTCTTCACCGCCGAGGCCAAGAGCATTCCTCTGATTCACGAAATGGCTCGTCAGTCCGGCGCCAAAAAGTATTTCATCGCCCGCAAGGGGGAAAAGGTCTATATGCCCGACCCCATCCACGTGGAGGATAAGTCCATCACCACCGCCGGCACGCAGCGCCTGTATCTGGGCAGCGACGATGCCGCCCTCATCCGCGGCAAGCGCATCGTCCTCATGGACGACGTGATCTCCACCGGCGGCTCCCTGCTGGCCATGGAGCATCTGGTAGAGCTGGCAGGCGGCACCGTGGTGGATCGCATCGCCGCTCTGGCCGAGGGCGCTGCCGCCCAGCGCAAGGACATCAAGTTCCTGGCTCCCCTGCCCGTGTTCAACGCCGACGGCACGATCAAGTAAATAACCTGCACTTTAAGATGGCTGCCCCAAAAAGCAGCCATCTTTTTTTCATTTTTTTATGGACAATCGAGATAAGCTGTGGTAATATGAGGAATTAATAAAACAGATACCACCCGAGAGCCTTCCTCCCCGTCTGTCTGTATGAAAGGAGAACAATTTTATGTCCGTGAAAGAAAGCTATGCCGGCAAGATCAACCGCAAGCTCAACAAAAAGCTCCATGTCATCGACGTGGCCGCCGGCCGTGTCCCCGCCGATCTGGTGCTGAAAAACGCCACCTATGTCAATGTCTTCTCCAATGAGTTGGGGCACGGCGACATCGCCGTTGCCGAGGGGCTTATCGTAGGCATGGGCGAGTACCACGGTCATGTGGAGGTAGACGTCAGCGGCAAGCTCGTGCTACCCGGCTTTTTGGATGCCCATATCCATCTGGAAAGCTCTCTGGTCAGCCCTACGGAGTTTGCCAAGGCCGTCCTCCCCCACGGCACCACCACCGTCATCACCGATCCCCACGAGATTGCCAACGTCATGGGCACCGACGGCATCGAGTACATGCTCCAGGCCACGGAGGATCTGCCGGTGGACGTGCGCTTCATGCTGCCCTCCTGCGTGCCCGCCACGCCTCTGGACGAGTCCGGCGCCGTGCTGGATTACCGCGCCATCGACTCCTTCTATGATCACCCCCGCGTCCAGGGTCTTGCCGAAATGATGAACTTTGTGGGCACCGTGAACGGCGACCCCCAGGTAGTGGAAAAGATCGTCGCCTCTCAAGCGCACCACAAGAAGATCGACGGCCACGCCCCCGGCCTCAGCGGCAACGACCTCAACGCCTACATAGCCGCCGGCGTGTACTCCGACCACGAGTGCTCCGATCTGAATGACGCTCTGGCCAAGCTGGAGCGCGGCCAGTTCATCATGATCCGCGAGGGCACCGCCGCCCGCAATCTGGAGGCGCTTGTCCCCCTGCTGTGCAGCAAGTATGTGGATCGCTGCATGTTCTGCACTGACGACAAGCACCCCAACGACCTCTTGGAAAAGGGTCACATCGACTACATCGTGAAAAAGGCCATTTCTCTGGGCGTGGATCCTATCATCGCCGTAAAGGCCGCCTGCCACACCGCCGCCCGCTACTTCCTGCTCAATAACCGCGGCGCCATCGCCCCCGGCTATCTGGCCGATTTCGTTATCATTGATAATTTCGAGAATTTCGATATTGAAATGGTCTATAAGCGGGGCGAGCTGATGTATGACGGCCAGCTTCGTGACTTCCCCACGCCGGAGATCGACCCCTATCTGGTCAACCGCGCCCATGACACCTTCCACCTCAGCAAGCTGACAGCGGACGATTTCAAGGACGGCCGTCCCCACGCCATCATCGGTCTGGTGCCCGGGGAGATCATCTCCGAGGACGCCGGCTACATTGACCACATCGACGTGGAGTACGACATTCTCAAGGTCGCCGTCATCGAGCGGCATAAGAACACCCACCACATCGGCTTGGGCTATATCAAGGGCTACGGCCTGAAGTCCGGCGCCGTGGCCACCAGCATCTCCCACGACTCCCACAACATCATCGTCGTGGGCACCAGCGAGGAGGAGATGGCCACCGCCGCCAACCGTATTGTAGAGAACCACGGCGGCATCACCGTCATGGAAAATGGCAAGGTGCTGGGCGAGGTGACGCTGGCCATCGCGGGCATCATGAGCGACGACCCGCTGGTCATGGTCAACAGCGCGCTGGAGAGCGCCAAGGACGAGGCATTCCGTCTGGGCGTGTCCCGCGACATCGACCCGTTCATGACCCTGAGCTTCATGGCGCTGCCCGTCATCCCCACTCTGCGCATCACCACCCGTGGTGTCTTCGATGTGAACACCCAGCGCTACATCTGATTTCTTGCAAAAACAGGCAGCAGACGAGAAATTCGTCTGCTGCCTGTTTTTTGTATTGCTTCCCGTCGGCTGTTACTCCGCCCAGACCAGCTCCGGCAGTCTTCTTTCGGAAAGCACCACGCTCCCCCGCTCCTGATGATACAGGCCGCAGGCGATGCCTCGGGCATACTCCAGCCCGTCTTCGGAGAAGATCTCCACCATAATGTCCAATTCGCCCACCGTGTTGTCCCTCCAGGCCATGGCCAGCTTTCCGTCCCGCAGCGCCATGGACATAGTTTCAAAGCCGTATCCCCCGTCCACTCTGGTGGGGCTTATGGTGCCGAGGATCCTCTCCGGATCCACATCCTCGTCCTCCCATGCGTAGGCAAATCCGCCCTTGGCGGCCAGAGCGTACAGATCCGGCATGGGGCAGCTGAACAGCTTCTCCAGCCGCCCGTCATTCCCGCTCTGCAGCACCGTCAGCTGCTTATCCACCGCCACGGCGAAAAAGTCCTCCCCCCTGCGCACCAGCACGGTATCATAGCATAGCTTCCTCGTCACGGCCTCCTGCTGCCCGCTTCCATAAAGGCAGCTCTCCTCCGTTTCCACCACGCCTATCTCGCCCAGGGAAAAGGTCTGCAGCAGGGTGAAATCATCGCTCCGCAGCACCTGCTGCGTCAGCTGCCCGTCCTCCGCCAAAAACAGCAGGATCCGGCTCCGGTCGGGGCTGGTCACCAGCTTCACCACCCGCTGCCTGTCTATGTCCAGCGGGTAGACCAGTTTGATGTACTCCTGCGGTTCCTCCTCGGCAGCTCTCCCCACCAGCCACAGGCCGAAGCCCTCCGGCGCCCAGTCCGCCTCCGGCCGCACATGGGCATCGAAGCCCACCGTCACCACCGTGCCGGCCTCCACCGTGGCATCGTGCGGCTGAAAGCTGTTGACCACGTCGGCAAACCGGCAGTAATACTGCAGTCCGCTGCCGCTGCCGTATACGTCCATATACAGGCGGTCGTCCTCCTCCACGGGGATGCGCAGGGGCGGAAAGTCCTTTGTAAACCCGCCGGAGCCCCTGTCGGTTTCCGTGAGCATCGTTCGGCCGGTCACCCCGTCGTAGGTCAGGCACATGCTGTAATAGTCGGCATACTTTGCCGGCTGCAGCGTCACCTCACCGTCCATGTCCTCGTCCAGCTCCTTGAGGTCTGTCCGCACCTGCTCCGTGTCCGGCACCAGCGCGCAGAGAGCGTACTCGTTAAGCTCTCCCCCGTAGTAAAAATAGGTAAGTTCCTTTCCGGAAAAAGCGGTCTTCGTCGTCCGGCTCTCCGTGCCCAGCTCGTGTTCCGTGGTCCACTGGACGCGCTCTTCCAGCAGGTCGTGCTCCGTCATGCGCAGCCCCTGCGCCGCCGAGGCGTCCCCTCGGGTCACGATATTGGTAAACACCACCTGCTCCTGCGTCCGGCTCAGGTGCAGCGTCACCGCCGCCAGCCCGCCCAGTCCCAGCACAAACAGCACCAGCGTCAATACCATCGCGCGCTTCATGCGTCCCCCTCCTCCGTCAGGTCACGGATGGTCTTTTGGATCCGGTCGCCCCGATAGTCGTAGGTCTTCCTGATGCGGCTCATCAGATCCTCTCCGGCCTCCTCCAGCTCCTCCATAGTGCAGTTGCCCACGATCCTGCCCTCGTGCAGCAGCACCGCGCGGGAGATGAAGTCCTTCACCTCCTCCAGCAGATGGGTGGACAGGATCACCGTTTCCCGTTCCGTGAGAATGCCCAGCAGCACCTTGTAAAAGTCCTCGCGGTTAAAAATGTCGTTTCCGGCAAAAGGCTCATCCATGAGGATGTAGTCCGCCCCCTGTGAAAGCGCCAGCACCACCTCAAACTGGTTCTGCATCCCCACGGAGAAGCTCTTCAGCGGCTTTTCCATCGGCAGGCCGAAGAAATCCATCAGCGCCGCAAACCGCCCGTCGTTGAATTTCGGAAAATGCTCCTTGTAAAACTCCCTGTGCGCTTTGGGGGACAGTCTGGGGAAGAAGCTGTGCTCGCAGGTGGCAAAGCTCAGCCGCTCGATGTTCTTGCAGCTTATCGGCTCTCCGTCCAGCGTCACCTCGCCCTTGTGCCTTGTAAGCCCCAGGATGCACTTCATCATCGTGGTCTTTCCGGCTCCGTTTTCGCCGAACAGCCCCACGATCTGCCCCGGCGCAAACGCCACGGACGCCTCCCACAGCGCAGCCTTTTTTCCATATATTTTGGTAATGTTTTTCAGTTCCAGCATCGTCTGTCCCTCCTTAATGCGGCAAGCAGATCTCCGGCGTCATAAAGCGCCACAGCAGATAGTATCCCCCCAGCAGCACGGCACACACGGCCGCAGCGCCCGCGATGCAAAGCGCCGGCGCCCGCAGCACATAGTCCAGCAATGGCTTATGCCCCTCCGGCAGCCGCCGCATGAGATACAGGCTCCGGCTGCCCCGACTGAAGCTGCCGTACAGGCTCGCCGTCCACGCGGCAATGAGGAGCGCGAAGAGCAAAAACACCCCTCCTGCGCAAAACACATAGGACGTAAACGGCGACACCTCCGCGCCCTCAATGAGCGTCTTTACATGCCGCACGCTGTCATAATAATACAGCTTCCGCAGCTCTCCGGAGTATTGAAGTATGAACCCCAGCACCGACGCCAGCACGCCGCCGGTGAGCACCCCCGTGATCCACGATCCGGTTCTGTCCGGATCCACGTTGGGCGGCAGGATGCGCTCAAGAATGTCCCGCTTCCGGCTCTTTTTCTCCATCTTCCTCACCTCCCAGCCAGCTATATAGGATGATTCCGGTAAAAATCACTTCACCCACAATGTAGAAAAACATGTAGCTGCTGTGCGCCACGCTGACCCGAAAGCTGGTCATCGTCATCGCCGCCATGCCCAGGGGCACACCCGCCATCTTGCCTTTCCACTCCGCATACGCCACATTGACGCACGCCACGGCGCAGGCCAGCGCCATCGTTACGTTTCCTACCCAGCTCAGCACATCGCCCATCGGCAGCAAATGGTGCAGCAGGGAGCTTTCATAAAAGGCGAAGATCAGGGTCTGCGGCCCCACCTCGGAGCCGGTATAATTCTTCACCCGCAGGCTCATGACGGCCAGCACCGTCAGCGCCGCCACCGCCCAGAACAGCACCAGCATCATGAAGTCATACGCCGTCCACAGCAGGCAGGCCGTCCGTTTCTTCACCCGCAGCCGCTGCATGGTGTAGCCGGTCTTGGCTCCCTTTCCGCCGCCGGTTCGCGCCAGTATACTGCACAGCCCGCCAAAGCCTATGGCCAGCGGCGCGGCCACCTTGCCGGTGCTGGGCAGCTCCGACGGAGAGATCGTATCCTCATAGGTCTGCTCCTCGCCGTTTTCGTCCACATAGTGCACAGGCACGCTCTCCGGCGCTATATACAGCAGCAGTCCCGCCAGCGCCGCCGAGAGCACGATCAACGCAAGCCCCTTCCAAAAGCTGCTCTGCGCCGCTAAACCAATCACAGATAAATACCGTTTCATTCTTCTCCCTCCTCGTCATACAGCCGCTCCAGCAGCGCCAGCGCTTCCTCCTTCTTCAGCCCCATCCGCTTCATGGCCGCCGCCGTTTCCCGCACCTCCGTGCGCAGCAGCTCCTTCCGAATGCCGTCTATCTGCTCCGGAGAAGCTGTGACGCAGCTG
>OIGD01000760.1_pt1 | contig 35143 bp, 32 predicted proteins | sample 1582211 | NCBI WGS metagenome assembly OIGD01 (sample SAMN04414078, study PRJEB24778) | human gut metagenome | material: faecal | host: Homo sapiens
TGTCAAAGCTGCCGCCGGTCTCCCGGGAAAGCGTGATTGCCTGCCCGATGAGCGCAGCCGTCCGCGCGTCCGCATCGGCAATGCCGTCTGCCGACCGGTTCAGCCGGGAGATGTCGCTGTCCGCAACCGTCAGCGACCACAGCCCGTCCAGTTCCGCAACCGTTGACCGAACCAGCGCAAAGCCCGCCTGCGCTGCCTGCTCGGTCCCATACAGCGTGACCGAAACCGGCGTTCCCATGCCGTAAAACAGGTCGGTCCGCTTCTCATTCTTTCTGCAGGAGGGCAGGCAAAACAGCACCAGAATCAGCGCCAGAATGCAACACGTCATGCGTTTTTCCATCTTTGCATCCCCCTTTCCAATCGCGGCGCCAGCAGGTTGAGCAGCACGCCGGTCAGGCTCCCGCAAATAACCGCCGCCGGAAGCAGGACCGGCAGAAAGCGGGTTGCCAGGTTGGTCATCTCCAACCCCTGAGACGGGCGCGCGACCAGGACGGCTGCGGCAAACAGCTGCCCCAGGTTATGGGCGGCAGCGCAGAATACCGACACACCGACATAGCTGCACCGGCGCAAAATCCGCCGCGAAAGGAGCAGGGCGAGAAACGCCATGCACGCGCCGCAGAACGAGAAGAAGAGCGAGGTCCAGGACCCGAACAGCACGCCGGTGATGCCGACGCGCAGCAAGGAAACGGCGAGTGCGTCAAGCGGGGAGAGCAGGGAAAACGCGAGCACGGTGACGATATTCGCAAAGCCCGGCTTGAACCCGAGAAAATGGGTCAGGGGACCGAACGGAATCAGGTGCTCCAGGTAGGAGAGCATCAGCGCCGCCGACAGAAGCGCCGCGTCAATTGCCACGCGATGCGCGGAGGCGTGCTTCCGTCTATCCGATGATGGCATCGGCATCGCCGTCACCTCCTTCCCGATCGGTAACGGTCAGCCGGACAGATGCCGGCGCGCAGATGACGGTCTCGCCAAGCCCGGAGATCCAGCCGGTGCGCTGGCAGTATTTGTCGGGGCAGTTTGCCTCCGAAACGCAGGCACGACCGTCCAGAATCCGGACAGTCAGCGTGATGTCTCCGGATGTCACGGGGATGTCGCAGTTGACGGACAGCGGGTAAACGCTCTCCCCGTCCGGCGTGCGGATGACCAGCCAGTTTCCGGTGGTGGGTTCCGTTTCAGGGAGCAGGCTACGCAGAACCGGCAGCGTGGCGAGAAGTAGGACCGCAAGGATTACCAGGGCATCAGCAACAGAAAAACGTGTGCGAAACAAAATCCCACCTCCCCAAAGCGTTGTACGAGAATATTATACCAATAAAGCGGGGGATTTGCAAGGGCAAACGGAAAGATTTTTCGGTGTAGACAAAATTTTTTCGGAAAAGGGCTTGACATTTCAGAAAAAAAGAGTATAATATATATGTTGCGCATGAGCGCAGCCATGCGGGAGTGGCGGAACTGGCAGACGCGCACGTTTGAGGGGCGTGTGGTTCACACCATACGGGTTCAAGTCCCGTTTCCCGCACCATAATGCACCAACAAAAAAGATATTTGGTGCGAAAAGCACGAAAAAGCCCCGTTTTACGAGGCTTTTTCGCGTTTTTAGGGAACTTTGGCTTGTGTCAACAAAAATCACAAACCGTAGATATCTCAACATTGTTTTTCGGGTCTAACGGGACTTGAACCCAAACGGTCAAGTTTTTTGAGGACGAAGCCCTATCTGTTGAAAACCCCAACTTTTATAATAGAACCAAAAAGAGCGACTATCGCACCTCATCGGGGGTGGTAGCCGCTCTTTTTACAAAATTCGAACCGTCCGGATTCTCGCCGCCGGGGCAAGCGTTCCCAATTTCCAAACCGCCCAAGGCATCCCAAAAACTTTCCTCAGCCGGGGTTTGTTCCGCGCCCGTCAAACGCACCGCGTCTCGCCACGCAGCATGGAAGAATCAGAAGCACTGTATACAAACCCCGGCTGAGGAAAGTTCGGGGAGGAAGAGGGAGGTTTGGAGGGAGAGGCGTCGCGAAGCGATGGTAGCGGCTTGCCGCGTTGTGGACCTCCTCCGAAAGGGGTCTCCCTCTCCCTCCAAGGTCTTCCCCCTTCTCACTCCCCGAACATCTCCAAATCCACTTCATCGAGGGAGGGGAAGACGAGGTCGGGGCGGTCGGCGGGGGAGGCGGCGTTTACATCGGCGGCAGTGGTCTCGCCGCTGAGCACCAGAACCGCAGTAACCCCGTGGCGCTTGCCGAGCGCAATGTCAGTGTAGAGCCGATCCCCGAAAATGACCATCTGCGACTTGTCGAAACCGGTCGCTTCGCAGATCATGTCAACCGTCTCGCGATAGGGCTTGCCGAAATAAACAGGCACCTTGCTGGTCGATGCCGTGACAAACGCGGCAATTGCACCGCTGTCCGGAATGAAGCCCGTTTCGGTTGGGCAGTTGAAATCCGGATGCGTGGAAAGATACTCCGCACCGCCGCGAATGAAGCGGCAGGCGTTGTCCAGCTTCGCATAGGTCAGCGTCGTGTCAAAACTCGTGACCACAATGTCAGCAGATGCTTCATCCCCGGTCAGCAGCGGAATGCCAGCCGCGCGGAAACTGTTCTCCAGATCCGGCGTGCCAACCAGATAGACCTGCTTGCCGGCGCGGTGACGAAGGAGAAACTCAATCGTCACATCGCCGGAGGTCATGATCTCCTCGCGCGTCGGCTCAAAGCCGAGACGGGTCAGCTTTTCCAGATAGAAAGCAGGGGAGTGCGAGGCATTGTTGGTGAAAAACAGAATCCGCTTGCCGTGCGCGCGGAGATTTTTGATGAACCGGATGGCAAAGGGGAATACCCGGGAGCCGAGGTAAACGGTGCCGTCCATATCGAAAATGAACAGCTGCTTCTGCTGAAGGACCGAGCGGTCCGGATGGTTATCTTGCATGGGAGACTCCTTTTTTGATCAGACTTCCGAACATCTATAATCGTACCATATTTTGCGCGCAATGTCAAGAAGCGCCGGAAAAATTGAAGATGTGACGATATTTTCTGCACGATTGCGCAGAAGCGATGCACAAAGCGGGGGCAAACGTCGACAAAATGGCAAAAAAATCTTGACTTCCGGACGAAAATGTGATACAATAAATCGGTATGCTCCGGTCTGGGACCGGTATCATGAAATAAAGGAAGGACTTCCAATATGGTTCACATTCTCTACAATCCGCTTTCCGGAAGCGGCAAGGGCTTTGACCGCGTGCAGGCGCTGCGCGAGCAGCTTCGCGACAAGGAGTTGAATTTCTGCGACATCCGCGAGGTCAAGGATTACGCAACGTTCTTCGCCGGCATCGGTGCCGAGGACACCCTGGTCATCGCGGGCGGCGACGGCACCCTGAATAAGTTCGTCAATTTCACCGCAGAGCTGACCTATCCCGCCAACCTCTTTTACTACGCAATGGGCAGCGGAAATGACTTCCGCCAGGACGTTGCCCCCGGCGAGGAAGGGCTGATTCCGCTGGGCGAATACATAAAGGACCTGCCGACCGTGACGGTCAACGGCAAGACCTACCGGTTCCTCAACGGCATCGGCTACGGAATCGACGGCTACTGCTGCGAGGTCGGCGACCGACTGGCAAAGAAGTCGGATAAGCCGATCAACTACGCAGGCATCGCCATTAAGGGGCTGCTGTTCCACTATAAACCCACCAAGGCAACCGTGACCGTGGATGGGAAGACCGCGACCTATGAGAAGGTCTGGCTGGCACCGACGATGAACGGGCGCTACTACGGCGGCGGGATGGACATTGCCCCGGCGCAGGACCGCCTGAACAAGGCGCGGACCGTTTCAACCGTGGTGCTGCACGGCTCCGGAAAACTCAAGACCCTGATTGTCTTCCCGTCCATCTTCAAGGGCGAGCATATCAAGCACACCGAAATGGTGGCAGTGATGGAAGGGCATGAAATGACGGTGAAATTCGACCGCCCGGTCGCACTCCAGATCGACGGCGAGCTGGTGCTGAACGTGACCGAATACACGGTGCGCAGCGCAGAGGCATCTGCCGGAAAACCGGAAGAAGCAGTGAGCGCGGAGGCGTAAGATGCTGAATCTGATCTTTTTTGTGCTGTCTGCCGGCGTCAGCGTGGGGCTGGTGGTTGGCATCCCGTCGCTTTCGGCGTGGTGGCTGTTCGGCATGATTCCGCTTGGATACATCCTTGCAACGGCGCTCTATTTCGCGCTTCTGTTCGCAACCGTCCCGTTCCTGCCCAAAGGGGGAGACGACGAGAAATCCAGCCGCTTCTGCCGGTTCATCATCTGGCTGTCGAGCGACTGGCTGATGGTCGCGCTGCGCATCCGGACCAAACTGACCGGGCTGAAGCTGCCGGAGGAGCCGTTCGTTCTGGTCAGCAATCACCGCTCTGATTTTGACCCGATGGTGGTCCTGCAGAAGACCGGAAAGCGCAACCTGATCTATATCTCCAAGGAGTCGAATTTCAAATTTCCGCTGGTCGGTCCGTATCTGCACGGCGCGGGCTACTACGCCATCGACCGCGAGAACGGTATGCGTGCCCTGCGGACGCTGAAAAAGGTGACCGAGCGCATGAAGGCAGAGGGGCTGGATGTCGGCATCTACCCTGAAGGAACGCGGAGCAAGACCGGCGAGCTGCTGGAATTCAAGACCGGCGCATTCTATCTTGCCAAAAAGGCAGATGCCCCGGTGGTGGTCATGACAACCGAGGGGACTGAGGTGATTGCGCGCAACTTCCCGTGGAGAGGCGCGAAGGTACACCTGAACGTGGTGGAAATTATCAGCCGCGAGGAGGTGGCAAAGCTCTCGATGGAGGAGCTTGCCGCGCACGTCCGGAACACCATTGCGGAGCATCTCGGCAAGAATGTATGAATCGAAGAATAGCGGAATCCACAAATTCGTAGAACGGATTTTGTTGATTCCGCTATTTCTTTGCTTTTTTGTGAAAATGGCTTGCGCCGAGCGCCAATCTGTGCTATAATGATGTTGCAAATTTGTTCTACAGCAAAGGAGATCACCATGAAACAGAACCGAACCGTCAGACTGATTGGCAGATGCGGCGCGCTGGCGCTGGCAACCATCCTTTCCTGCGGCGCTTTTGCTGCCTGCAGCAAGGACAAAGACCCCGACCCGGATGCCGGAAAGGCGACCGGAACCATTGCACCGACCGAAGAGGTGACAACCGCCGATCCCCATCAAAAAACCTTTACCAGCGCGGGCATGACCATCACCCTGTCGGATGATTTTCAGAAGAGCACGGTCCCGGGCTATACCGTCGGATTTGAATCCGATGATGCCGTACTGCTGGCACTCGTTGAAAATGACGATGCGTTGAAGGGCTATACGTTGGATCAGTATGCAAACAAAGTCATTTCCAACAATGCAAGCCTGAAGGGGAAGACCGTGAAGCATGACGGGGGGCTGACGTATTTTGAGTTTGAAAGCACTGCTGACGGCGTTACCTATAGCTATCTGGCAGTGGTCTACCAGAACGGCAGCGACTACTGGCTGTTCCAGTTTGCCTCGCAAAAGAAGGATTACAACAGCATGCGCGCGAATTTCATGAAATACGCAAAGACCGTCCGCTTCAACTGACCGGAAGGGAAGACCGTCTCCGCTTTTGCAAGTTTCCAGCAAAAATCCTGCAAAAAGGAGTTGACAAACGCCGGAAAGTATGCTATAATAATACGGAGTGAAGAAACGACACACAGAGAGCCGGGGTAAACCTCCGGCTCTCTGTATGCGGAATGAAAAAGGAGAGACTGAAATGAAAACCGATATCCTGATTGTCGGTGCCGGTCCTGCGGGGATTTTTACCGCAATTGAAATGCTCCGGCACGGATGCAAGCAGAAGATCGTGATTGTGGAGAAGGGGAAAGCGGTGGAGGACCGCTCCTGCCCGAAGGCGAAAACCGGACATTGCATGAACTGCAAGCCCTATTGCCATATTACAACCGGATTTTCCGGCGCGGGCGCGTTCTCGGACGGCAAGCTGTCGCTGTCCTGCGACGTTGGCGGTGATCTGCCGCAGCTGCTGGGCGTGGACCGCGTGCAGACGGTCATCGACTATACCGACAAGATCTACCTGGATTTCGGCGCAGATTCGCACGTTGAGGGAGCGGAAATCACCGATGAAGTCAAAGAGATCCGCAAGCGCGCCATCCGTGCGGGGCTGCGGCTGGTCGACTGCCCGATTCGCCATCTTGGAACCGAGAAGGCGCACCGGCTCTATTGGGACATCGAAAATGATCTGCGCGACCACGGGGTGGAACTGTACTTCGGCTATGAGTGCAACAATCTGATTCTGGACGGCGACAAATGCCTGGGCGTGACCGTCAACCATGGCGGCGTGACCGAGGAAATTTACGCAAAGCATACCGTCATTGCAACCGGACGCCGCGGCGCGGACTGGCTGGAGCGGCTCTGCGGCGAGCATAACATCGCGCATCTGCCCGGAACGGTCGACATCGGCGTGCGCGTTGAGGTCCGCAACGAGGTCATGGAGTGGGTCAACCGCGTGCTGTACGAATCGAAGCTGATCGGTTATCCGGCACCCTTCAAGAACAAGGTGCGCACCTTCTGCCAGAACCCGGGCGGTTTTGTCAGCCAGGAGAACTACGACAACGACCTTGCCGTGGTCAACGGGCACAGCTTTAAGGAGAAAAAATCGGACAACACCAACGTTGCAATTCTCTGCTCGCATAACTTCTCGGTGCCCTTCAACCAGCCGATTGAATACGCGCAGAAGGTCGGAGAACTGACCAACATGCTGGGTGCCGGACACATCCTGGTCCAGCGGTTCGGCGACATTCTCGACGGAAAGCGGACCTGGGAAAAGGAACTGGCGCAGTCGAACGTCCGTCCCACGCTGCAGGACGCCGTGGCGGGGGACATCACCGCAGCTATGCCGTATCGCGCCATGACGAACATTATCAACTTCATCCAGGCGGTCGATCAGGTCGTGCCGGGCTTTGCGGCGCATGAGACGCTGCTCTATTCGCCGGAGCTGAAGTTCTACAGCAACCGGGTCAAGATGGACGAGCGGCTGAATACGAACATTCGCGGGCTGCATTGCCTGGGTGACTCCAGCGGATGGACCAGAGGATTGATGATGGCATCGGCAATGGGCGTGTTCATGGGCAGAATCCTCGCGGAGGAAGAAGCGGAGTCGGTCTGACCGCGAACGGGCAAAAAATGATCCGGCAGCGTAAAAGCGGCGCAAAACAGCGCAAGAAATCAGCTGCCGGAGCAAGAAATCAGCCAACGGGGCAAAAATATTTTCCGGACTGCAGGACTTTTTTCGCAAAAGGTCTTGCAATCCGGAGAAAAATGTGGTATACTATTCCTGTTCGGACAACGTCCGGCAAAATACGGAGAGATATCGAAGTGGTTATAACGGCCCTGACTCGAAATCATGTACGCATTTGAGTAGTTGTGCCACCGAAAGCCGCCGAAAAGCCTTGATTTTGTTGGATTTTCGCGTGGTTGATGATTTTTCTGACCGGCTTATCTAACGGGATTTCTAAAAAATTGAATAATGATTGTTTCCCTCGTTTTTGAGGGCGAACATATACGGAGAGGTATCGAAGTGGTCATAACGGGGCTGACTCGAAATCAGTTTGCGCGAAAGCGCACAAGGGTTCGAATCCCTTCCTCTCCGCCAAAAAACGCGGTTAAGCCGCAGCAAAAGCCGCAAGGATTTCCTTGCGGCTTTTGTTTTTGAAAACATGGAAGGAGGCACCTATGAGCTATTTAAATTATGAGTTTTTTGACGAGTTTAAAGCACTTGACAATTTATGCAGAGATATCTACGGCGGATCTGTGGACAACAAGCTCGGTGTCACCTTGTATCTTGAGGATATGGACAAAAAAGCCCATCGAGGGTCGATCAATGTTTCCGGATGGGCATCTGATTACATTCGTTTAAAATCGGCGAGAAACATTCGAAATGAATTGGCACATTCCCGCAATTCAATGACCGTTGATATCTGCTCGCAAGAGGATATTGATTTTGTTCGTTCTTTCAGAGCAAAAATATTAAATCAGACAGACCCGCTTGCTATGCTGAGAAAGCAATCAGCTCAGCCTCGTTTCTCAACAACGCCGCACCTCAAACGGCAACCTCAACCGATATATACCCCTCCGGCAAAAAAACCTGTCGGATGCTTTGGTATTGTAGCAGCGTTTTTGATTGTTGTTGCCTGTATTATTGCTTTTTTATTATAGTTTGCCGTCAGCCCAATACCGATACAAAGAGCAAAGGAAGAGCCTCAAGCACATCTTGAGACCATTCCTTTGCTCTTTATTGCTTTGATGCCCGCCTGTAACCCGCAAGTAGTTTTTTCATCTGCACTGTCGCTGTTTTCCGCACGACATCCGGAGCGGCGAGGTACCCGATCAGACTTTGTTTGCTGATGAGTATGATCTCGCCACCGAAAAGCAGTTTTCTTATGAGGGACTGTCGGTTGAAGCAGCGGTAAAGCACCTTGCAAAGTTTGCATCGGATATTTGGCAGATTCATCCCTTCGGCGAGGGAAATACCCGTGCCACCGCCGTGTTTATGATTAAATATATGAAAACCTTTGGCTTCCGTGTCGATAACGATGCGTTCCGTGAAAACTCCTGGTATTTCCGCAATGCACTGGTCCGGGCAAACTATAATAATTTGCAAAAAGGCATTCATTCTACAACAAAATTTTTGGAATTGTTTTTCTCAAATTTCCTGCTCGGCACAAACCACGAACTCAAAAACCGCTATATGCACATTGATTTTGCGGATGAAAGCACTCTCCAAAGTATCAATCCCAAAGTCTCAAAGTATCAATTTGATACTTTAGACTGTACTTTAGAAGAACTTGCGGTTTTAGAATTGGTCGCAAAGGACCCGGCGATAAAACAGCAAGAGATTGCAGAACAAACCGGAAAATCCATTGCAACGATCAAGAGAATTATGAAATCGTTGCAAGATAAAAACTATATCCGCCGTGAAAGCGGCAAGAGATACGGCAAGTGGAAAGTGTTGGTTTAGGCAAGATTTGTTTATTGTTCTTTTCTTGCAAAAACTATTTGCTTGGAATCGCATTAATAGCTGCAGCCAACTCTCTCTGTGGATTCTTAATATGGCCTCGCTTTTCAAATACTGATTGTAAAACATCTGTGCATGCCTCATTATCCATTGTTGTAATGATATCAAGCCACAGGCGTGCTCGGGATGTTCCAACATAGTATATTAAAGAGTTTTCCTTCTCGAAAATCTCTGACGTCACATCTATGAGGATTACAGCATCAGCTTCAAGCCCCTTAAACTTTCGGCAGGTCGAAAATCTATATTTATTTCTATATACGCCGTTTGAAACAAAAGAGCCCAATATGCTGGTGCTTTCGGTTTTGCAAGTTAGGACAATGATATCTTTAACACCTTGTCCTTTCAATGTGTCGATGATAAGGTCAAGTCTTTCTCGAGCCTTTTCAGCAGAATCGCAAAAATGGAGTTTTGCAGGCACACCTTTGATGCAATCGTTTATTAGTTTAGGTTTGCGTTCCGTAACAGGCGCCAATGATGTTGTTGCGATATTCTCCGTATTTCTGCAATTTCTGTACAGTGTCAATTTGCAATCAGCATCGCTTATGTATTGCGGGATTTTTCGTGACTGTACCAATTGCAGTTTGTCATAAAAAATATAGAAACTTGCATTATCTGGTTTAATATCGATTATTATACTCTTCAGTACATCAATAATTCCGGTTTCTTCTACAGCGTCTATACCAAAATCCTGCCCCTCGTCAATTACTATATGCATATAAGGGAAGTTATCAAATACATACATATCTTCCAACACAGATTTCAGTTTCTCGTAATTAGGGGTAATTGTGTTGCAAAGTTTGCACGCCAATCCAGAGATGGTGTAGTAATCAATATTTTCGTGAGCATAGTTTTCAGAAAGATAACTCTTGAGCTGCGCATTGTAACATAGAAACAGCACCTTTTCTCCGGCAATAGCGTGACGTTGTGCTTTTTCAACGGCAATCATAGTTTTGCCGGTCCCCGCAGCCCCGTTAATAACTGCTGTTTTTTGTTCAGAGAGAAAGTTTAGTATTCCGGATTGTTCCTCCAGCATTCGATGAAATACTATTTTTTTGAGGTCTGATTCAAAGGTTACTGATGGGAAGACATTAAACTGCGGGCACAGTATTTCTCGCAAAATTCGATTAACTTCCTGATCTGTCAAATTAGTTTGTTTTCCATTAGGCAACTCCACGGAAAGGATTCTCTCAAGATATGGCCGTGGATTATCCCGAGGCTTATGCCTTTACCTATTATTTGATAGAAAAATATGGGTTTAATAACGTCCTAAACTGTTGCATTAACTATAATTTTGACGGCATTTTCGGCTCAGATTATTCTGTTATAATGGACGAGTTTATGAAAAGTATCGCATAATCGAGGTTATAAGGCAGAATATTCGATTTACGTTACTAACGCTCCGCCAAATAATCAGCCGGATTCCGGTTTTCCGGGTTCGGCTGATTCATATCATGTCACCGGAGGTAGAGCGTCGTAACGCTCGGGGATCGTAAGGCGTAAGCCTTGCAGGCCGCATACCGGATTAGGTGTCGAGTGCGCTCGGTTATTACTTCGTAATAACCGGGTATTTTTTATTTTTTTGGAGGTACATATGAACAACACAAAAGTAACCCTTGCCCCGCTGGAAGCGGGCGACCGTGAGCAGTTCATCCTTGATAATCAGGCATCTTTCAAGTATGGCGCAGTGGAAGAGTTCGGGCTGCGGGACGATCATTTTGAGGAGGATGGAGAGATCATCTCCCGCGCAACCATTGAGCAAAGTATTGATGCACCCGACAGCGAAGCATACCGGATTCTGTATGAAGGCAGAAAGGTTGGCGGTGTGGTGCTGAAAATCGACAAAGAGACACATCACAACGAGCTGGAGCTTCTTTTCGTTTCGCCGAAGGAACACAGCAAAGGTATCGGCTATGGCGCTTGGCTTGCCGTGGAAGCTCTGCACCCCGAAACCGAGGTCTGGGAGACCTGCACGCCATATTTTGAAAAGCGCAATATCCATTTTTATATCAACAAATGCGGTTTTCACGCCGTTGAGTTTTTCTCCGCCATGCACCCGGATCCGAATCCGCCGGAGAAAGACGAACCATCATTCCCCGGCGAGGGGCCGGATGAAATGTTCCGCTTTGAAAAAGTTATGAAGTGAGTTACTGAAAAGTGGTTTGTATTATGCTTGTAACGCAAACCACTTTTCGACTTTTTATTTGGAGACACAACCTAAAAGAGCAAAGGAAGAGCCTCGAGCACATTTTGAGACCATTCCTTTGCTTTTTATTGCTTTGATGCCCGCCTGTACCCCGCAAGCAGTTTTTTCATCTGTACTGTCGTAACTTTCCTCACACCATCCGGCGCGGTGAGGTAGTTTCCGATTTGTCATGATTTCATTATACCACAACTCCTCCCGTTTTTCAACCGTTTCCGCGCAAAACAAAAGCAACCGCACCTCTTTTGACGTGCGGTTGCGTGTTCCGGCGGCGATGCCGGTCGGACTTACCGCATCATTTCGTCTATGGAAATACCGATCAGGTCGGAAATTGCGGGGAGCAGAAAAATATCAGGATAGCAAATTTCCCGCTCCCATTTCGACACCGCTTGGGTGCTGACCCCGAGGCGCTTTCCGAACTCGCCCTGTGTAAGCCTGTGTTTTTTGCGGTAGTTCAGGATATATTCGCCGATTCGGATTTTGTTCTTCATTTGACCCGTTTATAGGTTTCGTGATGACGTGTCATCATACCGAATGCAATCATTTCCCGCCGGATGGTGCAGTAATCCTCGTGATAGCGCAAAATGATTTCGTTTACCTCTTTTTCCGGATACGTGCGGTCCGGGTCGAACTGTTTTAAGATTTCGGACAGCACAATCTCGCGCTTTTTCTGCTGCGTTGGAATCTGCATCAGTCTGCCGTGCCGGAAGAAATTCGACAGGACCGCTTTTCTGTACTTCTCTTCGGTGTCAACGGGCCCTTCGTCCTTTATCAGTTCAAGCAGCGGCTTGTCGAACAGGTCGCGATTCAGGGAATAGATGATATAGAATTGGGAGCGGGAGCAATTGACCATGCCCGCCGATTCCATTTTTTTGAGATGGTAGCAGATGGTGGCTTGGGTGCGGGATAGCTCGCAGGCGATTTTTTCCACATAGGAATCTTCTTTTAAAAGGAGATTCAGAATTTCCAGCCGCGTTTCGTCTGCCAGCAGCTTTAACAGCTCGAGCTTTTCTTTCACATCCTCACTTCCTTTCGCCTCTCTCTTTGTCGTCAAAAGCAAAGACGAACAACCCGTTTTGCACGCGGTAATCCCGCCACATCTTCAAAATGCCGTCCAAGACGTCCTTTTTGATTTTTGCTTTGAAAATTTTTTGCGGGTCGCCGTCCTTTTTGGCTTGCTCCAGGTCGGTTTGGTAGAGATCATAAAAGTTTGCCCGCATAAATACTTCGGGGTAAAGCGAAACCGCCATGAGCTCTTTTCGGTCATCGGGCAACGCTTGATAATAATCCGCTATCTCGGGAAATTGCCCCGCCAGATTCTGAAATCTCGCAATCATCAGTTCGGCTGCCCGGTCGGTTCCGGAAATCAGCCCCGCAGCGATTGCCACATGATAAATGCCAGCCTTTAGTTGCAGGGCGCCCCGCTCGGTTGGGCGGTTTTTCTCTACCGATGCCGCCTCCGCTCTGCAGGCGTCGTACTGTTCTTTTGTAACCGTCAGGAACCCGTTCAATATATCCTGTTTGTTCATTTCAATTTTCCACCTTTCTTTTGTTGCCGGCTATACTGATATTATACACGTCTAATCACTTGTTGTCAAGACTGTTTCGACAAATTTCGAATCAATTGAACCAATGGTTGAAAAGGGGGACTTTCCGATGCCAAGGAGGGCGGCTATGTGCTGGGACAAAGCGTTCGGGATGATCGGTCATCTCCTGCCGCAGGGCTTCCATATCACACATCCGCAAGGAATACCGATGCGTTTTGTTGCCGTTGTCCTCGTAGCAGATATAGCCGTTTCTCAGCATATACAGGAATTTTCGCTTGGATATATGCAGGTAAAATGTGATGGCCTATATATCCGTTTGTCGCATCCGAATCGTCAAATTACCGCTCCGGGGTCGGATGACCGTGGAGTTTTCCGTTCTTTCAATATGTCCCTGCAGAACCGGGACGGAATAGGAAAAGCCTTCATGGCAAAAACGCAGTTCCGTTTCGTCGACCGAAAGAAGCTGGTTTCCGGTTCCGAATTCCAGCAAAAGATCCGAGGCACCCCTTGCGGAAAATCCGTTTTCGTCCATTGTCAGAAACCAGGTTGCACCATCATCGTTTGTAACGGTTACGGTCAGTGTATCGGCGGTTTCGTTTTGAGACAGGGCGATTTCCGATACTTTTCCCGCAAAGCTCCATGCGCAGTTTTGTTCCGGCGTGATGCAGCGACGGCGATCGACTACGGGCAGATTGTCGTAGGTTGCGCTCCATTCGGTGCAGGGCGCTTCAAGGTAACGTTCCCGATAGCGATCGTCAAAAACAAACAGATCGCGGAAAAACAGCCTGCCGTCCCGCAGGAACAGATTCCCGCGCCAGAACCGACTGCTGAACCAAACCGACCGGATGCCGTTTCCCGACCAATCGGTCAGCGCGGAAAGCGCTGCCGGCGGGGTATCCCTGTAAGTTTCGCGGAAACGTCTGCCGGTTTCTCCCAAGGTTTCAATGGTCAGTTTGCCTTCGGATTCCCATTTTTTCGCCAGCTCCAACTGGAGACGGTAGCCGTCTGCAATTCCCTCCCAGCCGAAGCTGTTTTCCTGCCCCGTTGTGGCATGACTGCCGGAAAGAGACGGGTTTTCGTAGTATTCGCGGAAGTACCACTCCATGACATCCCGGCTCTTTCCGCTGTCCCAAAACGGTTCCATTGTATAGCATCCGTTCAGGCGCGGGTGATTCTCGCTGTTTTTGTTTTCGTCATAGCCGTAAATCGGGTCAATCCCGAGCATCCGGAAAACCGGTGTTCCGATACGGGTCTGCGCACTTTGCGAAGGGCAAAGCGCATTGTTTTTGGAGGGATAGTATCCGCCGCTGTAGTATCCGCCCCAGAGCGTGTAGGCATCCACTGCCAGTTGCTCGCGGCAGATGCAGAATGCGTCCATGCGGTATTTTTCGCTCATGTATTGCATGGAGTAGGCGTCCAACAGCCATGACCCCGCAACGGTCGGATTATAACCGAAGGTTTCCCGGAACAGGCGAAAGGCTTCGTCAATCAGCAGACGGCGTTCCGCTTGGGTGTAGGCTTCCAGGAACCCGGGGTTGACGTACCAATCCCAGTCATAGCCCGGTCTGCCGCGCCATTGGATTCCGACGCTTTCCGTCAGCGGACGGACGATTTCGAACCACAACCCAAGTTCCGTGTCCCCGTCCATCCCTTCCCGGACAGCCGTTACCAGATCTTCGCGCAGGAGGGCGTCGTATTGGAACAGAAACGTATGCTTGATGCCGGCTTTGCGGTCGGCAGCGATTTCTTCTTTGACCGGAAGAAGCAGGTCTTTCGGTCGGCGCGGCTCACAGCCGCGGATAAAGTTGACAAAATTCAGTACTGAACGGCTCATAAACAGTCCTCCGGTTTTGTTTTGCGTTGATTTGTTCGTGAATTTCGCAGACCGTGCGGTCACATCGGATCTCGCACAAAACGTCTGCGGGGTGTGTAACGGTCAGCTGAATGCGGTTTTCGGTCCGTTGCCATGCAACCGCGACGGTTCCGCCCGGAAGCGCATAGGATGCCTCGGCAGAATCCAGTTCCCGTACAAAGGACGGATGCACCTGTATCCGATGGCAGTTGACGATTTCCAATCCGGCAAGGGATCGGATGAACCACCGTACGACATCGCCGAGAAAGTGATGGTTGTGCGAACCGCATTCCCGCCCGTCCTCCGGCTGGAAGGATTCGACCATAGCGGTTTCTCCGCGGTCGAGCAGATTCCGGTAAGAAGGAAAGGCTTTTCCGGTGACCATGCGATAGGCGGTTTCGCTCTCTCCGAAGTCGGACAGCACATGGAACAGCGTGTGCATACCGAGAAATCCGCAGTCGAAATTGCCGTTGTTTTCCCGGATGCGTGTCATCAGAAGTCCGAATGCTTTATCCCGTTCTTCCGGCAGAAAGATACCGTAATAAAGTCCCATCGCCTGCGCGGTCTGCGTTCCGTTTGCGAGCATTCCGGAGTTTTTGTCAAGAAGCACCCTGCGGATGCTTGCAAGCATTTCATCCCGCAGGGACGCCGCATCGGCAGCGTCCTTTGTCCGTCCGATCGCGGAAAGCATTTCAGCCGCTTTGTTTGCCATATCCATAACCATGATGCTGTCCGTTAGGGCAAGCGGCGTGTCATATCGGCTTGACTTTTTGCCGACCGGTACCCAGTCGCCCAATCCGACGGAAACCGTACCGTCCTCATTCCGCCGTGTGCGGATATAAGCGAAATAACGGAGCATGGCATCGGCGGTGACGGTGATTGCGCGGGTGTCGCCCCGCAAACGCCAAACGGTGTAGGGGAGGTTGACCAATACGCTGTCCCATGCGGGACCGTTTCCCCACGCAAAGCCCCAGCCGCCGGTCGGAACGATGCCGGGAAGCGCGCCGTCCTCCCGCTGTGCCGCTACGATGCATCGAAGCCATTCGAGATAGCTTTCGGTTGTATCGAACAGCAGGGACATCTGCGGCGCCGACATAGAGGCGTCACCGGTCCAGCCGTTTTTCTCCCGGTGCGGGCAGTCGGTCGGGAAGTAGTAAAAGTTGGAACGGTCGGAGTTGACGATCATGTCGAAAATGCGGTTGACCGTTTCGTCCGAACAGGAGAAATGCCCCGTGCGTCGCAAGTCGCTTGACAGCACCGGGTACGAAAGCAGACCGGCGGTTGCCTGGTCGGGACGGACACCGAGAACGAAGGCATAGCGGTAGCCAAACCATGCAAAGGATGGCTCGTAGGTCTCATCACCGCCCCGGGCATGATATTCCACGCGGGAAAAATCGGTGAAATAGAAGGGATATTTTTCTACGGGCTGATTATAGAGGTTGGACTGATCGAATTTTCCGTCTTTCAGTCGCTCACAGAATTTGATTACAACGGTTTGTCCCGGCTCTGCGTCCGTCAGGTGCAATTGACAGATGCCGGCGGTGTTCCTGCCGAAATCATAGAGGTAACCGCCGTCGCAGGGAGTGACGGATACGGGAGAGAGCGTTTCATAACGGCGGATCGGTTCCGCATGACATTCGCAGAGTTCACCGCGCGGTGTATCGGCAGGCAATGCAGGCACCCAGCCGGTTGTGTCAAAGCCCGGAAGATTCCAGCCGGGGAGTTCCAGCCGCGCATCGTAAATTTCGCCCAGCCGGTATTCGTCAAACAGGATGGGGGAGGGATGGGTCAAAAAACGACTGTCCGCATAAAAGGACAGGCTTTTGCCGTTTCCGCCTGCCTGAAATTCAAGCGCCAGCTTCGGTGCAGACCGCCACGGAGCTTTGTCAAAATCCCAGACCGCACCGCCGAAATCGTTTTGAAATCCGTTTCCGAGCAGGATGCCGAGCACATTTTCTCCTTGCCGCAGATAGGGGGTGAGGTCATAGGCATCGAAGTACATCCGGTCATCCGGATTGCTGATATAGGGCGCGAAACAGCCTTTGGTTATTTCCTGCCCGTTTATCCATAAGCGGTAGAAACCAAGCCCACAGATTTTTAGATCTGCAGATTTTGGTCTGAAACCCAAATCAAACGCCCGCCGCAGATACGGAGCGGCAACATGATGCGTAAAATCACAATATTCCTGTGTGGCACAGATAAAGCGCTTTTCCATTTCGGCTCTCCTTTTTGAAATCGGATTATTACCTTTATTATACAACTTTTTGACAGTATCTGCTTTATCATTTGAGAAGATATTATTTACCGTTTATCGCAGGTGTGCTCTTTATGACAGATCAACAACTGTGAAACAATCAATTTGCAAATGATAAAGACAAAACAGCTTTTTTGTACTACAATAAAAAAGGGCAAACCCCGATAGGGAGGTATATCATGAAGAAAATCGGTTTTATTGACTATTACCTGAGCGAATGGCACGCGAACAACTATCCGGCATGGATCAAGGAGATCAATCCGGAGTTTGAGATCGCTTATGCATGGGCAGAAGTGGATGTTTCCCCGGTGGACGGTGTAACAACCGATGAATGGTGCGAGAAATTCGGCGTAGAGAAGTGTGCATCCATTGAGGAGGTCTGCGAAAAGGCAGACTATCTGATGGTGCTCTCGCCGGACAATCCGGAGCGGCATTTGGATTACGCAAAACGGGTATTCCCCTGCGGAAAGCCCTGCTACATGGATAAAACCTTTGCGCCGGACGCAGAGACTGCAAGAGCCATCTTTGCGCTTGCAAAGCAATACGGTGTAAAGCTGTTCTCTTCTTCCGCGTTGCGCTTTGCGGATGAGTTGATCGACTGGCAGGAGCCGCTCCGCTCGGTGACCGTAAGCGGTTCCGGCAGACGGGACATTTACATGATTCACTTTGTGGAGATTGCCGTGCGGTTGATGGGCGCGGATGTGGAATCGGTTATGGCACTGTCGGGAAGCAAGAATACGGTGCTTGCCATGAAGTACCGGGACGGACGGATTGCAAACCTGTGTATGTATGACACCAAGCACGCGCCGGGATTTGCCATCTCTCCCGAGAGCACGGATCCCGAAAAGCGGCTGAACTATGTCAATATCGGCGGCGATTTCTTCAAGCGTCTGATCGCATCCATTCTTGCGATGTTTGACGGCGCGGATGTTCCTGTGAAACCGGAGGAAACCGTAACGGTTATCGGTGTGATGCAGGCGGCAAGAACCGCAGCGGAGCACCCATGGGTGGAAGTCAGACTATAAAGAAAAAAGCGAAAGAGGCAAAATGCTTCTTTCGCTTTTTTGCGGAATGTCGCTATCGTTAGCTTTCCGCTCCGTAGAAAAGCGATTTTCCGGAGACCAATTTCGCCGTTTGCCCGTCCGGCAGAATCAGTTCACCGTCAATGCCGTCCGGCAGGTCGATTTCATAGCGCACCTGCCCTTCTTCAAAATGCCACGAGACGGAAATCTTTCCGGCGGGAGAGATAACGGAGCCTGCGGCAAAACCGAGCCGCCGGTCAGGGCGCGGGGTGATGCGGACGCGGCGGTAGGCAGGCTCCGCGGGGTTGATTCCGAGCGCCGCGCCAAAGACCCAGTCGAACACACAGCCGTAGGAATAGTGATTGAAGGAATTCTTTTCGTCGTCCCAGAAACTGCCGTCCTCGCGGATGCCGTCCCAGTGTTCCCAGATTGTGGTTGCGCCGCGGTTGACCGAGAACAGCCACGACGGATATTTTTCCTGCAAAAACAGGTTGTAGGCTTCCTTCAGATGTCCCGTTTCGGTCAGAACATGGAGCAGATACGGCGTGCCGACGAAACCGGTTGCCATACAACCGCCGTTCTGCCGGATCATCTCAAGCAGGGTATCCGTCAGCTTTTCCTTTTCCGCGCTGCCTTCATACAGCCCGAAGTGCAGAATCAGCACGATTGCCGTCTGCGTCTGTCCGATGACACGGCGGTTGGAAGACAGCCCGTCGAATTTCGGATAGAGGACAGGCAGCCCATCCTTCATAAAGAGCTTGCGGAACGCCGCGCGGATATTGCCGTGCAGGGTACGGTACGCCTGCATATCCATGCCGAGCACCTCTCCCGCGCTGACCAGAATCTGCGTGACATATGCGAAATAGGCGCTTGCGATCAGGTCGGTCTGCGTAGCGCCCTGACGGACGGCGGGGGACAGATCGGCATCTGCCGCCAGCCAGTCTCCGTAGTGATCGCCGCCGAGCCACAGATATTCCTCGGGTCCCTGCGCATGGATGAAATCTACCCATTTCTGCATCATGGGGAAGTGGCGGGCAAGCAGATCTTTGTCGCCGTAAGCGCGGTAAAGCTCCCAGGGGCAGATGACCGTTGCATCGCCCCATGCGGCGGAAATTTTGGTTCCTCTGCCGGGCACTTTCGGCACAACGCCGTAAATGCCGCCGTCCGCGTTCTGCTCCGACATCACATCGTTCAGCCATTTCGTAAAGAACCGTTTGACATCATAATTGATAGCCGCCGTGCGGATAAAGACCTGCGCGTCGCCCAGCCAGCCGAGCCGTTCGTCGCGCTGCGGGCAGTCGGTCGGAATGTCGATGAAGTTGCTCCGCTGTCCCCAGAGCGTGTTCTGATACAGGCGGTTGACCTTCTCGTTTCCGCAGAGGAAGAAACCGGTCTCCTTCATGTCGGAGCAGATCGCCACGGAGACAAAGTTTTCGGGGCGGATCTCCTCTCCGGCGGGGAATTCCTCGATCCGGATGTAGCGGTAACCCTGAAAGGTGAAATGCGGCTTGAGGACGCGCGACGTGCCGTCCAGCACATAGGTGTTGCGGCATTCGGCAAGCTCCAGATTTTTGGTGTAGAAGTTGCCATCGCGGTCGAGCGTTTCGGCGTGGGAAAGCGTTACGCGGTCGCCGGGAGCTCCGGTGACGGTGATTTCCGCGTATCCGGCAAGGTTTTGCCCGAAGTCAATCACGGTCTCGCCCTTCGGCGTGCGGATCAGCGCCTTGGCGTGAACCCGCGCAAGTTCGCGCACGGGAACGCCCTCGTCGGGAATCAGCCGGGCGGCGGGAGCGGCGTCGGGAACGGCATTGCCGAGAGATTCTTCTTTAGCCGTAAAGTCATCGGTTTCTCCGTGGTAGAATTCCGCGGAACGAATCGCATTCCGGTATACTCCCCAGCATTCGTCGGTGACGAGCCCCGTGACCGTGCCGTCCGCCTCCGTGACCGAAAGTTCCGCCGCAAGCGAGATGTGGTCGGCAAAGATATGGTTGGTGTTGCCGCGCCCGAGGAAACCGACCGCCCAGCCGTTGGCGCACTGGATTTCCAGTCGGTTTTCTCCCGGAACGGCGAGGGGGAGCAGATTGTAGGTCTGCACCTGCAGGCGGTTTTGGTATCCGGTAAAGCCGGGGGCGAACAGCGCATCGCTGACGGGCGTGCCGTTGAGCGTGACGCGGTAAATGCCGACGCAGGTGACGGCAAGGGAAAGCCCGGTTTCGCTTCCGGTCAGCCGGAATGTGCGGGCAAAGACGGGGCAGGGGCTGATACCGATCTCCTGCGGGGATCGGATCCATTTTGCGCATGAAAGCATTTGATTTTCTCCTTATTTTGAATGAGAATTGTTCTTATTATTTGTTTTCTTTCCTTGAATCGCGGGGACTGATGCCGAAACGAAGCCGATATGCCTTTCCGAAGGAATAGACCGAGGAATAGTTCAGCATTTCCGCAATCTCGGTTACCTTCAGGTTTTTGTTGCGGAGCAGATAGCGCGCGGTGTTCAGCTTCTTGTCGCAATAGTAGCGCCGCAGGGTGATTGACGTGTTGGCGCGGAACAGCGTGGAGAGATAATTGTAGCTGTAGCCGAAATATCGGGCAACCTCTTCCAGACTTCGGATGGAATAGATGTGCGTGTCAATGTAATTCATGATTTTGCGGCAGAGAATTTCGGAGGGAATCAGCTGCCCGGACGGCTTGTCCGGTTTCTTCTCCCGGAAGTCACGGAGCAGATACAGCAGCAACTGTGAAAAGATACTGCACAGCAGGGCTTCGGAATCGGGCTGTGGGGAATCCACTTCCGGAATGGCATTTGCAACCAGTTGCCCGATCCGGTCGTCCCGAAAGACGCGGTTTTCCGGCAGGTAGTTGGCGGCAATCAGTTCTTCCAATGCCTGTATCGTGTCGGGTGCGACCGAATTGAACGCGAAAAAGTCGAATTTCAGCGGGGTATCCGTATCCGAGACGATTTTGTGAATATCGGCAGGGAAAGAAAGATAAATATCCCCGGTGGAGATGTGGGACGCGATATTGTTTGTGTATACGGTTCCGGAACCGCCGATTGCGATGGTCAACTCAAACAGATTGGGGTGAACGTGTGACGGGATGACCGCACCCGGGGTACAGTATGCTCTCCCGATCTGATGAAGCTGAAAGGAATCATACAGCGGTTGGTTAAAAAGCCACTCTTTGCAAAAATGGTAATCGAACAGCATATTGGCTCACCTCCTCCTCCTTTTTATTATACCGAAAAAAGGAGGCTTTGTCAACGGTTTGTTTGATAATGTCAAATAAAAAGGCAGAAAATGGAACAAAACGGGCGAAATTGTAAGAAATGATATCTTTTTGCGTAAGAAAAGGCATTTACATTGGAATTGATGTGTTGTATAATGAATGCAGAAGTGAAGCGTGTATTTTCTACTTTTTGCACAAAATTTTCATGCAGATCCAAAAAGAAGAAAAAAGCTTTCACGGATGCACAAAAACCACACAAAAAAGAAAGGAGGTTTCTGTGGCAGAAGCAATGCCTCATGGTAACCCGTAATCTTCTCGAATTCTAATTTTAAGGAGGCTTTTTTACAACAATGAAAAAAAGAACCAAACGTCTCATTGCGGTTTGTCTGTTCGTATTTCAGGTTGCACTCGTGTTTGGCGGCATCTCTGCTTTTGCAGGGCTGAACACCTATGAGGACCTCAGAAGTTACAGCATCTACCGCGTTGACCCTTCCAAGATGACAGCAGACGGTGTTGTCGGTGCTGACGAACCGTGGGAGAAGGTTCCGTTCAGTGAACCCGTTCGGGTCTACTGGCAGAATCTTGTACCGGATGAAACGCCGGCGAAATTCAAGGCACTTTGGGGAAGCGACGCTTCCGGTGCGTACCTGTATTTCTGGGCGGAACTGAACGATCCGGACGGTACGTACAACAACGGCGACATTTTCCAGTTCCTGGTTGACGAAACAGGAACGAGCACCAGCCCCTGCCAGGCAGGCGGCAGTGCAACAGGCCCTTGCCGCAGAACCACGATTCTTTCGCTCCGCGAGGAAACAAAGACGGTCGGCAACTGGTTCGAATACACCGTGAAGCGGACCAATGACGGCAAGGACGTAACGGTTGAAGCAAAGTACACCTTCTCGGATGCGAAGTACGCAACGGCGAATGCCGAAATCGGTCTGGACTTCCTGACCCAGCGGACAAACAGCGAAGGAAAGTGCATCACCCAGTGGGCTTGGTGCAACAATGATGCCCAGAGCAAGCCGAACATTGCGGGGCGCGCTACGCTGAAGAAAATCAACGCGGTTGACCTCGGCACGGTTGTGGATGAGGATGACGATGCGGTGTTCTACAATGCGGGTCTTGCGGTTGCAAGCTGCAAGAAGGACGCAGACGGAAACGTGACGCTTCCGGCAGAGGCTTCGGGCGCGGCTGTTTGCGCATGGAAGAACCGCTCGGACAACAAGCTGTATGCGGCGGGCAGTACTTACAAGGTTTCGAAGGCAAACGAGAAATTCGATGCGGTAACACCGAATGTTGCGCTCCTGGAGGGGGCGAGAGTTCGTTTTGCAACAACCGGCGCGCTGAAATTCGAAGGCACGATCGAAGAGTTCGATGATGTTAAGGACTATGTGAAGAAGGTTGGCATTCTGTTTGTCAAGACCGCGGATCTGACCGAGGAGATCGCAGGCGCAGGCGCAACGCCCGCTTCGCTGACTGCTGCGGGGATTTCCTTCCAAAAAGCGGAGGCGGATGCCGCAGCGAGCTTTGAGGGGGTTCTGGAGAACCTGACCGACAAGAATGAGATGTGGTCTGCTCTGCCGTATGTTACGGTGGAACTGGCAGACGGCACAACGACCGAATTTGCAGGTACTTATACGGAAGAGAACAATTCGAGATCGGTTGCAAAAGTTGCGCAGGCGGCTTACGAGGATCGTTCTCAGCTCAAAAATACCGGCTATAAGAACAAAGTGGGCAGTGAATTCGGCGTGACGGGCTTTGAAGTGCTTTCTTTCAGCCCTTATAACAAGACCGAGCTTGCAATTCTCAAAAAAATCCTTGGAGAATAAAACACGGAGGATATTGCTATGAAAAACATTCGCAAAATTGTTGCCGCCGCGCTCGTAACATTTCAGGTTATTCTGACTGCGGCAGTCGGATTTATCCCCGCAAGCGCAGAGGCGGGAACACAAGGGAACGCCTATTCCTATCAAGTGTACAAGGCAGATGCGCCGATTACGGTAGACGGCGCGGTAACGGAAGGCGAGGCATGGGACAATCTCCCGTGGTCGGAAAATTTCAGTTGGCGTTGGTGTCAGAACAATTGGCATCTGAAGTCGGACTACATTGCTTCTTTTAAGTCGATGTGGTACAAGAATGCCGACGGAGAAGCATTCCTGTATTTCCTGTTTAACATCAACGACGAGGACGGTTATACGAACGGTGACAAATACGATTTCGGTATTGACGAAACCGGTATGGCTACGGGTGGACCGGCAACTGCTGCAGATGCAACGATGCGTCGTTCGGGCGGAACTTCTCTTGCAGAAGGAACGCTGAGCAAGAACACAAGCAAGGGTGACTATTATATGAAGCACGCCGTAAAGCGTGTTGACGCGGAACACCGTGTGACCTTGGAGATTGAATATAAGTTCTATGCTCCGGAAAACGCTGCGGACGGAAAGACGGTTGGCTTTGAAATCAACATTGAATGGCTGACAGACGGACAGTCGAATGCAATTTGGAGCGGCAACAGAGCCACCAGCTGGGGAAGTTGGAACGAGGCGAAAAATTACGGCGCATTGAAGCTTCACGATGCGGCTGCAACCACAAGACGGGCTGCCAATATCTATAACGGCAATGAAGTCGTTGTGTCTGCCGACATTACCGAGAACGGCAAATTTACCCTTCCGACAACCTTTGCGGCTTCTTCTAATCAGCTCGTCGGTTGGAAAGACGCGGAGGGCAAGCTCTACAAGCCCGGTAAGGAACTCACCGGACTCACCGCGAGCGCAACCTTTACGGCTGTGACCGTTGATTTCAAAACGCTTGACGGTGCGGCTGTCCGTTTTGCCGATCCTACGGGACTGCGTTTCTACTCGCAGGCTTCCAAAGCTGATTTTGACACGCTCGGCGCGGCTCTGACCGCAACGGGGACGCTGCTTCTTCCCACCGATATGCTCGGCGAGGGCGCGCTGACGCTGGAGGCGCTTGCCGATAAGAAAGAGAGCAAGGATTACCTGAACATCCCGAACAGCGGCTGGCTGAATGCAGAAACGGCAGAAGCCGACGGTTACTATCAGTTCAGCGGCGCAATCGTGAACATCAAGACTGAAAACTACGATCGCAACTTCTCCGCTGTCGGTTATTTCACCGTGACCTATGAGAACGGCGAAACCGCAAACTTCTACGGCGGCTATAAGGCGGCGAACGCAACCAGCGTTAAGACGGTTGTAACCAAAGCGCTGGAGGAACTTGCCGCAAATCCCGGTAAGTATACCGATGCTGAAAAAGCCATTCTCGAATCCTACACGAAATAAAAGGAGAAACACACAATGAAAAAGAAGTATTCAATTCCGTTTGCGGAAGCCATTCATTGCGATTTCTGCGATATTCTGACTTCTTCCGACACCGCTACTGAAACCGCTACCAATGCAGTGGGCCAGAAGGGCGGCAGTAACGGCGACTGCTACGGCGATGATTGCTTTCCAAAATAAAATGTCTGACAGATAACGGAGGATTTACCAATGAAAAAACTGACAGCAGCTATTCTTGCCTTGCTGATCTGCGTTTTTGCGTTTGCTTCGTGCGGTTCGGATAGCAACAAGCCGTCCGATACGACGCCGAACACGACCGATGTAGGAACCAAGCAGCAGGATGAGACACCGACAAAGGCAAATTCCGGAAACGAAACCTCTGCGCCTGAATCGACGCGTGAGTGGTCCGACCGCTATTGAGCTATTGATCTTTGGTTACAGACGGCGCATCGCGCCGTCTGTAACTTGTAAGTTCGTTACAGAAAGGAACCAATATGAAAAGATTTATCAGCCTTACCCTTGCTCTTCTGATGGTGCTCGGCGCGATGGCGCTGACCGCCTGCAAGAAAGACTCCGGGAAGAACCCGTCCGGTACAACAAACAGCACGGCTCAGACCGAAGACCCGAACGTCAACGCGGACGAGCACTTCGATGTCCCGAAGCAGGAAATCGGACGCGTGATGACCGCCCTGACCTACAACAGCACCATTCCCGAATTCGGCAAAGAAGAGGACGAATCGGGTGACTCCGTCAACTATGCGCTGGTTCAGCGGGACAACATTGTCAAAGAGCACCTCGGCATCGAGATGAAGGTTACCTCCATTGAAGGACAGTTCGGTTCGATGACCTCCTTCATCGAAACCGTTACCAACACGGTGTTCGGAAATGTGGAGGCATATGACATTGTCGGTGCATACTGTCTGATTCCCGTGTCCCTTATGGTCACTGGAATCACCGAAGATCTGAATACCGTTGAGAATGTGGATTTCTCCAAAACATGGTGGTCGGATTTTATTCATGACGCGGTTACCCTGAACAATAAAACCTACTTCATGTCGGGTGAACTTTCCGCAAACCTGCTGTACAACATGCAGGTCATGCTGTTCAACACCAGTCTGCTCGAAAACTACAGCGACCTGACCAAAAACGATCTGTACAGCCTGGTTGACAATAACGAGTGGACCATTGATCGCTTCTTTGAGATCGCGTCCGCTCTGTCGCTTCCGTCCGATACCGTTGACGCGGTGTCCAAGATCTACGCAGTCGGAATGTCTGACCAGAACCAGCTGGACAGCTTCTATATTGCATCCGGACTGCATCTGTTCGAGATTCAGGACGGTTCTCTTGCAGTTTCGCAGGATACCACTTCCAATAAAGTTCTGAGTCTGTTGGAAAAGGTGAAGAATGCGGCATACGACTCGCAGATTTTCAACATCAACGGCGGAACGACAGGCTTCAAAACCAACAAGGAAGTCTTTACGATTGCCGCTGTCAAATACGTTAAGACCGATTTTAACGAAATGAGGGATATCGGGCTTCTCCCGTTCCCGAAATATTCGGAGGATGATTCCTACCATACCCTGCTGGGCAATGACCATGCGGAATATTTCATCACGACCAATGTAAAGAACAAAGCGGAATCGGGTGCATTCCTGGAAACGCTTGCCTACGCCGGAAGCATTCAGATCACTCCCGATGTTTACTACCGGATCATGAAAAAGCAGTACAGCAAGGATCCTGATTCTTCGAGAATGTTCGATATTATCCGCGCCGGAACCACCACCGAGTTCGGAATCCTGAGCTATAACCTCTTTGAAGGAGGCAATGCGCCCGCTTCCATGTTCCGTAATGCGGTTCTGCTGAAGAGAGACTGGGTCTCCTATTACAAGGAATCGTTTGAATCTCCGATGGCAAAGGTCGCGGATCAGCTGAACGCATTCTTTGAGGATTGAGGTGCGCCGGATGAAACAACGCAAGCCCAATCGCTGGGTTTTGATTCCGACGCTGCTTCTCCTGCTTGCTGTTTGTCTGGGGCTGTTTTCCTGTCAGAACACAGAGCAGCCCCCGACCCCCGGGTCGGACGGAAGCGCCGGCGGAAGTACCGCTGTTTCGGAGACCGAGACCGAAACTGCGGACGGCGGTAATACCGTCAGAAATGTGACGCTTGCAACGGGCACGAAAGCCGCTTTTACCGTTGTCCGTCCCGATGGCTGTTCTTCTGCTCTCGAATCAACCGTTGCCTCGTTGGTTGATACCCTCCACCGTGCAACGGGGGCGTGGTTTGTATCCACAACCGATTCCGATTTCAGCGAAACGCCTGTTGAAAGCTCGATGGAGATTATCATTGGCAACTGCTACCGTGCCGATACCGTGCGGGTGTTGAAGAGTCTCAAATATAAGGATTATGAAATCTGTCTGACGGAAAACAACATTGTGGTTGCGGCATACACCGATGAAGCCGCTATCAGTGGCGCACAACGTTTGGCACAGATGATCGAAAGCAACACCGTAAAGGACGATCGTAGCGCGGTTCTGACGTGGAAAAAGGACTACACCTATCGGGCGTTGATCTATAAGCTCAAGGATATCACGCTGAACAACGTTTCCGTGCAGAATTTCCGCATCGTTTATCCTGCCAAGGATTCGGTTGCACAAAGCGTGGCAGAGAATATCCAAACGGTAATCGGTGAAGTCTGCGGAGCCGTTCCGGAGGTCGTTCCGGATTCCGAGCCAAAGGCAGAGCATGAGATTCTGGTTGGAAATACCGCCCGCAGTACAGAGGAAACCGCTTCGGCAAATCTGCAGCAGGGGCAGTATCTGATGCTGGCAAAAGGCGGAAACATCTATTTTATCGGTTCGTCCGCAACGCTGACAACCACCCTTGTAACGGAATTCAAAGCGTATCTGGATGCGAAAAAAGGAGTACTGGACGATATGAATGAACGGAAATCTCTGAATGTTCCCGGTGAGTTTGCCGCAAATGCCGGGGATGTGCGGATTATGGAATACAATGTTCTGGTGGAATTCGCAGGTTGGGGTTCGGGTGGAAAAATTCCTGCCGATGTGAATCTGCGCAAGGGGATCATCGCTTCGCTGATCAACGGCTATTCGCCCGATGTGCTCTGCCTGTGCGAGTTTTTCGACACATGGAGTCAGGAACTGCCGCCGCTGTTGGATTCCAAGTACAAATTCGTAAGCCTGACCCGCCCGGACGGACTGTCCAACCGGACTTCGCTGGTCTATAACTCCGAAACGCTGACCCTGATTGAGGGTGGATACGAGGATATCAGCATTCATCCGACAACAGACGCGCCTTGGAACGATGATGTGAACCATCGCGTCATTATGTGGGGCGTTTTTGAAGTGAAGGCAACCGGAAAGCGCTTTATGACGCTCGGAACGCATTATACCTCCACGGCAAGCGCGACTTCCGAACTTACGGCACAGGAGCATCTGGAAGCACAGAAGGTGATGCAGGCAGAAATGACGCTCAAGCGGCTGGATACGCTGAAAAAGACCTACAATGTGCCCGCAATTATTCTCGGCGATCTGAATACCGCAAAAGGCTCGGATTGCTACACCACGATCAAGCGTTGGACCGGTTACGGTGACGTGGCGGATTCCTTCCCGAACGATTATCTTGCCGATCATATTTTCTACGATCCGAACGGATTTTCGCTGAAAAACGCAATTCTGGAGAAAGGGAAAAAAGCGGATACCGCCTCCGACCATTGGCCGATGATTGCGGACTTTTCCTTTTTGAAGTGATCCGATGCTGACAAAAGAACAACTCGAAAAAAATCTTGAAGTCCCGCAGGGGCGGGTCGATGTGATTCTGGACACCGATACCTTCAACGAGGCGGATGATCAGTTTGCACTGGCGTACCTGCTCCTGTCCGGGGAAAAGCTGAACACGGTCGGCATCTGCGCCGCGCCGTTCTTCAATGCAAACAGCACCTCTCCCGCCGACGGCATGGAGAAAAGCTACGGTGAGATCCTGCATATTCTCGGGCTGATGCACCGCGAAGAGCTGATCCCGAACGTATATCGGGGCGCCTGTGGCTATCTGCCGGACGAAAAAACGCCGGTTGTGACCGACGCGTCGGAGTTCATGGTGCGGGAAGCACGGAAGCATTCGCCCGAAAACCCGCTTTACATCGTTTCCATTGCGGCGGCAACCAATGCGGCGTCTGCCATTCTGACAGATCCGGTTGCAATGACGGAAAATGTTGTCCACATCTGGCTGGGCGGTCATGCGCTCCATTGGGTGGACACCAAGGAGTTCAACATGAAGCAGGATGTTGCGGCAGCTCGGGTTTTGTTCGGTTGCGGTGCACCGCTGGTACAGCTGCCGTGTAACGGTGTTGCAAGCGGCTTTACCACGACCGAGCCGGAACTGCGACATTACCTGAAGGGGAAAAATCCGCTCTGTGACTATCTGCTTGCGAAGGCAACGGAGGGAATGGACCGTCGTTTCCGGGACATCGCGTGGGACCGTGCCATTTGGGATGTGACCGCCGTGGGGTGGTTGCTCAACGAAAACAACCGCATGATGCTCTCCTATCTGCGTCCGGCGCTGATTCCGCAATATGACGGAACCTATTCGGAGCAGCCCACGCGGCATCCCATGCGCTATGTGTATTTTGTCTGCCGTTACGGACTGATGACCGATCTGTTCCGAAAACTGAGCGGAGCAAATCAATGAAGCGAAGCGACTGTAAAGCCCTTCAGAACGCTGACAAAGCCTATCTCGGACAGAGATAGGCTTTGTTTTTTTGATACAATCAGATGAAGATTCCCCATTGTACAGCCGATTTTTTTCGTTCAACCTCAGGCATTTCGCCAATAGGTGACGTGCTTGGAAGAAGGCTGAAAAGTTCCTTTTTGCTTATCACCTGTCGGTGTGAGGGGACTTCTCATATTCGGACGGATTGACACCGAAATAGTTTTTGTAGCTCCGCGAAAAGCTGTGAATGGAGGAATAACCCAACTGCTCGCTGACCTGCGTTACGGTCAGCCCCTGCCCCAGAAGCCGGTTGGCCTCCTTCATCCGGCAGGAAAGGTAGAACTCATTCAAATGCTTGCCAGTGATGCGGAAGAAGCGCTTGGACAGATAGCTGTAATTATAATTGAAGATGTCCTCCAAATCGCGCAGGCGGGTCAGCGCGGCAATGTTGCGCGTGATGTACGTCTCCACCCGGTAGACCAGCACCGCATCGTCGGTGATTTTCGGGAAATAGCAGTCGTGCCGGTTGTCGGTTCCCGAGCGGATGTAATCAATCAGCATCTCCGCCATCAGGTATCCCGCCATCTCCAGCCGGAACGGGCTGTCGCTCTGCAGCTCGGAAAACAGCCGGACAATCAGCGGGCTTTGATCCTGCATGGCAATGCATCTGGCGTTTTCCGCTCGGAACAGGCGTCCCAGCTCGTCAAACAGATAGGAAAAGGACGGGTTTCCGGGGTTGCGCTCAAAGCCGAGGAACACGAACCGGAGCGGGTCGACGCTGTCGGACATAATGGCGTGGTTCTCGCCCGGAAAGGACAGCACGCAGTCGTTCTTCTTCACGTGGTTTTGCACGCCGCCCGTCTGAACCGTGCCCGTTCCGGACAGCACATAGGTCAGCTCATAGCAGCACTGGCTGTGCACCGCAACCGCGGAATCCGCATTGCACCACAGCTCTCCGTACTGATAAAGCGCGAACCCTGCACACCGCAGCCGCTCCACGCTGACATTGTCAAAATGGTACTGATACGGAATGTTATCCATATTCCTACCTCCCGGAATTTTTCGACAGAGGCGGGGGAGGCTCTTACAGCTTCTCCCGAATGAACCCGACTGCGCCGCGGATGTCCTCCAGCGGATGGTCGCCGGCCTCGCGCTCCAGCGTCAGATAGCCGTCAAAGCCCGCGCGCTTCAACGCTGCAAGATAGCGGTCCCACGGTACATCGCCCTCGCCGATCGGCAGCTCCGTAAAGGATTTGCAGGCGTTCAGCGCCTCCACACCGCCAATCGCAAAACTGTGGTAGATCTCCTCGGGCGTCATATCGTCGTTGAGCTTTCTTCCGTCCTTGAGGTGCGTGTGAACAATGTATTTGCCCAGCAGGTCTACCGCCTCTGCGGGGTCCTGCCCGGTCACCATCACAAAGTTTGCCGGGTCAAGGTTGACGCCAACGCCGCCCTTTGTTCCTTCCAGAAAATGCAGCAGCGTTCTGGCCGGCTCCGGCCCGGTTTCAATCGCCAGCGTAACGCCGCGCGACTGCGCATACAGGCCGCATTCGGTCAGCGCGCGCTGCATCACGCCAAAGCGCGGATTGCTGTCGTCCGATGGGATCACGCCGATGTGCGTGGTCACCACTGCCGCGCCGAGATCTACCGCGAGATCCACAATCGCCTTGGTCTTTTCAATCCGCAGGGCGTTGTCCGCCTCGCGCTCAAAGCCGTAGCCGCCCATGTCGCCGCACAGCGCGGAAATCTCCATTCCGTTTTCCTTCAGAAACGCGCAGAACTCCGTCCGTGCGTCCGCGTCCAGCACATCCGGGCAGAACGCGCCGGTGGTGGCATAAATCTGCACACCGGTCAGCCCCAGCGATTTCGCGGTCAGAACCGCTTCCCGCACCGGCTGCTTGAGACAGTCTGTAATCACTCCGAGTTTCATAACTTGTCCTCCTTTGCCCTGCCTTCCGCAGGGATTTCTCATATTCTATTATACAATAAAACCCCGCCGGTTTCTTTATCATTTGTAAAACAAGTATTTAACAATTTATGTAGACTGAAAATTCGGCAAAAAAATCCATAAATGTTAAACAAGCGGATTGCAACAGATAAAGACAAAACCGGAATTTGATGCTATAATGCAGATAGCGGAAGAATCCGCAAAGTCTTTGAAAATGGGGATGATTCTATGAAAAAACATTGCATTGCGGTCATCGGTTGCGGAAGAATCGCGCAGAACGCGCACCTTCCGGCATTTACAAAAATGGATAACGTCCGGGTGAAGTACGCCTGCGACCTGATTGCGGAGAAGGCAGAAAAAGCGGTTCGCGATTTCGGTTGCGAGCAGGCGATTACCGACTACAATATTGCGCTGAAAGATCCGGAAGTGGAAGCGGTCTGGGTGCTGACCCCGAACTATGCGCACTACACCGTTACCATGGATGCGCTCCGCGCCGGCAAGCACGTTCTGTGCGAAAAGCCGATTACCGTCAGCTATCCGCTTTCCTGCGAAATGGCGGCAGAGGCCAAGAAGCAGGGCAAGCTGCTGAACATCGGTGTCTGCAACCGGTATCAGAAGTCGGTTGAGATGATCGAGGCGCTGAACGCTTCGGGTAAACTCGGCAATCTCTATCATGTTTACTGCTCGTTCCGCAACTATCGCAGCATTCCGGGACTGGGCGGCGCTTTTACAACCAAGGAACAGTCCGGCGGCGGCGTGCTGATCGACTGGGGTATTCACTTCCTTGACCTGATCCTGTACGTGCTGGGCGGCGCAAAACTCAAGACCGTTACCTGCGACACCTACAACGAAATGGCAAAGAACATGAAGGATTATGTTTACAAGTCGATGTGGGCAGAGGATACCAAGGATCTGAACGGTACCAACGACGTGGACGATATGGTCACGGGCTACATCCGCACCGACAAGGCAAGCATTTCCTTCAACGGCGCATGGGCGCAGAACATCGGCGAGGACGAGATGTTCGTCGATTTCATGGGCGATAAGGGCGGTGTCCGTCTCCACTACGGAAAAGACTTTGAGTGGTGGACGGTTGAGGACGGCACGCTGATGAAGAAGCAGCCGCTCTACAAGATTCCGGATATGTACCAGAAGGAAGACGAGGCGTTCATCTCCGCCATCGAAACCAGCGAGCACACCAAAACGCATATCGATAACATTCTGGAAAGCGCCAAGCTCCTGCAGGCACTTTACGATTCGGCTGAGCAGAAGAAGGAGCTGACCTTCTGAAAAAATGAAGGTTGACCGGTTCGATTAGAAAGGTCAAAAGAGAACGCCCCGTGTGTCGTTCCGTAAAATTATAAGGCAATACCGCGCAATTCCGATGGCACAATCACGAATTGCGCGGTGTTGCCTTCAGTAAGTGAAATTTTACGGAATGGCATACGGGGCTTTTTTCTGCAGAGAACCCGGTATAAAGAAATTTGTTTATATTGATATGAACGGTTGCGCTTGATACTGATGTGACGAAACAATGCTATATACCCTGTATCCGTTTGCCTGCCTCAACCGCACCAACACCCTCGGCGCGGTGCATCATACCGACCGGAGGGAACCTGGATCGGTCCTGCACTCTGGCGCACGACCGGAAACCGTTGGTGCTACGAATACGAACCGGAAGAGGAAGGAATTTTGCACCGCCCGATGCCGATCTTGGAGAAAGACCGAAACGGAACAGAGCGTCAGGAATCCCGGTTTTCGGAATTGGAACCTTCTGTCCAACAACATGCTGAAGTGGTTGAGAGAGAATCCCTGATATAGCTTTGGCAACAGATGTGGCTGTGAAATTCCCAAACGGATTTTCACAGCCACTGTTTTTGTATCCTATGATTTTGCCCCTTTACCACTTCCCGTAACATGAAGCGGGGGTTTTTTATTTTGCCGCTTGCTGTTTCGATTCCGCCAGGTGCTTGCTATATTCCAAAAGAAGCGCGTCCAGCGTTTCGCGGTAGAATGCGTTCGGCTGCTGCTTGACGACATAGCTGTGCGGGCCCATCGTGCTTGGCGTGAGGCGGTTACAACCGCTTTCGGGGTCGATAGAGGCGGTACCGCAGGCGCACCGGAAACCGACCCGCTCCGGGTCCCCGATGCAGGCAAGATAGGTGAGCAGCGGGTCCCAGGAGGGGCGGCCATCTGCCGCGCCGTAATCGGAAAGCACGGTGCGCAGGGTGTCGTCCCATGTGCATTGGTTCAGGACCGTGCCGCTGAGAATATCCACCGCGACCTCAAACCCAAGAAAGGTGATCGGGACCGGGCATTTTTCCACCACAGTATGGATGGCGTGCCGTGCCTTTTCGGTTTTGGAAAAGTTAAATTCGGGAACGGTTTCCGAATCCCATTTCCCGCCCATCATCCAGAGCCTGCCCACGCGGCTTGCAACGAGCGCTTCGCCCGAGAGCGGGGAGAGGTCGTCCGGCCCGGACAAAAGGAGCGCCGCCAGCACCTGCGAGAATCCGACCTCAATCAGGTCGACCGGAACCTCAGCCCCGGCAAGCAGCCTGCGGTACATCCGCACGCTTTCCTCCGCTTCGCGGTTCTCTTTTTCCCGGTCCCGACCGGCGGCAAGCCTCGGTTGGTAAGCCGCAGGACCGCCGTAATCAAACGCGCTGTGGTCCAGCGCAACGGGAACGCCCGCCAGCTGTTCCTCCTCAAGGAATGCCTTCATGGACGAGACCGAGCAAGCCATTGCCGAATCAATCGAGACACCGAGCAGACGGATCAAGCCTTTCCATTGCGCCCAGGCGAGGACGCGGACGGCAACCGCATCGTCGCAGTCGGTGTGCCAGTCGGTGCCGAAAATAACCGCCCGCGGACGGGTGCTTGCAGGGGTGGAAACATGTTGTGTTTGCATATTGGTTTTCCTTCTCTTTTCCTGATTTTTGGGTGCGTTCTGATTTCAAGATTTTCTGCCCTTATGAGGGAAGATAGGTTTCGTAATCCATCGGGTACCAGGTTTCGGATTGGGTTTGGGGATCGAAGCAGTAGACACCCATTGGAGAGCCGCACCAGAGTTTACCGTTCCACTCGACGATGGAATCCAGCGCCCAGATGGTGTCCAGCATTTGCGAGTCGGTCAGCTTAGTCAGGGAGAGATCTGCCGACAGGTGCAGCAATTCGCCGGTTGTTACGATGTACCAGCCGCTCCCGTTCTCCGCAGGGCAGATTGCGCGCGGCAGCCCTTTTGTGCCCGCAATCTTTTCCCAGGACCAGGTCAGGTCGGAGCGATTCAGATACAGCCAATAAATGCTCCCAAGGTCGTAGCTTGGCGTGCCGAAAACAATCCCGCCGCTGCAGTCGGTCAGCAAAATGCCGCTTACACGGTCGATCGCAACCATCCCGCAGCAAGCCTCGTCAACGACCAGGCGCGATTCTCCGGCTTCGGGAAGATTGCTGAAGTAGGGGTAATAGCGGACCCAGCCGTCAAATTCGCCGATGTTGACGCCGAGGAAATAGCCGCAGTCAAACTGCACCAGCGTTGTCGCGGGCTTGGGCGGCGCATTGCGGATGACCAGCTTTCCGTTCTCCACGCTGACCGAACAGCGGTAATCCTCGTATGGGTTGTCGACGGAAGACCAGACCCGGAACAGCTCTTCGGCATCAAATTCCGCTGCCTCCAGATGGGTCAGGTTGGGGTAATCGCGGGAGGAAACGGGAACGGACTGAATGGCGCGGCAGGAGGTCAGGGTCGGCAGCAGGAGCAGCAGGGAAAGCAGGAACAGACAGGCTCGTTTCATGGCGTTTCTTTCCTTTCCGATTTATTTTCGAACAGCTTTTCTATTCCTATTATACAGGAACTGCCGCCATTTGTCAATTCTTTTTTTGCTGCTGGATTAAAGTTCTTGAAGATTTTTCAGAAACTTCTTTCAAGAAGTTTCTGAAACAGAGTTTGAGACAGTATCTCAAGGTCTTGATACCTCCAGCAGCCCGCAGGG
>OIGD01000774.1_pt1 | contig 34877 bp, 26 predicted proteins | sample 1582211 | NCBI WGS metagenome assembly OIGD01 (sample SAMN04414078, study PRJEB24778) | human gut metagenome | material: faecal | host: Homo sapiens
ATCAAAGAGTCAATAGCCGAGTTACAGCATTTATATCAGCATGCTGCACGAGTATAAACAGATGAACATCACTTCATCCGGGCTACCTCTAGCCCTCCGATACCTGTTCCTGCAGGTATTGCGTCAGAATAATATCACTATTTGAAATATACTTTCTTAAAAAATCAATAGTATTTTTAAGAAGCAATCTTCAAATATATTTATGATTATATAGATGTATTATATACTGTCAAGTTATTTTATATTTAAGATCAACTAAAGTCATGGATTTGGATTAAGCATGTTAATCAATAAAAGAAAAAATCAGAGCAGAGTAAATCAGGTTGTTCTCGCCTTCAAAAAAGAAAGAATAAGAAAAAACGTCAGCAGATACAAACTGGCTCAGGCTACAGGGTTAAGTGAAAGTTCAATCGCAAAAATTGAGGACTTAAAACAAAATCCGACTTTAAGCACGCTGATGGAAATGTCTGTCAGTCTTCATTTTTTTGAAAGAGAGCGGTTATGAAATTTCTGGATTAACTTCGACTTGCCGAAAGCGCTTAAGGAAAACTACCCCGACTTGCCCGAAGACGCAGAAAACGCTTCCGGAAACACCGGTGGCGAAGAAGACGAAACGCTCGGCCTGTCTCCGACCTTTTTTCTGATCACCGACGCCCTGAAAAGCATGAGTGAAGAAAAGCTCAGAGTCGTTTACAGCGTCATTAAAGGATTGAACATAAAATAAATTTAAATAAAACACATTACCGGTATATTTCATATTTTTTATAGCATGGCTTTTCATTCAATTTAAACCGGTCTATAAAACACTTGCCGATGCAGCAAAAAAATGTTATTTGTCTGATAAATAATATGGAATCAAAATCAACAACAGCATTTAATAATTGACTGGATCACACATGCTGACAAACAAAAGACAAAACCAAAACCGGGTTAACAAAATTATTCTTGCCTTGAAACAGGCCAGAATAAATCGAGGAATTACCAGATATCAATTGTCAAAAGACACCGGATTAAGCGACAGTTCCATTTCCAATATTGAGCAATTAAAACAAAATCCGACTTTAAGTACGCTGATGGAAATGGCTGTCAGCATTAATTTCGACTTGCCGAAAGCGATTAAAGAAAATTACCCCGATCTGCCCGAAGACGCAGAAAACGCTTCCGGAAACACCGGTGGCGAAGAAGACGAAACGCTCGGCCTGTCTCCGACCTTTTTTCTGATCACCGACGCCCTGAAAAGCATGAGTGAAGAAAAGCTCAGAGTCGTTTACAGCGTCATTAAGGGCTTAAACGAAAAGTAAAATCCGCTCAGATAGAAAAAACGCCCTCAAAAGAAGAAAAAACGATTATCAAAAAAACCCCGGATTTCTCCGGGGTTTTTCCTGTCAATACGGTGCAAGGCTACGGCCTTGACATTACGTTCATCCTGACGGTTCCTTCTTTGCTTATGCCGCCGTCGGCAAGCGAAGCTTTCACCGTATGGCGAAGCGTGTACCACTGATAGGCGCCGTTTTCGTCTTCTCCGGCATTACCCTTTTCAAAGCTGAAGCTGTTTTCCAGCTTTTCAAAATCATAGCACGGAAAATCGAATTCCGAAACGCCGTCGTCGTAAACCGCCTCGTCGTGGGCAACTTGAACCGTTATGGTAAAATAGTTGTATTTCACCACATAGTCCTGCTCGACCATAAACGACGAAAGGAACTTTTCTTCCGTCGTCCGCGGCGATTTGACGCCTTCATTGAGTTCGGCAGAAACAATGGCCAGATCACCGCCGTAAGCGCCGATCTCAACCCAGTGCAGCACTTCCGAATGGATAACCGCCCCGAGATTGATGACATAGTTGCGGTCGACTTCTTCGCCGGTTGACCATTTCTGCTTTACGACCAGCATCGAAAGCGCATCTCCCGTTTCATCCGGACTGATACCGTAAGAAAGAAGAGAGCTGTTTACGATGTAAGGTTCGTCGGCCGGTCCCAGCTTTCGCCGCAAAAGCACGTCTGCCGTCACCTCATAGGTTTTGCCGTTAAAATCGACGGCAATCGTATGAGTGTAGCGTTTTTGCGCATAGGCAAAGCCTTCATCCTCGCCGGAATCCATATTTTCTATCTTTCCGCCTCTGTCCTGCAGGTTGGAATAATAGTAATAGGGCATCACCTGGCGGGTAAAACCGTCGTCGTAAACCGCCACTTCGAAAGGAAGTTCAAACGCCAGTTCAAAGTTCTCATACTTCACGGTATAAACCAGAAGGGAATCCGTAATCGTCACGAACCCGTCTTTGCGGCTTTCGCCGGCTCTCCTGGTTACGAAAGTTTCCGGTTTGTCACCGAAATGCCAGTTCGCAACTTCAACTTCCCGGCTGAAATCCGCCAGCTTGCCTCTCAGCGTTGCCTCAACCCGGTTGTCGAAGCTCGCGCGGGTCTGTCCCTGAACCTGAATCCAGGTTTTGTAACTGAGGCTGACGCCGCCTTCTTCATTAACCGTTTCCGTCACCGTTTCGTCGATACCGCTGTCGGAAACCTCGCTTTCGATCACTTCCGGCAATTCATAGTTATCCTTCTCGCAGGAAGTCAGTCCGCAGACGGCAAGAGCCGCACCCAGTGCGACAACAAGCCAAAATTTGTTTGTTTTCATATCAGAAATTATTTAAAGGGTTTAACAAAAATTTCCCGTTACTCTTTTTGCCGCAAATTTTGCCTTGAACCGCCCGCACGAAATGCGCCGGTTGTCAATAATAACGCATAAGACATAGAAAAAATAATTTGTTGCAAAAGACTTGATCGTATCGGAACAAAACGGCGCCGAACCATCCTCTTCCGAAACGACCCGTCCGGAACAAAGGGGAAAAGATGCATTATTATGCAGCCTTCTCCCCTTTTGCCGGATAGAGGGCCCCGCCCTAAAGGGGATTTTTATCACCCGAACTCAGTCAGGCAACGGGCGGGGACAAAATAATTATGGACAAGAACAACGGTATCAGTATCTATACGACCACATACTTTTATATGCGTACGCCCCAGCACCGCCGCGGCAAGCCATACATCCGTCTCTTTCATAATCCGTATCATCATCATTAGAATAATTTTTCAGATTATGTTCTGCCAAGCTCGTAAACTCGCAAACTCCGCTATTAATCTTTTCTGTACTGCATTTTGCTTCGACATACCCCTCAAACCAGCATAAATTCGTCCAGGCAACATTGCCGTTTGCATCAAGATAATTCATCCCATGGTCACCACAGTCATTACCCTTTCTCTGATGATAATATCTGTGAACGATTTGATAGGCCGTACGATCACTTCCGTTTTCACGAACCGTTATTTCCGATCCGCTGGATTTATCTCCATACCCCAGGAAACATCTGTTTCCCATATACAGATGACGTGTACTTGCGTTATAGAGATTATATTTGCTGCGGTAGAGAGTGATACTCGAGCCCTGAGTAATGCCGCACCCCCAGTAACCACAATAATTTGGATGCCCACTACTATATGTATGAACGCCGATATACCCTTTTTCCACATCAATTTCCGAATCATAAAATGCCATCATTCCTTTGACTTTGAGAGCTGAAGCCTTAAACGCAATCCTTGACGACTTGCTTCCCTGTTTGATCAGCACTTTTTTATCAAAGCCCTGATTATCAACCTGAAACGTCGACATATCATAATCATAGCCTTCGGAGATAAACTCAGAAGTAATATTGTTGGTACCGGTTGCTTTCGCGTTGCCGACATTCGGCGCACCGTTGTCTCTTACCAGCTTCATGGCGGCCTTTATGTTGGCGCTCGAAAAGTAAACTTTGCCGTTATGTATTTCCAACGGTTTTTCGACATTGCCGCTTAAAGTCCAGTCAATACCGTAAGTTTTAACTGTGTTTGTCTTGCCATTGACATTGCTGTTGGCATTGATCGAAACTGCGGAAGTACAAGCCACATTCATCGCCTTCGCACCGTCGGAAGAAGATGCCCCTTCGTCAAAAACAACATAAGCGGGAGAATAATAGGTAGTTGCGCTGCTGCACCCGAATTCTCCCTGATTGGGATAGGTTGTTCCCGTGGCCACCTTACGCGTCGCCGTACAACAGAAATATGAAGGAGAATGAATAATTCCGTGGATAACGCTGCCGCAGAAACGACCACCCTCATCATAACGCATACACAAAGAATTAAAGTTTTGCGCACAATATCCTGAAGAACAAACATATTTATAATTTGTAACCGGCGTTGAACAGGATTTGGAAGAAGTCAGAGTAACATACCCGGCAACAATACCGTATTTTGCTTTTTTTGTTACATTACCGTTGGCATCCAGCAGATTCTTGCCGTCAAAACGACCATATTCTTCATTTCCGTCCTCGGCAAGGAACTGTTGCACGGCTTTTGAACAGCTGATCGGCACGCAGGCGGAATGATTGGAATTCGGCTCATACCCAGGCTCGTTGCACTTTCTGATTTTAAAGTAAGTGTTGCCGGTCTGATCATACGGACAAACTTCGTAATCGCAGTCTTCGTTAAGCAGATTGCCTTCGTCATCCTTTTGGCACTGGACAGCTTTGGAACCGGGGCTGTAAGGCACGTGATCAAGATTGCGCGCATCATAACCGGCGCAGCTTGCGCAATCCGTATAATGCATAATCGTGTCAAAGCAGCTTCCTTCCGAAGCGTCACCGGTCAAAGGATAACAGCCGGCATCCGTCTTCGGATAATCGCCCGTATTGCAGCGGCAGAACTTATAATAAGTTTCCGTCTTGTTGCTGTTGGCATATTTGGTCGAACAGGGACCTTGCCTTTCGGCATTGAAATCACAGTCGCTTTCCACGCTCGGATCTTTCGGGAACATGCTGCCGAACTTCGGATAAATTCCCCGGTCGCATTGGCAGGAAGAATATCTTATCTCCGAAACAATACCGTGACTGTCCGTATCATAGCGCTGCTGCGTGCAAAAAGACCCCGAACCGTATGAGTTTTCATATCCCTCTCCGGCCGACCCTTTGGTCGTTTTGCATTCGTTATCGGTATATTTGTACTGTGAAGAATCGCACTCGCATTTATATTTGTTGCCGCATCTTCCTTTTGTCACCAACGGATAAACACACGGGGCATCATACACATATTCTTTGCTGCAGCATTTCACATATTCATTGTTATAAGGGCAGTAAGCGGTAATTTGTCTGTCAGGATCATTCTTACAATCCGAAACTTTGGTATCAAAACCGTCTTGTGTACACAGAGCCCCTTTTTCATCCGGCTTTTCATATTCATCAAAACTGCCGCCGCCGGTACAGTTTTCCTCGCCGACAAAGCAGACCTTGGCCAAAGCCGGCGCCGCACACAACAGGCACAGGCACGCGGACAAAAGTCCCAATCCCATGGTTTTATACAATATTTTCATGACCTTTCCCCTTTATCCATATATTTCGTTCAGGTGATGTAAAATATTGTACGATAGATAGTTATATCATTTTTCCCCGCTTTCCCTTGTTTTTTCGTCTTGATTTTTGCCGCATTTTAACGTACCTTTTTCCGCTACAGGCAAAAAGGAACATTTCCATACTTAAATCAATACGTTAAAACAAAAAATCAAACTCTTTTCAAAGCATCGAGAAAGCCTTGCAGGATATAGGCCGCAGCCGAAGCGTCCAACACTTTTTTGCGTTTTGCGCGCGACAGATCAACCTCTTTGATCAGGAAGCTTTCCATGGCCGAAGACGAAAGCCGTTCGTCCCAAAAAGCGACCGGCAAAGCAAACGTTCTTTCCATTTTGGCGGCAAAGGCGCGGACTTCGGCAGCAATTTCCCCTTCCTCGCCGTTCATTTGCAGCGGCAAGCCGAACACCATGCCGCCCGCTTCCTTCTCTTCAATAATCCGGCGCAGGGCCGCCTCGTCTTTTGTCCAGTCCCGGCGATAGACAATGGTATAGGAAGAGGCAATCGTCAGTGAGAGGTCGGACACCGCCACCCCCAGCCGGCGGCTGCCGTAATCAAAGCCGATCAGCGCTTTTTTGGCCGGCAGTTTCGCTTTAAAATCCGCAATTTCCATTTTTCCGTCCTCATAATTTTTTTGTCCGCTAATGAAATTTTAACGATGTTAACATATGTTATATCATAAGTAAAATTTTAAAATCCCAAGGTGTTAAAATGAAAATCATATATTACGCTGCCTTGGCGCTCGGATTCCTGATTTCCCCCGTTCGCGCCGAGTTGAAAATTGACGTTAACGGTGCCATGCGCGAGCCGATGCCGATCGCTTTTCCGCAAATGTCGGGCAGCGGCGAGGCCGCTTCCTACGGCGAACGGATTCGCGAAGTCGTGATCGCCGACCTGGAACGTTCCGGCCTTTTCCGCATTATTCCGGAAGACAGCTATATCCAGACTTTCACCTCGATTGACGAACTGCCGCGCTTTACCGACTGGAAAGCCCTTAACGCCGCCGCGCTCATCCAGAGCGCCATTTCCGAAATCGACGCCGCCAACCTGCGGGTAGAATTCCGTCTGTGGGACGTTTATTCCGAAGAACAGATGAAAGGCCAGTCGTTTACCACCACCAAAGACAACTGGCGGCGGGTAGCGCACGTAATCGCCGACGCCGTTTACGAACGCCTGACCGGAGAAAAAGGCTATTTTGACACCCGTATCGTCTACATTTCCGAAAGCGGCCCTGCCACCCGCCGCATCAAACGGCTGGCAATCATGGACCAGGACGGCGAAAATCACAAGTTTCTGACCAACGGCGCCTCCATGGCCCTCACCCCGCGTTTTTCGCCCAACCTGCAAAAAATCACCTATCTGTCCTATGCCGGCGCCACGCCGAAAGTCTATATGCTCGACATCGAAACCGGCGAGCAGAAACTGGTCGGCGAATTTAAGGGCATGACTTTTGCCCCCGTCTTTTCGCCCGACAGTTCCAAACTGCTTTTGAGCTACGCCAAAGGCAGCACCACCGACATTTACGAACTGGATTTGAAAACCGGCAAAAGCGTACAGCTCACTTCCGGCACTTCGATCAACACTTCGCCCAGCTACTCGCCGGACGGCAAACAGATCGTGTTTAACTCCGACCGCGGCGGCAACCAGCAGCTTTACGTCATGGACGCCGACGGCGGCAACGTCCGCCGCATCAGTTACGGCAACGGCCGCTATGCCACGCCGGTATGGTCGCCGCGCGGCGACTACATCGCCTTCACCAAAATGGCCGGCGGACAGTTTTATATCGGCGTCATGTACCCGGACGGCAGCGGCGAACGTCTGATCACCAGCGGCTATCTGGTGGAAGCGCCGGTTTGGGCGCCTAACGGCCGGGTGCTGATGTACTTCCGCCAGGACAAAGGCACTTCGCGCAGCAACGCGCCGGTCAAACTCTACACCATCGACCTCACCGGCTACAACGAACGGATGATCGTCACTCCGGCCGACGCTTCGGATCCGGCCTGGTCGCCGCTCCTGCCGTAACCGCAGCCGGATGTGCAATTTTGCAAAACAGACGCTTCGGCGTCTGTTTTATTATGATTCGAACGTCTGCGTAAGCAGGTAGATAGACATACCAGCCCAGCCGTAAAGCTTGCGTAGCTTCGGGCTGCGCGTTTGAGGTTCGGAATGCTTAATACCACTGGCGTTAGCCGGTGGAAGTTTATGCCTGCCGGATAAATCGTTCCGCTTCTTTAAGCCGTCCGATTCTCTTCATTTTAACGCAAGAACTTCCGGCACAAAAAAAGCTCCGCTTCCGCGGAGCCGATTTGAAAGGCATCAATTGATTAACCCTGACAAGCCTTGAACTTCGGGTTCTTCTTGTTAATAACGAAAATCCGGCCTTTACGACGAACGATTTTGCAGTCCTTATCGCGGTTTTTCTTGGTTTTTAAAGAACTATACAGTTTCATAACACATTCCTCATATCAGATGTTTTGCTGCAACTTATGCTAAAACTCGGCTTTTGTCAACCATATTTTTGGTAAAATGTGGTAAAAACCGAAGATTATTTTTGCATTGCAAAATATTTCTCCTATAATCGGCTTAAAGATTCAAACCAAGGAGCCATGATGAAAAAAACGTTTTTAATCATAACCGCCGCCCTGCTGCTTTCCGTCCCGGCACGCGCACAGACCGTGGGATATATCGACGAGGTCAAAACGCTCGGCTACATTGCCGGCCAGGGCATGGCCTGCGGCGCTTCCAAATTCCAGACTTTCGAAATGCTGGCCCGCGCCATCCTCATCACCAAGGCGCCGAGCAACAAAATGCAGGCCAAAGCCATGTACGCCTACAACAACGCCAAGGCGGACGGCTATTTCGCCAAGCAGGCGGACGGTTTCTTTGAATGCGACGACATCAACCGTCGCTTTGACGACCAGCCGATCTATCAGGCGACGCTGTATGCCGACGGCAGCATCAAAATGCCCGACGGCAAAATTTTTACCCCGCGGCAGCCCTACGACGCCACCCTGCTCTACCAGGACAGGAACGACCGCATGAACGCGCAGAAAATATATGACCGCGGCAAAAAGGTAAAGGTCGGCAAAATAACCGTCGAAAACGATTCTTCCGCCGCCGGGACGTCCGCGGAAGCAACCGGCTACGGCCAGCCGCCGGCACCGGCCGAAGCCGCGATCGGACACATCCGGCGTCAATAAAAAAAAAACTGATAAAGCAAACGACAATAAAGAGAGAAATAAGGAGAATATTTAAATGGCATCTTACCAGTATGTTTACGTCATGCAGAATTTAAGCAAGGTTTTTCCGGGAGGCAGAGAACTGTTTAAAGGCATCACGCTTTCCTTTTTGCCCGGTGCCAAAATCGGCGTGCTGGGCGTTAACGGCGCCGGCAAATCCACCCTGCTGAAAATCATGGCCGGCGTCGACAGGGAATTTAACGGCGAAGCCTGGGCGGCCGACGGTGTCAGGGTCGGCTATCTTGAACAGGAACCGAAACTGGACCCCGCCAAAAACGTGATCGAAAACATCATGGACGGCCTCGGCGAAACTCGCGACCTGCTGAAAAGATTCGAAGAAGTCTCCGCCCGTTTTGCCGAACCGATGAGCGACGAGGAAATGAACAACCTGATCATTGAACAGGCCGAGCTGCAGGAAAAAATCGACGCCTGCAACGGCTGGGACTTTGAACGCGGCATCCAGATCGCGATGGACGCCCTGCGCTGTCCGCCGGCCGACGCCGACGTTACCAAGCTTTCGGGCGGAGAAAAACGCCGGGTCGCCCTCTGCCGTCTGCTGCTGCAAAAGCTCGACATGCTGCTGTTGGATGAACCGACCAACCATTTGGACGCCGAATCGGTCGCCTGGCTGGAGAAACATCTGCAAAGCTATGCCGGCACGGTGGTAATGGTCACCCACGACCGCTATTTCCTCGACAACGTTACCGGCTGGATCCTGGAACTCGACCGCGGACAGGGCATTCCTTATGAAGGCAACTACTCCTCCTGGCTGGAACAGAAACGCAAACGCCTGGAGCAGGAAGAAAAAGAGGAAACCGCCCGTCAGCGCACGCTGGCCAGCGAACTGGAATGGATCAGAAAAAATCCGAAAGCCCGGCAGGCCAAGTCCAAAGCCCGCATTAACGCCTATGACGAATTGCTGCAGGCGGCTGCCAAAGACAAAATTACCACCGCCAACATCAATATTCCGATGACCGAGCGGCTGGGCGACCTGGTTATTGAAGCCGAACACATCACCAAAGGCTACGGTGACCGCATCCTGATCGACGACCTGTCGTTTAAGATTCCGAAGGGCGCCATCGTCGGCATCATCGGCCCCAACGGCGCAGGCAAAACCACCCTCTTCCGCATGATCACCGGGCAGGAAAAGCCGGATTCCGGCACCATCCGCATCGGCGACACCGTTGACCTCGGTTACGTTGACCAAAGCCGCGACGAGCTTAACCCCGACAAAAACGTCTGGGAAGAAATTTCCGACGGTCTGGACATGATCACCCTGGGCAAAAAAGAGTTTCCGTCCCGCGCCTACGTCGGCCAGTTCAATTTCAAAGGCGGCGACCAGCAGAAAAAGGTCGGCCAGCTGTCGGGCGGCGAACGCAACCGCGTTCATCTGGCGAAAATGCTGCGCAAGGGCGCCAACGTCATTTTGCTCGACGAACCGACCAACGATCTTGACGTCGATACCCTGCGCTCGCTGGAAGAAGGCATCATGAACTACCCCGGCTGCGTGCTGGTCACTTCGCACGACCGCTGGTTCCTGGATCGTCTGGCCACCCATATCCTTGCCTACGAGGGCAACGGCCACGTCGAATGGTTTGAAGGCAACTTCGAGGAATACGAAAAGGACAAAATCCGCCGTCTGGGCGAAGACGCCTGCAACCCGCACGCCATGAAATACAAACCTCTGGAAAGATAAGGCGGAAGTTTCCGGCAAACAAAAAAACACCTTCCCTTTACGGAAGGTGTTTTTTTAAAAACAGGAAAAGACAAACGCGTTTATTCGTAAAAATAAAACTTGCCGCTGTATTTTCCTTTCGCCGTCAGACTGCCGATCGGAAGCGAAACTTCAAGATTCAGACGATAGCTCTCATAACTTGCCGTTTCGTTCTCAAGGTTCCAGTCTTCGGCCGCAATCGATGCCGAAGCGGGGTCATACTCGCAGCATGCCATTTCTTCAATCAGCACGCCGTTGTCAAACAAAGCGCCGTAACGATAAAACGGAATCTCCAGATCAAACGCGTTATAATGAACAACGCAGTTTTCGCTTATGCGTTTCAGCGTTACATGCTTGCCATATTCCTCCCAGGATTCGGAAACCGGTTCCAGCGTCATATTCAGACGACGAACGTCCGCATACGCACAGTCCGGTTCGCACGCACGGGCATAGTTCGATTCGCCGCCGACGGGAAGTTCCGCGGAATAAGTTTCCTCCCGTTCTTCTCCCGTCGACATCAGCGACCTGACCGTAATCGTCGACAGAAAACCGTCGCCTTCGCTTTTGGCCGTCACCGATTTTTCCGTAACTTCGCTCCTGACGACATAAGACGCGCCGGCTGCCCCCAAAGCCCGCCTCAGCGTCACTTCGGCTTTCACCTCGTAAGTTTCGCCGCCGAACTCGACGGAAATCGAATGCCTGAAGATTCTGCGCGCATACGCATAATCTCCGTCAACATAAGAATCCGCCGCTTCCGTCACGCCGCCGTTGTCACGGATGTTGCCGAAATAATGATAAGGCATCACCTGACGGGTTACGCCGTCGTCATAAACGCCGACCTCATAATGCAGACGATACGAAAACTCAAATTCTTCCGTAATCACCGTATACACCAAAACGGAATCGGTTATGGTCACAAAACCTTCGGTTCTGCTTTCTCCGGCTTCCCGGGTCTGAACAATGCGGGACGTACCGAAATCCCAGACGGCAACGTCTCTGACCTCCGTCACGTTCGGCATTGAAGCGTTTAACGTGACCGATACGCGGTTGTCAAAAGCGCCTTTTGTCACGCCTCTGACCATCATCCACGATTCGTAACTTAATGATTGTCCGTCCGAAGTCGACGTTACCGTAACTTCTTCCGCGCTGCCGTTGTCATAGACTTCGCTTTCTATAACTTCCGGAAGCAGCGGCTCTTTTTCGCAGGAACTCATCAATACCACTCCGCAAATTACGGCAGCTGCTGCCAAAATTTGCACAAATCTGTTTGCTTTCATATAATAAGTATTTAAATGTGAAACTTTACTTTTTATGTCTTTCAAGCTTTTTTATGGCATTTTTACAAACCGCATACCGGCGTTCTCGGCCTGTTTAATGATAAACTTAATAGTTGCGGATAATAATTTTGTTTGAAACTTCGCCGTTTTCCGTCCGGCAGACGCCCTAAGGCTCGGCTCTGGGTTTTGTTTTTGAGCTCAACTTTCGCCGTTTCTCTGTGCTTTCCTTTTTCGCCTTTTCTTTCCTCTCTCTGCTCTCCTGCCGTTCTCTTCCTTTCCTTTTTTCTCTTCTTTTTCTTGCCCTTTCACTCCATCTTCTCACTTACTCTCTTTGCTCTTCTTCTCCGTTTTTTCTCTTCCTTTTTCTCTATCCTCTTCACCCTCCTCTCCGCTTTTTTCTCTTCCTTTTTCCCTGTCCTCTTTGCTTTCCTTCTCTGTTCTTTTTCTCTCCCTTTTTCATTCCTCAAAATCCCCAAGCTCGCCCTCTGCTTGCGCTTACCGGATGCCGTCAGGGAGAAAAAGAGAATAACGGCAGACGTCGATCCGGGATCCGCGGGAAGGAAAGCTTCAAACTCCGGGCTTTCCTCCCTGCCCCGTATTTAAGAGGGCCCCGCCCTAAAGGGGATTTGTATCACCCGAACTTATCCGGGCAACGGGCGGGGACAATTTAACTGCAGGTCAGCATCTGAGCACACTCTATAGCTTCTGTCCAACATTTGTTCTTATTACGACAATCATGATTCCACAATTTTATCTTGCATGCACGAGACAAATATTCGGTAGGAGCATCATGCGAATTGACAGAGCAAGCCCACCCGCTCTTAGCAGCCAACCGTCCCGTATTAGTCAACCATTGATCTACATTCGCTGTTTCTACAGAATAGCTATCTAGCAACGTTGCTGTTCCATCTGCATTGATCTTACAAGCAAAATTACTTAACTGCCCTGTCTCTCCCGGATCGTCATCGCGAAATTTCTTACTTTCCGCCCTAGGAGAACAATACAAAGCTGGTTGATTACACTCAGTTCCCCACCTATGATCAACGGGACGTGTATAATATTCCGCAAAAGAACATGTTCTCCACGTTACACTATCTTTGGGCTTAATCTGCGCCTGAACCCCGTTCTGTTCTTCTGTCTTAACTGAACTTCCTACAGTTAATGAAAGTTTATACGTCTTTTCTCCGTAAAGTTTCCAACTTACATTACCTTTCAAAGAAATACTTGCTCCTTTGCCTTTCCTACCAGCAATGGAAGCGCTATTTAGTCCCACGTAACCATCGCTGTAAATATTGGCAGATGCTCCCGATTCCGGACCGTTGATAAACACTCCGGCACTCATGGTGTTTCCCAATTCTGGATACACACTAATCAGCCCGCCCTTCATTTCGCCGCCGGAAGGCAGGTTGATTACGGCAACGTCACTTACCGAAGAAATCGGGACGGCAAAATTCAACGCTTTATACTTAAAGTTATATCCGTCGGCCGTCAATTTTGACTTAAACGTGTAACTGCTCTTTTCGTCACCGAAAACAACTTTCGGCTCGTTCCCCGCCAAGGTAACTGCTTTTTCAAAAGCAACATTGCTTCCGGTCAGATTGGCATTCTCCAACCTGAGCGGCCTTCTTACCGAAACCGCTTTGGCAAAAGCAATATTTACGTCAACAAAAGTCAACTCCCCGCTTTCGCTTTTGTTTCTCGGGAAATTCGTCCCGGAAAAATTCCCCGTCGGTTTATCCTCTTTCTCGCAGGAAGCGACAACACCTTCTCCGTCCCGCCCTTCACTCTTTCCGAAATACAATCCGGACCACAGAGTAGTTATTTTTGACGCTCCCAGCCCGGTCGCGTTGGCATTGCTTTCTATGGTTACGTCATCAAGCAAAATACCGACCTCCGCATCCGGCAGCACGACCTCGGCACCGACGGCATAAGTCTGCTCCGCTACCGGCAGTTTCGCCTTTTCTTCTTCCGTCAGCTTTTTATAAGTAACAACGTTCTTGCCGTTGAAAACACCCATATTCTTATCCGTCATTTCTGACAGGTAAAGCTTTACCGCGTCCGCGCAGGGGATACGTTCACAACCGTCACCCTTCTGAGTCGGCTGCCAGCCTTTTTCACACTGGGTAATAAATACCCGGTTTTTACCGGTCGGACACGGGCACGGATTCCAATCTGTTGCCTTATCATAATTTTCTCCGCCGCTTACCGCTTTGCCGTCCCTCAATTCCACCGGATAAGCCTCGCACGAACAGCAGTCTTCCGCAAAAGTGACGCCGCCCTCGACGCAGGTCTTACCCTCACCGCCGTAATCACAATCGGCAACCTGCACCTTATATTTGCCTTTGTCACACACGCAGGTGTCCGTATATTCCGCTCCCGAACTGTCCTTGCACAGGTTTTGCGTTTTGTCGCACTTTTCTTTGGGCTGAGTATACGTTCCCCGGTCACATAAACAGGCAGAATATAAAATTTCCTTTACCGTTTTGGCCTGCAAATTTTCCCCCTCGCCGGAAGAAACCGAAGACACCTGGGTACAGCTTGCCCCGGCCGGATAAGCATTGTCGCTTTCACACTGCTCTTCCGTATATTTGTAAATGTTCGGATCGCAGGAACAGGAATATTTATTGCCGCATTTCCCGGTCATGATATGAGGATAAGTGCAGGAATCATAAATATATTCCTTGCCGCAGCACATAACATAGCTGCTGTTGTAAGGGCAATAAGCGACAACATGCTTTTCTCCCGCACATTCGCTTTTCAAAATATACCCCTCGGCCTCGCACAGTTTGCCGTCCTCACCCGGATCTTTATAATCCTCGAAACTGCCGCCGCCGGTACAGTTTTCCTCGCCGACAAAGCAGACCTTGGCCGAAGCCGGCGCCGCACACAACAGGCACAGGCACGCGGACAAAAGTCCCAATCCCATGGTTTTATACAATATTTTCATGACCTTTCCCCTTTATCCATAATATTTCGTTCAGGTGATGTAAAATATTGTACGATAAATGGTTATATTACTTTTCCCCGCTTTCCCTTGATTTTTCGTCTTGATTTCCGCCGCATTTTATCGTACCTTTTTTTGCTATAGGCAAAAGGGATACAAAAACAAACAAAAATCAAAAAGATAACAAAAAAACACCGCTTTTTGCGAGCGATGTTTTTTTATTTTCTGTTTCAAGACATTATTCCAGATAAACAATCACCTGGAACTCATCAGAAACCTGATGTTGCGCCTGACCGAACTCACCGACAATTTCCTGTTTGAGGAAATACTCGTTGAATCTGCGGCCTTCCGCATTTTCTTCTTCGCCGACAAAACGGAGTTCATATACAGTATGAAGAATACCGTATTCCAGTTTCGGAAAATCGAACTTGATAATTCCGTCATCATAAGACGCCTCATACTGATTTACCGGACATGAAAACGAAAAATAATTATACATTGTTTCGTATATCCGCCGGAAATTGCGAACAATCACCGGACCGTCGGTATAAACCGTATCCCTGACAGCATCTCCGACAAACCCGCTGCTTTCAAGCTTTAACCCATTGTCGGGAAAAATCTTGTAAGACTGCGTTTCATACTCCAGACTGCCCGTCAATTCGGCCGAATATCTCCGGTTTCCCTTAGTACCGTCGGAATAGGCATGCGCTACCTCGGCCCAAACCGTATAAGACGTAGACCAGACTTCGTCATTAACCTCGGAAATACCGCTTTCAACCAGCCGGCTTTCAACCGGACAAGGGTGATTGCCGACATATTTTCTCAGTACAATGTCCGCCGTCAGCAAATAATCCCGACCATTGAAATCAACGCTGATTGAATGACTGAAACGTTTGCGCAGATAAACCAGCTGCTGGTCATGTTCATCCGTTTCAATCTCAAACTCCATATCGGACAGAACATAGCCGTTGTCCTTAACGGCGCCGATTCGATGATAAGGCATCTCCTGCCGGGTATAACCGTCATCATATACGGCCGTTTCGAACAAGAGTTCATAATCAAACGAAAACTGATCGAAAGACACCGTATAGGCCATTATCGAATCGCTGACCTGAACAAAGTCTTCCTGCCGTTCTCCGCGTTTCTTGTAACTGACGGAGGTGTGATAACCGCTCAGTTCAAAACTGCCGACATTAACAGTACTGTCCACGCAGTTGAAAACATCAGTCAGCGTCACCGTCACCTTATCGTCAAAAAACGCACGCGTTTCCCCTTTCACCCTGATCCAGGACTGATAAGAAAGCTCAACGCCGTTTGTTCCCGACACGCCTTCAACCGGTTTGGACACGATCTGGTCATCCAGCCCGCTGTCCAGGATTTCACTTTTAACAACCTCGGGAAGAGGTTCGTCTTCATTGCTGCACGATGCAAACACCGCGACGGTAAACAGGGCAGCTGCCGCCCCGAAAAACCGCTTTACGTTCACTGTTCTCATAAAACTTAAGTATTTAAAGTTTGACAAATAAACTCCGGCGAACGCCCGCTTTGATCTGCGAACCATTCAATAATATTCCGGATAAAATAATTTTCACAAAAATTTCAGATAAAATTCTTTCGCAAAACAGAGGGGAGAAAAAACTTCTCCCCCGTCCCGCAACAGAGGGCCCCGCCCATAAAGGGGATTTGTGTCACCCGCCGAAACAGGTTACCGGGCGGGGAAAACTGTTAACCGCCGTAGCCGTGTCCGTCGGTGCGGATATAATACCGCTTGTTGTCATTATCGTTGTCAGCAAACTGACAATCGTCGTGATATTTACAGCTGTCTCCGGGACTGCCATATTTTTTATGCGGCTTTCCATTATAATCCACATAACAGACAAAATTTCTCGGCTGTTTTCTGCTGCGGCTTGATTTTCCGCCGATTTCCATCCACCCGCCGATATGAGTGGTATCACCGCCGTCAAAATTCCAGACATAACCGGTATATTCCACAGCACGGTAGGAACCGTCTTGATCAATGGATCCGTAAGCCGTCCCCCAGCCGACTTTATGATGCAGGCTGCCCATGTAAAGATTGCTCAGCGTCTTGTTGGCAAACCTGATTCTTCCGGTTTCCGGCATTGATCCGCCCTCTTTGGTTGACTGCCCGATCTTGGTGGAAGTGGACATGTAAAGTTCGCCGCCGTTGGCAATGTTGTAAGTCGTATCATACAAATTAAGAGACGATGAAGTTTCCCGCCGCCTGATATCGCTGCTTTCATCAAAATAAACAGAGCTGGAAACCGAATAGCTGCAATCAATGCCGAGGCATGTCCGTTTTACCGTCGCATCGACATAACGCATCATGGCAAACCCCTTTACCCAAACGGTATTTGCCTTAAAAACCGCACGTTCGCCGGCGCTTTTTCCCCTGATGATAACCTTGTAACCGTTATATCTGTTGGTAATGCCCATGGTACCGACATTAAAATCATATCCCACCGACGAAAAATTCTTAGTCAGGGTAAGAGAACCGCTGACATTCACATACATGTTTTCACGATTGGGCATACTATTGTTATACAGAAGATTGATAGGGTTCCCCGAATTGGACATCCAGGACGCCTCAATGGAACAGTTTGTACAATTGAAACTGCCTGAGGTGGTTATATCATAGGCGGAAATACGAACCGACGTCAGATAAACCGGCCCGTAAACCGTACCCGAAAGACTGATCGTCGGCGCCGACGTACATTTTTGCTTCATCAACCGGGACAAAACATCTTCCCCCGACAAACCTTGGGCATAAGCCGCCGCAGACATAACATTTTTATTCTTAAATTTCGACCAGGTCGCATTGACGTCTTCCGCTACGATCAGATTGCCGGCACTCGGTGAAGAACCGGATTTATAAACCGCATAAGCCGTAATTTTCTTATCGGCGATATAATCGTCTACCAATTCATTACAGTCTTTGACCACGCATTTGCCGCTGACGACCTTGTACCCTTTTTTGCAGGAAGTCGCCCGGTAACGGCTGCCTCTGGTACACCCCTTTTCCTTCTCGCAGCTGGCATACGAAGCGACCGGACTGTTTGAGCCTTCCACATCCTCAATATCGTCGTAAGGATAGGTGTTAACATTACAGTCGCAGCACTTTTTGGCTTTTAACACATCAGCCTGCTGACACATAGGCTCGTTAATGTTGATACCGTATTCGCATTCGCTGGCAATAACCTTATAGTCATCACCGCAAATGCAAGCCGTATAATATTTGTTGCCGTTGCTGTCCGTACAGGCTTTTTCCGATACGGATGCGCCGTCCGTTGAACACTCTTCTTCGGTCTTGGGATAAATGCCGCGGTCGCACAGACATTCGGTGAAATAGGCGTTGATCGACATCTGTCCGTTGGCAAAACCGGTGTAAACGCACGAGGCCCCGGAGGCGATGCTGTTATCGTAGTTCTGACCGGTCACCGTGTTTTTGCAAACCGTCGCGCTCTGCTGTTTGTACGGATACTTGTCCGAGTCGCAGCGGCATTTGAAACGGTTGCCGCACTTGCCGTCCGCCACCAGCGGATAAACGCAGGCATCATAGCTGTATTCCCGTCCGCAGCACATCACGTAATTGCTGTTGTACGGGCAATAGGCGACAATGTATTTCGTCATGTCCGCCTGACACAGGCTTTTTTCCGTATAGCCTTCCTGTTTGCACAGGCTGCCGTCGGCATCCGGCTTTTCATAATCCTCGAAAATGCCGCCGCCGGTACAGTTTCCTTCGCCGACAAAGCAGACTTTGGCCGCAGCCGGCGCCGCACACAACAGGCACAGGCACGCGGACAAAAGTCCCAATCCCATGGTTTTATACAATATTTTCATGACCTTTCCCCTTTATCCATATATTTCGTTCAGGTGATGTAAAATATTGTACGATAGATAGTTATATTATTTTTCCCCGCTGTCCCTTGATTTTTCGTCTTGATTTCCGCCGCATTTTAACGTACCTTTTTTTGCCGCAGGCAAAAGGGATACAAAAACGTTGTTTTTCAATATATTGACAACACAAAACGCCGTTCTTTCAAGAACGGCGTTTTGTTATAAAAAGCAAAAAGTCCAATAGTTGCAGATAATAATTTTTATTTGGACTTTACCGTTTTCCGTCCGGCCGATGTTCAGGTAAAAGTCCGGGATCCGCGGGGAGAAAAGCCTTAGACTCCGGGCTTTCTCCCCGCCCCGCAACAGAGGGCCCCGCCCTAAAGGGGATTTTTATCACCCGAACTCAGTCAGGCAACGGGCGGGGATTAAAAAAACATACTCCAGACCATATTTTTCCGGATAGACGCCGATAACCGGAATCACCGAATGCCGAGCGTTGAAACCGTCGGTTCGGCCAGATAAATATAATCCGAATACGTCCAGGAAAGTTTAACGGCATCAGCCCAAGTCCACTCGACCAGCTCTCCGGTTATGTCATCAATACCGTCTCCGTTAAGATCAGTACCGTCACAAACCATCGATGTATCGCCAACGTAGAAATTATTCCTTATATAGAATAAGAAACGCCATCCGTCAGCAGCCTGTTCCCATGTAACATCATTCACCCTTTCATTGTCTGCCATAACTTGACTGTACGGCATTTCATAGGTCAATATTGCATCTTTATAAACCGGCACTTCATAATCACACGCAGTATGAGTCACAGCCAGTTTTATTTCTCCTTCACCGGCATCGCTTAAAATGACATCCTGCGTTTTTCTGACTTTGGTAAATTCAATATTACCTTCGGTCCGACGGCTTATGAAAACGCTGTCTTGTGTATCCACATAGCGGAGAGGACTGTGATAGTGGTCCCACATACTTGAAACAAAACCATAACATTTTTCAGACGAATACGTCATTTTCGTTACCAGTTCCGTTTCAACGCGGAAAGATTTTACACCACTGACAGACCATTCCTGCTCGACTTCAATAAAAGACAAAGTCGTTACGGAAGTTTCTGTAGACGAAATGATCTTAGAACCTTCATTGATTACTTTGCTTGAACGTAAAATATCGTCTGCCCGCCCTTTATAAAGGACAAATTCGGCAAACACGGTATAAACTTCACCGTTCAACGTTACTTCCAACTCATGCGTCAGTGTTCGTTTTTCATACTCCTTATCACCTTCAGAAACTCTTTCCACTGCGGAAAAAGTACTTCCTTTATCCGTGATATTCTCATATTGGTAATGCGGCATAACCATCCGGGTAACACCATCATCATAAACGCCTACCTGATAAGTCAGCTCGTAATCAAAAGAAAAATCCGGATAACGAACGGTACATACCAGTATTGAATCCGTTACCGTAACAAAGCCGTCTTTCTTACTTTCTCCAGCTTTGTTTGAGAATTCCAACACTGCTTCTCCTTCGTTAAAATCCCTGACGTCAAGTTCTCCGCTGATATGTTTCAGCTGATTGTTGAGAGTAACCGAAACTCTGTTTTCAAATTCGGCACGGGTAATGCCTTTGACCAGAATCCAGCTTTCATAGCTCAGCGAGGTTCCTTCCGTACCGGACTGCACTTTTATGCTTTCGTCCATGCCCTGATCCAAAACTTCGCTTTCAATTACTTCCGGCTGAAAAGGTTCATCCTTTTCGCAGGATACCAAAGTTACCATACCGGCAAGCACGGCAGCTGCTGCCATGACAAACCAAAATTTGTTTGTTTTCATAAATAAAAAGGTTTTAAAGATTAAAATGTACTTATTTAAGTTTTTTACAAAAACCAAATCATACGGAACTATTATCTCTTTAAGCTTTTGTTTCTATGAACCTGCTTAATGCCAAATTTCTAAAAAGAGAGCTTCGTTTTCTCTCCTTAATAATAACTTCTTCATAAATAGTTGTAGATAATAATTCTTGCTTAAAACTTTTTATCTGCTGATTTTGAATTCATACCCGACTTCCGGTACGGACGGGGAAAAAAACATATAAATCCTGCTTTCTTTCCCCGCCCCGGGAAGCACACTAATTATTATATCCCAAACCGCATGCCTGCATATTGTAACATGCCGGGAATAACAAACCGCTGCTCCAACCCGGTTTCCAATTATTGGGATCAACACCGGACCAATTGCCGTAATGCCCTGTCGCAGATACGTGACCTAATACATAAGAACGTTTATATTGGTTGTAATCCGTACAAATCCCTTGATTATAAGGCATACATGTCCAATTGTCATTTTTATCATAGAAATAGAGCCTTTGATAACCGGAACTGCCGCTAAACGCTACAACAGCACTCCCGTTATCTCCGTTCTCCAACCGATACCCTCCCTTGGTTGAAGTCACATATTTCGTATTACCGGCATCGGGGAAACATACGGAAGAGCCCGGCCCCAGATGAAGACTGCCATATACGATTACCTTACTGTCCTTACTGATATACATCTTGCCATAATCGGAATCATCACGTATCATGCTTGGCCACCGATAAGATTTACCCCCAAGTGTCAACGTAGAATTTTTCAGATAGACGCCGGGAGTTTTTTTGTAACAAGTTCCGTTCAGTTCTACTCCGCCTCCAAAAGAAGTATTGGCCTCTCCGTTATTATGAGGTTGAATATGAAGCAACGATAATTGAATATTAGAATCTAACAAACCGACGCTGCATTGTGACCATATTTTTCCAACCAAACCTGTAGAACTCTTGAACAAAACAGTACTCTTTGCAGCACAGTCAAAATCGTTACTGCTGCTACCGGAAATAGTTGCATTATCAAAAATTATCTTCCCCCACTCTCCGCCTATATAGAAATTGGTATAAGAACTGCACCCTTCATTATTTTTTAAGTTACCTTCATCTGAAGTGAAACAGCCTCCTCCCAAGTACAAAGATATGCTGCCGGTTAAAGTTAAGGTTGATTTGTTCAAAACATTAATTCTGTTCCTGTTACCGTCAAAAGCGACATCTTTCCAACCCGAACGTTTAGAAGTTTTTCTCATTTCACAAGAATCTGTTAAACCCAATTTCTGAACATAACTCTTGGTCGCAGAATGAGAAAGCGAAATATTTTTCCATGTATGACTGGTTCTGAGTTGATAATCTTCGGAACCGTCACCATCCCCGCTATTCAGAACAAACGTAATGTTAACATCCGACAAATCGACATCCAAAATATAATTCTTCTTAGTAATTCGCTTGTTGCTGAGATATACCGTCGGGCGATAAGAAGAAGTGCGGTTTTCGCTGCAGCTGCTGTAGCGGCTGCTGTCAACATCATAAAGCGCATTGATACCATTGATCGACACATAGCTTTCTTTAGCCATCTGAGCATGTCCCCAGTCTCCTTCCCCCATCTCGCCCTTCGGCAAACCGACATCGCCGATCAGATACAAATGTTTTCCCTTGCTGTCGGTGCGTACAAAACCGTAATTGCCCTTGCTGTCAACGATATTGTTGTTGACTGTCAGATAGCCCTGCGAAATTGCACCTCTCGCCTGTTGTTCACAGGTCAGCTTGCAGCGGTAATAGCCAAGGTAATTGCTGGTGCTGCCGCCGCCGTTGTAGCTGCCGCCGAGGTTGCAGGGAATAACCGTTCCCTGTACGCCGTCCTTGGTACAGGTCGACGGCAACTGTTTCGAATATTCCGTCATGTCCCACTTGGCGCAATAACTCTCCGCACTCCAGCGGCATTTGTAGAAACCGTACGCATACGGACACGCTTCGTAGGAATCTTCGCAGCTGGTCGGATAGCGGCCTTTGTCATAGATCGTACTGTTCGTGTCGTAATAGCAGGTTTGCGTGTAACAGTCTTTGAAATAACCCGCGTTTTCACACTCGTCTTCCGCCGACTTACACGAACTGTAAAGCGTCAGACCGCCCTGCTTGCAGCTTTTGGCGCCAGGCGCGCCGCCGTACGTACAGGTACGGTAGTTGCTCGGACACTGGCAGCTGACGCGCGTTTTGCCGTCACTGTCACGGCAGCTCTCAATCTGCGTCATGTTGTCCGGACATGAGCCTTCATAAGGAAAATAGTTGACGTCACAAACGCATTTATTGTAATAAACCGTGTCGGTGGTGCTCATGATGCACACCCCGCCGCCCGGCTGGCAGGCGCTTGATGCCTGCGAACTCCAGTCGGCCGGGGTTTTGTATTCGCTGTTGCATTTACATTTGAAAAGGCTGCCGCATTTGTCGGCTACCGTTTTGCCCTCCGAATTTTGAGTTTTTACCGTTTCCAGGGGAAAAACGCAGGCCTGATAGGCATATTCCGAAGGGCAGCACCTGACGTATCTGGCATCATAGGGACAAACGCCGCCCGGGTTAGCGCAGGCGCTGGCCAAAGTATCGTATTTTTCCTGTCTGCAAAGGTCTTCGTTGGGCAATTCCTCTGCCGGTTCAAAACTGCCGCCGGCACCGCAGTTTTCGTCGCCGACGAAACAGACCTTGGCCGAAGCCGGCGCCGCACACAACAGGTACAGGCACGCGGACAAAAGTCCCAATCCCATGGTTTTATACAATATTTTCATGACCTTTCCCCTTTATCCATATATTTCGTTCAGGTGATGTAAAATATTGTACGATAGATAGTTATATTATTTTTCCCCGCTTTCCCTTGTTTTTTCGTCTTGATTTCCGCCGCATTTTATCGTACCTTTTTCCGCTACAGGGAAAATCAAACAAAAAACATTGTTTTTCAACGTATTAACAGACGCAAAAGCACGTTCAAACACAACGAAAAACCGGCCTTTCGGCCGGCATCAGTCAATCGGTCAAAAAGCTCACCGGCTTAACCAGTCGTTATAATGCTTACGATTGCGGATTGCCGTCTGCGCCTCATGCGGCAGGCTCTTGAAAATCCGTTTCGAGGCCAGCCGGCGTTTATGCGGCAGTTCCAGGCGTCCCCATTCGGTGCGGTTATAAACCGGGAACATCGCCTGCATACACTCGTCCAGCCCCTTATAGCGCTCGCCGGAAGGAATGTCGGTTAACCGTGCCAGCGCACGGTCATAGGCTTTCAGCTGTTTTTGATAATCCGGTTCGTTTTTTGCCTTGTCCAGCAAAAAGCGGAAATCGCTGCGCGCCATTTTCTCCACCGCTTTGACGCATTCCCGATACTGCGGATAAGTTTTCGGCAGCAGATTTAAGGCCCGCAGGCCGTAATTATAAGTTTCCCCGGTGGTTCCGCCCATTTCCGGCAAATGATGAATTACGCTGCGCAAATGGTTGGCAAGATTATGGTTTTGCGGACAGTTGTTAATGAATTTTTTGGTATGTCTGCGCCAATCAAGCAAATCTTCCGCCGTCCGCTGGTCTGCCTGCATCATCGCATAGGCAAAATACATGGTATATTCGTCACCGAGAGCAGGCTCTTTCGGAAAAGTCTTTTTCAATCCGCCGATCAGCTGCCGCAGTTCCTCCCCGTCAACCAGCCGGTTAAAACCCGCCGTCAGTTCATCGGCGCTTTGCACCCGCCGATAATGTTCGATAAGTTTGACCTTAAGGTCTTGAAAAGTTTCTGCCATCGGACAGTTCCGTTATTAAAAAATTACAAGTCTTTTACCATCCGCGCAAAGGTAATGCCGTTTTCCTCGAAAATGTCGCCTTCCTGCCGGTAGCCGAGTTTCTCGTAAAAATGAACGACTGACAGCATCGCATGCATGACAATCCGTGAATATCCCGCTTCCCTGGCGCGTTTTTCGGCATATTTTACCATCTCGCGGCCGACGCCCTCACGCTGATATTTACTGTCCACCGCCACCTGCATCAGCCGGATTTCCTCATCGTTGACCGGCACCAGCATCAGTCCGCCGACCAGATTGTCATCCAGACTTTCCACACAGCCGATATGCAGATAGTTCATTTCCTTTTCGCGGTACATATCCAGAAATTTCAAACCAAGCGGTTCAAGCAGGACCTTGTAACGCAGTTCTACCAGCTCGTCATAGCGGGAAGAACCGAAATCGACGTCAATCATTTTTCTCATCTCAAACCTCCTGTACGGATACATATTTATTGTTAGCATATTTTGCGGCCGTAATCAATATTATATTGCCTAATCTTTTTTTTTGCCCTATTTATGGGTATTAATACGGATAATTCAAGACAGGAAAGACATGGTTCACGATTTAAATCTTATTCGCAACTTTGCCATCATCGCCCACATCGACCACGGAAAATCGACCCTGGCCGACCGTTTGATCGAATACTGCGGCGGCCTTTCCAGCCGCGAAATGCAGGAACAGGTGCTCGATTCCATGGACATTGAGCGCGAACGCGGCATTACCATCAAAGCCCAGACCGTCCGCCTCAACTATACCGCGGAAGACGGCAAAACCTACCAGCTCAACCTGATGGACACCCCCGGCCACGTTGACTTTTCCTATGAAGTCAGCCGCTCGCTTGCCTCCTGCGAAGGCTCGATCCTGGTGGTCGACGCCACTCAGGGGGTAGAGGCGCAAACGCTGGCAAACGTTTATCTGGCAATTGACAACAATCACGAAATCATCCCTGTTCTAAATAAGGTTGACCTGCCTTCGGCCGAACCGGAAAAAGTCAAACGGCAGATTGAAGACGTCATCGGCCTCGACGCCTCCGGCGCGGTGGAAACTTCCGGCAAAACCGGCTTCGGCGTACCCGCCTTGCTGGAAGCGGTCGTAACCCGGCTGCCGGCGCCCGCAGGTGATGAAAACGCGCCCTTGAAAGCGCTTTTGATTGACAGCTGGTACGATTCCTACCTCGGGGTCATCATTCTGGTGCGGATCAAAGACGGCATTATCCGCAAAAAACAGCAAATCCGCATGATGGCTGCCGGCACCGTTTATCAAATTGACAAAGTCGGCATCTTCACCCCCAAAATGCAGGACGTCGACGCGCTTTATCCCGGCGAAATCGGCTTCATCACCGCAAGCATCAAAAGCGTCAGCGACTGCCGCGTCGGCGATACCATTACCGACCACCGCACGCCCTGCGAAGCGCCGCTCACCGGTTTCAAACCGTCTGTCCCGGTGGTCTTCTGTTCAATCTTCCCGGTTGACAGCAGCCAGTACGAAAACTTAAAAGACGCTCTCGCCAAACTGAAATTAAACGACGCCAGCATCGACTATCAGAACGAAAACTCGGCCGCGCTCGGGCTCGGCTTCCGCTGCGGCTTTCTCGGTCTTCTGCACATGGAAATCATTCAGGAGCGCCTGGGACGGGAATTTGACCTTGACCTTATTACCACCGCGCCCTCGGTTGCCTATAACCTCAACATGACCAACGGCGAACAGCTCACCCTCTGCAACCCGGCCGACATGCCGGACCTTTCGACCGTGCGTTCAATCGAAGAACCGGTGGTGCGCGCCACCATTCTGGTACCCGACGAATATCTCGGCGCGGTCCTAAAACTCTGCAACGACCGCCGCGGCGTACAGGAAGAACTTACCTATGCCGGCAGCCGGGCAATGGTGGTCTACAAAATTCCCTTAAACGAAATCGTTTTCGACTTTTACGACCGGTTGAAATCAATCACCAGCGGCTACGCCAGTTTTGATTACGAAATTGTCGGCCATCAGGAATCCGACCTGGTCAAGGTGCAGATTCTCATCAACGAAGAACCGGTCGACGCACTGGCTTTCCTCTGCCACCGTTCGGAAGCGGAAGCCCGCGGCCGGCAGATTTGCGAACGCTTAAAAGACCTGATTCCCCGGCATTTGTTCAAAATTCCGATCCAGGCGGCAATCGGCGGCCGCGTCATCGCCCGCGAAACCATTTCCGCCCTGCGCAAAGACGTCACCGCCAAATGCTACGGCGGCGACATCACCCGCAAACGCAAACTGCTTGACAAACAAAAGAAAGGCAAACTCCGGATGCGTCAGTTCGGCAAAGTGGAAATTCCGCAGTCTGCCTTTATCGAAGCCTTGCGCATCAGCGACAAGTAAATCTCATTTCATTTACCGCTTGAGAAACAAACGAGGATTTATTATAATTACAGAAAATTATTTGGGAGGACCGTTCATGAAATTACCGATTTTGTTAATCACCGGGCTGATGCTGTTCTATCCGGCCGCCGGCTTTGCCCAGTCCGTCGAAGGCGTGCAGTCTTTCAGCCAGCCGGAAGGCTCCTGGAAACGGGAAAATCAGGCGACGGAAGAAGAAGTCAAACCCCAGCAGCGTTTTTACGACGAAGCCGGCAAGTTTGCCATCGATAACATCGTCAACGCCGAACAGGTCTTCTGTTATGAAGTTTTTCCGCAAAACAACGAATATGAAGGTTACACACTGGACGGTTTTCCGATTCGCGGTTTCTGCGGCGTAATGGGCGAACCGGTACGCGACATGGTAACCAAATATTTTCTCGGCACCGAAGGAAACGTATTGTTTGACCAGGCCGAGCAATGCGTTATCCAGCCCAAAATCATCATTCGTTTTGTCCGCGGCGTCGATTACACGGACATGCTGATCTCTTCGCCCTGCCATTCGTTCGCCATTTTCTACGGCGGGGGCGTTCATGTATACAACTTCAAACCGGGGGCGGCAATCATCGACGCCATGCTGAAGGCGCTCGGCCCCAAACATTCCGAATTCGTGTCGCCGTCGCTCTTAAACCAGGTGCTGCCGATCGGTGTCATTCAAAACGAACAGCAGCGTAAAATCGTCAACAAACGCAGCGAACCGATCCGCAAGTGGGAACAGAAAACCAAAGCGGAAGAAGCCAAGCGCGCGGCGGAAGAAAAGAAAAACAATAGCGGCTGGAACAAGCTGAAAATGAAGCCCTTCGGCCAGATGCAGTAACTCGCTGACGACGATAAAACTGCTCAATGCCCTCCGAAACAGTTTCGGAGGGCATTGCATTTGTCCCCCCTTTTTTACATCACGGACAATGCGGTCCGGTCGACAGTTCGTCCCGCTTTTCCTATCCGAAAAATCCGGTCGACAGTTCGCCCCGCTTTTCCTCTCCGAAAAAAACGGCTTTTCCTCCATCAACCGTCACGGTGGCAAACCCGTTGCAATACCCGTCCCGACTTCTCTTCCGCGCCTCTCTCCGCAAGCCGAAAAATCCGGTCGACAGTTCGCCCCGCTTTTCCTCTCCGAAAAAAAACGGTTTTCCTGCAATCAACCGTCACGGTGGCAAACCCGTTGCAATACCCGTCCCGACTTCTCCTCCGTGCCTCTCCCCGCAAGCCGAAAAATCCGGTTGACAGTTCGTCCCGCTTTTCCTCTCCGAAAAAAAACGGTTTTCCTGCAATCAACCGGCACGGCGGCAAACCCGTTGCAATACCCGTCCCGACTTCTCCTCCGTGCCTCTCCCCGCAAGCCGCAAAATCCGGTTGACAGTTCGTCCCGCTTTTCCTCTCCGAAAAAAAACGGCTTTCCTGCAATCAACCGGCACGGCAGCAAACCCGTTGCAATACCCGTCCAGACTTCTCCGCCCCCTCACAATCAACGGCTTACCTTGTTTCGTTTAAATTTTTACGCCCCGTATTTTCTAAGCGCCGACAGCGATTTTTTCCCTTTTTTAACCAAACGTTTTTCCGGTGACGGATTCTCATTATTCCTCGTCGGGAAACACCAGGAAAAACACGCGTTACAAACAAAAAACGACAACGGCCATTTTTCTGTCACTGTTTCGGCCGGCCAAACTTTCCCGGGCACGCTACATCCCGTCAATCGTATCCGGCACCCTGTTGCGGCCTTTTCCCGTCAAGGTGCAAATCCCGGTCATTCCCGGCGTAAGAGAGGAGCGTTGCAAATTATTTTGCCCCGCCGGCACATCGGCAAAAAAAATTCCCCGTCCTTAGCGAACGGGGAATTTTCCGACAACCCGGAAATTTACCACGGATCGTTATACTCCAGAGCCGGATCGTTCAGACGCTCAAGGTTTGTTGCTCCGGTTTTTTCCCAAAAGTTACGACGCGTTCCGTTCAACTGATCGTAAGCCTTGTCAACATACTCACTGTCAAATGCTTCGCGGCGGAAATAACAATAAACCGTCACATAAGCTTCCAGTTCACGATAATGAACCGGATACAGGTTCCAATAAACGGTATCCTGATCATTTGTTGTATCGGCATCGCCTTTATTGTCTTTATCCAGCGTTCCTGCAACAAAATCCTCGTAATAAGCTTTCGGATAAATGAAACCCATCACCGTGCCCCAGCCGGTAAACTTCTTCAAATCCCCGCATTCTCCTTTCAGATTCAAACCGCTGCAATTGGGCAAAACCATTGCCTTCAGCCATGTGCTTTTCTGAAAGGTAAGCGGATTAACCGGTTCGATTTCTTCCGTTTCCGTACGTCTCTCACCATCCTGGGTATACCAATACAAATACGGATTGTTATGCGTGCTGATGTCTATCTTGCTGTTTTTAGACACCGGCGTACCAGCCTGCGCCATCGCCCAACCAGAAGGATTGATGGTAATTACCTTGGAGTATCCCGGCGGACAGGTCGGAGAAGGTACGAAGCCAAGGTACGCAGAAGTATACTCTTCAGCCGATCCGTTGGTTATTTCACTAAAATTTCCACCATTCAAAGGATCCGATCCGTTGGTCCAGACCACGTCGTCTTTAAACGTATTATCGACCACGTAAATCCCCTTGTTGACAAAATCAGGCAGAATATCGCTCAGACGGGCGCCGCCGCGGGTTGTCAGTTTGATGTCATGCATAACCGACGTATAGGCCGGATTGACTTCAAACTTGTTAAAAGGAGTTACCTCTTTGCCGTCCGTTCCTTTAATGGTGTTTATATCGCCGCTGTTGATAGTGCTGTTCGTGGTTCCTTCCAAAATGGTACCGTCGGGAATCGTTTGGGCAATAAAACGATCTGCGGCAATATAGCCGACCGGCGCATAAGTTTCTTTATAACCGGCTTCAGTTTCCGTTCCTTTAATCTCGGCATTGGTCAGCCGCTGCTCTGCGGATACGGAAGCGGATGCCAGATTAATGGCGCCCTTGCGGATATAAACGCTGCCACGCTCTTTGTCATCGGGTATCACACTTTCGTCGGAGTTGTTATCCACCTGCAAAATGGTGTCGCCTTTGTTGACATCCAGCTGGGTATCGGCATTGCCCACGGTTGTCAAGATCCTAAAATCCCCTTTGTTGACGTACAAAGCCGGGTTGCCTCTTCCAACACTGTTTGTAGTACCGTCAGGATTAGTCACAGTCGCATCCAGCGACGGATCATCGGGATAATCACTGTTGCCGCTGACGTCATGATCATAAATCGCAAAACCACCGGCAAAACGAGAGGTTATATAATCTTTCTCGCGGGAAGCGCGAATATCGACGACCGGCCGCGCCTTGTTGCCGTCAATTTGGGCTTCGCTGATAGTAAAGTCCATACCGCCCAGCCCGAAGAGGTTGTCTTCCCCGTCAGTTCTCTCTCTCTGATAAAGATCATCATGCGTATATCCGGCCTCGTCAAACTCCTGCGACACAAAGCGCGCATAGTCGGTAACCGAATCTATATACCCCGTACGATCACGGGTAGCCGTTACTTTCGTCTTATCATTATACGCGCGCAGCATGTCGTCCTGAATGGAAACAACGGACTGATCAAAAAAGTTTCCGTTCTCATCAACGGTCGACAGGGAAATGGCGTTAAACGCGCCGAGCTTGATCTGTCCGTCAGCCGTATCGTTGTTTGCGGTACTGTCGCGATAGTTGTCAACGTCATGTTCAATCAGACCGACGTTAAAACCGTCCGCGGCAGTGGCGTTGGCCAGCATGTTGATGCCGCTTTCGTGTTTCATGCGAATGCCGCTCTGCACTTCGGTGCCGTCATCAAGCGTATCGTCAACTTCCGCAATCTGCATCCGGTATCCCAGCTCGCCGGAAACCGGATCATCATGATGACCGACCAGCATTCTGCCTTCCGGGTTGGCGGCATCCGTGCCTTTCTGCTCAGCCACCAGATAAAAATCCTTGTCTTCGGTAACGTCGTCAAAGTCTTCGGGACGGACGCCGGCACGCAGTTTGGCCGCATCGACGTTATAAGCTTTCAGCTTGGCCGTTTTCAAACTGTCTTTGACAAACGCCGGACCGTTGACGGTCAGCGCATGCTCACCGGTCAAGTCGGCACTCTCAAACTCACCGTTAACAATACTCGGCGTGCCGTCGTCATTATAGGTGTAAGTCGTATAAGACGCGTTATGAACGTTGCCGCCCCCGACAATAACCGCCGGCGCCGCATTTTGTTCCGGCCACTGATCCTTGTGATAATTGTCATATTTACCGCCGTCCGGAGCGATTCCCGGATTGCGGACGCTCAACGCGCCGTCAATCACGTTGACCCGTTCGGCATTGGCGGCAATCAGCTTCTGGGTTCCGCTGACGGTCGGCGCTCCCGTTGACGGATCGTTTCCGCCGGTTTTCGACTCAAACTCCATGAAACCGTTGTCCTTGTCCACCGTCAGCAAAGCGCCGGCCGTATTTTCGTCGATGTTGCCGTATTCCATTTTAGAAGTCGTCACGCTGAAAATGGCATTGCCTTTGTTGGTGGAAGTTACCGGGTTACTTGGATCGGTCGTATCCGTCGTCGTATTGGTACCGTAATATTTGATACCGCCGTCGCCTTTGTCGTTTTCAAGCTCGCTTCTGACCGTAAACAGCGACGACAGCGCTGCCAGATTGCCTTCCATATAGGCGCCGCCCTTGTCGCCGATGTAAAGGGTATAGTCCAAATCGGCTTCATAAGTCTGTCCGTACTCCATGGTCGGCTCATTTTCGTTGGCTCCCTCCCGCTTAAAGGTATTCAGGTCGCCGCCGACCATCCAGTCTTTCTGCGGTCTCATGATAATCTGGTTAACCTGACGGATATTATGGTTTTTGCTGTTGTAGCTCATAAACAGGTCGGTTTCCATCGAGTTCAGCACATAGTCGTTCTGCCGCTCGGTTTTGCGGTGCAGAACGTCTTCGTTGGCCAACCCCTGAGAAGAAATCGGCTGCAAAGAGGAAATGACAAACGTATTGGCCGGCAGATTCAGCCCCAGTTCGGAAGTGTTGGGCAAACTCCAGATGCCCTGTGCGCCCATGATTTCACCGTCATCTTCGACATAACCGCCGTTGCTGCCGACCATGGTGGCAATGCGCGACACGCGGGTCGACGGAAAATCTTCGCCTTCATTCGGCACCGCGGTCAAAAAGCCGGTAACCGTTTCGGCGACCACTACGGGCTGGTTGTTCTCGTCCAGCTCCGTACCCGTCGTCTTACGCAAAACCACCTGGAAAGAGGGGTTCGCGCTGGAAAACAGCTTGCTGTCCTGCGTCTTGCCGTCTTTCAGGAAACCGTAGGGCAGATATTCGCAAAGGTGGGAAATGTCGAAACTGACCGAAGTCGCGTCGGTAAAGCCGCTGTAATCCATGCTGCCGACGTTACAGCTGTTGACTACCGTTTCGCCGTCGTTGATACGGGTAAAGTTGTCTTTGATGTAAGAATCCATGGCGTTGGCCAGAATACGCAGCTGGTTTGAAGCGTTGATGTCCTGCAGCTCGGTCGTTCTTTCCGCCGCTTTTTTATACAAAATAGGAGTAACCATGGCAATCAGCCCCAGCATTGCCATCGCTTCCACCAGCATGGTACCGGCTTCATTGATTCGATTAAACATTCTTTTCATGGTCTTTCCCCCTTTTTAACTAAAACCTAGACATGTATACCAGACAATAGTCGCAGCTGCTGTACAGATCGGTGACGCTCTGCGGATTGTCCGGATCATAGTCTTCATTATGCTTGCGCGAACTGCCGCAAACGTTGGCAAAAGAATCGCTGCCCATGGAAGTGTCCGAAATATAATTCGGAATCGGCACATAAAATTGTCCGCCCTGTCCGTAAACCCCCATTTTCGTCTGGATGTCTTCCTCATACATGGAATTGTTCTTATCGTAAATGTCGGTGTTCAATTCCGAACGGTCAATGGCATACCCCATACCGTGGGTAAAACCGGTGGTGGTCTTCATCGCCCCCAGCAAAATGCCGTCCGGTTTTCCGGAACGCACGTCCCGCCACTTGGACGGAACGCAGCCGTAAGTCACCAGATAAACCACCGTCGAAGACCCCGCACAGCAGTTGCCGCCGGTGCCCAGATCCGGATTGCTTTCCTCTCCGCCTTCCCCGCCCGCCGGCGGCAGCCCGGACGTACAGACGGCCGGCAGCGCCGCGGCGCCGCTGTTTTCAAGCTTGTCTTTGTCCAGACAGTAAACCCAGGTGGTAAATTTGTTAAAACCGCTGTCCTGCCGGAAGCCGTACGGCAGGTCGGCCTTCAGCATGTCCGCCGTCAACTCGCCCGGTTTGTAACTCAGCCCCGTCACCGTAGAATTGCGGTCCCGTTTGGAAATATAGTTCATCGCCGCACGGTGCTGCACGTAAAGCTTCGTCACCACAGTCTGCGCCTGCGGCTCGACATACAGTTCCTTGATATCCGAACGTATTGACGTGTTCATCGCAAAAAGCGCGGCGATAAACGTCGCTATAATCAGCCATAAGTACATAGCCAGCCCTTACACAAACTACCACATTTTTTGTCAGTGTAACATAAATCAGTTTAAAAAAAAAGCAATTAATAAAAAGCCTTTCAGATTTCACATATCTGTAACATGGTTAAAAACGTTCTTTTCCCGGCAAAAAAACGGCTCATAAAAACATTTTGCGCTTTGCCCTGACAACAAATTGGTTTACTATGCCAAATATAGATTCAAAGGAAAAAAGCATGGTAAAAGTCAACCGCATATCTCGCGGAACAAATCGGAAAACGACTGCCGGCATACTGCTGATTCTGGCGGCGGCGGCCGTCGGCACCGTCATCTGGGGGAAAAAGACGCCGCCCGCTCTGCAGGGCGTGCTTTCGGCCGACGGCAGATCGTGCGAACTGCAGCCGATTACCGCCGTTTCCGCCGACGGCTGCCGGCTGCGGCTGAAAATGTCGCTGGAACCGCAAAATCGGACCGAAACGGGAAGAATCCTGGCTCTGGAAAAACAAATCGCCGCCAACATTGCCGCCGGCCTCCGGCAATATCCCTGCCGCGACCTGTCGCCCGGCGCCGATCCGCGAATTCTGCACGGGGAATTAAGGAAACAGATCGACCGCGCCATCGCCCCGGCCAAAATCAAAAACATCCGCTTCAGCAGGCTCTCCGAATGAAAACGCCCGAATCGACATTCCCCGGCGGACTGCTCAACCGGGAAGAAATTTCCTTTCTGCTTCGTCCGGCGGACAAAAGCGGTCTGCAAACGCTGGCCCGATCCCGCAACGCGGCCGGAGAGCTTTTCGCCGGAAGGCTGGCCGCGGCCTGCTCGCAACGTCTTGCCCCTCTTTTCTTCCATCCTTTGTCGGTTGCCGCCGAAATCGGAAACTTTGACGAAGAATCGTCCGTCGGCTTCGTCTTTTCCGCCGGCGGAAGAAAAATAGCCTGCCGTCTGACGAAGGCGGACGCCGCCCTGCTCGCCGCCCTGGCTCTCGGCAACGCGCCGGCGGCCGGTCGTGCAGGCTTCCGCGGCATTTCCCTCGCAATAACCCGCAGACTGCTCAAAACTCTGGCCGAAACAGCGGCGGAAACGCTCGCCGAAAACGACGAACCCAAAGGAAAAAACGCAGCCTTCGTCCCTTTGCCGCTTTGTTTGCAGCTTGACATCCGCGGCCGGAAGACTAAAATATTTCTGTCTTTCGGCTGCAAAGAAACGCCGCCCGAAAACAACCGGCGGATGGACGGCGCCGAACGTTTGCGGCAGCCTTTGGCCGTCCGGCGACTGAACGACGGCACGGTTGTGTTGACGGCCCGCATGCCGCCGTTTTCCCTGCCGGCAAAAGAAATTATTCAATGGAAAAAAGGCGGTTGGATTCCGCTGCCCTTTATGCCTGCCAACCCGGTACTGCTGTCTGCCGAGGGCATGCCGGCGCTGAAAGCCGTCGTCGGCCGCAAAGGCTCCCGAATCGCCGTCAAACTGATAAACAAGGTAAAATAACATGACTCATTTTGAATTTTGGACCAATCTCGCCACCGTCATCCTGCTCGTTCCGGCAATCATACTCAGCTTCCGCCTCAGCCGACAGCTCGGCAAACTGAACCAAAATCAGGAAAGAATGATTGAACTGGCGGCGGCTCTCCGCCGGGCGGCGGAAACGTACGGCGCCGACAACGGCCGCCGGGTTGCGGACAGCACCGGCCTTTCGGCCGCCTCGCCGGCCGCCGGTTTTGCATCGCCTGCACCGGCAGCGGAAGAACAACCGGCGGCTGCGGCAAAAGAACCGCATTTTGACAGGGACGAAAGCAATGAGGCGCCGTCCGAAGCAGAACTAGAACTGCTGCAGGCGCTGCGTTCGATCAAATAAAGG
>OIGD01000776.1_pt1 | contig 34862 bp, 39 predicted proteins | sample 1582211 | NCBI WGS metagenome assembly OIGD01 (sample SAMN04414078, study PRJEB24778) | human gut metagenome | material: faecal | host: Homo sapiens
AGTATTAAAAGCTCCTACATGGTTAACAGGAGGTATGTGGTTAGAAAATTATTATACTGCTGATAATTATTGTATTCAAAAGATAATTAGCTCAAGTGCAACTTATACAAGAACTTGTAATAATGGTACTTGGAGTAGTTGGTATAAAATAGAGGGTACTATATTAACTTGATATAAATGGGAGGGCACTTCAAGTGTCCTTCCTATTTGTATATATGAGAAATTTTTAGTATATTTGTAACTAAACTAAATGATATGGCATTAAATATAACAATAAATAAAACACTAAATATAAAAAATAATATATCAATAAACATAAAAAACAATATAACAATAAATATGCAAAAAAATAGAATATTTTAGCCAACTAATGAAATAATAAAAAATAAGGAGATTAAAGAAAATGGTATTTGTTGGGATTATTACTGATATTGAAAGTGAAAATAATATAAAACAATTATTAAACAATAATAATGTATTTAGTGATAATAATGTAATATTTATAAATGAAAAGAATATAGATAATATTAAGAATGTTCATTTTGATACAGTAATAATAAATAAAGAATTTGAAAAATATGATGAGCTAAATAAATTATTAAATAATGCAAAAAATGTAGTTATAAATATGGATATTAAAATTGAATGTCAACAATTAAATATTGTTAATTCAAATTTGATAACATATGGTTTCAACTCGAAATCTAGTATTACAATATCAAGTGTTACAGATGATGATGTATTAATTTGTGTACAAAGAAATATATATAACAATTATGGTGAAATTACAAGAAATAAAATTAGAAAACAACGAAAAGTATAGTATATATGATTTAATAACTATTTTAATACTATTTTTGATATATTTACCAAATTATGATGAAATTCACATAAATAGTATAAAATAAAAAATATTCAAAAATATAACTTTTTATGTAGACAAAACCAAAAAAGTGTGGTATACTAATAAATATGATATGAAAATTTTTACATTATGATTAAAAACATTAATAAACAAATAAGGGGAGGAAATAAATTTGAATACAAATTATTTAGAAAATAACCACTTAGTATTAGTGGGAAAGGTTACAAGCGATAAAAGATTTAGTCATGAAATTTATGGAGAGAAGTTTTACATATTTGATTTAGCAGTTCCACGTTTAAGCGGAAACGCAGACATTATACCAATAACTGTATCAGAAAGATTACTTTCAATTAATGAATTAAAAATCGATTCAAAAATCATAGTAGAAGGTCAATTTAGATCATATAACAGCTATGAAAATGAAAGAAATAGATTAGTACTTACAGTATTTGCAAAAGATATCAAATTTGTAGAAAATCAAGAAGAAGAAATTGAAGTAAGCAAAGATGTAGTATCAAATGAAGTTATATTAAATGGTTACATATGTAAAAAACCTATTTATAGACAAACACCATTTGGTAGAGAAATTTCAGATTTACTATTAGCTGTAAATAGAGCATATAACAAATCAGATTACATACCATGTATAGCATGGGGAAGAAATGCTAGATTTTGTGAAAACATTCCAGTAGGAACTGAAGTTAAAATAGTAGGTAGAGTTCAATCAAGAACATACGAGAAAAAATATGATGACGGAAGAGTTGAAACAAAAGTAGCATATGAAGTTTCAGTTTCAAGTTTAGAAGTTGTTAATCAAGACGACAACTCAAATGAAAATGAAGAAAACGAAAAACAAGCTATTTAATTAAATATATAAATTAATACACTTAGTAAATTAAAGTACGTAAAAAAAGATGCACAATCTCGAGAATAGTTCAGATTGTGCATTTTTTATTGGATAATGAAAATCACCAGTTATGATTTTAATTTCTAAATTTTAGATTTTAATTTTTAATTTTCAATTTTCAATTTCTAATTTTTAATTCTTAATTCTTCTTTTCCTTAGGAATAATAATTTTATTTTTATCAGTTTTATTTTTAGGTTTTTCTACATCTAAATGATTACTAACAGGTGAAATATTCAATTTCCCCTTTCCTTTAATAACTTCTATTTTTTTACTTTTTTCATTTGCCATAGTATCGCCTCACTTTTTGAATTTCCTATATATTATCATAGCCCTTAAATTTCTTCAAGCATTTTTTCAAAATGCTGTATTATTTCTTACTAAGCTGTAACATATTAATTAAAAATAATTATAGTGCATCCCCTAAAGTTAGCAGTCAAAATAAAATATATTAAAAATCTGTTCCTTTACTGGTCGTTTTATCCTCACTCGGAGAAAAAATTTTTACTTTTGAAAAAACAAACCTCCGACCTGAGCCCACAAACATTCAACCCCAGTAATTATCGTAACAAGTCCAACAAACCCAGTAAGCACCACACCGCGTTTGAAGGAGTTTGTTTTTTCAAAAGTAACAAATTTTTTCTCTCGGTACCTACCCACAATAATTACACAAAATAGCCTCTATCCCCACATTCAAATCAATCAACCCAACCTTATACTTATAATCCAAATCAGAAAGTTCTTCCAAAATTTTTCTCAATTCACCTTGCTTAAAATACCCTGCTTGTGTTCTATATTTTGAAATCAAAAAACTTTGATTAGGCTTTAATTTCAATGCCTCTGTTATATTCTCATTATAATCCTGTGCAATTTTAACAATATACAATTTTTTAAAATGATTATATAAAGTAATCAAAATCTTTTGAACAGGTTCTTTTTGATATATCAAATTATAAAAAACTTCCATAGCTTTTTTTATATCTTTTTTTCCTAAATTATCAGTCAAATCAAAAATTACACTATCAATTTGTTTAGTAGTCAATACATCTATATCCTGTTTTTGAATTTCACCATTTTCTCCCACATATTCTATTAGTTTTCTTAATTCATTTATTATGTCTTGTAAACTAGTTCCACAACACTCTATAAAATATTTAGCATTCACATCTGATATTTGAACTTTATATGCTAATGCAATAGATTTTACTCTTTTAACTAAATTTGGTAGCTTTTCTGACTCAAAATTATGAACTTTTCCATATTCCTCTATTACTTTATATAATTTATTTTTCTCAACTTCTTCCTCTATAAAAATTATTACATTATCCTGCTTAATACTTTCTATATTTTCTTTTATATATTCAGAAATTTTATCAACAAGGCCTGATATATATGCATTTTTCTTTTTTCCTTCTTTTTTTAAAAGTCCTGAATTTCTAACAATTATTAGTTTTTTATCAAAGCCAAAACATGGAGTTTCAATGTTTGAAATTAACTGATTTACATTACTCTCATCTATTTTAATTAGATTAATTCCTTCTAACAATTCATTAAAAGATTTTTTTATTTTTTTTACAGATTCTTCTAATAAATATTCTTCTTGCCCATAAAATAAATATAGACTTTCCATTTACTCCTCCTTGCTAACACTACTTTCTAGGTTTTGATGTTTTGCTTTTTGTACTACTAGACTTTGATTCACCAGATGATTTAGTGTCTTTTATTGTTTTTCCTAATATCTGATTATTTCTAGTTTTCTTAGTTTTTTGTTTTACTTTCTCATCGCTTTCTTTTATTGATTTTATTCTCTCTTGATATTTATCAAAAAATTTACTTTTCTTATCATAATCAATATTATTCAATTTTCCTGTTTTATGAGCTTTTTTCTCTTTAATTTTCTTTTTTTTGTACTGCAATTTATCATTTAAAATCATATATTCTGGATTATTTTGCATATCTCTAAATTTTAAATCTTCACATATTAATTCAATAATAGATGCTGCAATAGCATCTGGATTATGTCTTATACGATCACCATCTACAGTTGCTAAATCTCTTTTTAATAAATGCATTCCTAAAGATTTTGCTTTTGCAGTGTCTTGTTCTACAAGTTCACTACCTTCCATATTATACTTTCTAATAATTTCTGGAACAATTTCACCAGTATCATATATACAATAATCTATAACTCCTTCACCAACATGGTCAATTATAGCTTTTACATGGTCTGCTAATGTATAATTATATGTTTGTCCAGGTTCTGTCATTATATTACTTATATAAATTTTGAAACCTTTACAATTTTTTATTGCTCTTGCAACACCTTTTACAAGTAAATTAGGAATAACATTTGTATATAAATTTCCAGGTCCTATAATTACAGCATCGGCTTCTTCTATTGCTTCAGCAACACCTGGTGCCACTCTACAATTTGTAGGATTAATAAATATTCTATTAATTTTACTAGACTTTTGATTAACTATATCTGGTATATCAGCTCTGTTTTCTATTACTGTTCCATCTTCCAACTCTGCACATATTTTCATTTCTTCCATTGTTACAGGCATAACTCTTCCTGTAATATTTAGTACTTCACTAGATTGTTTTACAGATTTTGAAAAATCCTTATATATATTTTGCATCGCCAATAAATAAATATCGCCAAATGATAATGATTGTAATTTACCATATTGAAATTTATAGTTTAATAAATTATTCATCTCATCTTCATTTGTAGATAATGCAACTATACTTTCCTTAATATCTTCTAGTGGAAGTGTATCTAATAACATTCTTGAATCTGAAGATTTTTCACCATAATCTGATACTGTAACTATTGCTGTTAAATTATCTGTATACTTTTTTAGTCCTTTTAATACAGAATTTAATCCTGTACCACCACCTATAACTACTATTTTAGGCCCTTGGCTATATACTTTTTTATTAAATATTAATGAATTCAAATCATTTTTTTCTCTTTTGTCTGTTTCTTTTACTAATAATTCAAGTGTACGTTTTTGCATGTATACTAATCCTATAATAATTGCTAAAAATCCAATAACAAATCCTACAACAATAATTGCAACATCGGCAATACTATCTAATTTATTTGTTACTATTATTTTTGCTATTGAAAAACATATTGCAATTACTCCTGCTAATATTAAAAACATCCATCTCTTCATTTTTGAGCTTGATTTAAACCATTCAAAAAAACCTTTCATTTTTTACATTCCTTTCTACAATAATATTTTAATATCCTACTACTTCAATTTCTAATTCAATGTTTTTTCCAAATTTATCAAAAACACATTTTTTGATATAATCTACTAATTTCAAAACATCACTTGCTGTTGCACTTCCTGTATTTATTACAAATCCTGCATGTTTTGTTGATACTTGTGCATCACCTATTTTGTATCCTTTTAAACCACATTCATCTATTAATTTAGCTGTTATAAAATCATTACCTCTTTTAAACGTGCTTCCTGCACTCGGAAATTCTATTGGCTGTTTTTCTATTCTACTTTTTTTGTATTCATCCATTTTTATTTTTATTTCTTCTGGATTTTCAACATATTCAAGCAATAATTTTGTTTGTAAAATTATATATTCTTTATTTTTATATATACTTGTTCTATATTCAAATTTTTGTTCTAAATTGTTTAATTTAAATATGTTTCCGTTTCTGTCTATGCATGTAGTTTCAATAACAATATCTTTAAATTCAGAGCCATATGCTCCTGCATTCATTTTTACAGCACCACCAATGGTTCCAGGAATACCTGATGCGAATTCAAAACCACATATTGAATTTTTCAGTAAAATTTGAGCAAGTTTTCCTAATAAAACGCCACTTTCAACTGTGACTACTGCATATTTCCTTTCAGCACTTTTTTGTATCTTAATATTATTAATGTCATACATTTTTTCTACTTCTATTAAATCAATTTTTTGTATATCAATATTATCAATATCAATTCTTAATACAATACCTTTTATTCCATTATCTTTTACTAATAAATTACTTCCATTGCCTATGATTGTTAGTGATATATTGTTTTCATTACTTATATTTAATATGTATTTAATTTCTTCAATGTTTTTTGCTCTAACATAAAAATCTGCATTTCCACCTATTTTAAATGATGTATGTTTTTTCATTGATTCATTTGTTAAAACATTTTCTTTGGGAATTTCTTTAGTTATCAATTCATAAATTTCTAGATTAGACACCAAATATTCCTCCTCTATTTTTTTATTTCTTTTGCTACTATATCATTTTTTATTAATAATTGCAAGATATATTAAATGTGACAATATATTATGATTTGTCGAATTATGTTGAGTTTTGTGTTACGATTTTTCTTTACTTTTCATGTTTTCTGTTGTATTATTGTAATTGTTATTTTTTTCTAGAAAAATTTTATTCAATGAAAGGAGTTTGTTTTATTCAAAATGAAAAAATTTAATACGTTAAATAAACAATTACAAAATTTACAATCACAAAAGAATAAATTATATTCTATAGAAAATCTCTCTATATTTCAATTTATAAAATACAAAAAATTAATCTCTAAAGAAAGTAAAATTACTAAACAAATGCAAAAAATTTCAAATTTAGAAAATAATATTAATTTATGGTATACTACTTCTACTAAAAATTGGATTGAGGACCCTAAAATCAATTGTAGAAAATATTGTAAATTAGAGCAAAATGCTACTTATAAAAGAAATATAAAACTATATAAATTAGGCTTAATTAATAAAAAACCATTATCACCTTTTATTCAAAATAAATTTGATTTTATATCAGGAAATATAAAACCCATAATAAATGAAATTTATACTAAAATTCAAAAATATAATTTTTTCAAAATATTTTATGACAAATATAAATATTTCACATCTTATACATTACCACAAAAATTAAATAAATTAGCCATTAACTCTACAAAAAAATTTATTAAACATTACAGAAAAATGTATAATGGTATTCATTTTTTTAGAAACTATATCAGTTCTAAAGATTCTATACGATATATTAGCATGATAAAACAAGAAGCTACAAAACAATTAGATAATTGCGAAAAAGCAACAAGTTTTAGAGATTCTATCAAAGTAAAAAATGTAGATACTAACAAATATATTTCAATCCATGAAAATAAAACCGATATAAATAAGGAATTTTTAGAATTAAGTTTATAAAATCAATTTATATTAGCTATTGACTAAAAAGAATAAATATAATAAATTATAGTATAATGTAAAAAGTTAGTAATTCTTTAATTACAAATTTAAAATTCGGTTTATAGGTTATCTCCATAAAAACCTAAATATATTAATAAGGAATGATAATAATGAATGAATGCAAAATATCAAATTTATATAATTTAGATGAAACAATCGCTAAAAAAATATTTAATGGGTGTGAATATCCCTGGGAAGTATTGCCTAAAATTAAAGACTTTATAATTGAACTAGGACAAACTTTAAGTTCAGAAGAATACAATAAAATCGGTGAAAATATATGGATTGCAAAATCTGCAACAGTTGCCCCTACAGCATATATAAATGGACCTACAATAATTGGAAAAGACGCCGAAATTAGACATTGTGCTTTTATACGTGGAAATGCCATTGTTGGAGAAGGTTGTGTTGTTGGTAATTCTACTGAGTTAAAAAATGTTATTTTATTTAATAAAGTTCAAGTTCCACATTACAATTATGTTGGTGATTCTATATTAGGTTACCGTTCACACATGGGAGCTGGTTCTATAACTTCTAATGTTAAATCTGATAAAAAATTAGTTGTAGTAAAAGATGGAACTGAAAAAATAGAAACTGGACTTAAAAAATTTGGAGCTATGCTAGGAGATAATGTCGAAGTTGGATGTGGTTCTGTATTAAACCCAGGAACAGTTATTGGAAAAAATTCAAATATTTATCCATTATCATCTGTTAGAGGTGTTGTTGCAGAAAATAGTATTTATAAAAAGCAGGGTGAAATTGTTAATAAATTTTAAATATTTAAACTTCGAAAATATAAAAAACTTTAAATATTAAAAACTTTAAAATATGAAAAAACTTGTAACATTACTAATATAGTAATTACAAGTTTTTTTATTCTAAAATCATTTCTAACATTGTTGCTAATATAAAAAGTAATATTATTACTAATATTACTTTTTATATTATTTTTCATTTTATTTATTATTTAAAATAATATTTTCTAATTAATATTGTACTTATTTTATTAATCTCTTCTTTTACCAAAAATAGATAACATTCTTATAAAAATGTTAATAAAATCTAAATATAATTGCATAGCACAATAAATATGAATTTTATCTTGGTTTAAACTTTCATCTGTTGATAACATTTTAATTTTATTAATGTCATACATAGTTGTTCCAAAAAATACTATCAATATTACCCAATCTAATATTAGATCTAACATAGTATTTCCTAAAAATAAATTTATTATTGAAACTATTAATCCAACTATTAAAAAAGTTGTTAGAATTGGTCCCCAATTTGTTAAATCATTTTTAGTAATATATCCATATAATCCTAATAATGCAAAAATTACTGCTGTTGCTACAAATAGTAATATTATTGATTGTAATTCAAAAACATAAAATATTGTCGATAGAGTTAATCCATTTATCATTGAATATATAAAATATAATATTGTAACTACTAATGGTGGTAATTTTTTAAATAATAATGAAAATATTATAACTACTGCTAACTCTATTATTAATATTACCTGAAAAAATCCATCTCTTATCATGTTATAGCATAAATCTGTTTTATATGCGTAAATTGATATTATTGCTGTTCCTAATAAACCTAAAAACATCCAGAAGAAAGTTGTTGGTATTAATTTATATTCTTTTTCCATTTTTGTACCTCCTTTTACATATTAATCATAACATATTGGGATTTAAAATTCAACGGGTTAAGATACTTGTTAATCTAAATTTATAACACCAAAATACAGAGCAAATTATAACTATTCAACCCATCTTTTTGTTAAAAAATTTCAGTTTCTTATGTTTTATATTTTTATCTTTTTTAAATATTCAGCCATATCTTCATAAATTTTCAAAGTTTTCTTAAAATGTTCTAAATTTTCTTCATCAGTATTCATTGATTTTGGTAATTTTTGGCCATTAAATATTACTATTCTATCAAAAGCTGAACCTGTACCATATGCCTTTAACGCAATAGTTGCATTTTCTTCATTAATGAATTGTTTTGTTTCACCTTTTGGAGTAGCATATGTTAAACATTCTTTTAATATAATAGTTCTGTCTGTTTTATTTTCCATTAATTTTAGTATTTCCTCACTCGAAAGCATTCCATTTATATATTTAACAAATGGTCCCGGAAATCCATTTAATTCTGGTATGAAATAACCTACATCAGATTTTATAACGGCTTTGTTTATTTTTTTAGCAGCATATATAGCTGAATATGCTGAAACATCTTCCACATTATATGATTGAATCTCAGGAGTTTCTATTTTCTCTTGTATTAGATTCATTCCATTTTCTTTAAATATATCATTAGCAACTTTATATTTTCCAACATTTCCTGTAATCATTACAATTTCTGTCTTAATTTTAATATACTTTTTTATAGTTTCTTTAACTTCATTAGTTATTTTGAGATTATCAATTATTTCTTCAGTTGTTTGCCATAAATATGCATCATGTTCTGTTAAAATAATATTATCTGTTTGTTCAACTTTAATAACAAAATTATATTGTCTTGCATTTTTTCCACTTCCGGATTTATAATCAAAACTATCTATATAATATAGTATTTCTTTCATATCACAGTTTGTTTCTTCTTTTACTTCTCTTGTCAATGCTGTTATTATATCTTCGCCCATTTCCATATTTCCACTTGGCAATTCATAAATTCCACCCATAAAATCTTCTGACTTTCTAGACATTATTAAAATTTTTCCATCTTCATTAATAATAATTGCTCCAACAACGTTCTTTTCAATTCCTTCTCTTTTTCCTTTTTCTAATAAATAATCATAATTATTCATCATATCAAATTCCTTTCTATTTATAATTAACATTTAATTTATTAATTATAATAAATATTTATCAGATTCTTCCTGATTTAAACATTTACGATATTATATTTTTTATATACTTACTATTATTTTTTAACCAATCCAGTAAAATTTCAAACTCTTCATAATGATTTTTAAAAAATTTGCCTTCTTTCATTAAATTTTTTATTTCATCAACCGAAAACCAATGTACAGATGCAACTTCTTCTTCTTGTAATTTTAATTTATCAATATCAGGAACATCTATTTTTAAATAATAATCATCCCAAAATACCTTTTCAAATTTAGTTTTTCCACCATAATATAATTGTAAATCTTCCGGTTTTATATCAAGACCAATTTCTTCTTTTACTTCTGTTATAATTCCCTGAATACTATCTTCACCAGATTTTGGATGTCCTCCAGTTGTTGCATACTTTCCATTTTTTCTTTCACTTCTTTTTTGAATTAAAAACTTTCCTTCTGAATTTTGAATAAATACTAAAACTACAACTATGTATTTTCCTTCTGGAATATCTTCCCCTTTAAAAATGGTTTCTCCTGTTAAGTTTCTATTTTCATCGTACAAATCTCTTTTTTCTATCACTTCCATTAAAATCCACACCCCTTTCTATTAGTATTTCAAATTCTATAATTAAAAACATCTAAATTAGATTGAACTTTCATTTCTGATGTGTTATTTGCAATTGTTTTAAACTCTTCAAGCTAAATGCCAAAGCCAGCGTATTAATTTACATAATCATCTTTTGCATCACAAATTTTGCAAAATTTTATCAATTGCTTTCACCTCATATGTAATTATATAATAAAATAATTTTATAGTAAATAAAAAAAATAGATAATCTTTTGATTATCTATTTTTGGCTCGTTTAGCACTTCCGTATGCGAAAAATACGAGCTCTAAATTTATAATTATATTTTATGTTTGATTCTATGGTTATAATTTAACATAACTTTTTAAATAAATCAAGTATTTTTATTAATTTATTAAATAAACAATCTAGGTTACTTCAATTTTGTTTTTCAAATGTTTTAATTATTAATTATATTTTAAAATTTTGTTGAATTCGAATTTCATTTTTAGATGCACAATAACCTATTATTAGAAAAGGGAGAGAAATAAATTCTCCCCCCTTCCGTTTAACCAGTTGCGAGTTTCTTAGTTAATTCTTCTTTGTCAATAAATTCCAAACCTCTATGAAGAAGAGCATTATATCTTTCTTCATTATAAAGGTAAGCATATGTTTCTTCTGCTTTCTTCTGCCATTTTGTCACAACACTCTGTTCTTCTTCCTCTTCATCCCATTCTTCTGTTTCATCGTAGTCATATCTTCCGGTTTTTATGAAATAATCATACGAATCCTCATATGAGCGATGAGTGCCTGTCCTTTTGTTTGAGCTTTTCATCTTGGTATCATTTCTGATTAAATCCTTGATGAGTTGTGAAATCTGGGCATTCGTCAAATCATAGACATTACTGCACTCAATTGATTTAGAAGTAAAGCTTCTGTTTTGCTGCTGATTAGACTTTGCTTTATGCTTGTTAATATTATAAATTCTTCCCTGCAACAGCATTGTCTGATATACCTTGCCGACCGTAGCATTTCTGCCGTCTCTGTCCATGAGAATCTCACGCATTATTCTGTCAACAGTAGTCTTCTTCTTTTTCGGTGTTAAATTCACAAGGAAAGAAGTTACTGCGGGTTCGGGAAAAAATGCAGAACTCGGAATGACCTGTGCAATATCGACATCCAAATATGTCTGACATATTGCAGAAATACATCCAAATTCATAATTAAAATGCCTGCTTTTTCCTTCTGTTACCTGAATTGGAGCTACCATTTTCCTTACCGAGTTCTGAGATACAACCAAAGTAATGCTTTTAACATTAGAACTCTTAATATCCTTATTATCTTTATAAAGTGCACCAGATTGTGCAAGCTTAACAAGAAAAGGTTCTGTGATTGTATACGGCAAGTTGGCAACAATTCTGTCGTACTCCAGATAAGAATGGTCAAGAGCATTTCCCTCAATGATTGTCACGTTGGGATAGTCCTCAAACTTCTTCTTGAGCAACTCTGCATAATAATGGTCAAGTTCCAATACAGTCAAAGATGCACATTTCGGAGCAAGTACTTCAGTGAGTGCACCAGCACCTCCACCAATTTCTACTACATTTTCTCCTTCACCAATATTTGCCTTCCGGCAAATCTCTGCAGTGACATCCTTGTCGACCATAAAATGCTGGTCTTTTGTCGGATTCGGTTTTTTTTCAAATTCAGTCATGATGAATTCCTCCTTAAGTAATAATCGTTATGACCACAACTAGTTAATCCTATAAAAATATATTTACATAAAATATTATAACATTTATTTTGTATTATGTCAAATTCGTGATGGATTATTTTTATCGCATAGCATTTTAGTATTATTATTAAAAATTTTTTTATACAATATAATAGGAATAAATTTCAAACATTGAAACATAATAAAAGCATTAATAATTCCTATATGATCTGCTAATCCTCCAAGTATAACCGCTATAATAGAAAAAATTATATTTTTTGCAAATGACTTTATAGAGCCCATACTTGCTCTATACTTTTCATTATATAACTTCTGTTCAATATCCATTTGAATAACTTCGGTAGTAAAAAGCGAATTTGATGTCATTATAATTGGTGAATAGATATTTTTTATAAAAACACCTACACAATTTGATAAAATGCTATATATATTAGAAATAACATATAATTTATGTGTTCCAATTCTTTTCATTATCTTCCCACTAAACCAATTTGCTATAAATGCTCCAATATTAGATAAAACTCCTGGTATACCTAGTGCCCATTCTGGCCATACTAATGCATAAAAAGTGCTTCTAAACTGAAAACAAGCTTCACCAATCCCATCATTTATCCCATCTGCAATTATCTGCATGCGTAAAATATTGTTGTTCTTTACCAAAACTATTGCTTCCTTTGTAATTTGTAAAATATTTTCTGTATTCTTTTCTTCCACAACATCTTCTAATAAAAAAGAGCAAATTAACTGTAAAGCTTTTGGGACAATTGTTAGAAAAATAACAAACCTAAAAGATGTAAAATTAACTATAAATGTTCCAATCATGGCTGAAACAGCACCTGCCAAATAAATCATGGAATTTACTTTTCCAATATAAACTTTGTATTGTTCTTTTTTATCTTTTTCAATTAAATCATATATATATGCCTGATTATTCCCGCTAAAAAAAGCAATTTCTAATCCATTAAATAGAGAAGCAATAATTAATCCCATATAATTTTCTGCAATACCTAAAATTACTATGTATGTTAATGAAGAAATACTTCCCAAGATTATCGTCTTTTTTCTTCCTATTTTGTCAGATATGATTCCAGTTGGTATTTCAAATATGCATGACGAAATAGTAGCAATGCTAAAAATACTCATGGCTAAAGCCATTGAATTTGTTACCTGCACATAGTATAATATAGCGATGACACCATATAACTTAAATTCAGACATCAAGTTTAAGAAAGCCATTATTTTTATACTCTTTTTTTTCATATATAGCTTACCTTTTTATTGATGAAAAAAATTCGTTTCTTAATGACATGTCAGTCTGAAACTTGCCTCTCATAGTATATGTATCTGTTAAAACTCCTGGCTTTTTTATTCCTCTTGCTGTCATGCACGAATGTTCACCCTCTATATATACAGCAACATCCTTTGTTGCACATGCTTTAGATATCACCTCTGCAATATCTGAACCTATCCTTTCTTGAAGTTGAAGCCTTTTGGTAATCATGTCAACTATTCTCGCTATTTTTGATAATCCCAAAACTCTGCCATTTGGCAAATACGCAACAGTTATTTTCATATTATACATTAAGGCTAAATGATGTTCACAATAACTAAATGCTGGAATATCCTTCATTATAACTATATCCTTATTAGTGTGTTCAAATGATTTATTAAACATTTGAGCAATCTCTTCATTAGTATATCTTACTCCCTCAAAAACCTCTTCATACATTTTTGCTACTCTTGCGGGTGTTTCTTTTAATCCTTCTCTTTCAGGATTTTCTCCGATAGCTATAAGTATATCATATACAGCTTTTTCTATTTTTTTCTTATCTACTGAATTTTCCATTTAATTTCACCCTCTCTATTAATTTATTTATACCCCTCTTTCATCCGGTTTCCATACTATCTTATGTAATTGTACTTGCATCCTTACCTTTTGCATATTTATACCTTGCGAATTGCATTCTTTCATAAATTCTACTATTTTCTTTAAATCTATATCTCCAAAAATAGGACTTAAATATACATAACACTTTAAATCATATTTTTTCAGTATTTTTTTTACAGTATTAAAATCTCCTTCATTAATAACAAATTTTAAAACATCATTTTCAGTCAATTTTTCAAGATTGCTTAAATTCATTGATTTTTCCATTAAGCTAGAAGGACACTTATAATCCATTGTAATCAAACATTTTCCAAGATAATTTTTAATATCTATTGAGCCATTTGTTTCAATATTAATATTATATCCTTTATTCAATAATTTTGAAATTAATTCATCAATATCTTTATGAATTAATGGCTCTCCACCAGTTATTGTAATATTCTTAAATCCAATTTTATCAACTTCTTCTATTATTCTCTCTATACTAAGTTCTTCTCCCAAATTATTTTCAAGAGCATATTTCGTATCACAATATGAACATCTTAAATTGCATCCGCTTAGTCGAATAAAACATGCCAACTCACCAGTTCTTATTCCTTCTCCGATCAATGCTTCCAAATATTTCTACAACATTCATTACTCATCCACCTCATATATTGCAATGTTATCTTGGCTTTCCTGAACGCTTACTTTATAGCATTTTTCACCTAATTCATTTGCAATCCATTTTGCTATATTTTCAGCTGTTGTATTAAATGGTAATACCTCATTTAAGTTTTGATGATCTAACTTATTTTTTATTTTTTCCTTTATATGTGTAAAATCCATAACCATTCCATCTTTATTTAACTCTTTGCTTTTCATATAAATCTCAATAATCCAATTGTGTCCATGTAAATTTTCACATTTGCTCTTATATGATAGTTTTAAACTATGACTTGCACTAACTTCTAATGTTTTTTTTACATAATACATAAAAATCACTCCCATTCAATATTTTGTATGATTTTATCATATTTTTTTATTTATGTAAAGTGTTTATAAACTAAAGTATTAAAAGAAAGAGGGTAAGCACACATACTTACCCTCTTTCTTTAGGACTTCAAATCAATAATATAATTACCAATTGCTAAATAATCCAATTTCATTGCAACAGCACTTTTTAAAGCTTTTTCAGGCGTTGCCACAATTGGTTCACCCTTAACATTAAAAGAAGTATTTATTACAACTGGTATCCCCGTCAAATTATAAAACTCCTCAATGATAGAATAAAACCTTGGATTATATTCCTTTGTTACAGACTGCACTCTTGCTGTTCCATCCACATGAGTAACTGCTTCAAGATACTTCTGCTTTTCTTGCAAAATTCTGCTATTTATTGTCATATACGGAGAGAACTTTTTACTTTCAAAAAAATCTCCTTGTTTCTCGAACAAAACAGCAGGTGCTAAAGGTCTCCAGAGTTCTCTGCCTTTTAGCCCATTAAGTTTTATCCACATATCCATTTTTCTTGGATCTGCAATAAGACTCCTATTTCCTAAAGCCCTCGGTCCAAATTCTAATCTTCCCTGGAAATTTGCAACAATATTACCATTAGCAATAAGCTTAGCTATATCTTTTCCAAGATGTTCCGATTCAATATACGTGTACTTACACTTTCTTACAAATTCTTGTATATAGGTATCTGAATAGCTATTGCCCTGATACGGAATCATTTCAAACTTGACCGTTTCACCATAATCAACAGCAATCTTAATTGCAGCTCCCAGTGATATTCCTCCATCATTTGCTGCTGGCTGAGTAAAAATTTCATTGACATCAGGCAATTCAGATAAAATACCTGATGCAGCACAATTTAATCCGACTCCACCAGCAATTGCAACATTTTTTACGTTATACTTTCTGCAGTTAAAAATAACCATTTTAGTTAAAATCTCTTCCAATAATTTTTGGCATGATGCCGCAAGATTTGCATACGTAACAACATCATTGTCAATTTCTGTTATTCCTTTGCCTCTTCTTTTAACAATTCTTGAAAGCAATTTTGACCAAGTCTTGATAGTTTCTTCTTCTTCATCTTTACTTTTCTTTTTTATAGAAAAACAACAATGAAGTTTTCCTTCTTCATCTGCATATAAGTATTTTTTCAAATCTTCCAAGTAAACAGGTTCTCCAAAAGGAGCTAAACCCATTGTTTTACCTTCCTGACCTGAATGGAAACCTATATGCTCTGTTACTGCTGCATAGAAGTAACCTAAAGAAATCGGTGTTTCATAAACCTTTCTTAACTTTTTTAAACCTCTGTCGCCAATAAAAACAGATGTAGCAATATATTCACCCTGTCCATCTAATACAAGCACTAATGCTTTATCGAATCCAGACGGATAAAAAGCACTACACGCATGAGCGATATGATGTTCAACATACTCTATTTTATCAGAGTATGCACTTGTTCCGAAAAGTTCCTTAGAAACTTCTGTCTTACTCATAAACCGACTACCAAACATACTCCAAAGTTCGGGATAATTCCACCCAATAGCAACCTTATCGATATCATTCATACTAATTTGTTCCCTACTAAGAATCATCTCTATAGATTTCTTTGGAATCATGTCATAAGCATGCCTTATTCCTACCAGCCTTTCTTCTTCAATAGCGAATTTAAGTTTTCCGTCTACCAACAGAGATGCTCCACCATCATGTCCTCTCACAGTCCAACCATTCAATCCTAAGATTTTCATAAATTTTCCTCCTTCAGAAATTTGATAATTATATTATTAAATTTTCAATGTGCCCTAAATCGAAGCTAAAATATTAACTCCAATTTAATTAAAAAAATTTTAACTATGCGAATTATATCACTTTTTTTGTTTTATGTCAATTTGTTATTTTCTACATTTTTTTCAGGTTCAATTGATTTCTTACTTTCTTCTTTAAATTCCTGAACAATTTTTTTAAAATCTTTTCCTAACAGTACTAGAGCAATTAAATTTGGAATCATTATAAATCCAACTGAAATATCTGCTATTGACCATATGGCATCTATTGGAAGTAAAACAGCAAAAATAACAGGTATATAATAAATCCATTTTAAAATATTAAAATGTTTTTCTCCAAATAAATATGTGATACTTGTTTTATACTCAACAAAATAGCCAAGATATGATGTATATGCAAACAATGCAATTATAATACCCAATATGACTTTTCCGTAGAATTCCAAAATTATTTTGAAAAGCATTAAGCACTAATATAGCTCCAGTATCTCCTGTTTGAAGAACTCCTGTTGTCATAATAATCAAAGCTGTCATAGTACATGTTCCAAAACTTACCAATCCTACTTCCAATATTCCCCACATTCCTTGATATATTGGCTTTCCATCTTTTGCTGTAGCATATACAGTAGCAGAAGTCCCTAATCCTGCTTCATTAGCAAAAATACCTCTTGCTGCTCCTTTGCTTATTGCAAGCATAACACTTGCTCCTGCAAAACCTCCTATTACTGGGACAGGTTGAAAAGCATATTTTACAATTGAAAATAAAGATTGAGGAATTTGTCTTATATTAATTACTATTATAAGTATTCCAAAGAATAAATAAATCATAGTCATTGCAGGAATTATTCTTTTTAAAACTTTACTTGTTTTATTTAGTCCAACATTAAGTAAAATCATCGCAATAAAAATAGCAATTGCACCTACTATTATTGTTGGTATTCCAAAAGTTTCATTTACAGTCGTTACCAATGTATTCATTTGTGCAAAGCAAGAATCAGTAATAACATATGTAAGCAATGCTATACTATACACAAATGCTAAAATTTTTCCAAACTTTCCACGTATTCTTTTTATATAATACATTGGTCCTCCAGAATATGTTCCTTCTGCATTTTTCTTTTTATATTTTACAGATAATGCTACTTCCGCCATTTTGGTTGCCATACTTATAAATGAAATTACCCACATCCAAAATATTGCACCGTGGTCCTCCTATAGCTATTGCTGATGCAATTCCTGCAATATTACCGTGTTCCAATAGTTCCGAGCTAATACTGTAGCAATTGTTCTTTTTTGTTCATCTCCATCTTGATTTTTTCTTTTAAATAATTTTTTTACGGTATTGTTCCAAATTGTTTTTAATTCAGTGATTTGGAAAAATCCACATAATTTACACATATATAATCCAACACAAACGACAAGAATTGTTAGTGGCGTTCCCCATAAAAAATCTGTAATCTCTACTATTTTGTCAAACACACCCATCTCTCCTTTTCTTTTATATTTTTTATTTTATTGCTTTAATTCCAAATAATTTTCTCTTTAATAATATTCCTTTATCTGATTTATTATTTTCAACATATTTATTGAAATTTTCAATATCTCCTTCAATCTTTCCAAAATCTGGGATAATAGGTGTATTATTTAATAAAAATAATAGATCTTCTTCTGTTTCATAATATTCATATTGTATTATATCAAAAAATTTTACATCACTAAATTTTTCTTTTTTCATTTCTTCTTTAGTTTTATTTATAAGTTTTATTTTTTCATTGTATCCTTGTCCTCTTTCAAACATCTCCTTTAATTCAAAGCAATCATCCTCATCAACTTGCTCAGAGAAAAATTTTCCTTGTACTTTCATTATCCTATAAATTTCATTAGCATTAAATGGTGTATGTCTTGCACAAACAACATCAAAGAACTCATCTGGAAACAATATTTGGTCAGAATTCATTTTTAAAACTTTGATATTATTTCTATCCCCAATATTTCTTTTTGCTGCTTTTATCATTTCATCAGAAAAATCTGTTCCTATTTTTAATAGACAATCATTTGAAATATTATTTATAAGCTTTTCTCCTCCACCAGTTCCAATATCAAGTAAAATAGTGTTTTTATTAACATTATTATTAACTTCATTAAAATAAATAAACTCACTATTATCAACTAAATCATACTTCATTTTTGAAAAATCCCATCCATTAGTTTTTCCAATTTTTTCATAAAATTCTTTTTCTTCAACAATATTCATTTCAATTCCCCCTCATAATAAGTGCATTTTACCATATAATTTAAAATCTTTCAATATTCTGTAAACAATTATTGACATTTTTATGTAAATCATGTTATATTATTGTTATACATTTTGTATAATAAAGCTATTTGGAGGTATTTATATGAACAATAATGTACGGAACACATCATTCACGAATAGTATTGAAGGAGCAGTAAGTTATGATTTGATGCCACCTTACTCTATGCAAGGAATTGAATTCATTTATTCTAATGTTTTTCAAAATAAGCATCAAATAATCGCTGACATAGGAAGTGGAACTGGTAGGTTAACAGCCCAGCTCATTCAAAACAATGAAATCTATGCTGTTGAACCCGACACTAAAATGAGTGCCGTTGCTGAATCAAAATTCAAAGACTTTTCTAATTTTCATAGTATTAATGGATTTGCAGAATTCACAACACTTAATTCTAATAGTATAGACTATATTGTAGTAGGACAAGCTCTCCATAGATTTGATATTGCAAAATTCAAGAAAGAAGCAATAAGAATCTTAAAAAATCCTAATAACATAATTATCCTTTATAATAGGATTGATTATAGTATAGATATTATTCAGGATTTATTAATGGCTTTAAAGAGTTCATACTCTGCATACAAATCAAGATTCGAATTTGAAGATGAATCCATTGGTTCTTTAATTGAAACCCAGAAAAATTGCCAATCAATTGACTTAATCTATCCAGAGCACCATGTATACGCATATTTTCGAAATGAATTTACAGTTAATGAAACAAAGTTCTATACTCTTTGCTTATCACTATGGATTTTTCCCCTTTCTAACGGCGAAGATGCACAAAGAGTTATACATTCAAAAGATTTTGATCTTCCAAAATTTAAGTGCTTAATAAAAAAGATTTTCGATAAATACAGCACAAATAATTTGATTGTATTACCTTTGTCAACTGAAGTACATTTTCCATACTAATCCTAAAAGCAATAAAATTGCAGGACAATTGTCCTGCAATTTTATTGCTTTTCAAATAGGCTTGTTTCTGAAATAACCAATGCAATAAATAATATTCCAAACAATATAATAAAGTCCAGAAATTTTATTCTTTTTAAATATTGGAATAATCAAATTCCAATTTGCAGTTGGTCTTTTTTTATGGAGATTTTTACCTGCTGCTATTCTTACTCCATATCCATATCTGTACGCCGATTTTAAATCCTGTTTAAATGTAAGGTTATCATGAATACATGTAATGCTAGAAATTGTTCCCACCTTTATATTGGCTTTTTTAGCTCTGATATTAAGTTCCGAATCTTCAATCCATTGAATATCATTATCAAAGAAATAATTACCAACTAAAGGTTTTATTTTTTTATTAACTCCAATTGCTGGGCAAAGAGCGTATCCTGGAATTCCCATTTCCCTTGTGTAACTAATTATATTACTAGAAAATGTATTCCTCTTAAAGAACACTTTTCCATCCACTAACATGTAATTGTCCAAAAGCTTAAAAAATTTTTCTAATGCTCCAGGAACTATTGTGCAATCACTATCATAAAAGACAACTTTTGAATACCGAGCACTTTCCATTCCATAATTTCTTGATTTACTTAAATTTCGTTCTGGTAATTCAATAACCTTTAACTCAAAAAGTGTACTTTCTGCAAAGTCTGATACAATTTTTTTTACTCTCTGAGTTGCACCATTCAGAACAACAATAACCTGACAAAAAACATCAATTGTTTCTAAAGTGTCTATTATCCGTTCATCATCAGCAACACAGATTATGAGTGACATTTCAAGTTTTTTCCTCATAATTCAATCATCTCCTGTTTGAATATAAAATGGAGATTCAAGCATTATTTAAAATGTTCAAACCTCCATCTTTTGTGCTTAAAGAGTTCCAATAGCAGGGTCATTCATTCCCATGCTTTCAAACGCTTCTTTTCTGTTACGACACGGCTGACAAATTCCACAAGGCTTTTCACCATTTGTGACACATGTCCAAGTATGCTCAATAGGTACCTTCAAATCAAGTGCAGTCTTAATAATTTCCTGCTTATCTTTGTAGTTCAAAGGAGCCTCAATTGAAACATTCTTATTGTTTTTTGTAGCAACCTGAATGAGTTCGTTCATTGTTTTGATAAATTCTGGAGAATTATCAGGACAAATCCACGGTCCTGCTTCACTTCCGATAAAAATCTTTTCAATTTTCTCGTCAGTTTCAGCCCAAGCAATTGCTGCAGTTAAAATAATTGCATTTCTAAACGGAACATAGATTAAGTTGTCTTCAATTCCTGCAGAGATTGCCTCATCAGTAATCATCGACATACCAAGTCCACCAAGCCAAGTCATATCAACAATTTTGTGTTCTTTTGCTCCAAAGTACTTGGTAAAATATTCCGCATTTGAAATTTCTCGCTTAATGTTCTTCTGTCCATAGTTAACCGTTAAGAAGTTAAGCTCGTACCCCCGTGACTTAGCAATAGCAGCACATGTTGTGCTATCTAAACCGCCACTGATTGTAATTATTGCTTTTTTCATAATATTACTCCTTTCGTAATATAGCAAAAAACGTTATTCCTCTTCTCACAACTTTCTTCTCTTTTAAATATAATTGAGAATAAATACGCTGTGTTAGTGTTATGTTAACATTTTTTCTTATATTTGTCAATAGTTTTGGTTTTTTTCATGATTTTTTCATAATTTTTTCCTTGTTTCATCATTTTATTTAAATAATTACTAATTATTAAATTTCAATTAATTTGCTTACAATATCATACATTTTTATTTATCAATAAACAAATCTATAAAGAAAGTCTTTATAACTTCTAATGTTATATTATGAATAATTCAATTACATCTGCAAATCCATTTCTATAATACTTTTCATTCCAATAATATAAGTAGTCCATAAAATTTTTATCAAGTTGATCTAGTTGATTCTGAACATATTTCTTATTCTGTTCAGGAACATTCTTAAGTATTTTCTCTGCAATCTCATCAAAGTAAATAGAATACTTTTTATCTTGAGGAGTCATCTCACAAAATGCTGTTTCTTCTCTAAATTCTATTCATTCTTTTAATAAATCATCTTTTACTTCTCTTAAATTCTTCATTTGCATCATCTCCTATACATATATTAATTCATTAAAAATTATTTCTTCTGCTTGATTCTTAAAATTATTCATCATACCAACCCAATAAAGCATATCTGTATTTTTCATATCTTCTGTTAGATTACTTTTTGCTTTTAATTGTTTTATTATTTGTTCTACTCTTTCAGTTGCAGTTTCTTGAATTTCTTTTAAATGACTATTTAATGTTCCATCCATTAACATTGTTGAATATTCAGCTTTCTTATGTTCTTTTAAATAGTTTAATCGCATTCTACCATATTTATTAAGAATTATCTTTTCCTGCTTTGGTATTGTTAAATTTGGAATATAATAATCTCCTTCTAAATGATATTCAATTCCAGTTTTTTCATCTATCTTTGTTCTAGGTAATTCATTATTCACTCCTTTGTTCTCTTTTATTTTTAATTCTTCATAATAATCCTTTTTTGGTTTCTTCTTTATCAAATACATACATTCTTGAACAATCCATTTTAATTCATTTGAATATGCTATAAATATAACACCTTCTTCTAATTTTCCTTCAGTTTGTTTTTCATATAAATAAATATATTTTTCAAACTTTTCATTTAATTGTTCAGCTCTGTGTCTAATTTCTTCATCTTTACTGTTTTTATTATCTATAATAATCTGCATTAATTTATTGTACTCTTCTCTACTAAAATAGATATTATCTTTATTTGACATACTTTAAAAGCCTCCTTTAATCTAACTTATAATCGTTTTTCTTTTTTCCTTTTTTAGCTTGTATTTCATCCAGTTCATCATTAGTCAATATTTTTCTTCTTGGATTTTTTACAATATCTGAATCATTATCATCAAATATACCGCTTCTTTCTAAATCTTCTGCAACAAGAGTATAACTTCTCTTATCTTCTGGAATATTATCAAATCTTTCATCAAATACTTTAGTTTGAAATCTTCTAATTAGTCTTCTCCAAAAGTCTTTAAACTTGCTTAATTCAGTTTTTACTTTATTTAAAGCTGTTTCTAATTTATTGATTTTATTATCCTTAAACTTTATTTCTTCCTTTAATTCAGCAATCATCTTATCCTTTTCAGTATTACTATAATATAATCTATCTCTTTCGCTTTCTAAATTCTTATAATTTTTTTCCACTTTATCAATAGTAATATTTAAGTCATTAACACCTTTTATGCTTTTAGTAGTATCTCTTACCTCTTCTGTATAATTTAAGAATTTATCAATATTCTCGTTTGAAATAATCTTATTATTTTTATCAAGTAATGGTGATTTTAGGTTATTAAGAATTTCTTTTATTTCCTGTGTTTTTATATCTAACTCATCACTTTTACTATTGGCTTCTTTTAATCTTTTAGTATTCTTCTCTTGTTCTCTTTTTAGTTCACTATATCCGTCCATTTGATTAACATTTATATCTCGATTTCTGCCTTTTTGTTTTTGCTTCAATGTTGCATTTTGCTCATAAACTTCATTAAATTTATCAATGCAATATGCTCTCATTTTATCTTGTATCTCTTTTAATGATGACTTTGTAAAAATTTGAGATTTAGCAACTTGTTTCTTCATTCCATTTTTATAACCATCTTTTACAGGTACTCCTACTAAGTGCATATGTGGAGATGTTTCATCATAATGTACTACTGCATTTGCTACCTTAAATGCAGGAACAATTTTCATTAACTTATAAATTTGGTCTTTATACACATCTGTCATTTGCTTTTTATATTTCATTGTTTTATTATTCCAAAAGTCCATATCTCCAAGTTCTATTATTAATTCACAAGCTAAATCATGTTTGCTATCATTTGAAATATGAGTGAAGTAATCTCCTATTTTTCTATCAGCTCTTATTTGCTTATTATCATATTCAATTTGTGCTTCTTGAAACTCTTGTAAGTACAAGTCTTGAACATCTTTATATAAGCTATTTGTACCATAAATTATCTCAATTTCATCTGTTTTATGGTCATAATCTCTTAAATTATGCTTATTAACTTTGGATAATTGCTGAGCATTTTGAACAGCATTATTACTAAAAGAAGTTGTACTTGAGTTATTACTTTTTGCAACTTTCTTTGCAACTTTTGACCTATTTTTATCACTTCCCAAATGAATAGAATATGCTAGTTCTCCTCCCATAATGTTCTCCTTTCTTCTAGTATTTGCTCTAAAAAAGAAAACTTCGTAGCCATAACTTTATAAAAAACTTCGTAGAACTTACCTAGAATTAGCGAACGAATAAATAAAAATATTACTCTATTTTGGAACATTATTTGATTTTTATTTATGCAGTATTTTATAAAAAGCGGTACATAAAATTTATTTTTATGTACTTATTTGGAACAAAATTAGGTACTATTTTGTTCCAAATATTAGGTGCTTTTTATAAAATTTGTTGCTAATTCAATGCCTCGCAGAGCCCCCGAGTTTTGATAGTATGTCAAAACTCATAGGGGGTTAGGAATTTTGACAAAGTCAAATTCCTGCTTCGTAGCCTTTCTTCGAAATGCTACTTCAGCTTTAGCCAATCTTCAGAGCTTTCCTCTTCATCTTCTGTTTGCTCTTTCTTATATAAAACTAAATCAGAAATTGCTTCATAGTAATCGTCCAATTCATTTTTATCTGTTGTTCCTTTTTCACGATAAGATACTGCACCAAGTTTTCCTCTAACCTTTCCTTTTGAATCTTTTATAGGAAAACTTTTATTGTTATCTACAAATACTGCTCTCATTAATCTTTCATTTCCTTTTTCTCTTGGCATTGTAATCATCTTATCTTCTTGAACATACGAATGAGTCCAATCATAAACATCTTCGTAGTATTTTACATCATAATGTTCTTTTAAATTTTCAATGTACTCATTTAATTCTGATTTAGTAATTCTAGGTGTACTTTTTATTACTGATATACCTTGCATATCTTCCGTTGGTTTTGCTAGGTCAATACAATCAGCCTTATTTAATTTTTTAAGTTCATCTAGGTATCTACTTCTAAAGTTTATTTTGATAATTTTGAAACTATCATTTTCTTCATCTTTTTCTAATACCATTGACTCAATAAACTTAGAAATAAATTCTTGCTTTTCAAGTTTGGTTTTTGTATTCCATTCTGTCTTTAAATCTTCTACAAAACTATCACTGTTTAATCTGGATTCAATTTCAAAATCTCTGTCTGCCATAATCTTCATTAAAGAAAAATGTTCGGTATCAATTTCCATATTCTTCATTTTGTCTTGCTCTAACTTATTAAGCTTGTCCTCAATACTTTTATAGTCTTCTGCAAAATCTTCCATCTCAACTATTCCAGACATAAAAGCTTTCTTAATTCTATTTCTCTGTTTTTCTAACTCTGCAATTTCTTTATCAATATTTTCTGTATTCACTTCTTCTTTTTCTGCTAATATAGGATAGAAATATTTTTTAACAACTTCATCATATTCTACCAAGCTAAGAATAAAGTTTAGTAATATATCTTCGATTTTATCTTCTCTAAAGTAAAGATGACAATCTCCACAGTTATAATACATATATTTTTTCTTTTTACCACCTGATCCTTTACATAGCATCAACTTACCACATTTAGGACAGATAAGTTTTTGAAAAAATATATAAACTCTATCTCTTGAAAATGATTGCATATTCTTTTCTTTTTGAATTTGTACTTCTTCCCATTCTGCTCTTGTTATAATAGGAGCTACAACATCTGGATAAACTTCTTCTTTGCTTGCATCTTTAGATGTTTTGTTTCTAACATAATCTCCTACATATATTCTATTATTTATAATTGTTCTGACTGCTGCTTCTGTCCATTTGTTATGTTCTGGATATAAAACCTTTTCTTCATCTAATATACAAGATATTTGGTAATAGCTTTTACCTTCTAAATACATATTAAATATTCTTCTTACTATCCACTTAGTATTAGGATCAAGTTTAACAACTTTATCTGTATCTCTATAATAGCCAAGTGGACAAATTCCAGGTAGATGTCCTGCTTTTATTGCTCCACTCATTCCAAACTTTGTTCTTTCAGATACAACTTCTATCTCTAATTGAGAAAGTACCGTTAACATTCTAACAAAGAAACGACCATTAGCTGTTGAAGTATTTACATCATCTCTTTCACAAATTAAATAGCAATTATATTTTTCAAGTTCTTCAATTAATTGTTCCAAATCTCTTACTGAACGAGTTACTCTATCAAGTTTATATGCAACAATATAATTTATCTTTCCCTTTCTCATATCATCCATCATTTGCTGAAATCCTGGTCTATGTTCCATATCTTTTGCACTTATTCCAGCATCTTGATAAACTTTAAATATCTGATATTCTTTAAATTCACAAAGCTGTCTTAGTTTTTCTTCCTGTTCTCCTAAACTAAATCCCTCACGAGCTTGGTCTTCTGTACTAACACGAATATATATACCTGCTATCTTCTTTTCTTCTTGATTTTTTGAATCCATTTATATCGTCTCCTTTCTGCATAAACAATATAATAAAAAGAGTATTAGAAGCATTTTATATGCTAAACTAATACTCTAAATATATTTATATGCTATTTTGATGTTAGTAGAAAAAATTAAATACACTTAAAATACTAGTTTACCATATCTTGTAGTCTTGCAATTGGATACTTATTTTCTAAATTTCCTATATAGAAATACTCGTGATTATTAAAGAACAGAAATAATTTTTCTTTAATAATTGTTAATGTCAATATAAAAATGTACAATTTCTTGAAAATAAGAATGTACAAAATTGTACATTTTTATTTTCAATTTTTTTCACTTTTTTCATTTATATCAACTAATTTATCTTTTAATCTATAAGATCTTCCATTGATATTTACAATATGTGAATGATGCAATAATCTATCTAATATTGCATTTGCAATTGTTGCATCACCAAATATTTCATGCCATTTTCCAAATGCTTTATTGGTTGTTATTATTGTTGGATGATTTTCATATCTTTTATTTATCAATTGAAAAAATAAATTTGCGCCTTCATTATCAATTGGTAAAAATCCAACTTCATCAATAATTAAAACTTTATATTTTGCATAATGATTTAATCTTGCCATTAAACGATTTTCTAAATTTGCTTTTTTTAGATTTGAAATAAGATCATTACAATTTATAAAATATGTTGAATTTCTGTTTTTTGCTGATTCTATTCCAATTGAAATTGCCAAATGAGTCTTTCCAACTCCTGGTGTTCCAACAAACATTATATTTTCTTGCTTTTCTATAAACCTTAGATTTTTTAAATCTAAAATATTTTCTTTGTTTAATGTTGGTTGAAAACTAAAGTCGAAATCTTCAAAAGTCTTATGAAATGGAAAACCAGCGGTTCTAACACAACCATATATTATTTTTTCATTCCTCAATTTCATTTCTAAATTTGTTAATTCATATAATGCATCAACAATATCTTTTTTCTTATTATTTATTAAATCTATATAAATATCTAAATTTTCCTTTATTTTTTCTAATTTTAATTCTTCTAAATTATTTACTAATTTTGTATAATTGCTCATTTTTTACACCTCACATAATCTATCTAATTGTCTTAAATTATCTTCTGCTAATTCTTCAATTTCTGCCTGTTCTTTATTTCTTAATATACTTGTTAGACCTTCTATATAATGTTCTTTTTTATAATTTATATTTTTTTCAGAAATTTCGTGTATTGTTACAATTTCTTTGTTATAATATATATATAATTTATTATTATCTTCTTTTAAGTCTAAGTGGGTATTGATAAATTTATTTGGAACAGAATATCTTTTGCCTTTGTAATAAAATAATGATTCATTTGTAATTTTAACTCTTATGGATTCTTTTGAATATTGTTTTATTATTTCTGTGGTTGGAAGTGGCTTAAGATATTCTTTTTCTTTTTCAAATAACATTATTGGTGCCACACCTGTTGTTGAATTGACTTGTTTATTTACTTCTAAATTTATCTTTTTTATGATTTTTATTAAGTCTTCTTCATCTTCAAATTCATGGTTATATGGTATAAGCCAACTCATAAATCTGTTTGCCGATTCATCTTTTCCTTTGGTATATGGATGTTTTGGTTTGCATTTTTTTGCATATGTTCCTACATCTTTTGCAAATGCTATAAATTCTTTATGAAATTTACCTGTTTCTGTATTGACAATACTACTCATATTATCTGTAAGTAATTCTTTTGTAACACCTCCAATATATTCAAATGTTTGTATTAAACATCTTTGTACATCAATTCTTGTTTTATTTTTACTATATAAAAATACATGTAATCTACTTGCTCCTAATGTTGCTGAAAATATATTAAATTCAAATAATTCACCATGTTTACTTATCATTTTTATATCTTCTTTCCAATCATACTGTAACTGTTTTCCATATTCTGTTTCAAATCTCAAATGTGTTTTATTATTTTTATTTGGTTTTAATTTTTCTTTTTTTACATATTTATAAAAATTTGAATATGTGCCAATATCTTTTTGACTCTTAAAATATTGATATGTACCATTTATGGTTGCTCCTGGTAATTCTAATTTACTTTTTATATCTTCTTTATAACTATCTAATTTAGAGCCTTTTTCTCTTTTTAAATTTTCTTTACTATAACCTTCATTATATTTTTTTACGGTTCGTCTATCACAATTATAAATTCTTGAAAGTTCCGAATAATTTGGTTTTATATTTAATGTTTTCATTACTAATAACTCCTGTTTTAATTTTGTTATATTTTCTTTTTTCATGTTATACCTCCTAATTATTAAGTATATCATGAAAAAAGAATGTACATTTTATGGAATTTAAAAATACACATTTTTGTACATTTTTATTTTCCATTTTTTGTACATTCTTATTTTATCATTAACAAGTGCAGACGAATATTGGCTCTGTATTGATAGTACAAATATGAAAGAAGAATTAGAAAGGCTCGATCAGTTTACATTAGCAGAACTTTATTTGTTGGATACTTTATTCACAGACAAAAAGTTCAGAGTAATGGATTGGGGAAAAATCGGAGTTCCAAAGTATAATAAAAATTCTGTATGGGCACTGACCACTAAAGAGCAGAAGGAAATACTTGGACAGGATTGGCCTACATTCGATTAGTAAAGAGGTAAGTTATGGAAAAAGATATTTACAAAAAGATTGAAAAATTGTTTAAGCTATGGAAGGATGGAAAACTAGGTGGGGAAAGTATGCCTGAAGACAACAATCCGCGCCTAGCACCTTCTTCTAAAGAAAATTATTTGTTTTTTACACTGCCGATGGCATTAAATTACCAGCGTAATTCTTATACGTTATGGGAAAGTGCATTAAAGACATATGAGGATGATGAAACAAAATTTTTGTTTAATCCACAGGAAGTTATCCAAAGAAAATATGAAGAAATCCAAATTGCACTTGTTAAGCATAGACTTGCTATTCAAATGAATAAACAAACAGATATATGGATAAGAATATGCAAGACTATCGTTGAGGATTTTGATGGCGATATCAGGAAAATGTTCTTATTCAATGACTACGATGTCGAAAAAATAAAGGCATATATACAGGAAGATAATAAAAAGAAATTTCCGTATTTATCCGGAAAGAAACTTTGTAATTACTGGTTATTTGTACTTTATCAATATACGGATATTAAATTGAAAAATCTTGACAAAATTGATATTGCAACTGATACGCATATTATTAAATCGACATATAAACTAGGTTTAATAGATGATAATCAGTTAAACAACGGTAAGGTGCAAGATATTGTTATTGAAACATGGAGGCAGGTATTAAAGGATAGTCAGTATACCCCTATAGACATTCAGACTGCACTGTGGTTATGGAGTAGAGAGGGATTTAAGCATTCATTATAATAAGGAGAGATACCTATGAATACCAATGAGTTTATTGAAGAAAAAGTAAAGCATAGCTATGAGGAAAATAATTATACTGATGTTTTCCGGAGTAGATGCGTAACTGACTTTGAGAAGAGCATGTTTGACAAAGCACTGAGTCACTTGCCGTCACAGCCAGAGGTATTAGACTTAGGGTGCGGAAATGGATATCCATATGATACATATTTAATCCAAAAAGGTTGCACTCTTACGGGCATTGATTTCTGCCATAAGCATATTGTTGAGGCAAGAGTAAATAATCCGTCTGCAAGCTATATATGCGATAACATAAAAAGATATTTAAACACTAATGTTATGTTTGATATGGTTATGGCTTTATATTCTATATTACACATACCAAGAAATGAGCATGAAGCTATATTTAGAAGCATTTATAGCAAGGTGAGACGTGGAGGCTGTTTCCTAATAACTTTGAGAAATGAAGATTCAGGCGAGTTAAAGTATAAAGATAACTTTTGCGGAAGCGATATGTACTGGAGTTATTTTGACTATGCTACTTACGAAAAGATGCTCAAGAACATTGGTTTTGAAATAATTGGACTCGAAGATGAGCAGAAATATGGTAGCAAAGAGCAGCATAATTGGGTATTGCTCAAAAAAACATAATCTATTGTAAAATAAATAAGAAATAGACAATCAAAGATATTAATATATTTTTGATTGTCTATTTTTATTTAGACATTGTAATAAATTTTATAATATGTTAAAATAAGAGCAATTACAAGGAGGTGAAATATAATGGAGAAAAATCTAATGAAAGAAATTGAAGAATACAAGCCATATACAGAACAAGAAGAATCAGATAGAAAATGCATATTACAATATTTAAATGATTTTGATAATGTATTTTTAAGAGAGAATAATTATGGACACTTTACATCATCTGCATGGGTGGTGAATAAAGAAAAAACAAAGGTTTTGATGATACACCATAATATATATAATTCTTGGGCTTGGCCAGGTGGTCATGCGGATGGAGATACCGATTTAATGCATGTTGCTATTAAGGAAGTAACAGAGGAAACTGGAGTTGAAAAGATTAGACCAGTTACAGAAGAAATATTTGCGATAGACATTATTCCTGTATGGGGACATATAAAAAAAGGAAAGTATGTATCTAGCCATGAGCACTTAAATGTTACATATTTATTGGAATGTGATGAAAGCGAAAGTCTTAAAATAAAGGAAGATGAGAATTCGGGAGTAAAATGGATTCCGGTTGAGGAACTGCATAAATGCGTAGAAGACCAGCAAATGCATAGCATTTATTCAAAACTGGTAAAAAAATTGGAATTATATAAAAAACAATAATCTCAGTTTTAAAAAAATATAAAAAAATAATATATTATAGACACCTAAACTACCATATGGTAGTTTTTTATTAACTTTGTAGATATAAAAAAGAGGATAAAAGCATATATTATACAAAACGAAAGTGAGGTATGATATATGCTTTTTAAATACATAAAGAATATTTCAACAAAAGTTATTGTTTTAACTTTTACCGTATATTTTATTTCTACATTGTTTATTATATCGAGGGCAGAAAATTATGAGTGGACTGTAATTAATAATTCTGATGTAATTGAGACAAATAGTCAAGCAGAAGGGGAAAATGTAGATAAAACTGCAAAAGATGAACTGAACTTAGAATGTGAGTCAGCAATTTTGATAGAACAAAATAGTGGTCAGGTGTTGTATGAAAAAAACATGCACGAACAGTTGCGTCCAGCGAGTGTAACCAAAGTTATGAGTATTTTACTAATATTTGAGGCATTGGAATCTGGCAAAATAAAATTAGATGATAAGGTACCATGTAGTGAAAATGCTGCTTCAATGGGTGGTTCACAGATCTGGTTAGACACCAGGGAGGAGTTAAGTGTAAATGAGATGTTAAAAGCTATTATCTGCGTAAGTGCGAATGATTGTACTGTAGCAATGGCAGAATACATGGCAGGTTCAGAATCAGCATTTGTTGATAAAATGAATGAAAGAGCAAAACAGCTAGGAATGAATGACACAACCTTCAAAAATTGCCATGGAATAGATGAAGACGGTCATGTTACATCAAGTTATGATATTGCACTAATGTCTAGAGAACTACTAACAAAACATCCAGATATAACAAACTATACAACAATCTATATGGATACATTGCGAAATGGTCAATCACAATTAGTAAATACTAATAAATTAGTACGTAATTACAAAGGGGCAACAGGATTGAAAACAGGCTCAACATCACTTGCATTATTTAATTTATCTGCAAGTGCTACAAGAGATGACTTATCACTAATTGCAGTAATAATGAAAGCACCAACAAGTGCTAAAAGATTTTCAGAAGCTCAGCGTGTATTAGATTATGGATTTAAAAATTATGAATTTAAGCAATTCGGAAAAAATGGAGATGTAATAGGAAATGTTACAGTAGAAAAAGGAATTGAAAAAGAAGTTAATGCTATGTTAAATGGAAATTGTGGTGTACTATTGAAAAAAGGTTCTGAAAATAATGTAGTTCAAAATGTAAATTTACCAAAAAAAATTTCAGCACCAGTTGAAAAGGGGCAAAAGATAGGTCAAGTTACGTATACATTAGATGGAAAATTACTTCAAACAGTTGATATTATATCAGATAAAGAAGTAAAAAAAGAAAGTTTAATGAATGTTGTTTCATATATTTATGAAAAATGGTTTTGTTTATTAAGATAAAAATAAAACGTAAAACATTACTTTTATGCAAAAAGTGCAAAGAAGCGGTTTTACGTTTTTTATTAATTATTGATTATTTACAAATTTTAGCATAAACATTTACATCATCACATGAGGCATATAATTTTAAATCATTTCCAGTTTCGTTTTTAAATTTTAAATCAAGTGTATTATAAGAAACAGTAGCATCTTTACCATCTTGAATATAGTCAACGCTTTTTCCATGTTCATGTCTTTCTACAATAGTAATTCCAGGAACTGCTAAAGCGGCATTATAAAGTGTTGTGCTAACTTGGCAATTTCCTCCGCCTAAAGCGTATTTTATTTGCTTATTTACATATATTTCAGCTTCTTTATAACCTTCTTCTGCTGTACAGGGACCAATTAGATTATTAAAAGAAAAAGTTTCTCCGTTTTTTAAAGTATATCCATTTATTTTTCCACAAGTTAGTTTTATATTAACAATACGATTTGCAACACCTGATTTTAATGGAGTTGAAAAGCTTGCTAATTCTGTTTCGGTATTTTCATTTGGAGATTTGTTTTCGTTTTGATTACTATTATTATCAGTGGTATTTATATTATTATGGTTATTATTTCCATCAGTACTTGTCCTAGAAATGTTTATGCCATTTTCATTATTACTAGTTTTTCCAATATTTTCATTTTTTTTATTATCACAACCAGATAATATAAATGAAAATGAAAGTAAAACGAACATAGTTAATAAAATTTTCATAAAATTTCCTTGTATAATGAATATATATAAACATTATACAAACTCCTTTCTTTTTATTTTCTGTTATAAAATCTATTTTTCCCACAATAATAATTTTTATTCGAGCATTTATTACATTATTTTTCTTGCATGCAAAACAACTCTAGATTTACCAGTTGCATCACATGTTGATAATGTTATAATAGAATCTTCAGCACTTAAATCAACTCCGAAATTATGAATACTTCTATTTTTTAAAGTATTCAAAAAATCAATGTAATTTGCATCACTACTAAAAGATGTAGTTAAATAATATGATTCAGCTTTTATAGTATATACAGAAAAAACTTCATATACTTGTGTTCCGAGAAGGTGTAGAAAATGTTAAATAATGGTCATTTGGATTATTTAACCAATCTTGTTTTTGAGTATTTTTTAAAGTGGCAAACATACTAGAATCCATTCTATTATGACCATAAATAATTATATTTTTATCTGTATCATCAAATTTATTTCTATAATCAGCAAAAATCCATCCGCCTTGATTAGCAGTTTTATTAAATGCATGTGATAAATAATAATCATTGTCTGTTGATTGTACAACTGGATAATTAACTTTTGTACCTTCAACTTTAATCCAGCCAACAGTGTCAGGGTTCTTTTTTAAAAGTTCATTAAAGTCAACATTCATAAAAGGAACCTTCATATAATCCCAATAGTCATTTGGATAATAAACATTAGTATTATTATTGTTTGTTTCTTCAATATTAGGAGTCTCTGGCTCAGTAGGCTGAGTTTGTTCTTCTTTTTTAGTTTCTTTTTCAATTATTTCGGTAGAATTAATTATTTGTTCAGATAAATATTTGATTTTTAATCCTTGTACATACCATCTGCTAAATAAAAATACACAAATTAAATATACACTAAGCGAAGTACCAATAATTGCCCAAGATAACTTTTTGTTTTCACTATTTTTAATAGTGGCTCTTTTTTTCTTGCTAAATATAAATGATATTCCAATTATAAAATACTTAGGAATAAATTTAACAAAAGATGAGCAAAAGTCATATTAAAAAGACCAATCAAAAAGTATTTAATAAATTTAATAGTATATAGAAAGATAGATTTAATGCCTAATATAAAATAACTAAAAAAAGCCATAATTATCTCTCCTTCCTATTCTTTAACATAATTATAACACATAAAACTAAAAAAATATATTATTATTTTAATTATAATTAGTTTAGTTATAACTTTAATCGGAGGTTTGATTCCTTCTAAAATATCTTCTAATAAAAAT
>OIGD01000786.1_pt1 | contig 34584 bp, 23 predicted proteins | sample 1582211 | NCBI WGS metagenome assembly OIGD01 (sample SAMN04414078, study PRJEB24778) | human gut metagenome | material: faecal | host: Homo sapiens
ACCCGCCAAGGTGCTGGTGTTGGGCGCCGGCGTAGTGGGACGTAATGCCGCGCTGATGGCCGCCGGTCTCGGCGCCGAGGTGACAATAGCCGACATCAACCTCGACGTGCTGCGTCATTGCGCCGAAACGATGCCCAAGAACGTAAAGACACTGTATTCTTCGCGCCACAACATCGAGCAGGAACTGCCAGACACAGACCTCGTGGTAGGTTCCGTATTGGTGCCCGGTGCCAAGACACCGCATCTGGTAACCCGCGACATGGTTGGCCTGATGCGTCACGGATCGGTGATGGTGGACGTAGCCATCGACCAGGGCGGATGCTTCGAGACCTCGCATCCCACCACGCACAGCGATCCTATTTATGAGGTAGACGGAGTGGTGCAGTATGCCGTGGCCAACATCCCCGGCGCCGTGCCATACACCTCGACCATGGCACTGACCAACGCCACACTGCCGTACGCGCTGAAATTGGCCGACCTCGGCTGGAGGGAAGCCTGCCGTCGCAGTTACGGCCTGACCCAAGGCGTCAACGTGGTGGACGGCAAGATCACATTCAAGGCCGTGGCCGAAGCCTTCGACCTCGAATACACCCCGCTCGCCCTCTGATAGAATGTAAATCAGTACCGGCTGTAGCATATTTTGCTGCAGCCGGTAGTTTTTTGCTGATTATATGGTCATTTGGAGCGGGAGACCTGGTGGATCACGTTTCCATTGCTGTCTATCATGGAAAGCGTCAGAGCCTTCGGAGTGGCGGTAACAACGGAGAATCCGGGGACGCCGCTGCAGAACACCGTGCCGTCCGTGGCCTTGACGTCCGGCCGGGAGAGGGAGCCGGAGGTATTGACCACATAGTCGATGCCGTTCTTGCGGATATGCTGGAAGTTGTGGATGTGGCCGCAGACGTACATGTCGACCTTGTGTTTGCGCAATATCGGATCCACCTTTTTCTGCATGTCCTCGCGCTCGCTGCTCTGCTTGGGAGTCTGGGCATAGACAGGATGATGGCCGGCCACAATGGTCCAGTCCGCGTTGTCGTCGCGGCTAAGCTCCCGGTCGAGCCATCGCAGCTGTGCTTCCACATCCTGATTGTTGGCATCGGGGTATTCGGCCGTATCGGCGTGATACTTGTCTATTATCGGAGCGGTGTCGATGAACACTACCTTGACGCGGGTGCCGTCGTTGTCGAATATCCGGGTATAATAACGCGAAGGCATGTTCCAGCGGCGGCTGGTGCCGGAATAATCGATCACCGCCTGCGTATTGCCGCGATACTCATGGTTGCCCAGGATTGGGCACCATTCCACCTGAAGTTCCGGATGAGAATACATCAGCTCGTAATTGGTGGTCCATAGCGGGTCGTTCACCGATTCGATACCTAAGTAATGGTGAATGTCGCCAAGCGCGAGGAAAGCATCAGGACCCACGGCCTCGGCCACTTTGCCCATCAGTTCGGCTATGGGCTTCTGTTCATAGTAACCGTTGCGGCCCAGGTCATTGCCGATCATCAGCTTGACGTCGCCGGACAGCCCGGTGCCCGGAATCTGAGCGCTTGCGGCGGATATGGCCGCAAACGTCAGAAGTGTGGATGTAAGGAATTTACGTATCATGGTTATTGTTATTTCGCACCGAACGCGCCGAAGTGCGGTTCAAGAGCCGGTGAACGATACAGTTTGTCATTGATTTCAAGACCGCCTGCGAAACAAGGAGTCACTGTGGCCGATGTGGTTTTGAGAGCGGGAGAATCGGTAGACAGATGGAAGTCCCAGGTGGAATTGTAGGTGTAATCGGTCAGACCCACGGCGTTGATGTCGAAATTGCCGAATCCGGGATTCACGAGATTCTCTTTCGAGGCTATGACGCTATGCGCGTCAACGGCAGGATTATAGTTCTTGTGGTCGTAATTGTAACCTTCGTAGGCGTAAGCCACGTTGCTTTCCTCGGGATACACAATGGAGCTTTGCTGAGTGCCGGACACATACATGTTGTAGTCGATCACCGACTTGTCGTCATATCCTGCGTCGGACGAATTCGGATTCTTGTAATTGGGGGTCATGGCGCGGAACTTGCAGTTCACCATCAGGTTGTTGACGACGGTGGCAAGGCAGTTCTTCTCTACATACACGCATCCTCCCTTTTCACCGTCGCGGCGCCATCCGGCGTTGATGATGGTATTGTTGTAGGCATTGGCTATGGCCTGTCCGCGTGTCTCGCTCTGACCGGAGGAGGAAAGCTTCAGTCCGTTGGTGTTGGGGCTGAACATGACGTTGCCTGCAATGTCTGCCTTGACGCCGGCCTTGATGTTTACGGCCTCCGCGCCGCTGTATCCGTTGGCTGCGAATACGTTGCCTGCAATGATGGCCGAGCCACCCATCAGATAGATTCCGTCGCTCCATCCGTTGCGGATTATCGAGTTCGTGATGACGTATCGGCCGTTGATATTGGTGGTGGTGATCTGCGGATAGGCATCATCGCCTGCGGTGTAGATGCCGGATGTAGCGGCGGGTGAACCCTCGATGACCTGACCGCCCGTATATTCGATCACGGCATGGTCTATCACCATCTCCTGACACGATTCGGTGGCCACGATGCCGCCCCACAGGCCGGCGAAGGTGTTGGCCTCGGTGCGTTTGGATTCCTCGACGGTGAAAAGTACCGGCTGTTTCTCGGTGCCCAGCACGTAAAGGTTACCCTTGACTATCACCTCGATGGGAGTGTGGTTCACGCCCACTCCCGTGGCGGAGACCGTTACCTTGACTCCCGGTTCGATCGTAAGGCTCTTGCCTTCGGGAATCACCAGGTGACGGTCCAGGTTGATTTCCGTACCTGCTTTCCATGTGCCGGACACGGTCATCTCCGTTTCGGATATTTCGGTGTCGATCGAAGGCTTCTCGGGATCGTTTTTGTCGCTGCACGATACAAGCGACATCGTTGCGCCGATCATGGCGACGAACAGTAGTTTTTTCATTTTCACGATTTTGTTGTTATTTGGTTGTTGGATTTTTGACAGTAGATGTGCTTCCTATACGGGATGTCACAGCCTGAATCTAACGCCGAGCAGGACGGTCTGCCCGTAATGCTCCTTGCGTTCCATCACATTGCCCCGTATACGCTTCACATCGGTGAGGCTGTCGGTATGAGGCCCTTTGTGGTAGTAGCGTATCATAGGGAGGTCGAGCAGGTTGGTGGCTTTAAGAAATACCGACAGGCCGCAACGGAATGATTTCTCGGCCGAAAGTTCCATGCGGAAATAATCGTTCTCCCAGATGTCGTTGTCATACCAGTTGCTGACGTCGGCAAGCCGGGGACTGATGTAGCTGCCTGTAAGCTGCGCGTCCCAGCCGTGATGGCTGTCCTTGAACAGGAGCGAGAGATTGGCCACGTGGGCGGCCTGCCCGAACAGCGGTCGGGTCTGTCTCACGGTTATTATGTCGTTGCCATGCATGGTGCGTTTGTCGGTGGTGATGCGGGAGTAAGTGAAGGTATAGTTGGCCTTGATGCCGAACTTGCTGAAATACTTCAGAATGTCGATTTCCGCACCCATATTGTCCGCGTTGCCCATGTTCATTGGCATGTAATATGTGTCCTGTCCTTCGTTTATGAGTCCATATTCTATTGGGTTCTGCAGATGCTTGTAGAAAAGACCGGCCATGAACTGTTCGGACGATTTCGGGAAGAACTCCCACCGCAGGTCTATGTTGTCGGCCACGGTGTGTTTCAGCGATGGATTGCCCTTCTCCTTATATTCCTCGTTGATGATGCTGTAAGGCACAATCTCGAAGAAGCTCGGACGGTTTATGGCGCGGGCATAGCTGAGGCGCAGGTTCATCCGGTCGGTAAGCATCCGCTTGATGTGCAGGCTCGGCAGGAAGTCGGTGTACTTCTGTCGTCCGACAGGGTCAACGTCACGCGGGAATTTCAAGGAATAACCCTGACTGGTGTATTCCACGCGCAGACCTGCTATAAATTCCCAATCCGGCAGTGTAAGCCGTGCCATCGCGTAGCCGGCGGCTATCCGTTCGTCCGCGTCATAGTTCAGAGGGTCGCCCACATTGCCGAACTCGCGCGGAGTAATCAGAATCCCGTCAAAATTATCCCAATCCTGTCCGAAAACCTGGACGTGTCCGGTGCCGGTGGCGGAATCGAATGTATATTCGTTGAAAAAGCTGTCGCGGTTCTTTGCGCGGAACATCCCGCCAATCGAGATGTCCCAGCTGCCGCATTGATAACCGAGGTCAATGTATCCGGCCCAGTCACGGTCGGAGTTGTGTTCCCAGCGACGCAGTGCGGCTTTGCTTGTGGCCAGATGGTTGCCCTGGATGTATACGGTGGCATTGTCGGGCGTGAGGCTGGTGGCATTGGAGAAAACCGCTTTCCAGTCAACGCGCAACTTATCGTGAAGAAAGAGGTGGTGGCCTTGAAGCGTGGAATTGAATATGCCCTGACGGTTCCAGCGCATACGCACCGAGGCGGCTTTGTCATCCTGCGCCTGTCGTGTCTGCTCGTTGGTCATGCTGAGCCATCCGTTATACCACGAGAGTTTATGTTGCGGCGAGAACACATAGTCCACTTTTCCATGTATCGCAAGGCGCTGGCGGTTGTCGGAATATTCGCGGCGTTCCACTCCGTTGGTCATGTATGCGGAGCGGTAATACCAATCGCTGTTCTTGCCGCGATTCAGGTTCTGATAGCTTACCGAAGCGATGACTCCGAAACGATTGTCGAAAAATCTGTCGCCGTATGATATGCCGGCCAGGATATCGGGCCAGGGGCGTGACCTCCTCACCCGCAGATTGTTGTTGGTGAAATCAGAATCCTTTACGCCGTAATCGCCTGTCGTACCCTTTATCTCGTTGGGTGATTTTCGTTGAATGGCGCCATGATCGAACGACAGGAAATCCCGGACAAAGTATAGTGCATTGTATCCGGTGGTGATGTTGGCATGAAGCATGCGACGCGACGGCGCGTCCTTCATCACAAGGTTTACCGCGCCTCCGATGCCGTCGCCTTCAAGGTTGGGCATCATGGACTTATACACCTCGATGCGGTCCAGAATCTCGGAGGGAAACAGGTCGAGGGGCACGAACCGGTTCTTGTTGTCGGGACTCGGAATCTTCACCCCGTTAACCAGAGTGTAGTTGTAGCGTTTGTCCATGCCTCTGAGAATGGCATACTGTCCCTCGCCCGAAGAATTACGCTCGGTGGTGACTCCCGACATTTTCTGGATGATGTTGCCGACTGTAATATCAGGAGAAAGTTCCATGGCGCGTGCGCTCATCACATTGACCACATTCATGGAATTTCGCTCTATCATACGAGCGCCGGCATCGGTGTTCGCGGCGGAAACGGTAACTACCACTTCACACAATTGTGCCGCCGATTCCGTCATACGGATGGTGAGAGGGGAGTGTCCCGGATTGTTTACAGTCTGTGAGTCATAACCCAGATAAGAGCATACCAGGGTCGGCTCTTTGACATCAGTGGTCAGCCGGAAGGATCCGTCAAGACCGGTTGAGGTGCCGGACTTGGGCTGTTGTCTCACATAGACCGAAGCGCCGATCAGAGTTTCTCCCGTTGTCGAATCGACCACTATGCCGGAAATCTCCCGTCCCAATGAAGGGAGAATTGATAACGAGCCAACGATAAGCAGCGTGATGCGTTTCATGCGATAATATTATGATTACGCTGCAAAGTTATCTTCCGATTATTTCATAAATGTTTCGTGTATGTGAACAAAATATTGCTCCTGATACAATGTAACGCGGATTCAGTTCAAGTCAGGATTCAGTGATGGACAGAACCGGATAACCTATAACGGTTTGAGTCAATCCGCTTTAATGGCGGAAGCGGATCCAACGGCGTGACGAGCGGTTTCGGTTTTCATCCGGGAAGCTATCGTAATAGGAGTTGATAAGTTCGGCGATGCGGTCGTGGCGCATGCCGAATACATGTTCCAGGCCGGCACTTTCGATGAAAGTCTGCGATTCCTCCAGCATAGAGTCAAATCGTGAACGCGCGGCGGTCATGCCGGTGCCTTTGCGGCGCTGCAGCCACTCGAACATCTGCTCCGGCAGATAGATAAGCAGGTCGGCGGTTTTCTCCGGGTCAGGGCCGAGAGTGCGGAAATTCTTGACCAGAGTCTTGATCTCCGTCATGTCCGGCTTGCGGCGCGGCTTGTCCTGAGGCAGGAAAAAGAGTTTATGGATGCGTTCCTTGACGCGTTCCAGTTCCTTATCCTCATCGGGATTGGCCCAGAACTCAAGAAAATCTTTCGCATCCTTGCGGCAGGCATACAGATCCATCAGCAGGTTCACGAGCCCCTCCTGATCCAGCTCCTTCAGCGCCTTTTTGACCGATGCCTTCGACATATCTCTTGAATGAATCCACAAATATAACAAATTATCTTCAAATCCGGCCAGAAAATCCAGACGAGCCGTGCCGTAGTGCCGTGTGGTGGCATGGTGGTGGCATGGTGGTGGCATGGGTTTTCCGAGTCGCGCAACTGGAATGAGGGAGTTCTGCAACACCCATCGAGCTGAAGGCTGAGGTTCTGTATGAGGTGCGCGAAAAGACGCTTAGTTTATGAGAAAATCGTAAAATGGAGCGTAGTAAAAATTGTTTGGCTGTAAATAGAGCAGATTATTCTTAAAGTCAATAAACATATTGAAGCGTTTAAGGAAATTGTTGCCAATCATACCGTCTATATCTTCTTTGCTCTGCATGCCGGATGTGAGTGTGGAAAATGCACCGGCTACTCTTGGCATTATATAAGGGCCTACAACTACTTCATCGAAAAATACATTTTTCAATTCACCACTACCCCCGTCTGAACTTGCAATGCGAGAAATTGCAAAAGGTCTCTGCGTTTCAAGAAGATTGTTTTTATTTACGAAGGGGGTATTTAAGTCTATTATGCGGTCGGAACCGGTATCAACTTCAAGGAGAAGATTATGAGTTATACCATTCAGTTTAACAGGCAGATTGATAAACGGCACATCATATTTATATACAAAAGGAATTGACACGTAAGAATTTTCAAAGTTCAAAGTATCTTTTGGATAGCAGTAAATTTTGAAATCATCATAATTGATTTCTATATTAAATGCAGCTAAACCGTTGAGACCAAAAACGCCGTCCCAGTATTCAGGAGGATATGGGATATGTGCGCACCCTGCTTTGTCGTACTGTATCGAACCGACTCTAACGGAATTGTCGTTGCTATATGTTATGGTATTTACCCCGGAAGTTCCTAAATTATCGGCGCTTTCTCCATTGTGAATATAGCCTTTGAGTTTTGGAGAGTTGGTGTTAAGCACAATTGAAGATGCGCCGGTATCAACAAGAAAACGGAGCGAATCAGAACCATTTACAAAAGCAGTAACGTAAATACGACTATCTTCGGCTATGGCAAATGGTATTTCTCCAATAGGAGTATCTTTTATCATTTTTGCGCTTGCGTTGAATGTCATCAATAAGAAAAAGAATACTGCGAAGATGTGTTGTACTTGTGATTTCATGGCGCAAAGGTAACGCATTTATCTGTCGTGGCAAAATTTCAGAGAAAAAATCGCGCTAAAACCTAATATCATGTAAGATACAGTGGCTGCGTATCTTGCGGTACTTGCCGGAGGAAAGGACATTGACGTTCCTCCAGCCAGCGTAGAATTAGTGACGGAGAGAAATGACGATCCGCAGTTCCAGGATAGAGCCGTCGCATTTATCTCCCATCTGGTCGATGAGCTAAAGGTTCCACACGGAAATATCGACAGGGTCGCCGGAGTTGAGCATGGTGCGGGCGGTGGATATGTGTATCGCGCAAGCCATTGGCTATGAATAGACTATATTATAGGGCGATGTGAATATGCCTGACGAAGCAGACAGGAGCACTATCGGGCGGTTGTCTATATGTCGCCATGTCGCCATGTGAACTTGACGGTGTTAAGTTTCTCGTCGCCGTCCTGTATTTCGTAGGTGCAGTCGGTAATGAGTATAGGGGCGAGAACAAGGGGAGCATAGCTGATGACGAAAGTCCATAATTTTTCAAAAGGCATTTAGTCCGTGCTTTATGTGAGGTTGGGACATCCCGCACTACTACTGGAGTGACGACGTCCACGTCGGCAGTAAACAGGCGGTGGGGACACCGCCTCTCCAGTCGCCGATGCTACGGTTCTGCTGTTCTTCTGTCAAGTTTATGTGCAGGCGGTGGGGACACCGCCTCTCCAGTCGCCGATGCTACTGTTCTACTGTTCTACTGTCAAGTTTATGTGCGGGAGGTGGGATGCCGGCGCCCCGGTTTTGGCGGCAATCTGTAAAAAAGATTATAAATTAGGTAAATATGGGAAGTGAGTTTGGGAAATTTTCGCTAAATTTGCGGAAACTAACCGAAATCAGAATGTTGCGACGTATTAGAATCATACTTGCGGCCATATTCATAGTGTGCATCACCATGCTGTTCCTGGACCTGTCGGGATTCTTCCACACTTGGTTCGGATGGATGGCCAGAATTCAGTTTCTGCCGGCATTGTTCGCCCTGAATGTGGGCGTGGTGGCGGTTCTTGTGGCGCTGACCCTGATATTAGGCCGCGTCTACTGCTCGGTGATATGCCCGTTGGGCGTGATGCAGGACTGCATATCATGGCTGAGCGGCCGTCGCAAAAAGAAGAAATACAGATTCTCGTATTCTCCGGCCAGGAATTGGTGGCGTTACACGGTGCTGGGCCTGTTCATAATCGCCATGATTGCTGGCGTAGGCTCGTTCGTGGCCCTGCTGGCGCCTTACAGCTCGTACGGCCGCATCGTGTGGAACCTGCTCGGTCCGGTGTATGACGCAGGCAACAACCTGTTGGCAAAGATAGCCGAGCATTTCAACAGCTATGCTTTCTATGAGAAAGAGGTGTGGATACGCAGCATTCCCACATTCATAATCGCCGCCGGCACGTTCGCGGCCTTGTTCATACTGGCGTGGCGCAACGGTCGAACGTACTGCAATACCATCTGTCCGGTAGGCTCCATATTGGGCGCGCTCTCGCGCTTCTCGCTGTTAGGTATACGCATCAACAAGGACAAATGCGTGGAATGCGGTCTGTGCTCGCGCAAGTGCAAAGCCTCGTGCATCGACGGCAAGAACCGCAAGGTGGACTACAGCCGCTGTGTGGCGTGTATGGACTGCATCGACACCTGCACGCATCATGCCATAACATACGGAATGCGCTGGAGCAAAAAAGTCTCTTTCCCCGTTGATGGCGGGAAGAAAGATGAAATGAAACAGGAATCCGGGGCCAATGAAAAGACGGAGAAGATAGACGAGAGTCGTCGCGCCGTGCTGACAGCCGGAACGATTGTCGCCGCCTCGGCACTGGTAAACGCTCAGGCCAAGAAGGTGGACGGGGGCCTTGCCGAGATCGTGGACAAGAAGGTGCCGAAGCGCAAGACGCCGATAGTGCCTCCCGGTGCCGTCAGTCTGAAACACTTCAGTCAGCATTGCACCGCCTGTCAGCTGTGCGTGTCCAACTGTCCGAACAACGTGTTGCGTCCCTCGGGCAACGTCATGACGCTGATGCAGCCCGAGTCGTCGTACGAGCGTGGTTATTGCCGCCCGGAATGCACCAGATGTTCGCATGTATGTCCCACGGGAGCAATCCTGCCGATTACACGCGAGGAGAAAACCGCCATACAGATAGGCCATGCCGTATGGATAGCCGACAACTGCATTCCGCTGACCGACGGCGTGGAGTGCGGCAACTGCGCCCGTCACTGTCCCGCCGGAGCCATCATCATGGTGCCGTCGAAGAAGGACGATCCCACGTCGGTCAAGGTGCCGGTAGTAAATACGGCACGATGCATCGGTTGTGGGGCCTGTGAGAATCTCTGCCCCGCACGCCCTTTCAGCGCCATATACGTGGAGGGTTACAGCGTACATCATGACATTTAATCCAGACATCAAATGAAACTATTCCATAATAAGAAGCATGAGGTGTCGCGCCGCGATTTTCTGAAGATGATGGGCGCGGCGGGCATGGCCACCGGACTTGCCGCCTGTGGCGTGCAGAACCGTAAGGAGGAGTCCGCCGAAACCTCCGAACCTCCGAAGGACCAGATGACATACCGCGTGAATCCCGGCACCGGTGACCGTGTGTCGCTGTTGGGATACGGCATGATGCGCCTGCCCTCGGTCGACGGTAAATCGGCACGCGAACAAGGCGACGAGATAGATCAGGAACAGGTGAACCTGCTGGTGGACTATGCCATAGAGCACGGCGTGAACTATTTCGACACGTCGCCGGCCTACTGCAAGGGTCAGTCCGAACATGCCACCGGCGTTGCCCTGAGCCGTCATCCGCGCGACAAATATTTCATAGCCACGAAGCTGTCGAACTTCTCGCCCGAAAGCCAGACGCGCCAGGCTTCTATCGACATGTACCGTAACTCGCTGAAGGAACTGCAGACCGACCATATCGACTACATGCTGCTGCACGGCATCGGCATGGGCGACGACGGCATGGAGGAGTTCGAGAACCGATATATGAAGAACGGCATCCTCGACTTCCTGCTTAATGAACGCAAGGAGGGGAGGATACGCAACCTCGGTTTCTCGTATCACGGCGACATCAAGGTGTTCGACTATCTGCTGTCGCGTCACGACGAATATAAATGGGACTTCGCGCAAATCCAGCTCAATTATCTGGACTGGAAACATGCCAAGGCTACGAACGAACGTAATACCGATGCCGAGTATCTGTATCACGAACTGGAGAAGCGCAACATCCCGGCCGTGATAATGGAGCCGCTGTTGGGCGGACGCTTGGCCAAGGTGCCGGATTATGCCGTGGCCGACATGAAGCAACGCGATCCCGACCGTAGCGTGGCGTCGTGGGCGTTCCGGTTCGCCGGAAGTTTCCCGGGGGTGCATACCGTTCTGAGCGGAATGACCGAGATGGAACACCTGAAGGACAATCTCAGGTCATTGGCTCCGTTAAAACCGTTGACGGACGATGATTTCGCATTCTTGGAGCGTATCGCTACGAAGATGGTGGCCATTGACACCATACCCTGCAACGACTGTAAATACTGCATGCCGTGTCCATACGGCATCGACATACCCTCCATCCTGCAGCACTACAACAAATGCGTCAACGATGACCATCTGCCGCAGGATGTGGGCGATCCCGATTACCGCGAGGCCCGCAGGGCATTCCTGGTCGGTTACGACCGCAGCGTGCCCAAGCTGCGCCAGGCCAACCACTGCATCGGATGCGGCCAGTGCGCGCCTCATTGCCCGCAACGCATCGACATACCGGCCGAACTGCACAGAATCGACCGGTATGTGGAACAGCTGAAACGGAATTTTCCAAAGAAAGCATAATAAAGTGTAAGGAGTTGAAAGAGTTTAAAAAGTTAAGATAATTCCAAGACGCGACATTCGGAGTTTGAACATTTATCTTGAACTTTTTCAACTTTATAAACTTTGTAAACTAATTGATTATGATGATGACGAATATATTGGCATTGATAGGAGGTCTCGGAGTGCCCGAGATTCTGCTGATAGCACTGGTGGTGCTGTTGTTTTTCGGCGGCAAGAAGATACCCGAGATGATGCGCGGTCTGGGCAAAGGAGTGCGCTCGTTCAAGGAGGGTATGAACGACATCGAGAAAGTAGTGAACGATGATCCTGCCAAATCCACTACAGAGGAGAATGCGAAAGAGGAAGGGGAGAAGTGAGCGATGAAAAGAATCTGACCGTCTGGGACCACTTGGACGAGCTTCGCGACGTAATAGTCAAGAGTCTCGTGGTGACGGTGGTGTTCGGCATCGTGGCGTTCTTTTTTCGCGACCAGGTGTTTGCCGTGATACTTGCGCCGCGCGATTCCGGCTTCGTCACCTACCGGTGGCTTTCGGCCCTTGGCGGCATCTTCTCGCAGGGAGGCGCCGAGCAGTTCGATGTCAAGCTGATCAACACCGGGCTGGCACAGCAGTTCATGATACATGTAAAGATGTCGTTTGCCGTCGGAGTGCTGCTGGCGTCGCCCTATATACTGTATCAGTTGTTCCGTTACGTGTCGCCGGCCCTGTATGCCGACGAGCGGCAATATGCCACTAAAGTGGTGGGTGGCGGCTACCTGATGTTCATGATCGGGGTGGCCGTCAGCTATCTGTTGGTGTTTCCGCTGACATTCCGGTTTTTGGGTACATATCAGGTTAATGCTGACGTCGAGAACATGATCAACCTGCAGTCGTACATCAGCACGTTGCTTACCATGTCGCTGGCCATGGGGATAGTGTTCGAGATCCCGGTGCTGTGCTGGCTGTTCGCCAAGCTCGGGTTCCTGACCGACGGCTTCATGCGCCGTTACCGCCGTCACGCCATAGTGCTGATACTGATTGTGGCCGCCGTCATCACGCCCACCTCCGACGTATTCACCCTGTCGGTAGTGGCGCTCCCCATGTATCTGCTGTATGAATTCAGCATCCTGCTGGTACGCCGTTCGACATCCGGTAAGTCCGGCGAGACTGATGCTAATGGCTCGGACCTCACATTACTTAAAAGGGAATGAATCCATAGGAATTGTCACCTTGGAAGGGACGAAATTGACATAATTGTCACCTTGAAAGGGATAATTTTGCAGTTTTTGTCACCTTGAAAGGGATTTTTGCTTTGGTATGCCATTTTTTTTGTAATTTTGCGCTAAATTAGGGAGTTGTGGTGTAAAGGCGACTCCTGATAACATTTACGACGAAAGATGAACGAATTAGCCACCAAATACGATCCGCGGGACGTAGAGGACAAATGGTATGCCTATTGGATGGAGCACGGGCTGTTCCATTCCGAGCCTGACGAGCGCGAGCCATATACCATCGTTATCCCGCCGCCCAATGTGACAGGCGTGCTGCACATGGGCCACATGCTGAACAATACAATACAGGATATATTGGTGCGCCGCGCACGAATGCTGGGCAAGAACGCCTGCTGGGTGCCGGGCACCGACCACGCCGCTATCAGTACGGAGGCCAAGGTCGTGGCCAAATTGGCCGAAGAAGGCATCAAAAAGCAGGACCTGAGCCGCGAGGAATTCCTGAAGCATGCGTGGGACTGGACGCACAAGTACGGCGGCATCATCCTGAAGCAGCTGCGCACCCTGGGCGCTTCGTGCGACTGGGAACGCACCGCATTCACTATGGACGAGAAGCTGTCCAAGTCGGTGATCCGCGTGTTCAACAAGCTGTATGATAAAGGCTGGATCTACCGTGGCGTGCGCATGGTGAACTGGGACCCCAAGGCGCTGACCGCACTTTCCGACGAGGAGGTGATATATAAGGAGGAGCAGAGCCATCTGTTCCATCTGCGCTACAAGGTGGAGGGCGACGAGGACAAGTATATCGTCGTGGCCACCACGCGTCCCGAGACCATCCTGGGCGATACCGCCGTCTGCGTCAACCCGAACGACGAGCGTTACGGCTGGCTGAAGGGCAAGCGCGTCATCGTGCCTCTGGTTGGACGTTCCGTACCCATCATCATGGACGATTACGTGGAGATGGATTTCGGTACCGGTTGCCTTAAGGTGACTCCGGCTCACGACGTGAACGACTACATGTTGGGCGAGAAGTACAATCTCCCCTCGATCGACATATTCAACGACAACGGCACCATTTCGGAGGCCGGCGGCATGTACGTGGGCATGGACCGCTTCGATGTCCGCAAGCAGATCATGGAGGACCTGAAGGCCGCCGATCTGGTTGAGAAAGTCGAGGATTATGTGAACAAGGTTGGCCACTCCGAGCGTACCGATGCGGTAATCGAGCCTAAGTTGTCGATGCAGTGGTTCGTCAAGATGGAGGAACTTGCCAAGCCGGCCCTCAATGCCGTGGAGACAGATGACATCAAGTTCGTACCCTCCAAGTTCAAGAACATATACCGTCACTGGATGACGAACATCAAGGACTGGTGCATATCGCGTCAGCTGTGGTGGGGACACCGCATCCCGGCATGGTATCTGCCTCAGGGCGGCTACGTCGTGGCCGAAAACGAGGAGGAGGCTCTGCTCAAGGCCATCGAGAAGACCGGCGACGGCTCGCTGCCTCTCGCGGCCCTGAAGCAGGATCCCGACTGTCTCGACACCTGGTTCTCGTCGTGGCTATGGCCTGTGTCGCTGTTCAACGGCATACTGGATCCCGACAACAAGGAGTTCAAGTATTATTATCCCACCACCGACCTGGTGACCGCCCCGGACATCATCTTCTTCTGGGTGGCGCGCATGATCATAGCCGGATATGAGTTTGCCGGCGACAAGCCTTTCAACAACGTGTACTTCACCGGCATAGTCCGCGACAAGTTAGGCCGCAAGATGTCGAAGTCGCTTGGCAACTCGCCCGACCCTCTGGAACTGATCGAGAAATTCGGTGCCGACGGCGTGCGCATGGGCATCATGCTAGCCGCACCCGCAGGACATGACATTATGTACGATGACTCGCTGTGCGAGCAGGGACGTAACTTCTGCAACAAGATCTGGAACTCGTTCCGTCTGATCAAGGGATGGGAGGTAGCCGACATAGAGCAGCCAGCCAGCTCGGCCAAGGCCGTGGAATGGTTCGAGGCCAAATTGCAGAGCACTGCCGCCGAGGTAGAGGACCTGATGGGCAAGTTCCGTATCTCCGAGGCCCTGATGGCCGTGTACAAGCTGTTCTGGGACGAATTCTCGGCATGGTATCTCGAGGTGATCAAGCCTGCATACGGCAGTCCTGTTGACAAGGCTACATACGACGCGACGCTGCGATTCTTCGACATGCTGCTGCGTATGCTGCATCCCTTCATGCCCTTCATCACCGAGGAACTGTGGCAGCACCTGGCAGAGCGCAAGGACGGAGAGAGCATAATGTATGCCAAGATGCCCACCGGAACGGAAGCAGACGCCAAGATTATCGCCGACTTCGAGACCGTCAAGGAGACCGTGGCCGGAATCCGCACCATCCGCAAGCAGAAGCAGCTGCCGCAGAAGGAGCCGTTGGAGCTTGACGTGAAGGGTCCGCGCAACGCCGACATGGACAGCGTACTGACCAAGATGGGCAACCTCACCGCCATCGTGGAGGTAGAGGAGAAGAAGCCCACGGCATCAGCGTTTATCGTGGGCGCCACCGAGTACAGCGTTCCGCTGGAAGGCAAGATCAACGTCGAGGAAGAGTTGGCCAAGCTGAACAAGGATCTGGAATACTACACCAAATTCCTTGCCGGCGTGGAAAAGAAGCTGGCCAACGAGCGCTTCGTTGCCAACGCCCCTGAAGCCGTCGTGGCCGTAGAGCGCAAGAAGAAGGCCGACGCCGAGGAGAAGCTGACTGCCATCCGCGCCGCTCTCGCCGTCTTGAAGTAACCGATTCGAATCACATCAACCCGATACAGTAAGCGGGCGCACCTCCATCAGGCGCGCCCGCTATAGTTATTAGATAGGAGTCAGTCGAAGATGAGTTTGCCTTTGGTGTAGCCGTAATTGGAGTCGACGATGAGGACGACTTCCTCGGAGAAGGAGGTCCATTCGTGGCAGAAGCGGGTCTCGATGCAGATGTCGCGGCCCCGGAACTGATAGTTCTTGTCACGGATCTGATACAGATTGTCGCCTATCTTCTTTACTTCGACGATATATTTGCCGGTATTCAGTCGTGTTGGTGTCAGCAGATATTCCACCTCAATGGTCTTGTCATACTTGCCGATGGCTTTCGTGCCCGATTCCGGCTTGTTCACGGTATAGAAATCAGCGATGTCATAAATGCTCTCGGCTTGAGCCATTAATGCCGAAAACATTATCGCGACCATAACCCCTATTCTTTGGATGTGTATTTTTACCGACTGTCCCATAATTGAATGATTTTTACGTTTCACAATTCCTCTGCAAATATAACACTTTGAAGCCGCTAAAGCTAATCTGCGTCAACAAATCAGTTTTGTGGCAATCAAATTTGCAAGAAATTTTGAATTTACAACTCTATATGTCAGAAATTTGTTGTATCTTTGTAACCAAATAATATACAAAGGAGTATAGATATGGCACGACCTATCAAAGAAACCCCGGTATTAAGGGGCAAAGACGCCGAAGTTTTTGCCAGAAGAATGGCGAATCCCGCTCCTGTCAGCAAGGCTGAAAAGGAAGCGGCAAGAAAGGCGTATGAGGCGTTCAAAGCCATAAGTACATTCCCTATGTAATTATGGACTTTGGCAAGTTTACTTTTCGGCAGATAGATGCCGACACTCAAATAAAGTCATTCGATTGCGGCAATGCCGATTTGAATGACTTTTTGTTTTCCGATGCAATCAACTACTTCAAGTCGATGATGGCGTTGACATATCTGCTCGAAGACAACGAGGCAGGCAAGGCTGTTGCATATTATAGCTTGCTCAACGATAAGATTGTGTTTGACCCAGACGAAAAGAAGCTATGGAATCGACTTAACCGCCGTGTTGCCAATTCAAAACGGCGCAAGGAATATCCGGCAGTCAAAATCGGCCGTCTTGCAGTATCCAAAGATTACGCAGGCAAGCAGATAGGTCGTGCTATTCTCTTGCAGGTAAAACATATAATGCGTAGGAGTGCTTGTCGTTTCATTACTGTTGATGCATACGCTGCAGCCGTGCCTTTTTATGAGAAATGCGGATTTATGTTTCTTTCCGAAAAAGACAGACACTCTCCAACAAGAGCTATGTATTTCGACCTTATTAATTTCCTGAATTAATCAGCATTTAAGGGACGATGTATTAATAACAACCGTGGTTTCGAAAACCGCGGTTGTTATTTGTAAAGGGCATCATTTTTTACGCTTAACATAAATCTTGAAAAAGAACCACTAAAACTAATTTGCGTCAACAAATCAGTTTTAGCGGCTTCTGTTATGAGATTATGTAAATGTTTATCGCACTATGATCTTACGGGTGGAGTAGGGAGTGCGCAGGATGTAGATGCCGGGTGTGGAGGGACGGTAGGAAAGTTTCTGACCGTCTAAGGTGTAATATGTGGTCTGTGCATCCTCGGATTCAATCTGGTCGATGCCTGAGGATGGGAAGCGGACGGTCAGCGTCATGGAGGCAAGCTGACCGTTGCTGTTGGCCTTCAGATTGATGGTGCCTGATTGCAGACCATTCAGGTTGACAGGCATGACAACGATGTTGCCATTCTCGACAACAGCTGAAAAGGCATCCGGATCGCTGACACCGGTCACGTTCACCACGATGGCCGATTCCATCGAATCGGAATCGGTAAACAGTCCCTGCAATGGAATACTCCAGGGTGCGGAACCATCAAGGACGATTTCTCCAGGATTATGGGCCTCGGGTGCGAAATTGTCCGGGAATACAGGCAACGACGGGAACCAGTAATTGGAAATCATGTCCACTTCCTTCACCGTTTCACCGTCGGCATCGGTGACGCGCAGTTTGTACGTGGGATTCTGAAAATTGTGGAACAATGAGATGTACAGCCTGTCGGTGACGGGATGCACGCGCATTGAGCAACCGTAGATGCTCCAGCGGGTCTTGGAATCCAGGCCCTGTTCCTCGGCTTCCCGGTCCAGGTCAATGATCTTGGAAAATTCCTTTCTGTCAATGTCGTATTTGAATACCTTGGAGCCGGAGAACCATGAGTTGGAACCTCCGTTCCAGTATAGCACATTGTTTTTTGCGGAAGCGCAGAAACCGTCGGGGGTCCAGGCATACCAGCTGTTTGACGGAGGATAGTAACCGTCGGGAACTTCGAGGACCGTCTGTTCCAAAGTAATGGGATCCACACGCATCAGGTAAGGTAGCGTGGCACCGGTGCCCTGGATGTCACGCGCAATGCTGATCCACACCGAGCCGTCCTTGGCCAATACTACCGAACCTATGCCCGGCATTTTCTTTTCCTTGCCATTGTCGGGGTCGGGAAGCCGGTCGTATATCGGCTTCATGGTCAATACATCGGTCACTTTGTCGGTTGCAGGGTCAACCACCAGCAGACCTTCGGACTGGTGGGCCACGAACACACGGTTGCCTACGCGAACCATCGAACCGCACTGACCATGATACAGGGAGCCGGACGGGTCGGTGTTGGGTTTGCCGTCCGAACCGTTCGGATTGGCCGTGCCTTCCACCATACCGTTGACTTTATAATTGTCGGTATCGAATATCCACACGCCGTTACTGGTGGAGATATAGAGTTTATGCTCGTCTATGCCTAGACATCCGCGCCCGTCGCACTGATTGCCCGATGGGTCGATCAATGCGCTTTGATACAGACACTTCATGGTGCGCGCGTCAGCCACGGTGATGCGACCTCCTTTCACGGATGCGCCCGGATCTTTCTCCTGTTTGGCTATGAGATAGAACTTGCCGCCATATATCTGGCCATACTGATTGGTGCAACCTAATTCCTTACCTTCATTGGCCTGCTGAAACACGCGGTAGGTCCATTCCCAATCATCGGATATCCAGTTGACGGTTGAGTTCTGATGTCCGTACCAGTCCTCGTTGACGATAAATACACCGTCACGATACCCGGTCGACTCGCCGAATGCCGACAACGCCGCCGCGAACAATAGAATTGTAATTATTTTCTTCATTTCCTTTGAATAAAAAGATGTCCCCGCTGCAAATCACTTCGCAGCGGGGACTGCATACTAAGAAAGAAAAATATTATCGAACCATGAACTTGTAGGAAGTATTGGCTCCGCGAAGCACATATACTCCCGGTTTGAGGTTGAAAGCAGCCCAGAACTCGTCGGTGTCCACCGTGAATCGATTCAACTCGAGACCTGTGGCGTCGAACAACGAGAATGAGGAATCGACATATCCCTTGATGTGCAGACGATTGCCTACCAGACGGATGGAACGGGCATTAATTTCGTCAATGCCGGAAGGATCGGGTTCGTCAGGCATATTCTTCTCGACCGTGACGGGAATTGACAGGGTCACCGTGCGGCCATTGGAAATGGCGTTGACCAAAGCCGTGCCATGACCGTAGTCTGTAGGATTGATCGTCAGTCTGTGATTGTCAAGAGTCAGATTGAGTTTAATATCATCGCCTTCGGTCTCTGTGTTGGCTTCTGGCAATGTGAACACAATCGCATTGTCGTTGTTGTCGGGGTCGTTTACAAGAGTGCGGAGGTTCAGGGTGGTGGTTGCGTTAGGCATAGTGCTCAGCTTGTCCACACCCATGATTACGCCATTGAAATCCTCGTTCAGACGGGCATCCTCCTTGTCGGGGAAGATAGGCATCGACTGGAACCAATAGTAAGGCTCAAGGTCGATGGTCTTCTTGATCTGTCCGGTCTTGGCGTCCACGAAGTGAGTCCAGTTGAAACGGTAGTGACCCGAAGCCTTGTATTCGGTCGTCATTACGATGAGCTCATCCGTGCGGTCATCATAGCGCGATGTGCCGTAAGTGGCCTGGGCTACGTTCCTGTTATGGCCGGGCAGTACGGGATCGTTGAGATCGAACACCGGTTTGAGGTCAGAGGGATCCGAGCCGATTTCCCAGCAATAGAAGCGACCGGCTCCGCCGTTCGAAACACTGCTTCCAGGCGAGAACCAGAGGACGTTCCGGCTGTTGGTTCCGAAGAACTGAGTGGTGCGCCATGCCCCCCATCCGCAGGTTACGGTACCGATGGATTCAGGCATCTCGACGCTGAGGTCTGTGTTCTCCTCCAGAGTCTCGGAATCAATACATACGAATCGCGAAGCCTTCTTATTGTCGGAGAGCGAAGCAACCCATACATTGCCGTCGGCGCTTATGGTGATGCCCTGTACGTTGGCGTCCTCGATGGTCTTGACGATTTTGTCGGTGTTGACGTCGATTACAAACACGCCGGTGTTCTGCTTGATGGCGAAAACATGCTGGCCTGCATTGACCATATCACCGATCTGACCGGAATACAGGTCGGCGTTAGCGCTTTCGGTGCCGATCTTGCCCGTAACCTTGATCTGGTTCAGATCGATCACGTATATACCCTGGTGAGTACCCATATACACCTTGTCGGGAGTTGCACCTGCAATGGCACGGCCGTCGCCGCTGCGTCCCTCGGAGTCCAGCTTGATTTCGTCGATGCTGCCCAGACGCTTGAATGTCCTGGCGTCGGCCACAACGAGACGGCCTCCTCCCGGCAGCGGATCGCCGCCGTCGGCAGCCTGCTTCGACGCAATCAGCAGCTTGTCGTTCCAGATTGTACCGTACTGCGACGTACAGCCGAACGACATGCCCGGATTCTCACGCTCGTATACCTGGTACATCATCTCCTTGTCCTTGGTCACGAAGTTCATGCCGCCGTTGGTATGGCCGAACCATTCCTCGTTCAGGATGATAGTACCGTCGAGGTAGGTGTTCTCGGCCACCGGTGTGCGGTCCTGATCCACTACTTTCAGCGTGTATTCGCGAGTGTAGTTCGAACCATCCTTGGCCTTGAGTATTACCTTGCATTCGCCGGCGTGGTGTCCGTTCAGCTCATAGAAGGGCATACGCTCGTTGTTCTCGTCCCAATAGTTCACCTTGTACATCGAAGCGATCAGTTTCGAAAGGTCGCTGCGGTCGCCCGCACCCTCGAGAGTGACGTCAAAGTCCCTGATGTCGGCGTCGGCGGGGGTGAATTTGCCGATCAGACCGATCAGATGTTTGGGGTTGAGAGTGATGACATCACCTTCCACACCCTCGATATCAATCTTCTGTATGGGTTTGCGCCATGCCACGTTAACATTGAAGTCAGCTTTGACCTCAGGATTGAAAGCGTATGTGGCCGAGATTACGGCCGAGCCTTCTTTGCGGGCGCATGTCACTTTTCCGGTGTTGGCTACGGTGGCGATGCTGCGGTCGCTTGTGGAGTACGTGAACTGTGTATAGGTGGCGTTGGCCGGTTCAATCACGAATTCAGGCTGGAACACTTCAGTGAAGTGAGCGTCATAACCGTTCTCGCCATAACCATACGATATGGAGGTCACGGGAATCTCAGGAGCCGTCACAGCCACCTTGACGGGATCAGTGTAGTCAAGATTTCCAGTCGAGATATTTGCGCGGACGCTGAGATAAGCGTCACCCACATTGTTGCCGAATGTCAGCTTTGCCTGAGTATTGCCCTTAGCCGGATCGGTCAGGGTAGCGCGTGATATGATCTTAGTGTCGGTCTTGCCGGTGGCGTCGAGATAACGCCAGCTGAGCGAACGCAGCGAATTGCCTGCGCCCACATTAAGAAGCACGGGCACGTAAGCCTCGTCGGCGATGGCGATCTTCATGCCTTCGGGAATCCAGGCGCCCACGGTCTCGGCATTCTCTATATATGTGAAATATTGGAAGGGCTCGGGCAGTGCGGCCGATGTGTAGTCAAGCAGCAGCAGGTCGTTGGCCTGTACCTTGTCGCATGCCGACAGCGTGTAACTGTAGTCCTCGCCACGGAATGCCTTCCATGTGGAGCCGTCGTCGTTCTGAGCCCAGTGGTCATAGGTCTGCTCGGGTGTAACGGTTTCGGCTGATTCGGCGGTGAAGACACCGTTCTGGCCCGTCAGAGCCGAGGAGCCGGTAAGGCCGATTACGTTATCGCCGTTCAGGTCGAAGCCGTATCCGATGAACTTGCCGGAATTCTTAAGCGCGTAGAAGCGGCGGTCGTTCCGTACAAGAGTCTCCATGACGGACTCCACGGAAGCTGGGGCCGTGAACCTGACTCCGGCAGTGATGTTCTCCACACCTTTGCCGTCGTTGAAGCGCATCACAACCTGCACATGAACCGGTCCGTCGCCATACCATACCTTCACTTCCTCGGGTATGCTTGCCGTGCCGCGGCTTATGGGGAATTCGGGCGAAGTCAGTGATTTGCCGTCGGCGGTAACGGCTGTTATGGTAGCGTTGTATGCCACGCCCTTCTTCAGGTCGAGACCTTCGGCCACGAGCTTGCCGTTACTTAACGTCAGGGTGGCTTCGGCGGCGTTGCCGGAGGCATCCTTATAATTGAGTGTCATGGCCGAAGTCTGGGCCACGGCCATGGAGTTGGCCTTTACGAACTGTGCGGGCAGACCCTCGGTGTCGCATTCGAATGAGAATGGAATGCGCAGCGTGGTGATTCCATGGTTCACGGTCGACTCGATGTCGTTGCCAGCCGTCAGCTTCGTGACGGAGGGAGACTCGATCTTGTTCTTCTTCCAATAGTTTGCAGCCTCGTATGCGCTCTTGCTGCCGGTTGGAACCCACAAGGTCGAGGTGCCGCTATATCCGCTGGGGCTGAAAGTAGTGCTCTGGCACGAGATTGGCTTGGGATTGCAGATATAGAAGGTGATTCCGGTACAGTTCTGTGCAAGATAAGAGCCCATATAAGTCACGGAAGCGGGGATTGTCAGCTTGGTGACGCCGGTGGCCTTGATGAAATAACTGCCCAGATAAGTCACAGTCTCGGGAATTTCGATTTCAGTGATAGACTTATTGTCGGCGAAGGCATAGTTGCCGATACGTTTCAGACCGTCGTTAAGCTTGAAGCCGGAGATTGACGTGCACTTGTCGAAGCAATAGTTGCCCACTTCGGTCAGAGTTGCGGGGAATGTCACGATGTTACCTTGTTCGTTAGCCTTGGCAGGAACCCCCGCGAGCTGTGAACCTGAATACTTGATTTCGGCAAGTTTGGTGCAACCATTGAAAGCATATTGACCCAAAACCGTCACGTCGGGAGCCATCGTCACGCTTTTCAGCGAGGTGCAGCGGTCGAACAAGGAGTTCGGTATTTCCTTGATGGCGTCGGGTATTGTCATTGTCTCAAGCGAAGTACAGCTCTTGAATACTTCCGAGCCAAGCTTTGAAACGCCTGATGGGATATCCATCCTAAGCTTTGAGCAGCCTGAGAATGCCGCAGCCTTGATTTCCGTGACGGTCTCGGGAATTGAGACGTTTTCCAGCGAAGAACAGCCGGAGAAGAAACTGTTCGGAATGGCTGTGAGCCCGGCGGGCAGTTTCACTGTCTTTAAGGCGGAGTTGCTCTGGAATACATTGATTCCCAACGTCTCCACGCCGTCGGGAATGGATATTTCGGTTAGCTTGCTACCATAGAAGCCGTAGTCGCTGATGGTCTTCAGCGTGGAGGGAAGAGTAACCGAAGCGAGGGCCGAGCAAGACATGAACGAGCGGACGCCGATCTTCTCGAACCCTTCGGGAAGCGAGGCGGTACTGATTTTGGTGTAAGCCAGCGCATAGTCGCCTAATTCCTTGAGACTGGCAGGGAACTTGATTTCGGTTATGCCCGTACAATCGAAACAAACGGCTTTGCCTATGCCGGCGATTGCATCGGGCAGAGAAAGCTTGGTGATTTTCGATGCCTCGAAGAATGCGCTGTCGTTCACGGCCGTAATCTTGAATTCGATGTTCTGGTAATTCACCCGGTCGGGCACATTGATTTCGCCGGTATATGCGGCGTTGGCGGCCTTGAGTTTCGTACGGTCGGAGGGACCGTCTATAGGCATGTATGTGACGCAGGCGGTCTTGGCGCCGCCGGCCATCGAGGTAACGCGGTAAGAAATGCCGTTGGCCACGAAACGGTCGTTGATCTCGACGCTAAGCACGAATTCGGCGTAATTGGCAAAGTTGCTCCAGCCTGTGGCGGCCTTATAGGCATTGGAAAATCCTACAGGCACGCTCAGCGTGGCGGTCTGATAAGCGGTGGCGCTGAAAGTGTCGTCGGAGATGGAAATAGGCGACGTAGCCACGCACTTAACGCTGACCAGGGCATCGCATCCGGCGAATGCCTTGGAATCAACGGTCTTAAGAGCCTTGGGAAGTTCCACGTTCTTGAGCTGTCGGCAATCGGCGAAGGCACCTTCGCCCACAGTCTCTACATGAGAGGGGATCGTCACGGTCTCGATGCCGGTGCCGGCGAACACTGAAGTCCCGAGGTTCTTGACGGACGCGGGGTAGAACATGTCCTTGAAAGCAGCGCAACCCTTGAAGGCGGCGTCTCCTAGCTTGGTGACATGGTCGAAACGGTCGGTGCCTGCAGATACAGTCGTACCGTCGGCTTTAGCCACAGCCAGTGTCGTGAGGGAAGAACCCTCGAATGCGCTCTTGCCTATGCCTGTCACGCTCTTAGGCAGAGTGACCGACGTCACCTGGCTTCCCTTGAAGGCCTCGTTGTCTATGGCGGTCACCTTGTAGGTGATGCCGTTGTCGGTGAAGTTGGCCGGTACGGTCACGACGCCGTTATATTGTGTGAGAGTCTCGCCCTCGATGTCGCGGGGCGCCACTACCGACACAGTCTTGTTCTGATAGTTCTTCAGCTCATAATAAATGCCATTGACTTTGAATTCGGTCTTGGCTCCATCGGGAATGGGAGAGGGAGCGGCTTTGAATTTCTTCCAGTCGCTTGGCATCATGTTCAGCGAGAAGTTCCAGCCGTCCCAGCTGCCGTTCTGCAGCACGCGGCCCGAAGCGCCCCAGCCAGAATAGCCGAACGAATCGGCCTGTCCCTCCTTTACCCAGTAGCTCCAATAGCTGATGTACCATCCGGCGCCCCAGAAGTCGTCGGTATCGCGGGCCTTCCAGTTGTCGTAGTCATAGTCCGAGCTTCCACCCTGACCGGGCACGTAGCCACGAGGATGGATGAACAGACCGTTTTCCGACTCATATACCTGGTTGCCGTTGCCGGTGTCGATCAGCGCGATGTCGCCATCCGCGTCATTATCCCATCCGAAACCATTGATGGTGTAGCCACCGTTGGGGTCAGTAGGAGAACTGACGTTGGTATACTGAATCAGACCATACAGCTGCGGATTGGCGGCAACGACCGCGCGAATCATGTCGGCGCCAGTGGCCTGTCCGTTCCAGCGATAGCCGAATACCAAAGCAGAGGTCTCTTTCGAGTCGTTCCATTGGATCACCAGTGCGGCCTGGTTCGAGCCTTCGCCGGCCCAGCTCTCGATCATGTCGAAAGTGAAATCGCCTTCAGGCACGGGGAGATCGCCGGGATCTTCCGGATAATCGCTCTGTGCGGCAACTTTCTGCATGTCTGCAGGCAACGTGGAGCGATAGTCCACGCCCTGAACCGTCTTGGGCGCTTTGCCCTGCTGCATCTTGGGTTCCATGATGACGGCCCCAAGTGTCAGCACGCATAGCGCTGCAAGCATTAGACACAGTTTTTTCATTTTACGATGTACTTTAAAGTTATTATTTTGTTTTTGGATTTTCCTTGGATTATGAACAGGCCTTTGCCTGTGCGGAGATTATATGTCATGACATCGTCATGGCATCCGAATGACGATACCTCCCGGCCCGATAAGTCGTAGATGGTGAAGACATAACCGTTGCAACCGCTCAGTATGACAGTGCCGTCTGCAGAGGCTTTGACGCTCGGGGCGGCAGTGTCGACATCCTCCACGGCGCCGGGTTGATCCGGATTGTCGGGGTTATCGGGGTTATCGGGATTGTCCGGATCATCCGGATCATCGGGGATATCGGCCTTCTCGATGTATGTCGGGTTTTCGATGGTGTAATCGGGTTCTTTGCCTGCAGGGGTGCAGGTCAGGATTATCACGGCGCGGGGATTGACGAACGAAGCCCCGGTCACTTTATATATTTCCGGTTCGTTGCGGTAATCGGCATAAATGTCCCATTTGCCTGACGCCATGTTGTGGTCATCTCCGCTGATCACGCCGTCACAGTCGGTGTCATAGCCGATGGAGACGATAACGCCGTTCTCGAGGGTGACGTGGAACGCCTTGTCACCGTTCAGTACATTGGTGATCATGGTGCTGACGGTATCGTCCCAGCCTCCGCTCCAACGGTAGCCGGTCACAAGACAGTCGGGTGATTTACCGTCGTTGAATTTTATGACAAGAGCTGCATATTTCTCGCCTTCGCCTGCCCAGTATTTGATTTTGTCGAAGTCGACGGCGTATGGTTCCGGTTCATGCGGTGTCATTTTTTCACCATAATCGGTCATGGCATAGTCTAAGTTCGAGCTTGGACCGGGATTATTCTCCCAGTTTACCATATCGGAAGCATAGTTCCACAGATTGACGCTGCCCGGGGTAAGCTGTGCCGACGACATGCCGAGCCCCGAATAGGAAGCGTCGGAGAGTTCCTGACCCTCTGAGCCGATCCAGTAGCTCCAGTAACCATTGTACCAGCCTGCCTGCCAGTGTAGGTCAGGGTCCTCCTTGTGATTGGCGCTCAACAGCCAGAAGTCATAGTCGTATGCCGGGTAGCCGTAACGGCGCGCGTTTAGAGGGTGCTCTATAATTCCCTTGATCTTGGAAGCTTCTATGGCTGTCTTGACCAATTGCGGAGTTTCGTTGCCCGGAGCCGATGTCTGACCCATCAGCGAATTAGGCTCAAAGTATCCGAACGACACCTGGCCGTCGATGGCCGCGCTCTGGAAGTCATACTCCAGATGGTCGAGCAGCTTGCGGCTGGCGCTGAGACCTATGCCGTCGAGCGTGCTGCCCATCGAGCCGGTGTACTGCACCAGGGCCGACAGCGAGCTGCTGTATGCCGCCACCTCGCGAAGCATGTCCTCGCCCGACGCCGTGCCGTTCCACCGGTAGCCCCACACGTAGGCCACATCATCCTTGCCGTCGTTGAACTGTACCACTAAGGCGGCCTTATTCTCGCCGGTGCCGGCCCAATGGACTATCTTGCCGAAGTCCACCTTCTCGGCCATGACAGCGCCGGCCGAGACAAAAAGAAGCATTGTTGTGAGTAGTTGTTTCTTCATACTTGATATTGTAATTATAATTGAAATCGTTATCGTTTACCCACAGGGTCGTCGGGTATGATGGTGGCGGGGTCCGTGATATGCAGATCCTGGCCGCGGCATATTTCGGTGGAGGTCTCCCCGAGCCATCCGCAATATTGGTTGAGTCCTGTGTACACGCGCACGAAGTCCACGCCCGGCAGATGCACCGGGTTGCCGTCGGCATCCACGGCCCGGTCGATGTCAAACGAGTTGAGGTCGGCGAAATCGTTGGGGTGATTGTCGACATATCCCCAGTCGTAGCTGTAAAGGATGTAGTAAGTGCCCATGCCGCTGGTGTCCACGGCATTAGGGGCAAGACGGGTGCCGGTGAATGTCAGTTCATCCGTATCGACCCATTTCGGATAGTATTCCTGAACATGGAAGGAATTTTTAGGCATATATCCGGTGTTGCCCTCCGAGTCAACCCAGGGAATGTAGTAGAGGTCGGTAAGATAAGGATAATCTTCGTCGGGAACCGGCTCGCGGGCACGGTCCGGACGGCTGTACGTCAGCGTGTAATTATGGATTGTCTCCGGCTTGTGATATTCGCTGCCCGCTAACTCGTACCAGGGATCGTCGGGGATGCCGTTCATGTTCACGTCATAGCTCACCATGACGATGCCCGGCTCGGCCGAACCTCCCTTCTCGTCGGGGTTCAACAGCTCGTAGAAGGCGTTGCCCCAGATGCGGAAATCCTTCTTGCCCGGCCTGTTCACCACGGTATGGTCGAACCCGAAGGTGACATAGCCGCCGTAACCGCCAAGAGAGATCATCACGTCGTTTTTGCCCGAAATGGATTCCTCGCATTTCTGCAGGATGTCGGCGTATGTGTCGCCCTCCTCATACCGGGGCATCTCGTTGACGAACTGGCCTGGCGCGGGACAATACTCGTACACCTTCGTAATCCAGGGACTGTATTCCACCTCCTCATGCATCACCGTGACGATAAACTCATGGTGATAAGGTGTATCATCGTCGATTATGTCGAACGTCATGCGATACACACCTTCCTCCGCTTCCATGAAAATATACTCTGGCCTGTCGGATACTTCCCTGGTGGCGCCGTCGGGGGAGGTGAGTGTCCATCGGTATTCGCGGCCGGTGTATGCGGATTCAAGTTTCAGCTTCTTCATCCGGTACACATAGTAATCGTCGTCGATGCCGAGGTTCACCATCTGGACATCATGCGTACAGCACGTGAACAGCAACGTCGTGAATATGAAATACAGCATCTTATTCATGGTCCTCACGTTTTAGGAATGTGATGTGGGCGGGAATGTCTCCGGTGCGTACGCTCCATTTCTTGCGGCCCAGGCGGTCGAAGCAGTAGAGTGTGCCAGACGACACATAATTTTTTGCGTCCGTCACGAGGATGTCGCCTGTCTCAGGGTGTACGGCGATGCCGTAAGGAATCGTAATCTCCTTCTCCGTGCCGTCGGTGATGAAGTTGTCGGAAACGAGTTGTTTGGTCCGTACGTCGACTATTCCGTAGGTGATGGTGTTGGACTGGGTGTAGTTGTTCCACTCGGTGGAATAGAAATAGAGGGAGTCTCCCCGAATGGCCATGTTCGACACGCCGAAGGGGAGGGTGTCGGTCACAATCATCTGGTTGTAGCCGCGGCGTTTGTCGAGGACATACATGCGCGATGGCCGGCTCTGGTAATCGCCGCGCGACGTGACCCACAGTTTGTTGTACCGGTCCTTCTTGAGACGGTGCAGGTTGATGCCTACCGGAATCTGCTGCACCTGCTTGAAGTCCACCATCTGAATCACCGAGAGGGTGTTGTCGTAATTCGGTACGCGGTATCCGCCGGAATTGGCCACATACATATAGTCGTCGACAATTTCCATTTCCTCCGGCTGGTAGCCTACCGATACCTTCCGGGTAACTTTCAGCGATGTCGTATCGACCTCGTACACGGCCCCCTTCGGGGCGTCAGGGTCAATCAGCACCGGACCCACGTACGAGCTGACGTATGCCTTGCCACGGTAGAATCGCACGTAACGGCAGTTGGGGATGTCCACCTGGCCTAAGCGTGTACCGGTGCGGCTGTCAAGCACCTCCACCTTGTGCGAGCAGTTCACCACCACATACAGCTTCGACCCGTATATTCCGATGTCGTTGCCTACGTCGCCAAGCTCCTTGATTACGTTCGGATTGCGCTCGGCGTAGAAGTTGCGGGCGTACAGACCGGTGAAATAGTCGAAATAGTCGAGCGTGCATTTGTTGGACCCCATGTTGCCCTCGTTCACTAAATAAAAGCCCCGGATGGATGTGTCGGGGTCCGGCACATCGTTGATGATGTCGTATTCCGTCGGCACCACCAACTCGTCGTGGCGGCATCCGGCAAGGAACAGCGTCATTGATAAGGTGATGATATATGTTATGGATTTCATTTTCATATTTCTGCCACGATTGTGAATCTGAAGTTGCGCTTGGGCATCGGATAGTTGATGATCACGTCATAGTCCTGGCTGAGCAGGTTGTTGATCTCGGCCATGGCGCGCAGGGACACTTTTCTGATCTTCAGGTCTTTGCTTATGGATACGTCGGAAGTGTACCAGGGCTGCGTGTAGTTGTACCTGATGTTTTCCTGCTGGTTGTAGCGTTCGCCCACATAAATCCAGGAATAGTTCAGGTTCCATCCATGCCACGAGGCGTTGAACACGCAGGCGCCCGAATTGCGCGGTATGTATGGAATCTGGTCGCGGTAATAGTTGTCGGAGGGATCGGTGACGTCGATGGCGCGCTGGAACGTGTATTGGGCGCGAAGTGTCAGCATCAGGTCGCTTACCGGATTGACCGTCACAAGCGCGGTGACGTCCACGCCCTTGATGCGGACACGGCCGAGGTTAAGCATGGTCCAGCGGAACTGCTGCCCTTTGGGGTATGCCACGATCTTGTCACGCACCGTATTGTAATAGATATCGGCGCCGATGCGGATGGTGTTGACCACGCCACGGCGCGCGCGGTCGTACAGTATGCCGGCGTTGTACTGCGTCACATGCTCGGGATTTAGCTTGGAGTTGCCCATGTCGGCATAGTAGAGGTCGTTGAACGTAGGCATTCGGAACGACTTCTTGTAGAAAGCGCGGATGGAGAAATCTGATGACCGAAGCGGATAGCCGGACACGAAGAACGCAGGGGTGAACACGTGTTTGTCCTTGGGCGATTCCTGGTCTTTGAGCCGGTCGTGGATGAATGTGCCTAAGGCGCTGGCCTGGAGTTTGAAGCGTGGCAGGTTGATGGCAGTGGCGCCGCTGACGAAATGCGAGAACCGGTCCGGCTTGGCGAATCCGTACATGTCGGCGTTCAGGTCGTTCCACATAAAGTCATAGCTCAGCGACACGTGCCACCAGTCAAAAATCGAGTATTGGTTAGCGGTAGAGAAGTAAATCTCCTTCTGGCGATACAGGTTGTCGATTTTCACCTGTTTGTCGTCGTTGTTGACGTAATGGGTTCTGTAATAGGCATATTTAAGGTTGTTGAGGGTGGTGAACCGGCCGAAATCGCCCCGGTAACGTCCCTGGGCGAAAGAGTTTGTGTCCCAGATTCGCTCGCCTCGGCGCCACACATTGTTGACGATTGCCCCGGGGACGCCGCGTTCGGAATTGTAGTTATAGACTTTTAAATTCCAGTCTCCTTTTTTGAGGGTGCCGTTCAGGTTGAGTTCGAGTCGGGTTGCGTTGATGTCGCCGTTCTGGCGCACGGCCGTTGTGTCGTATGCCAGTTCGCCGGCCGGGTTGACGCGGCGGTATCTGAATTTGTATTTGCCGCTGGAATTCAGCCATTCGGCGCTGAAGGAGGCGTTGACGTTGCGGCCGAGGCGTATCTCGGCGAGAACCGACGGATTTATCAGGTCAAATGAACCGAAGCGTATCGCTGCACGGGCGTGATAGTTCTCACCCTCCTCGAAGTGAGGGGTCCGGGTATGGATGTAGATGGTGCCGGCTGAGCCGAAATCCTTTGCCGGCTGCAGTATCTGGCTTTTCTGGCCGTTGTAGAGTGACAGCGACTCGATGTTGTCGAGCGAGAACTGGCCGAGGTCTATCTGGCCGTTCTGGGCGTTGCCGAGCTCCACTCCGTCGTAAACCACGCCCGTATGGTTGGTGCCCATGCTGCGGATGTTAACGGTCTTGATGCCGCCGACGCCGCCGTAATCCTTGACCTGCACACCTGCGAAGTACCGCAGCGCGTCGGCGATACTGTTGCTGTTGAGACGCTGCAGTTCGTCGCCCTGCAGGGTCTGCACAGGAATCACGTCCTCCGACTTATTCCGGGCTGTGACAACAAGTTCCTGCAGGTTGCGGCTGGTGGTATCGGTCCGTTCGGATGCGGACGCGAGATAGGTGGGCGCCGTTGCGGCACTCGATATCAGAAGTAATGTGATGGATTTCAATGTCATGCCGGTCTGTTAGTTCCGTTGTGACGGCAGAGGGGCGTGGCATGAACCGGATCTCGATGAGTATCGAGTCCTGAAGTGTCCGGAGCCAAAAAATCCCGTCGGCCGTACGTATGTACGCGCAGACGGGATGTAACAAGCATTTTATCAGGAAATCCGTAGCCCATAGTCCCGCAGGCGCGTGTATATATCGCAATGGCAGGTCTTCTGACTTATTCCTGCGAGACGCGCCTTCTCGGAGACCTGCTCCAATGGCTTCTGCGACCGCGTATGAATCCTGTTTGAAACTCAGAATTCGTGGAACTTACAGCAGCGGGTACTGTTCCGGATTCTCACCGGATTCCCTATTTTGAAGTTATTTAAACAACTTCATTCCATTCCCTGACGAAACGTCGCGGCTCACTCTTGAGCCAGGGAATACCATTTGCGACTGCAAAGATAATATATATTTTCGACTTTTGCAATTAAAATCAGCAAAACATTTGACAGATAAGGACAGATAAGGAACTATATCTTATAGTGTAACAAATCACGGCAACCAGCCAGGACTTCGTCAATAATATCACGGCAACGCTTTTCAGACAACTGGATTTTGGTTCCCACAGCAACGAAATCTGATAATTTCGGATGGCCCGTGCCATTGACGGAGGTGGCATGCTCGCCATTATATCCTTCGGTACATAATGTAAGGTCGTATGCCGGCGCAAGTCGCCATATCCAATTGCCGGTATCGCCATCCGGAATCACGTAAAAACTGAAATTCTTACAGTGGTCGTCTTTATTGTCGGAGAAGTAATTGAACAGCATGCGTCGGTACAACTGCTCTACATCCACTTGACTCTGTGTTAAGTAGCCTGTGAGGGCAAGTAGGTTGGAATAGTCCATGAAGGGCTGACTGAGCGAAAGCCCAAGCAGGGCTCCTGCAGTGGCTGTATGTAACCTATTGTTGCCGGAATCTATGTCAAACCTGCGTGATGCGAAATACCTGTCGTTGATTAGCTTAAAGTCGGGAACGATAATACCGCATTTGCGGGCCGTTTCATTATACTGATGTTCCAGTTTCCCAATATCCTTGGGATCGTATATATGTCTGAATTTTACAATCCAATGTCCCTCGGAGTCGGAAAACACAGCTTTGGGACGCGCGCCGCCGCTGTTGCCGCTGTTATAGAGCAACAAGCCGGCATCGCTGTCCTGCTGTTCTTTAAGAACTTCAATGGACATCTGCTGAAGCTGGTCGAAATCTGTTATTGATTCCCCAGGTTCAAGAGTAAAGGCCGGATCGTAAGTGAGTGCGCCCATTCCGTTGTCTCCTACAATAGCGAGTCTGTCGAGCGAAGATAGATCCGAATCGTTGATTCCCTGACGCATCAGAATCTTATGCAGTAGGTATCGGCCATATCCATCGGGTAAACTGTCTTCGAAAATCCCGAAATTGCCGTTAAACGGCTGTAGCTTTGCTATGAAGACTTCCGGTTGTAACGGCAGCTCAAGAGGGGATATGCTGAATCCCTCGGCGAGCCATGAACTGTCGTATTCAAATACATTGAGACGATTGTCGGGAGTGAGCGACAATGTGCCGACAGGCCGGCCACGAAACCGGACTTGCAGTTTTTCGGTATGATTCATTTTTTTATCGGATAAGCGCGTTTATCATCTTTTTTGCGTCGGATCAGCTCAAGTTCCTGCATGGTGTTGAATTTTGCCACACCGAACAAATTCCTGATGTCGGATATATAGCCTAATGCCATGGCAAGCTTTACGAGCGATTCAAAGCCAATAAGCCCTGTACGTTCAAAACGGGCCACTGTAGACAGGGGTACTCCTGCCGACTTCGCGATATGTTGCCGTGTGATATTCTTTTCTACACGTCGTCTGCGGAAATTCTCCGCCACTTCCTTTGCTATTTCCTCAGGATTGTCCAGCGTATAGTTGTCCAATAATGACAATATATCATCACTAATGCCGTTTTGTACCATAATACAGTTAATATTTTAATACAAATATAGGCTATTTTTCTGAAGTATGCAAATCTTCTTTTATCTTTGTAATTCAATCATTGAGTCCACTTAAATGTAATTTTATAACAGGATGTCAATCTATAAATGGTAAATCGTTGAACATCTAAGATGTAGTAAATTTTAAGGAGCGATGTCTGATTCCTAATTATCAATTGAACGGACGAGACGGCCTGGTTTGAATAACAACCGTGGTTTCGACAGCCGTGGTTTCTATTTGCAAAGATACATCATTGTGATGTCGGCGAGGTTGCGGATTATGGTCAGCGGTGCCGGCGCAGGCGAGTCAGGTGACGGACGGTAATGTTGAGGTAGGAGGCGATGTCTTTCAGACGGAACATCGCATCCAGGTTGGGGTGCTCTGCCAACAGTTCTTCATATCGCTGAACCGGCGACTTGCTCTGCAGATTATTATACAATGTGTAGATATCCGGGAAAAGCGTATCACCCTTAGCCATTATCAGGTCGCGAAGCATCGGATCGCTGTCCAACATGCTACCTAAATCCTCTGTCGGGAGACATGATATCACACATGGGGTTACCGCTATCATCGACGTTTTCGATTTCAGACCCATAAGCGCGAAGGGAAAATCGGCGACCAATTGCCCCTTGAACGCCAAGTTTATAACATGTTCCGACCCATCTTCACCGTATGCTACCTGTTTAAGTGAACCTGATTCGATATATCCGAAATATTGTGCCACTGTACCTGCTGAAAAGAACCCGGACCCTCGTTTGTATTGCCGTAGCATTCCATCGTATTGGCACATCTGCTGAAGTAACCAGCCCGCGGATGTGTCGGGATGTATGTCATGACGGTTTACCATAATTATATGATATGGCGAACAGGGCAGGTCGGTAAGACCGTGGCAGGGTCTGTCCGGATATTATGTTCAGGCACCGGATTCCCTGCGATGCATTAACGTTATGACATGAAAAGCGCGGGAATCTTATCTGTTGCTCGTCCCGCTGTGTAAGGCTCTGGCATCGCCCATTCCCATAAGACGAGCAACGCAGAAGCCCACGCATATATGAATATGTATACGTCCGTATACACGCATTCATACCATAGGCATCTATCGTTGCTAATCTTGACGGGAACGTAAAACTGCCAGATTCTACACAGCCAAGAAATAGCGCAAATAAACGCTTTTATGAAAAATTTCTATTGGAGAAGACCATTGGCCTTCAATATAGAAAAGTATTTCCCAACCCTCAGCCCCTTGGGCTTCCGAGTCAAGTATAGCAAAATTACAAAAATATTTTTAAGGTACAAAAAAAAGATGATGTCTAATTCATAAATAATCCATAAAACTAATTTGCACCAACAAATCAGTTTTTGTAATATCTTAGATTTTGGTTAAAATTGACTATTGCGATCTGAGAGGATGATGTGTAATTTTGCATCCGGAAGTTACGAAAAGAGTGTAATTTATTGGAAATGAGCATTGGGTAATCGCTCATA
>OIGD01000787.1_pt1 | contig 34550 bp, 25 predicted proteins | sample 1582211 | NCBI WGS metagenome assembly OIGD01 (sample SAMN04414078, study PRJEB24778) | human gut metagenome | material: faecal | host: Homo sapiens
ATGCATAAATATAATACGTTATACATGCTAAGTTTATAGCACATGTTTTGACCCAAACATCATTGATATAATTATATGAAAAGTTAATGTTAAATTGTATTTAAAATATAGTGTAGGAAATAGGACATTGTCTGCGGTATTTTGGAGGTGGATTGATAGATGGGAATATATTTTACTGCCTGTAATATTGCAGGAGAACACCAAAATACGCAGAGGATAAATATGTACAGCGCGGTTACCGGATATACAGGTGACAGAGAGGGGAATGATTTTATTTGACATACAGTTATATAGGAAAAATGGCAGCATATGAGCGTGACAGGCAGGGAGTATCTGCGGAGACTGTCTGCAAGGGTCTGTGCGACTTGGATATATATAATAGTTTTGAAAAAGGGGAGGACGTCGGTGATATCCATGTTGTGAGGCTGCTGCTTCAAAGACTTGGAATAAGCGCAAGTCTTGCCGGCAGATATCTTTGCCGGGATGAGTACGATGAGATGCATGCAAGATTCAATATATTGGAGCTGCTGAGGGCAGACGAGCTAATATTGGCGAAGACGGCAGCCTTGGAATATAAAAACCGTTACTGTGCAGGAAGCAGGCTTAACAAGCAGTTCATGACATACATGAATGCAAGAATAGCGCAGCTTGACGGAGATTCAGTTGAGGCACTGCACCTGTACAAAAAAGCAATCGGTTATACTATAGAAGATTACGGTGTGGCTGAATTTACCTGCATATCGGTATATGAGTATTTTATGCTTGCCAATATTGCGCGTCTGAATGCAGTTTTTGAAAATTATATGGAGGCGGAAAAGCTGTATGAGAGACTTCTTGCGTATTGTCACAGAAGAAATTCGGACCATTGGACTATGGCGTGTGTCTATCCGAAGACAGTCTGCGAAATGCTGGATATAAATTCACCGGACAGCATGGGTATATATGAAAGACGGGTATGGCTTGAAGAGTGTAATGCCGCCATAAAGGCGCTCTGTGACACGTCAAGACTTCACTATATTTGTCCGCTGTTAAGAAAAAGACATGCATTGCTGGAGCTTCTTGGAGAAGCGCCGGATAGACAGTGGGATGGTTTCCTTGAACATTATGAGTGGCTGAGAAATAAGTATCATATAAAAGGAGAGCTGTTAGAGTGGTATCCGTATTATAACAGCGATTGGGAGTTCTATCCTGTCGAGAAGCTTATCAACGAGCGGAGAAAACTATATGGCATGACCATCGAAGAGCTTGCCGAGGGAGTATGTACATCTGAGACAGTCAGCAGAATAATCAACAGGAGAGTTTCGCCTAAACGCAGTACTGTGGAGGCACTTCTTGGTAAGCTGGGGCTTAGAGGGGTGTTGGCGGAGGACGTTATGGTGTGTGATGACTGGGAGACGCATAGAATATGGGATGATATGGTACATGCCCAGGCAATAGATGATTATGTTACAGGCAGAAGGTTGAACGAAAAAATAGCGAAAAAACTTGATGTAAATATCCCTATAAATCGTATGTTTTTAGAGTATGTGAATGTTGGCGCAGATATGGGAATAGCGAAAAATAATTATGAAAAATATGCATTACTGCATGAGAAAATGTTAGGTTTTAATATTGAGAATATAGAAAAGCTGACAATTTTTACACGAATAGAAACAATGGTTATAAATAGATATTTTTACTGTATGGATAAGGTAAAAAATTACACAAAGCTTGGAGTATATGAAAGCATGTGTAATACTTATCTAAGTACTTTGGGCAATGAAAGAGCATTTGCAAGTAATTGTGAGGGCATATTTATGCGCTGTGCAAGCTATACAGGTAATGCAGCACGTTTTACAGATTCAAATAATTATTCCGAATCGGGAATAAAATTGGAGTTGAATTGTGAAAGGATACATTGCTTATCCAGCATTATATACTGCATTCCGTGGAATAATGCGGAATGCGGAAACAGTGTTTCTGATGATGACATAAAGATGTGTGAGTGTGCTTATTGGATAGCATGGATGCTCAAGGAAAAAGGAAGAATGAAATTGTATAATGGCTGGATTGAAAAGCATAATGTAAAATAATTGTACGATATTTATTTATTCTTATCGTAGGTGTTATTATCTTCATCCGAATAAACCGATACATTACCATTGTTCAAATTATTGATAAAGCTGTTATCAAATATTATTGAGATATTAAAGACAATAAGTAAAAGTGCAATAACTGAACGTAAATTTTTCTTCATAATACAGTACCCCTTTCGTGCTTATGTGAGATGTAAAAATGTTTTCATATACTTGACTATACTATACAGTGCAAGTAATGTCCATGACATTGAAGGCTAAAAAAACAGGGTGCAATGTCATGGACAATCAAGTAAAAATAGTATAACATTGGCGTATGGTTTAAATCATACGTCGGGTGGGAAGCGTAATGCTATTATGGGAAGAATGACTGCAGCGTATTTTCATAGATTAGTTAGGGGGAAAGTTTGAAAAATACATTATAATGAGGAGAATTTCAAGATTGTAAAAACATTCAAAAAAGTTATGGCTATGTTACTTGTGGGTATTGTAACATTTATTACACCTGTAAATGTATTTGCGATGCCGAATGCAGATGATGGAATTATGACTTTGGGGTATGGGCAGCACGACAATACTACTGTTGGGTTTACCAAATCAATATCTGTAACAATCTTGCCTAATGTGACTTTTAATGTTGGTGTTAATGGTGAAATATTTCTTAATTATGAGTGGGATGAAGGTTATGACTCACGATTTACATCTGGAAGCGGATATGCATCGGTTTTTTCTGTACCAGATGGTATTGCACAGGATGGATGGACAGCTGAAGTTCGTCATATAACAACAACAGGGCGTACAATATTATTTAAAATTGTGGTATTTAGGAATGGGAAAGAAGTAGGAAGCAGTGATATTTCTTATTATGTTGATGAATATGGTCAGGTATTTTAATTGCTAAATAAAAATATTGCGGTCTTGCTTGAACTACATAGTAAGACCACATTCAAAAATATTATACGAGGAGGAAGATAATTATGAAAGGTTACAGAAAAACTTCCCGCATTTTAGGATACATTGCTGTGTGGCTATGTCTTTTTGCATTTGTGGCGACAGGCTGTAGTGCAAGAGGTGGGAATAGTGACGATACTGCGGCTGGACAGACTGAAACGGATAGTTCGTTATCAGAGGGGCAGACGGTGGACAGCACATACTGGGAGAATGCCGACTTATACACATGGCGACTTGAGGACGATGGAAAATTGGAACTGCCTGAGAATATAAGGTTGATAGATACTTTTTTTATCGGGGATAAGCTTTTTTGCAGTGATGGAGATTTAAACATGATTGAGGAAGGAGAAGAGGGAGGAATATCCGTCTATTCTCTTACCGACAAAAAGACAGTTGAGATTGAATTTTCAAAGATTGAAAAATTGATAAATGACGAGCTTGGAAGCTATTCATATATGTATATAGATAAGCTGTATGAAGGAGATGATGGCAGGCTGTATATTCTAGCAGAGGCAGCGGATGTTAACAATAATTATATATCCTTTATTTTGAAATATAATTATGAGGATGAGACAATTGAGGCTATGAGATTGAGTGCGGATATGCCGGAGAGGAACAATCCAAGGCAATTAAATCTCGCACAGGATTTTGTTGTTACGGCAGATGGCTATTATTACGTCAGGGACTATCAAGGGCTTAATATAGTTGACCATGATGGCAATGTTACACAATTAGCTGGAGTGAACGGACGTGTATTCAGTTATGACTCATCAGCATGGTATAGTGCTTATTACGCAGATGATTATGGAATATTCAGAATAGATGAGAAGGGAAATGTGATAGAGCGAAAGTTCAGCTTCCCATTAGGAGATATATTAGGAAGTGTTGCCGGCAGAATATTTGTGAAAGGTGGAAATGGAATATTAGTGTATGATGTGGAAAAAGAAACCACGGATACATTATTTAGGTGGACGGATGTTGATACTGTAAGTAATGACGTAACTAATGTATATCTGATAGATGATTCGTGCATAGCAGTTATGTATAATGATAAAAGCGACAAGACAGGCAAGACTTTTGAATATGAATTTGTCGGACGTGTGAGCAGGGCGGATATTACGGAAGAGGACAGGGAAGAGCTTGTAATAGGCTGTATGTATACACCTGTGTTGCTTGAGCGTAACATAGTAGAATTTAATAAAAGCCAGCAGAAGTATCATGTATCGATAAGGGCATATAATGACAGAAGCAATGAGTTAACTACGGATGAGGCAACAACGAGACTTCATCTTGACCTTGCCTCTGAAAATGCACCGGATATGCTTAATCTGCAATATTTAGATATTTACAACCTTGTCGATAAGGGTGTAATAGATGACCTCAGACCATATTTTGACAGAGATACAGAAATAGACATACAGGATTATGTAGAATCTGTTGTCGAGGCATGTACGATAGACGGTGTGCTTGTCTCTGTGCCGTTGGAGTATGTTATATATTCATATTTTGGAAAGGCAGACATGGTGGGTGAGAGTGCAGGCTGGACAATAGATGATGTGGCAGAGTGTCTTAACAATAATCCGGGCAGTGTATTTTCTACATGGACAAGGGAATTTATGCTGGCAAGAATTCTGCAATATTCGATTGATACATTTATAGACAGGGATAGTGGAACCTGTGATTTTACAACCAAAACCTTCGATGAGCTACTTGATATAATAGAACCGCTTCCGAGTGAAGCAAATTATTCGCCGATAGAAGAAAAGACAAGTCTTATAAACAATATAAATTTGTATAATTTTGAAGTTATACAGGAATATTATGCCAAATATGGTGACGATATTATAATTAAAGGATATATTACTGCTGATGGAAGAGCATGCCATAATCTCTCAGTAACAGATGCATATTCAATTGTTTCGACTTCCGGCTGTAAGGACGGAGCATGGGAATTTATCAAGTTCTGTCTTATAAATGATAATTCCAGTATTGGATGGTTTTCCTCTAATAAACAGAGGCAGCAGGAGATGATTGATGAAGAGCTTGCACATGCAGGAGAGGAGAAGCGCAGTACATTTTACACGGAGCAGGGACCTATAAATTACCATTATGCTACGCAGGGAGAGATAGACACGGTGATGAATTTAATAGAAAATGTGGAGCTGTCTCCGTCATATTGCAGTGAGATAAGCAATATCATTAAGGAAGAACTTGACAGCTACTTCCTGGGCGGCAGGTCTAAGGAGGAGACTGTGGCAATTATACAGGACAGAGTTCAGCTCTATCTGGATGAGAGGAAATAAGTTACAAGGAGAGGTAATTTAACGGAAAGTAACAGTAAACTATCAGATATTTATTGCAATGGTTTTTGTGATGTACGGAGGTAGAGTGTGTATCGATATATTATTAAAAACAAAGGATTATATTCTGTGTATGCGATTTTGCTTGTTGTTTCTTCTACGATGAGTGTTTTCTTTGCGTTCGTTTTAAGCGAGATTATGAATTGTGCTGCAGAAGGAAATCTGCAAAGGCTTATGAGGGTATTGATTGTTGGAATTGTTTTTTTATTAGTGACTGTATTTTCTGAATTCTTTTATGGTATCACAAAAAACAAGCTGATATGTAAAGCCAGACAGGACTTAAAGCATGATTTATTTGATAGGATTCTGCACAAAAATGTGACTAATTTTGAGAGCAGGAATACAGGTGATTACATGAATGATTTGCAGAATAATCTCAATATGTATGAGGAGTTGTATTTCAATAATATCTTACAGATACCTATGATTGTATTTTCGTTTCTTGTGGCGGTAATCACCTGTATATATATAAAGCCATTGATGCTTTTACTGATACTTGTGATAGGTGTTTTTACGGCACTGGTTGTAAAGCATACTGGAAAGATGCTGGAACGGAGTACAGGAGGCTATGCAGAACAGTCTGCATCTTATTCGGGAGAAATTAAGGATGATTTTCGCGGCTATCGAATCATCAGTTCTTATCACCTATATGATGAGATAATCAGAAGGCATGAGCAGGCTAATGAAAAGCAGGAAAAGGCAAAAGAGATAAACGGCAATGACAAGACTTTATTCCTTTGCCTAAATGAACTTGCTGGGCTGACATCTACAGTGATTATCATGGCACTTGCAGCTTATTTCGCAATTAAAGGAAGCTTTACCGTTGGAATAGTCATTGCGTTCGGACAGCTTTCCGGGAAAATTATTTCTCCCATTATGACCGCATCGGATACATGGATTCGGTTCAAGTCATCCAAAAAGCTGACAGAAAAATATATGGCTATCCTTCATAGCGAAGAAGGTAATCATCCGAAGCGAGAAAAACAGGCTGTATACGGAGATATTAGACTGACGAAGGTTTCTCTTATTTTTAACGAGACGAAAGGGCTCAATAATTTCTCGGCTGTATTTAAAAAAGGAAAGAAATACCTTGTGGTTGGAGAGAGCGGTTCGGGCAAGAGCACACTGTTAAATATTATTTCTGGTATGTATGACGAATATGATGGGGAGGTTATGATAGAAGATGAGGAGCTAAAACAGGTGGAAAGAAACTCTCTAAGCCATCTGGTAAGTTTAGCAAGTCAGGAAGTATTTTTATTTAACGATACTATTCGGAATAATATTACACTGTATAGAGAATATTCAGACGAACAGATACATAATGTTCTAAAACAGTGTGGGTTGGAAAACCTAATTCAGGAGCTCCCGGATGGGTTGGATACACTGGTTGGTGAGAATGGTTCTAATTTTTCTGGTGGGGAAAAGCAGAGAATCAATTTGGCGAGAGCCTTTATCAGGGATAGTAAGATACTGCTCCTTGATGAAGTGTCAGCTAATCTGGATTCTGTAACAACGGATTTCATTGAGAGAACAGTTCTTGCATTGGAGGGGAAAACAGTAATTTCGGTGGCACACAAAATGCCTGAAAAGCTGGCTGAGCTTTATGATGAAGTTATCCGGGTTGGGGTGTAAAAGCTCTTTAAGATACCTGAATCCGTGAAGTTGATTTCTTCACAGCCCCCTTAAATCCTATAATTTCAAGCTTTTGCAACACTTTGTTGTTCAATATCATTATTCACCTACCAGGTGAAAAAAATATGGTAAAATATACGTAACAAAACCTATGGATCGGAGTCTTTTACCATGAATAATAATCACCGGATTACACTGATGAAGAACTTGCACACGCAGGAGAGGAGAAGCGCTCTACATTTTACACCGAGCAGGGACCGGTAAACCATCATTATGCAACACAGGAGGAGATAGACGTGGTAATGAGCCTGATAGATAATGTAGAATTGTATATGCCGGCTAACAGTGAGATAATCAACATTATGGTGGAGGAAATGGAGAGTTACTTCGCAGGCGGCAAGTCAAAGGAAGCAACAGTGGCAGTCATACAGGATAGGGTGCAGCTTTATCTGGATGAGAGAAAATAATGTTACAAGGGGATATCATTGCAGGTCACCGCACTATATTATAAGCACTTAGAACCGTCCGATAGTTTCTTAATATTTAGATGTCAGAATACAGTGTCAGACAAATGGTGCTGTGAAGGGCGGCATACAAAAATTGTAATTTAACATATATTACCTATGATGTCCATGACGTTTGAGTAATAAAAAAATGTATGCAATGTCATGGACAAGCGTGTACTCAGATTGTAAGATGAATCTAAAAAATAATATCAATAGTTTAATAGTCTGATAAAAAACTTGATTTATATTGTAAATTGGTATGGCAAATATATTACACTTAGGAGATTACACAATGAAAAAAATTTTAAAAATGTCTATTATAAACATACCTAAATGGATTTTGATTAAGCGAATTATTGCAAATATTATCAGTTTTTTATTGCTGTTAATTCCTGCGTACCTTACAAGATATTTGACAGACGAGATGATTGAAAGGGGAAGGAACATACCATATTACTGGCTGCTGTTAGTTGTTGTGGCAACATTTGTCATACATATTTTTATATTTTATTTTGTAAATTATAAAGGACAGATATTTGCAAATCAATTGGCACAGGATTTTGAAGTTAAGCTCATGCAAAAGGTAATTAGCTCAAGTAATCCTGAGTATGAGAAAGAGTCAAAAAGTAAGATATTCAATATGCATAATAATGATATTTATTCTATATATGTGCTCTCAAATTATCTTACAATGATTCCTGTGGATATACTTGAGGTAATAGTAATCGTAGGAATTCTATTTAATGTTAACTACATAATAGCATTTGTTGCCATATTGCTTGCACCATTATATGTGATGTCAAGCTTTGTAAATAAAAAAAAGTTAAATGAGCTTGTTGCAGATGAAAAAATGGCAGCGGATGAGTGGATTGGTGAGACAGAAACAATTATAAATGGAAAAGTGAGTATTGGACTTAATAAAGCACAGTCTTTTGCAATGTCACGTTATAATAAAAAGTGTGACAGATTTTATAAAGTGAGAAATCAGCAGCATTTTTATTTATTGATAACACAGGAATTACCTCAGATAATTACCATGCTGGCACCGCTTATTATTCTTGTCATAGGTGGAAATCTTGTCACAGAAAATGTTATTTCAATTGGAACACTTTTATATGCAATGCAGATAATCGGACTGGTTTTTTCACCGTTAGGAGAAGTTGCTTCATTGCAGGCTTCACTGCTTAGTCAGGAGCCGGTATTTAAAAGAGCACGCGATTTTATCGACATAGCGGATGCCTCGTTAAATCCCGATATATGTGATGATGGTGATAATGCAGCGGACAAAAATGGAAAAGATGGAATTTTATTAAGAAATGTACAGATGCTCACAGCAGATGGAAATTGTCTTTTCAATATTGACAACTTCAATGCGGATAAGAATGGATTGATCCTTGTCAGGGGTGAAAATGGATGCGGAAAAACAACATTGCTTAATGTGCTTTCGGGGATATTTGATAGTACACACATAAAAGTTGGAGAAAACGGCAGTATATTTATTGCTAAAGAACTGTGCGAGGATATGACATATTTGTTTTATCCTGATTTCCTTGTGAAAGGAACAGTAAAGGAAAACGTACTATGTGGAAGGAATATACCGGAGGGTAATTATAGGCTCATGGAAAAAATATTAGAGCTTCCTGATGCTGAAAAAGATGTAGTGTTAAGACCGGAGAATTTATCGCTTGGAGAAAAACAGAAAATATACCTTTCCAGAATCCTTATAGAAAATAAAAGATGTATTTTACTTGATGAGCCGGGCAGCAATCTGGATGAGAAGACAGAAGAAAGCTTGATACAATATCTTGGACAGATTAAGAATAATAGTTTGATTATTGTAATTAGCCATAATAGTAAGTACGATAAAATTGCAGATAAAATATACAATATAAGTAATGGAGGCATGATATTAACAAAAAAATTGTCCCTTTGAAGTAAAAAATGATTGCAGTTTTAAACAAGCTATATTAGTATAATCACAGATTTAAAGACTGTGACTAGGACAATGGATACATATGCATTCTATACGTTATATGGAAAGTATATGATAAGCAATTTATAACCTCTGCAAAGAGAAAGTGCAGAGGTTTTTGCATTATTATAACAAGTCATGCAAGCATGGCTTTGGCTATTTGTCTTGCTTAGAAATGAGGATTAATATATTTAATGTCGTTATAATCGAGAGATATTTTTTGAGAATGGAATATACTTAGGAATAATGGTGAAGAATGGAAACAGAGTACATCGGAAATATGATAGCCTATGAGAGAAATAGGCGTGGACTAACTGCTGAGGTGGTACATAGAGGAATTTGTGAGCAGAGTGTATACAGCAGGATAGAAAATGGAAATTATACTGGAGATATACATCTTGTGATGGCTGTGCTGGGAAGACTTGGCATAAGCGGAAGTAAGGCAGGAAAATATCTGTGTAGGGACGAGTATGATGAAATGCAAGCCAGATTCAATGTGCTTGAATATATTAGGTCAGCTGATTTAGAAAAAATAGAAATTGCAATAAAGGAATATTCAGATAAATATTGTGATAAAAGCCGGCTTAAGAGGAATCAACTACGAGGAAAAAACTTAAAATTTTTATGGAACTTATTTTAGCTATGACTTTGATATTTGGAAGTACCTTATGTTATGCCTCAGATGGAGACGTAGTAGAAGCGAATGATTACAATACCTTTGGTGTAACTCGTTCACAGCAGGAAACAAAACACATTGGACTAAGGATATCAAACACAGATATAGTTGTTTACTTTGATTTTCATTATGCGTGGGAAGAAGGATATACGTCATGGTTTACAGGTGCAGAACTTACAGAAGCGGATGTGCCTGATGGACATACAGTAATTATATATGGATTAACTCATAATGCTGATGGTAATAGTAGTAACATCACTGTGACAATAGATATGGAATATGAGAAACTTAGATTTAATGTTTCAAAGTCATTTTATGTGGATGAATATGGTAATTTAAGTTATTGATAGTATTACGTGTTCTATAGGTTTTTTCTATGACCTCTAGAACACGTTACTAAGGGGGCTTTATGCACACAAAAAATAAGAATATTGTAATATTATACTCTATTATAATTGCCTCACTCATAGCAACGCTTACCAGCTGTCGGAACGGCAGTAATGTTGAACCTCAAATTGAAGATAATGAAAGTGCCACCGTGTATGTGCCGGAATTTTCCAAGCAGGAATATGAGATAGACAGTAGTCTTGATTTTCTGGTTGATATGTTTGTGGCAGGAGATACAACGTATTGTATATCAAGGGAACATACTTTTAATTCCGGAACAAAAGATACTCTTATGATTTTTGACAGTGCAACAGGGGAGAGCAGTGACAAGGAGCTTGGTGCTCCGGGAAAATATTTTGAGTATAGTGAGGGCTTTGTAAGGTTTTGTAATAATGTATTATATCTGTATGATAAGAATTTTTCTGATGTAAAAGAAATTAATCTGCAGGGGTTATATAACAGATGTAAAGATGATGGAATAAGCCTGTCATGTGATGATATTGAAATAGATGACGAAGGGCGTATAGGCATAATAAGCGGACAGTCGATAATATTTGCGGATAGTAATGGAGAGCTGCTCTGTGTGATAGAACAGCAGGACAATATCAGGACTTTTGCCAAACTGGCGGTTACGAAGGCGCAGGGCTGGTATGTGATATGCAATAATACTAAATATAATATTGATATATGGAGTATAGATATTGGACAGTCGGGGCTGGGAGTGCGTCTTGACAATGCTCCGGACATATATGGCGGTCAAGTGTATTTCGTGGGTCAGAACCAGGCGGAGGAGAATAGTCTGTACATAGTGTCAGGTAATTATATATATAAATATGATGTAGCACTGTTAAGCTGCGAAGAAGTAGTCTGTTTAAGGGACTATGGAGTGGAAATTGATAATGGCAGTGGAGTTTCGATAATAAATGAGGATAGAATAAGAATAGCGAATAGAAAAACGAATACCAATGGTCAGACAGACAATAGGGTAAATATTGAGTATGCAGATATAAGGAAAATACCGATAGATGAGGTGAAAACAAGAAAAGAACTGGTCATGGCAACATTTTCCGAGGCTTCTGTTTATCGTGAACAGATAATGGATTTTAACAGGTATAATAAGGATTATTATGTAACCGTAAAGGAATATTACAACCGGGATGATTATGATACAGCCATGCAGAGCTTCTACAATGATTTGATTACAGGAAACGGTGCAGATATTTTCTGGATATCGGATAGTGATATAGATATCGAAAATCTGGCAGATAAAAATGTAGTAGTGGATATGTATGAGTTCATGGATGGCGATGAAGAATTAGGGAGAAATGAATTTATACCCAATGTACTGGCGGCTATGGAGTATGATGGGAAGTTGTATGCATTAAGTCCGGATTTTTCGTTGAGTACGATGGTTGGAAAGGCATCGCTTCTTGATATGTATGAACAGTGGAATTACAGTTCAATAAAAAAGCTGTTTGAAGAACATCCATGTGAACGTCCATTTTTCAGATATTCACAACAGCGTGTGCTGGAGACATTGTTATATCATTCGTTGCCACTGTTTTATGATAATAAAAAAGGGGAAAGTTATTTTGGTTCGCAGGAATTTGCGGATATGCTTGTTGTTGTTGCCGATGTACCGGAAGAGAATGATTATGACAGGTCTTTGCCGGAATTATTAGAAAATAATGAGACACTTTTATTCTGTACCAGTATTAATAATTGCGACACGATAAAAACTTTAGATACCTATTTTGGAGGCGACATAAGGTATGCAGGGTATCCGGATGGCAGTGGAGCACCGGCAGAAATCAGGACATATTATAAGATGGCAATAAGCAGTCAGTCGGATAACAAGGCTGGAGCCTGGCAGTTTGTTAAGAGCTATTTCAGCGAGGATAGCCAAAAAAATACAAGCAGATTTCCGGTTATTCAGAAATATTTTGATGACATAATTAATAATGATATGGCTGGAGCTGGCACCGCCTCAGGCATGCTTATGGACGGAGTAACGGTTGAGTTGAAACCAATGACAGACCAACAGGCACTTTTGCTGCGCGAGCTTGTGGATAAGGCAGGACATAATGTAAGGTATGATGTAAATATATATGATATCGTCACTGAGGATGCGCAGGGATTTTTAAGTGGCAGTAAAAATATCGCGGAAGTCCAGCAGATTATCAATGACAGAGTAATGCTTTATCTTGGGGAGTAGCCTTTTGAAGGTTGGCTCTGAAAAGTAACTGTGAAATTGGTAAGTTACACTATGTTGAAAAAAATGCTTGCAATTTTAAATAACCTATACTAGAATATTCACAGATTTAAAGACAATGACGGAGACAGTAGATATCATCTGAAAGTCACAGAGAGCCGCAGGTGCTGGGATTGCGGTACGAGTAAGGCGATGTTGAATATCACTCCCAAGTCGCTGTACGAAAATGTATACTAAATGGATTGAAACAGCAGGATGCGGTTTTGCGTTATTGTATACATGAGTAGATACAGACGTATTCCATACGTTACATGGAACGCATATGATGGTATGTCGGTGAATATGATGAGTATTTTATGACCTCTGCCATGAGAATGTGCAGAGGTTTTATTTTGTGAAAATGGAGGAATTAAAGATGTACGATAAGGTATCGGCAAATCGTAACGTCGTCGAGAGCGAGAAGGCTGTCGAGAAGTTCTGGAAGGACAATGACGTATTTAAGAAGAGCATGGAAATCAGGGAGGGCTGCCCGACATATATGTTTTATGATGGACCACCTACCGCAAATGGTAAGCCACATATCGGACATGTGCTCACAAGAGTTATCAAGGATATGATTCCAAGATACAGAACAATGAAGGGCTATCTTGTACCGCGTAAGGCAGGCTGGGATACCCACGGACTTCCTGTGGAGCTTGAGGTTGAGAAGATGCTTGGTCTTGACGGCAAGGAGCAGATTGAGGAATATGGTCTTGAGCCGTTCATCAAGCACTGTAAGGAGAGCGTATGGAAGTATAAGGGAATGTGGGAGGATTTCTCCGCGACAGTAGGCTTCTGGGCTGATATGGATAACCCTTACGTTACTTACCATAATGATTTTATTGAGTCCGAATGGTGGGCTCTTAAGCAGATTTGGGACAAGGGGCTCTTATACAAGGGCTTTAAGATTGTTCCTTACTGTCCAAGATGCGGAACACCTCTCTCATCACACGAGGTTGCACAGGGCTATAAGTCTGTTAAGGAGCGTTCTGCAATCGTGCGCTTCAAGGTTAAGGGTGAGGACGCATACTTCCTTGCATGGACAACAACCCCTTGGACACTTCCTTCTAACGTGGCTCTCTGTGTAAATCCTGATGAGATATATTGCAAGGTAAAGGCTGCCGACGGCTACACCTACTATATGGCAGAGGCACTTCTTGACAAGGTGCTTGGCGGACTTGCAAAGGCTGAGGATAAGGAGGCGGGTACACCTGCTGTTCCGGCTTATGAGGTTCTTGAAAAGTATAAGGGAAGTGACCTTGAGTACAAGGAGTATGAGCCTCTTTTTGCATGTGCGGGAGAGGCTGCTGCAAAGCAGAACAAGAAGGGACATTTCGTTACCTGTGACGGATATGTAACCATGTCAGATGGTACAGGTATCGTTCATATTGCACCTGCATTTGGTGAGGATGATGCCAAGGTCGGACGTAAGTATGACCTTCCGTTCGTACAGTTCGTAGACGGAAAGGGTGAGCTCACCAAGGAGACGCCTTATGCCGGACTTTTTGTAAAGAAGGCAGACCCATTGGTATTAAAGGACTTAGAGGCAGAGGGCAAGCTTTTTGACGCTCCTAAGTTCGAGCATGATTATCCTTTCTGCTGGAGATGTGATACACCGCTTATCTACTATGCTAGAGAGAGCTGGTTCATTAAGATGACAGCCGTTAAGGATGACTTAATCGCTAACAATAAGACAATCAACTGGATACCTGAGACAATCGGTACAGGACGTTTCGGCGCATGGCTTGAGAATGTTCAGGACTGGGGTATCAGCCGTAACCGTTACTGGGGTACTCCGCTCAATATCTGGCAGTGTGAGTGCGGACATATGCACTCCATCGGAAGCATCGAGGAGTTAAAGAGCATGTCTGATAACTGCCCTGATGATATCGAGCTTCACCGTCCGTACATTGACGCTGTCACAATCAAGTGTCCTAAGTGTGGTAAGCAGATGAAGAGAGTTCCGGAGGTTATAGACTGCTGGTTTGATTCCGGTTCAATGCCATTTGCACAGCACCACTATCCATTTGAGAATAAGGATTTATTTGAGAAGCAGTTCCCGGCAGACTTTATTTCCGAGGCTGTAGACCAGACAAGAGGCTGGTTCTACTCACTGCTTGCAATTTCTACACTTTTATTTAACAAGGCACCATATAAGAATGTTATCGTTCTTGGCCACGTCCAGGATGCCGAGGGTAAGAAGATGAGTAAGTCAAAGGGCAACGCTGTTGACCCATTCGATGCACTCTCACAGCACGGAGCAGATGCTATAAGATGGTACTTCTATGAGAACTCAGCTCCATGGCTTCCTAACCGTTTCCACGATAAGGCGGTTACGGAGGGACAGAGAAAGTTCCTTGGAACACTCTGGAACACATACTCCTTCTTCGTGCTCTACGCTAATATTGATAACTTCAATGCAAATGATTACAAGCTTGAGTACGATAAGCTTCCTGTAATGGACAAGTGGATTCTCTCCAAGCTTCAGACCGTTGTAAAGACCGTTGACGATAACCTTGCCAACTACAAGATTACAGAGACAGCCAAGGTACTTGAGGACTTTATAGACGAGCTTTCCAACTGGTATGTAAGACGCTGCCGTGAGCGTTTCTGGGCAAAGGGCATGGAGCAGGATAAGATTAATGCTTACATGACACTCTACACAACGCTTGTCACCTTCTGCAAGGCAGCAGCTCCTATGATACCATTTATGACAGAGGAGATTTATCAGAATCTTGTTGCAAAGCAGGATAAGAACGCTCCTGAGAGTATTCACCTTTGCAGCTTCCCTGTTGCAAACGAGGCTTGGATTGACAAAGACCTTGAAGCGAGCATGGAGGATGTCCTCTCAGCGGTTGTTATCGGTAGAGCATGCAGAAATGCAGCCAACATCAAGAATCGTCAGCCAATCGGAAAGATGTACATTAAGGCTCCTTGGACACTCACAGAGTTCTTTGTTGAGATTATCGAGGACGAGCTCAATGTAAAGAGCGTCGAGTTCACTGACGACGTTAGAGCATACAGCTCCTACAGCTTCAAGCCACAGCTTAAGACTGTCGGACCTAAGTATGGCAAGCTTCTTGGAAAGATTCAGGGTGCATTAAAGAGCATCGACGGCAACGCAGCGATGGATACACTCAATGAGAAGGGTGCGCTTGAGTTTGACTTTGATGGTCAGAAGGTAGAGCTTACCAAGGATGACCTCCTTATCGAGATAGCGCAGACAGAGGGCTATGTATCAGACTCATGGAGCGGTGTCACGGTAGTACTTGATACTAATCTCACACCTGAACTTATTGAGGAAGGTTTCCTTCGTGAGATCGTCAGCAAGATTCAGACCATGAGAAAGGAAGCAGGCTTCGAGGTAATGGATACAATCACAATCTACGCAGACGGGAGCGACAAGATTAATGCACTTCTTGATGCCAAGGCTGACCAGATTACCACCGAAATTCTTGCAACCAAGGTTGTGACAGGTGAGCTTGACGGTTATACCAAGGAATGGGATATCAACGGCGAGCAGGTGACACTGGGAGTTAAGAAAAATTAAGACTAAGTCCTGAGGCTTCGTGAAAGCAGCCATCATATAATACGGACGTGAAAAACGCAGTTCCCGTTTTGTGGGGACTGCGTTTTTTATATAATGGGGAAATTGTTGAAATTCCCTACTACAAACGGTTGAATGTTTATCCTTTGACAATTATTGCCTTGTGATTATCTCCTGATTGCAGTAGATGCATCTGTATTTCTTTGACGAGGACATTCTGAATATGTGCTCACAGTTTGCCTCGAGATTGGTGATGCAGCGCGGGTTTTTGCACCTGATGACATTCCGCAGTTCTATCGGCGGGACGGGGTGAAGCTTCTGTACGACCTTGCCGTCTTTTATATAGATGAGTGTAATTTTGTCATCGAGATAGCCGAGAATATCAAGCTGTGGCAGCGTGTCCGAGCCCTCAATTTTTATTAAATCCTTTTTGCCGTATTTTTCACTTTTCACATATTGGAGAAGTGCAATGGAACGGCTGATGTTTTCAAGATGGAGAAACTTGTATATTTCAAGACCTTTTCCTGCAGTAATATGGTCGATTACTATTCCGTTCTGAATGGACTCAACATTTAACATGATAAAACCTCCTCTCCTGTTACCGGGTCGGGAATGTCGAGCAGTGCCATGATAAGCGCCATTCTGACATAGACACCATTCTGCACCTGCTGGAAGTAAGCTGCGCGCTTGTCAGAATCGACATCAAGTGATATCTCATCTACTCTCGGAAGCGGGTGAAGCACGGGCATGTCTGCCGGCGCAAGCTCAAGCTTTTCCTTGGTGAGCATGTATGTTCCTTTTAGGCGGACATAGTCCTCCTCGTTGAAAAAACGTTCCTTCTGTACGCGCGTCATATACAGGACATCGAGCTTGGGAAGAGTGTCCTCAAGGTCATCAACCTCGTGATAGGGAACCTTTGCCGGCTTCAATGTGTCCTCAATCAGGTATTCGGGCACGCAAAGTTCGCTTGGGGAGATAAAATAAAACTGATTGTCCGGGTATCTGACGAGGCTGTTCACGAGCGAGTGAACGGTGCGTCCGAACTTTAAATCGCCGCAGAAGCCTACGGTGAGATGATCCAGGCGCCCTTTGCGCTGGCGTATCGTCATCATGTCGATAAGTGTCTGTGTAGGGTGATTGTGACCGCCGTCGCCCGCATTTATAATAGGTACGCCAGAGTATACCGAGGCGCGAAGAGGTGCTCCCTCCTTTGGATGGCGCATAGCTATGATATCGGCGTAGCAGCTTACTACGCGCGCAGTGTCAGCGACGGTTTCGCCCTTGGTGGCGCTGGACTGCTCGGCTCCGGCGAAGCCCAAGGTCTGACCGCCGAGGTTTAACATGGCTGCCTCGAAGGAGAGGCGTGTTCTCGTACTCGGCTCGTAGAAGAGTGTTGCTAGCTTCTTTCCGTCAGCGACGTGTGAATATGCTGATGGATTTGCTGAAATTCGGTCAGCAAGGTTCAATATTTTCAGAGTTTCTTCAAGTGTAAAATCCAGTGGATCAATCAAGTGTCTCATAGCCATTCTCCCTTTAATAAATACTGGTTTCGTTCTGCGCCTACGGAAATAAACTGTATTTCATGTTCAAGCAGTTTTTCCAGACGGGTTATATATGCCTTTGCCTTGTCGGGAAGGTCGTTATAGTCAGTGCATGCCGATATGTCCTCCTTCCAGCCTGGGAGATATTCAACTATAGGCTCACATGAGTCCAGATCCTCGAGAGGGTCAAAACAGGTGGTCGTCTCATCGCCATGACGATAGCCTACAATTATCGGTATCACGTCCAGGCTGCTGAGTACGTCAAGCTTGGTAAGGGCAATCTTGTCGGCTTTCTGACATTTCAGACCGTAAAGGCTTGCAACGGCATCAAACGGACCGACACGGCGCGGACGGCCGGTGGCAGCTCCGTACTCACCGCCGGATTTTCTGAGAGCCTCCATCCATGCCTCAGGCATTGCCCTCTCGGCAACAAATGGACCGGCACCGACGCAGGTTGAGTAGGCCTTCAGTACACCGACAACCTGATTGAGATGTTCACCCGGTATGCCTGCACCTATAGGACCATAGGCAGATATGGTTGATGAACTCGAGGTGTATGGGAAGATACCGTAATCAATATCTCTCATTGCGCCGAGCTGGGCTTCTAAGACCACATTTTTTCCGTTTTTGAGAGCGGCTTCAAGGTAGCTGCCTGTGTCACATATATATGGAGCAAAAAGAGCTGCCTGCTTCTCACACCATGAGAGCAGAGCCGGATAGGACATGCGCTCCTGATGGTAGCAGCCCGACAGCTCAAGGTTCTTTGAGTCGAGCATCATTTTAAGGCGCGCCTGTATGCGAGGTTCATCGAGGTGGAGCAGGTCACCCATACGGATTGTCTTTTTCCTGTATTTGTCGCTGTAGGCGTAGGCGATTCCTCGTTTTGTCGAGCCGAAGGCTGCGCCTGTTTTTGCAAGACGGCTTTCCTCAAGCTCGTCCTGTGCGCGGTGCCAAGGCATGGATATGGTAGCCCTTGAGGAAAGCCTCAGGTTGTCAGGGGTTACGAGCACTCCCTTCTCACGGATTTGTGCAATCTCCTTTGACAGATGCTCCGGGTCTACCACCATACCATCGCCTAATATACAGATTACCTTGGAATGAAGTATGCCGGAGGGTAGAAGATTGAGAATAAATTTCCCCTGCCCGGTTACGACGGTGTGTCCGGCGTTGTTGCCGCCTTGGTAGCGGACGACTATATCAGCCTTCTCAGCCAGCAGGTCGATGACCCTGCCTTTTCCTTCGTCGCCCCAGTTTACGCCTGTTACTGCTGTCAGCATGTTTTGTCCTCCTTTATTGTGCTTCTTTGCATTGTTTTTTTAACCAGCGTTCATTATAATGAACGTACAGAGATATGTAAAAAGTATTATTGATATGACAGCAATAATTTTAAATTATCACAGAGGCGAATATGAATATTAATTTTGAGTATTATAGAATTTTTTATTATGTTGCAAAATACAGCAACTTCACAAAGGCTGCACATGCGCTCGGGAACAGCCAGCCCAATATCACGAGGGCAATGAACTGTCTTGAGAGTGCGGCACAATGCACATTGTTTATCCGGACGAACAGGGGAGTGCGCCTGACGCCGGAGGGGGAAAGGCTCTACACAAGAGTCGCAGCGGCGATTTCCATTCTACAGACCGCGGAGGACGAGATGATGGAGTATGCGGATTTGGAGCATGGCAGCATCGCAATCGGGGCAAGCGAGACGGCGCTTAATATATATCTTCTCAAAAAACTCAAAAGGTTTCATATGGAATACCCGGGAATAAGGATAAAGATATATAATCATTCAACCCCGCAGGCGGTGCAGTCCGTCAAGAGCGGGGAGATTGATTTCGCGGTTGTGACGACACCGACGACCGCAAAGGAGCCGCTTAGGGAGGTAAAACTGCAGGCTTTTAGCGAGATACTGGTAGGAGGAAAGACCTTCACGGCGCTGGGGAGTCAGGAGCTCAGCCTGGCGGAGATTTTGAATTATCCGTTTATATGCCTTGGAAGGGAGACGATGACCTACCAGTTCTATTATCAGTTTTTCATGGCGCACGGTCTTGAGATGAAGCTCGATACGGAGGCAGCTACCACGGACCAGATACTGCCGTTGGTAAAAGCCGAGCTGGGGCTTGCATTTATCCCGCAACCGATGGCGGAGCAGGCAATCAGGAGGCATGAGATAGTGCAGATATGCCTGAACGAGGAAATTCCAAGGCGCGATATCTGTATGGTCTATGATGTAAAACGTCCTATGAGTGTTGCAGCTAAGAAGCTTAAAAAGATACTGCTTGAGGAGAGGGATAATTTGGACGGGGAAAATTAGAAGGCTGAGAGCTGCATTTGACTGACATAGTTTTAAACTATTACAACTGTATAAAATTATATATTTTTCAATAACCTGACCGCCCATTATAATTAGAGAAAATATTGTTGGAGGGCGGTGCGGCAGCCTGCCCGGAAAAGGGGATTATTATGCAGACATCGGTAATTGGGTTTCCGAGAATTGGTACATTAAGAGAATTAAAATTTGCTTCCGAAAAGTATTTCAGAAGGGAAATCAGCGCAAAGGAGCTTCTTAATGTAGCAGCGGATTTAAGAAGAATTCATTGGAGCACGCAGAAAAATGCAGGTATTGATTATATTTCCTGCAATGATTTTTCACACTATGATATGGTTCTTGACACGGCTGTATTGCTGGGTATTGTTCCTAAGCGTTATAGGGAACTGGGACTGTCCGAGCTGGATACATATTTTGCTATGGCGCGTGGATACCAGGGGAAATCAGGCGATGTCAAGGCACTTGCCATGAAGAAGTGGTTTAACACGAACTATCACTATATTGTTCCTGAGGTTGAGGATGATACGGTTATCAGTCTGTCGGGAAATAAGCTATGGGATGAATATGAGCAGGCTAAGTCACTGGGAATAGAGACAAAGCCTGTTATAGTCGGCGCATACACGATGCTTAAGCTGTGCAGATATATGGGAAGCAGGACAGCAGTGGATTATGTGGATGATATTGTAATGGCGTATTGTGAGCTGCTCCGTAGGTGTGAGGAAAATCAGATTACATGGATACAGCTTGATGAGCCGGCACTTGTGCAGGATATGGATGAAAATGATATTAAGCTGTTTCGCAGAATATACGATGAAGTTCTGTCATGTAAAAAGAGCTGCCATGTTCTGCTACAGACATATTTCGGGGATGTCAGGGATATTTACAGGGATTTAATCGGAATGCCTTTTGACGGAATCGGACTTGATTTCCTGGAGGGTAAGGAGACAATGAATCTGATTGAAAAATATGGATTTCCACAGGACAAGCTGTTGTTTGCCGGTCTGGTAAACGGTAAAAATATATGGAGAAATCATTATGACCGCACATTAAAGACACTGGAAGAACTTAAGAAAAAGAATATAAGTGCTGTGTTGTCGACATCATGCTCACTGCTTCATGTCCCATATACGTTAAAGCATGAGCACAGTCTTTCTCAGGACTGTCTGTCCCATTTCGCATTTGCGGAGGAAAAGCTGGGGGAGCTTCATGAGCTGGGTATTCTTGCAGAATTGGATGATTATACATCGGAAAAAGCATACATTGATAATCAGCAGCTTTTTACCACGAAGAGGGATTGCGAAAATGAGCAGGTAAAACAGCGACTTGAGAGTGTTGGGGGAAATGATTATATAAGACTGCCGAAGAGAAGTGAGCGTCAGAGCAGGCAGAAAATGGTGTTTAACCTGCCGGAGTTTCCGACAACCACAATCGGTTCATTCCCGCAGACACAGGATGTAAAGGCAAATCGTTCAGCTTACAGGCGTGGAGATATTTCAAGGGAGGAATATATAGCTTTTAATAAGAAGAAAATTGCTGAGTGTGTGGCATGGCAGGAAGAAATCGGACTTGATGTGCTGGTGCATGGTGAGTATGAGAGAAATGACATGGTGGAATATTTCGGTGAAGCTCTGGGCGGATTTTTGTTCACGCAGAAGGCATGGGTGCAGTCCTACGGAACACGCTGCGTGAAGCCACCGATTATATGGGGTGATGTCTACCGCAGGAATCCTATAACGGTTGAATGGTCTGTATATGCGCAGTCACTTACCAAGAAGCCTATGAAGGGCATGCTCACAGGACCGGTCACTATCCTGAACTGGTCGTTTCCAAGGGAGGATATTTCGATAAGGGAATCGATAGCGCAGATTGCACTGGCAATCAGGGACGAGGTGCTTGACCTTGAAGCTGACGGTATCAGAATAATCCAGATTGATGAGGCAGCCTTGAGGGAGAAGCTGCCGCTTCGCAAATCGGACTGGTATACAGAATACCTTGACTTCGCAATCCCGGCATTCCGCCTGACCCACAGTGGAGTTAAGCCGGAGACGCAGATACACACTCACATGTGCTACAGTGAGTTTACGGACATTATTACGGCGATTGATGACATGGATGCGGATGTGATTACGTTTGAAGCCTCACGTTCCGACCTTCAGATATTGGATGCGCTGAGGGAGAAGCATTTTGAGACGGAGGTCGGACCTGGAGTGTACGATATCCATTCTCCGCGTGTACCGGACGTGCAGGAGATTGTGAATGCGCTTAGTATAATGCTTACGAAGATTGAAAAGGATAAGCTATGGGTAAATCCCGATTGCGGTTTAAAGACAAGAGGGGTGCCGGAGACAGATGCCAGCCTAAGGAATATGGTTGAGGCTGCGAAGCTTATAAGAGATAAGAATATCTAAAGAAAAAGACTTGGGAAATGTTTTATTAATGTTTCCCGGGTCTTTTTTAATAAAGGAAATATAGTATAAAACCATCAAAATGATGACAAAATCTATTTACAAATCATCAAAATGATGATTTAATGTATTTAAGGTGATAAATTTGAAAGCTTTCATAATGCTTATTGGTGACAGTGCTATGGGCAATTCCTATAGCGTTGCTTATGAGCGTTGCTTATGGTATAGGGGAGAATGTGTATGAAGAGATATAATGTGCCGGATTATATAACAGCAGAAGAAATAAAAAAATTTAGAAAAAAGCTTGGGATGACACAGAAAAAATTTGCTGAATTGCTGGGGGTATCCAAGCCAACGGTAGAGCGTTGGGAAAACGGTGAGAAGAAAATCACCGGTCCGGTTGTGATGTTGATTGATTTATTGTCTGAACATGATGATTGGTTGGAAAATAGAGAAATACCGGAGCAGAAGTATTCGTTGAGGTTATGGTATATGTATAAAAATAAAAAATGTACATTGATAGATGTTGATGAGGTTCAACAGAAAATCAGGATAAAGAATTATGTAAGCAATATTATGTTCAGAGCGTTTGGTGCAAACAATAATCCAAGTTATGACGATTATGAAGAATTTTTGAAATCCAGATGTTTTCCAGAAACAAGGGATAAAATAAAAATTCAGTTAGATGCGTTAGGAATTCCGTTCTATGACCCCATGCTTATAATAGGTAAAACACAAGGACGAATGGCGGAAGATGATTTTTGGATAATGATAGAGAGGTAGAAATGGTTGAGTTATTTGAGGACAATGTCAAACTGTTCAACAGACATTCATCGAAGGGAAATCAGTTAAAGTGGGAAAAGGACGGTGTATGGTATAAGGCAGATTATACAGGATATGAAGGACTTGCCGAATATATGATATCCCAGCTATTAAAAAAATCTACGTTAAAAAAGGACGAGTTCGTTATATATGAACCAGAGCAGATAAAATATAAAAGAAAAATTTTTAATGGTGCCAAAAGTGATAATTTTTTAAATGACGATTGGCAGCTTGTAACTCTTCAAAGATTATATAAGACAAGGTACAACAGAAGCTTCATAGAGGATGTATGGCATATACCTGAAACCACAGATAGATTGAAGTTTGTTGTCGAGCAGGTTGAGCAGATTACAAAGCTTGAAAATTTTGGAATATATATGTGCAAGCTCTTAACGATTGATGCATTCTTTTTAAATGAGGACAGACACATGCACAACATCGCTGTTCTTATGAATGGAGAGGGCAAAAACAGATTGTGTCCATTTTTTGACCAAGGGGCAGGACTTTTATCAGATACAGCGCTGGATTACCCTCTTGGTGACGATGCGGTTGCGATGATGGGAGAGGTGAATGCAAAGACTATATGCTCAGGATTTGAGGAGGCACTCGAGGCTGCTGAACAATTATACGGATACAATTTAAAATTTTCGTTTACAAAGAAAGACGTGGAAGAACTTATAAATAATGTAGGCATATATTCTGATGAAGAGAAAGCAAGAGTGAAAACAATTATATTTCAGCAGATGCGCAGATATGAATATTTATTTTAAGAGCTTAATTTATTACACATTAAAAGTTTTTACTTTCAAACTCCTGCATTCATGGTATAATGGCATCAGTGGGACACCGGGACCAGACCCCTGTCCCAAGTGTGGGACAGGGGTCTGGTCCCGGTGTCCCGGAGATTTAACGCGAGGTAGATATATATGGACAGCATAAGTGAGGAACGTATTAAAAATATATTGGACAGCGCAGATGTTAATTATTCATATAAGCTGGCAAAGGAGCTTGAGACTATACGCAGCAATCCGGTGCTTGGCTATAGGAGCGCCGGCTCTGAGGCAGAGCATAAGGCTGGGGAGCTTATCCTTGAAAGGATGAAGGAGGCAGGCTTTTCTAATGTCCGCAAGGACAGGGTGGATGTCGATGCATGGGAGTTTAAGCGTGCGGTTATCAAGGCATGCGCCGATGGCGAGGAGAGGGAGCTTCAGCTTGGAGCATATCAGACGAATTATGTAACGGATGGATATGAGAGTGTGCAGATAGTGGATGCCGGAAAGGGCACGCTTGAGGATTACGAGGAGCTGGAGCGTCTCGGAATATCTGTCGAGGGCAAGCTTGTCATGGCGGAAATCAATCAGCGCGAGGAGTGGTGGATTAATTTCCCGGTGTATCAGGCTAAGCTGAAGGGAGCGAAGGGCTTTATCGCCGTTCAGGCGGGCGGCTATGGGGAGGTGGCTGAAAATGCATTAAACGCTCAGGATATTGCAGGTCCGAGTGATGCACCGGCATTTTCAATCTCACGCTCTGATGCCGATTGTATAAAAAAGTGTATGGCACAGATAACGGACGACGTAGGTAACGACAGGGAATGTACGGTACTTTTTGATGCATACACCAAGGTTATGCCGGGTGCGAGCACATATAATATTGTCGGTGAGATTCCTGGTGAGAATCCGGACAGGATGATACTTCTGTCAGGTCACTATGACTCGTATTTTTCAGGCTTTCAGGACGACAATACTGCTGTCAGCATGCTGATTGAGATAGGGCGCATGCTGATAAAGAGTAATTACAAGCCGCATAACACTATAGTGCTGTGTGCAATGGCGGCAGAGGAGTGGGGAGTTATCAACTCTAAGTATGACTGGTCGACAGGCGCGTACGAGGAGGTGTTCACCGTACACCCTGAGTGGAAGGGTAAGGTAATCGCAGACCTGAACTTTGAGCTTCCGGCATTTGCACATGGAAATAAGGATTATGTGCGCTCGACCTACGAGTACAGGAATTTCTTCAGGAGAATATTGAAGGAATATCCGGGGAATCTGCATGAAGCGTACCCGGATGGTGTAGGAACGAAGGCACCTATACAGACATGGTCGGATGATTTCTCTGTTGCCATATCTGGTATACCGTCGATCGTGAACGAGTTTGCAGGCGGCAAGTTTATGGAATCGCACTATCATTCACAGTATGACAGCGATGAGTTTTACGATGAGAGAGTGTACCTGTTCCATCATAAGTTATATGCGTATATATTGCTGCGGCTTGATGGTATGAGCGTTGCACCTATAGACTTCACAACTCTGTGCGATGAGCTTCTGCACAGATTTGACAGGGATATATGTGATGACAGGGCGGCAGCAGATGAGCTTGTACAGGCAGTGACGAGTTTAAAGCTGGAGGCGCTGCGGGTTAATGAGGTTGTTGAAGGACGCAATTGTCCGGAGAGGGCATTCACAGGTGCAGATGATAGATGCAGCTACGATGGTGGAGCAGGTGAAAATCATGGTGTGAGAGCGAGGGATAATGATGACATGCGCATTGAGTCGGAGCTTCTGAAGGCATTTGCGCTTGCACAGGATACGCTTGTGACACTTAACTGGCAGGATGACGTGCTGTTCCCTTATGAAACGGCAATGAATGATGTGGTTTTCCTTGGTAAGGCTATTGATGCCTTAAGCTCTGAAAAGGATGCCGACAAGCCGCTTACAAGGATAAAAAATGCCTTAAACTGGATTTACAGAATAGACAATAACCAATATGCCTTTAAATTTGAGAAGGCTGTATATGAGTATTTTACGGGCTATGTTCTCAATCAGCCGCGGGAAAGGCTCAAGTGGGGATATGGCAGGATAATTCACCACGAAAATCTTTTTGATGTGGTCAGAAGCCTTATTGACAAATTGAAGGCTATGGATGAAAATGTGGATGTAAGCCATGAGCTTTCGGTGCTTACACAGGCGAGAGTGCGTCAGCAGGATTATCTGGTGCTTGACGTAAGGAACACTACGCAGTATGTTAAAGAGATTACACAGATTATTCATAATTGTCTGTATTAGAAAACTTAAAAAAGGGGTAAACAGCAAATGACAAGTGATACGTTGTATCGAGTGAAAAAGGAAGATTTTCCGAAGCTGGAACAGCTTTTAATCAAATGCTTTGAAAAAGATCCTCTGTATGTGAGCATGATACCGGATGAGGATATACGAAAAAGACTTATGCCGGAGCTTTTTAAGTGCGATTTGAATGAGTTCTATGAGACATGTGAGATATTCGCGGACAGCGAGGATATCAATGGAATTTTGGTTGTATCAGATGAGGCGGAGCCATACAATATGGTTCACTTCTATTTATCAGAGGCTCTCGCAGAGCTGAGAACGGACGGATATCTGTTGAAGGAAGACCCGTCTATGAAAACTTTAAAAAATTTCATAATAGGAAGAGATTATCTCAATTCGAGCTGGACGGATCAGCTTCACCAGAATAACAGGCTGCATATTATATATCTTGCGGTAAATCCTGAGCTTCAGCACCATGGAATTGCCGCTAAGCTCATCGGTGAGGTTGTAAATTATGCGGATAAGCATAAGATGATGATATCACTTGAGACACATAATCCTAAGAATGTTGATATGTATAAGCATTTCGGCTTTCAGATGTATGACACAATACAGAAGCATTTCGGACTCACGCAGTACTGCATGATAAAGCAGGCATGAGAACATGTGGGACTGACTGCAGCAGGGCATTTGTGTATGTCAGGTGACAATTCGGTAAATATTTAAAATTACCTTGCATAAAAGGTTGTTTTGGCATACTATATTATTAAAATGATACCAGGGTCAAAGGGTCAGGATATCAATTAAAAATCAGTTTTATTTTATTACGGAGGTGTTGTATGGATACGGTTGTTTTTAACAAAGAGGATTTCAAGAAATCCGTGTTAGACAATGTCAAGAATATCTACAGAAAGAATATTGATGAGGCTACCAGGCAGCAGGTATTTCAGGCTGTGGCGTATGCCGTTAAGGATATGATTATTGACAGATGGATTGCGACACAGAGGGAATATGAGAAGCAGGATGTTAAGACGGTGTATTATATGTCAATGGAGTTCCTTATGGGACGTGCACTCGGTAATAATATGATTAACCTGTGCTGCTATAAGGAGGTCAAGGAGGTTCTTGACGAGCTCGGTTTCGATATCAATGTTATCGAGGACCAGGAGCCGGACGCTGCTCTTGGAAACGGAGGTCTTGGAAGACTTGCAGCATGCTTCCTTGATTCACTTTCCACACTCGGCTATCCTGCTTATGGCTGTGGTATAAGATATAAGTATGGAATGTTCAAGCAGGAGATTAAGAATGGATACCAGATTGAGGTTCCGGATGACTGGCTTAAGGATGGCAACCCATTTGAGGTTAAGCGTTCGGAGTACGCTGTGGAGGTTAAGTTCGGCGGATATGTAAGATGCTACAGGGGAGAGGACGGAAGAGACCATTTCGTTCAGGAAAACTACCAGTGTGTAAATGCTGTTCCGTATGACCTTCCTATCGTAGGCTATGGCAACAATGTTGTGAATACACTCAGAATATGGGATGCAGAGCCTATCCAGCACTTCAATCTTGACTTCTTTGACAAGGGAGATTACCAGAAGGCTACAGAGCAGGAGAATCTTGCAAAGAATATCGTTGAGGTTCTCTACCCTAACGACAATCATTATGCTGGTAAGGAGTTAAGGCTTAAGCAGCAGTACTTCTTCATTTCCGCGAGTGTTCAGAGAGCGGTAGCGAAGTTCAAGGAGAAGCACAGTGACATTCATCAGTTCCCTGAGAAGGTGTGCTTCCAGCTCAATGACACGCATCCTACGGTAGCTGTTGCAGAGCTTATGAGAATACTTCTTGATGATGAGGGTCTTGAGTGGGATGAGGCATGGGATATCACAACTAAGACATGTGCTTACACTAACCATACAATCATGGCTGAGGCGCTTGAGAAGTGGCCTATAGAGCTGTTTTCAAGACTTCTTCCTAGAATTTACCAGATTGTTGAGGAGATTAACAGACGTTTTGTTGAGAAGATTAAGACAATGTATCCGGGCAATCAGGAGAAGATACGCAAGATGGCAATTGTATATGACGGACAGGTCAAGATGGCTCATCTTGCAATCGCAGCAGGATTTTCTGTAAACGGTGTTGCAAAGCTCCACACAGAGATTCTTGAGAAGCAGGAGCTTAAGGATTTCTATGAGATGATGCCTGAGAAGTTCAACAATAAGACCAATGGTATAACACAGAGACGTTTCCTCCTTCACGGCAATCCACTTCTTGCGGAATGGGTTACCAAGAAGATTGGTGATGACTGGATTACAGACCTTCCGCAGATAAGCAAGCTCAAGGTGTACGCTGATGATGAGCTGAGCCAGAGTGAGTTTATGCAGATTAAGTACCGCAACAAGATTCGTCTTGCTGAGTACATAAAGGAGCACAATGGTATTGACGTGGATCCGCGTTCGATATTCGATGTTCAGGTAAAGAGACTTCATGAGTATAAGAGACAGCTTCTCAACATACTTCATGTTATGTATCTTTACAATCAGATAAAGGAGCATCCGGAGATGGATTTCTATCCTAGAACATTTATTTTCGGTGCGAAGGCAGCAGCAGGCTACAAGAGAGCCAAGGCAACAATCAAGCTCATCAACAATGTTGCGGATGTTATCAATAACGATAAGTCAATCAACGGAAAGATTAAGGTCGTATTCATCGAGAACTACCGCGTATCTAACGCAGAGATTATCTTTGCGGCAGCGGATGTGAGTGAGCAGATTTCAACAGCTTCTAAGGAGGCCTCAGGTACAGGTAACATGAAGTTCATGTTAAATGGTGCGCTTACACTCGGAACCATGGATGGTGCGAATGTTGAGATTGTGAATGAGGTTGGCGCAGACAATGCGGTTATATTCGGACTCAGCGCTGATGAGGTTATCCGCTATGAGAATGAGGGCGGCTACAATCCTATGGATATCTTCAACAATGATCAGGATATCAGACAGGTGCTCATGCAGCTTATCAACGGCTTCTATTCACCTGAGGATCCTGAGATGTTCCGTGAGATTTATGATTCACTTCTCCATGCACAGGGCGGAAACCGCGCAGATGTATACTTCATATTGAAGGATTTCCGCTCATACGCAGATGCCCAGAAGAAGATTGAGGCGAAGTATCGAGACACTAAGGGCTGGGCACGTTCTGCAATGCTCAATACTGCATGCAGCGGCAAGTTCACATCTGACAGAACAATTGAGGAATATGTGCACGATATATGGCACCTTGATAAGGTTAAGGTTGAGCTTACAGATGAAGACTGCAGATAACAGCTTTCATTGGGGTTCTCAGTCTGATATTTTATAATTTAAACATATTGCAAATTTACAAGCAATAAAAAAACATCCTCTGCATAGAATATGTGCAGGGGGTGTTTTTTGTATGAAAAGGCAGATTAAATTTGTATTATACTGCACTTTGGCAGTTTTTTTTATACCGTTTATTATTACGCTGATATTGAGCGGTGTCGGACTGGAAAAGGATAAAATAGGACTTGCCTTAGCTTCCAGGTTCAACGGGAACAATGCTAAGAACTCTGTAGTGGTGAATTATAGCATAGGAAGTGAGGATATGGACATGGAGGAGTATATCGTCGGAATGCTGGCACCGGCTTATGACTATTGTGATAATCCTGAATTTTTGAAAACAATGGCGGTTATGTGCCGTACATACATGACGTATTGCAATGAAAATAACAGAAAAAGTGACGCGGTGTTTTATAGCGATTTGCAGCTGAAAGAGCGCTGGGGAGAGGAATGGAGCGCGAAGAAGGCAGCATTGATTGTGGCAGCACAGCAGACAAAGGGCGTCGTGATAACCTGTGATGGAAACGCAATTTATCCATACAGTCATGAATTGACCAGTGGATATACGAGAAACCTAAGAGAAAATTGTAAATATCTATGTGAGGTAGAACAGACCTATGACAGCACAGCTGAGGAATATATAAGCATTTGCGATTATACGGAAAAAGAATTTGCGGCAATTGTCAGAAAAAACCTGGAGAATTTGTATTTTGATGATAGATATCCGGCACGGCAGCTACAGATAGTTGAAAAGACTACAGGAGGATATGTTGTACTTATTCAGGTTGGGAATATAGTGATTGATGGGGATACATTTGCCGGGATATTGAATCTTGCGTCACCTTCATTTATATTTCAAGAGACTGGTGACGGAATACGATTTACCGTTAAAGGAAGAGGGAACGGATATGGTTTATCCATAGCAGGTGCAAGGCAGAAGGCTGCTGCCGGTGAGTCCTATCAGGAAATCCTTAACTATTATTTTGAAAATATTGTCTGTATAAAATAATTATGTGTGGCAATCCTATTATCAAGAGTAAAGGAGCTGTATCGGAAAACAGTATGGTTCTTGTATAACTCAGGAAAATTGATAATGTGAATGTACGCTTATGATATTATAGATACCGTAGAAGGGTGTCTTAATTGATAACGTATATTCAGCAGGAGGAGGTTGCCTTGAATAGACGAAGAAATAAGGTGGACATGGAAAAGGTATTTGCCACCGTCATCTCTCTTGCCATTATGGTTGCTCTGGTGGTGGGAGTAGTATCTATACTTAGACGCAATAATTCAGAGGGAGATAATAAGCAGAATTATATCGACCTGAATCAGATTAATGAAGCTTTGAATGAGACTGAGCAGAACACGCAAAAGCAGACAGAGAGCAGGGAGGCACAGACCAATGTTGCAAGAAATGATGAAAAAAATAGTGTGGACGACAAAAAGAATATCGAAGAACCTACGACAAAAGGCAATGACGGTTCCATCGCACCTACGAAAGAAGGTGTTGAAGCTGGAGAGCGCGATGTGGCGAAAAATACAGATGAAAAAGGACAAAAGGACACAGAGAATGTAAAAGATGTGGATGCTGAACCTGTATCCGAACCATCAGTAGAAGCAGGCACGGAGGTGGCTGTACAGCCATCAGAGCCGGAAGGCATTGAAGTGGCACAGTTACCGTCAGAGGAAGGGAATACACAGACAGAGGTGACGGATACCTCAATGTCCGGTGATGTCGGAGAGGCAGCACCTGTTAATGCCTCGACAGCGACAATTCTTGGGTATAACTTCAATGAGGAAAGTACAATGATGTGGCCGGCAGTGGGAAATGTTATCTTAAACTACAATATGACAAACACAATATATTTCCCAACTCTTGATGTATATAGATGTAATCCGGCAATTATCATAAGCGCACCGGAAGACTCCGTTGTATCTGCAGCAGCCGATGGCCTTGTCATTGCGGTGTATGAGACAAATGAGACGGGACTTACAATGGAGATTGCACTGGGAAATGATTATGTGATGACATACGGACAGCTTAAGAATCTTATGGTCGGAGTTGGAAGCCAGGTAAAAAGAGGGGATGTTCTCGGAGCGGTTGCAGCACCGAGCCAGTATTACACGGTTGAAGGAAGCAATCTTTATTTCAAGCTCGATAAGGCAGGGACAAGCATAAATCCTATGGATTTCATAGATGCCGGCGATGAATCCGCATCTGAAGCCGAATGAAAAAAACAATTCATTCGATATTTTAAATAGATATGGTAAATATAGAGAATGTGAACCGGGAATAAAATAAAGCCGCCCATGTGTTACCTCGAAAGTAATACATGGGCAGCTTATTTTGCGGTAGATTACATTGGTTAATGGTCTAGCCTCTTAACTGGCTTTCTACATATTCCATAATATATATATTGTCTTCCGGCATCTGGCAGCCTACGAGGTAGGTTCCGTCATCGTTGGTGCTTCTTATAATCTTACCGTCGAGAACATTGTGTGCGGAGAGAACGAAGTTCTCGATCTCGACAGAGACATCAGTGCCCTTACAGTCCGCAAAGAAAGGCTCCTTGCTGGCAAACGCGAAGCCATTCGCACTTATGTTGTCCATTGTACCGTCGTATGACTGACCGGTTTTCCTGTCGGTTATCTTACAGCTGTAATTGACATCAAGTCTTGGGTATTTACGGCGGTTGGCTATCTTAGGTCTGGAACTCAGGCGGATGGATACATTTCCGTTGTCATTTGAAGTAAGTTCGGCGTTTTCCCAGCAGTACAGCACGTTGCCGACAGTGACATTAACACTGCAGGTAACAGCCTTCTTGAAGACCGGAAGCTGTCCGGAGCTGACGACGATGCCTGTATCAAGCTGCTTTACAAGCTCGCCATGGTATTCGGCATCGCCTGAGCCGGTGTTGATATGGATAATTACCTTCATTCCCGGCAGGAGGTCTTCAATACCCATGAATCCGCCTATTCCAAGCTCACACATGAGAGCCTCTATTACTTCCTCAATCTCATTGATATTTTCGGATGTCTCAGCGTATTTACTGGTCATACGCTTGCTTGTTTCGCTTGAATCGGAAATACAGTTGTTCATATCCTTAACGATTGAAGAAACCTGCTCCATGTTATCTACAAGCTGGTGATTGGACACCTCAACATCCTTCATGGCATTGTCGATTACCTGGATATGCTCTCCGAGCTGTTTTGAATCAGCAGTAATCTTGCCGACATTTTCACCTGTGATAGTCACCTTCTCAAGTGTGAGGGCAATTAACTTAAGTGTCTCTTCGATGGAGGCAGTCATCTTCGATGATGTTTCCTCAAGACGTATAAGAGCATCCTCAATCTGGCTTGAGGATGACTTGGTCTCAGTACTCAATGTTCTAATCTGCTCAGCAACAACGGCAAAGCCTCTTCCGGCATCGCCGGCACGGGCAGCCTCGATGGAGGCATTGAGTGCGAGAAGATTGGTCTGTCCCGATATGCTCTGGATAGTTCCTGTTTCGTCCTTAACCCTTGCAAATTCTGTCTTAAAGTCATGCAGGACTTCATCAACCTCAGAGGAAAGCTGTGACATTGTGTGAGCTGTCTTTACAAGCTCATCAAGGTCTGAACTGCTGACTGCTGCATGTCCCTGCGACTCGGAGGTAAGTGTAACCATCTGTTCGATGAGGTTACCGACATTCTGAACCTGCGAGTTGATATCTGTCGTCATATCGAGCGATGAAGCTGTTCTGTCCATAAGCTGGCTGCTGTTCTGGGTAAGTTCATTCATGCCAAGGACAACGACATCTGAGCCGTGTTTATTCTCCGAAGCCAGCTCGTTGACTACGGTAATTCCGTCCATTACAGTGTTGCTCGCGGTCTTAACCTTCTCAACGGTGTTGACAACACGTTCAAGATCTGCCTTGATACTGTCGGTCATGGCACCATCTGATTCATTGAGATGCTTTATTGACATTACATAACATATATAGCACAGTATGATACATGACAGCTGAAGCTGATAGTCCTTAATATTGGCTGCCGAATTATATCCGGATGCGTATTTATATACAGCTCCGAGTACAATTATTGCGGTGTTGGCAATACCGCATTTTACAATAAAGCTCCTGTTTTTATAAATAATAAGGAGACTGGTTACAGGGAGTATGTAGGTGAAGGCTATCGACGAGTCGGTAGTGCATAATACAAATGCATAGAAAATACTATAACCTATTGCCAGAACATTTTTATATTTGTCAGTTGCCCTGCCCTTTACCTTTAGAAGAATCTCGCCGCATAAAAACGGAACCCAGCATAAAATTAAGAATACAATATAGTGGACTCCGGGATACAATCCCTTGGGGACATCGCTTCCATAATTGGCGGAAAGAAGTACCGAAAAGATAATCCATATCCGCCTGGCTTTCTGATTTGCTTTTTCTTTGAAGACATTAGCATCATAATTCATAATAAGCCTCCTAAAGTTCGTTTATAATACAAAATATAATTTATTTTATCTTATTTCCGTTTATGTTTCAAGGGACTTTTGTATTATAAATAGGTACAAATTTGCAATTATTATATTAATAATATTGAAATGATGTTGGGGGCAAAACATGCCAATTTAATGACAAGTGTATAACGTATTATATTTATACATATCAGCTCCATTGTCCGAAGCAAG
>OIGD01000803.1_pt1 | contig 34034 bp, 32 predicted proteins | sample 1582211 | NCBI WGS metagenome assembly OIGD01 (sample SAMN04414078, study PRJEB24778) | human gut metagenome | material: faecal | host: Homo sapiens
TGGATTACGTCGGGTTCGGAACCGTAGCAACTCCGTTTCGCAATTTAACAATTGCGGCACTCCGTTAGGTTCCTTACAAGCAGGCAAGCCAGACGAATCCGCTAGCACCCTTGCATATACCCTCTTTGGCGAAACAAATGGTTGTTGAAACAAAAAATGAATCGTCTTTGTTTCGTCCCAATCAGAGGACATAATATAATAAATATAATAAGAAAATCACTCCACATAGTGGAAATAAACAAAAGGATTGAAAGTAAATAAAAAATATGAAAGTAAAAGTAAAAGTACCGGCGACAACTGCAAATTTTGGTCCCGGATTTGATTGTTTGGGTATGGCATTGCCAATATATAATGAAATAACAGTAGAAGAAACTGTCATGCCTGGTTCGGGTGTAAGTATACAGATTGTTAATAAACGTGATGATGACGGAGTTTTGTTTATACCAACAGATGAAAACAATATCGTTTATAAATCAATTGAGCTTCTTTATAATTCAATAGGAATGACACCAAGTGAGCTTAAAATAACAATTGAAACCAATATTCCTTTAACTAGAGGAATGGGAAGCAGTGCATCAGTAATAATAGGAGGTGTTATGGCAGCAAATAAACTGCTTGGGAATCCTGCTGATGAAGCAGCTATACTTACTATTGCACGCGAAGTCGAAGGGCATCTTGATAATATTGTTCCAGCTTATGCAGGCGGATTTTGTTTGAGTTCAAATGATGATGACGGAAGTATAGTTTATGAAAAATTAAACTGGTCAAAAGATTGGAAAATAAATATATGTGTGCCTGATTTTGAACTTGCCACTAATATTTCCCGTTCGGTTTTGCCACAATGCGTTCGTATGAAAGACGCAACATATAATCTAAGCCATTTGGGATTGCTTATAAAAGCTTGTGAAAAACAAGATAGCAGTTTACTTAAAAAAGCACTTAAAGACAAACTGCACGAACCATACCGCGAAAAACTAATAGCAGGCTTTGGAACAATACGTGAACGGTTTAAAAACTTAAACGATGTTTACGGAACAGTTCTTTCAGGCGCAGGACCCTCAATTGCTGTTATCTCAAACATTGATGCTGTATCTGAAGTCAGGGATTCGGTTAAACAAATATGGAGTGATTTAAATATTAAATCACAAGTTTTTACGTTTGATATTGAACAAAACGGGGCAACTTTTGTCGAATAATGATTTTATAAAAATAAAAAAATTCTTAAAATGCTATTATGACACATTATATTTAAATATTGAAAACAAACTGTGCTATATTGAAAAAGCTTTAAAAGAAGAAATAAAAGACTTTTTAAAATATTCCAAAAATATAAGAAGTATTGTTTTGTTTTTACTGTGCCTTGCAAATGATACGGAAATTGACGAAAATATAATAAAAATAGGTGCAATAACAGAACTTATACATAATGCTTCTATAATTCATGATGATGTAGTTGATAAAGCCCAAATAAGACGCGGAAAAAAAACATTTAATAAAAAATACGATAATAAATTTGCCTGCCTGCTTGGTGATTATATACTAACAATTGCCGTAAAAGAAATGTATAGCCTTAATTCCCAGAGGATTGAAAAATATTTTAACCGCACTATTAACCATATGTGTTTAGGGGAAATTAACCAGTATAAAAATAGAAATATTGTCTCAGATATAAACAATTATATAATTAAATGCATAAAAAAAACTTCACTGCTTTTTGAAGCACCGATTTATGCCTATTGCGTTTTATATGTAAAAGAATATAAAAAAGCAATAAAATTTATAAAATTTGCTAGATATTTAGGAATAGCTTTTCAGATAAAAGACGATTTAAATAATATATTGGACGAAAATAAACAAAAACCGTTATTAAATGATATACAAAACAGAATATATAACAGCAGCTTTATATACGCTTATAACGATTATCCTGAATTATTAAAGAAAAGCAAAAAGGATATTATTGAAATAGTTAGAAAAGAAAAGTATACTTATAAAAGCATAAACCTTATTGAAAAATATGTAAATAAAGCTGAAAACGAGCTTGATTGTATAAAAGAGAGTATTAATAAAGAATACTTATTTACAATTTTAAATATGTTTATGTTATGATTACTTAAAAAGGTAGGTATGCTGAGTGTTTTATTCTATAATTAAACAAAAGAGGGATAGCTGGTATGGTTCTAAGGAATGTACTGTTAAAGAATTGGTTAAGTACATGGAAGATGCCCGTGAACTTAGAGAGGTTCAAATTGATGCTATAAAGACATATCTATTCTTGAAGATTGCTTGTAATAACAGACCTTTATGGGAACTGTTTTATAAGGGCACTTTTAATACATTGGACGTGTCGACATTAGAAATTGCTCAAAACACAAGAGATTTTTTGAATAATAACCCTTGTGCATTAGCTTTATACCAGTATGCGGTTACTCAAAATGATAAGGGTGAGCAAGTATCAGTAAAATTAGAAAAAGAGATAAAGTCTAATTTTGATAAAATAGATTACAAGGAAGTTTTTAAAAACCTTTTTTACAATGTAGAATATACGGACTATCTTTTCAGCTTGCCAATGGGTGCTGGAAAAACTTACCTAATGGCTTGTTTTATCTATCTGGATTTGTATTTTGCTCTTAATGAACCTAAAAATAGAAATTTTGCTCACAATTTCATTATACTTGCACCGTCTGGTTTAAAAAGTTCTGTAATTCCTAGTTTAAAAACAATACAAAGATTTAATCCTAGTTGGATTATACCAGAACCTGTTGCATCTAAATTAAAACAGATAATTAAGTTTGAAGTCCTAGACCAGAGCAGAACGGCAAGCAAAAGCAATAAAGTAAAGAACCCTAATGTACAGAAAATTGCCATACATCAACCATTAGAAGAGTTGTTTGGTTTAGTAGCCGTAACTAATGCTGAAAAGGTTATTCTTGATAGAGTTGAAAAGAAAACACAAGACCAGCAAAAACTCATGAGTAATGAAGAACTTGCAAAATACAACGCATCAAATGAGCTAAGAGCTTTAATAGGCAAGATACCTAATTTGTCCGTTTATATAGATGAAGTTCACCATGCAACATCCGATAGCATCAAATTAAGAGGAGTTGTAACCGAATGGGGTAGAAATGATACTCTTAACTCAGTAATTGGTTTTTCAGGAACTCCATATTTAGAAAAAGCCGATAATGTAAAAATTACAGATAACCTAAAAACTCAAAACAAAGAAATCACAAATGTTGTACATTACTATCCTCTAGTTGAAGGGGTAGGAAACTTTTTGAAGAAACCTATTGTTAAGATTTCAGATAGTACAGACAGATTATCTATTGTGGAAAATGGGTTAAAAGAGTTCTTTGATTTATATAAAGATACTGTGTATCCTGACGGAACGAAAGCTAAACTTGGCATATATTGTGGAACAATAGAAACCCTTGAAGAACATATCTATCCTTTATGCTATAGAATTGCTTCTCAATATGGTTTAAACAGTGATGAGGTTATTCTGAAATTTCATGGTGGAAACAAAGTTTATCCCGAACCTTTAAATGCTGATAAAGAATTTGCCGTGCTTGATACAGATATGTCAAATATCAGAATAGTTTTACTTGTGCAAATCGGCAAAGAAGGCTGGGATTGCAAGAGTTTAACTGGTATTATTCTTTCTCAAGAGGGCGATTGCCCCACAAACATGGTATTGCAAACAAGTTGTAGATGTTTAAGACAAGTTGATAAAAAACAAGTTGAAACAGCTTTGATATATCTAAATGAGTCTAACTCTAATAAATTACAGTTACAACTGCAAAAGCAACATCATATTGGATTGAAAGAATTTCAATCTGGCAGCAAAAAAGAAGCTGATATATTGAACAGATATAATAGGATGGATAAGCTAAAAGTACCACCAATAGATTTTTATCAAATGAAAGTTGAATATAATACTATCGTACTCCAAGTTGCTGACCCTAGTAAAATCGTAAATGTAGCTAACAATGAAGACAGGCATGAAATGATTATGGAACAAAACTTCATGACTGGTGAAATAATTAGCTATGACCCTAAAACTATTGAGAGAGGTGATATTGTAGCAAACTTCAATATCTGGCTTCATACAATTATAAAAGACAGTTTTAATACCCTGTCTTATTCAGATTTATTACCATACAAAAAAGAACTTGAAAAAATCTTTGATAAGATTACCTATACAAAAGACAATATATGCTATTTTTCATCTAAGTTTAATACAAAAAATATTGAAGCTAATATCAGAAAAGTCTTTTGTGATATAAGAGAAGTTGAAACCAAAGAAGATGTTATTAAAAAAAGTGCTAGCTTACTTATTGTTGAAAAATTAACATCACCTATTGAAACCTTTGAAAAAGAAAGATATATTCCTTGTGCTGAAGTTGTTGAAAAAATTGTTCAAGAAGATGAATGTTGCGCATTAACTGATGAAGAAATAAAAATAGCTGATATGTTAAGGAAATCTGGCAATGAAAAAATGGCTCAAGAGTTAGAAAGTAAAGCTAAGATTGAACATCCCGAAAAAGATAAAACATATCATTATTTACCATATAAAACTGACAGTTCTTTTGAAAGAAGCTATTTATCTAGCTTGCTAAGTATAAAAGCCTTTCAAGAAAACAATCTTGAAGTTTATTATAACGGCGATGAAACATTAACAGAATTTACCTTAAAAACATTCAAGAAGACATCCAATGGCTGGAAATATATAGGAAAATACACTCCAGATTTTCTTATTTTACAAAGAAAGAATAACAATATAGATAAGATTATGATTGTCGAAACAAAAGGCAGTGCTTATGCTGACAAATTCAAAGATAAACGAGAGTTTATGAAAGAATTTGTTAAACAAAATAATGAAAAGTTTAAGTATAACAGGTTTGATTTTATGTACCTGCAAGACGACTTGCCTGAAAAAGAAAAAATTACTCAGACATCAGCCAAGATTGAAGAATTTTTTAAAGGAGATAAGTAGTGGCAACAAGATATATACCATATTTCCCCGAACCAATTGAGGGACAAGCAATATTAAATAACTTTGTAAGAACATTAAAATATAATGGTAACGATAAGATTAAGGAGCATCTAAAGCGAGGGATGCCTTTATATGAAGTTGAAAAAGTGGAAACCGTTGGTACTAACCCTGATAATAATATGCTAATAAGAGGGGAATGTATCTCTGCTTGTGCGTATTTAAAGGATAAGGGGATTAAGGTTGACCTTGTTTATATCGACCCACCTTTTGCATCTGGAGCAGATTATGCTAAAAAGGTCTATTTAAGAAGAAACCCTAAAGTTGCTGAAGCTATCAGACAGGTTGAAGAAGAAATTGAAATGAATGATGATTTCAAGGCTTTTGAAGAAAAGATGTATGGTGATGTTTGGAACAAAGAAGATTACCTAAATTGGATGTATGAGAACTTGTTAGCTATTAAAAGTGTTATGTCTGAAACTGCATCTATTTATGTACAACTTGACTACAATATTGGGCATTATGTAAAAATACTTATGGATGAAATTTTTGGAGAAGATAAATTCAAAAATGAAATCATATGGCATTATATAAAAGGTGCAAGTGCCAATAATGCGTTTGGTAGAAAGCATCAAACAATATTTTTTTATAGCAAGAATGAAGATACTTATTTTGATTTAGATGCTGTTAGAATTGAGTACAATCCTGAAACAATAGCAAGGGCACAAAGAGGTGAAGCAAGGTATCAAAATGTAAATGCTGATAAATTGGAAGAAAAAGGAAAGAACCCTGGAGATGTTTGGTCTGATATATTTGCAGTGCAAGGAAATTCTATTCAAAACACAGATTATGCTACACAAAAACCAGAAGCTCTTTTAGAACGAATTATTAAAGCAAGTTCAGATAAAAATAAGGTTGTAGCAGATTTCTTTGGGGGTAGCGGGGTAACAGCTAAAGTTGCAAGCGATTTAAACCGCAAATTTATTCATTGTGATATAGGAATTAACAGTATCCAAACAACCAGAGATAGACTCGTTGCAAGCAAGGCTGAGTTTGATGTTCTTGAAATTAAAGACGGAGTATCTTTATATCGTAATCCTGTTCAGACAATGGATAAGATGAATAGTTTAATTAAAGGACTAAGAAATGAAGATGCACTGGATGAATTTTGGGAAGGTGCTATTCAAGACAGTAAAGAGGGTTTAATTCCTGTATATGTACCAAACTTAATGGATAGTTCAACAAAACTTTTAGACAAGGCTCTTATGACTGATATTATAAGAGTTGCAATTCCTGATTTACCAGAAGATGTTAAGAAAGTTATTGTATATTACATTGACATAACCTCAATAGAAGAAATACGACAAGTCATTGATGAAGATGACACAACAACTATTGAAATTGAACTCAGAGACCTTAAAGAACTGTTGGCTGATGTTGTAATTGAAGACCATATTGAGTATTCATTGAATGAAATACAAGAAAAGACTTGCTCTGAGTATGAAATCAGGATTGATAAGTTTATATCAGATAGAGTTATTCAAAAGATTGAAGAATATAATGCAAGAAGACAGGCACAATGCTTAAAAACATCTAAAGAGTATAAACCTATAACATTGAGTGATAATGGACTTGAAACGATTGAATACATATCTGTTGATTGCACAAACTCTGATGGAATATGGAAGAGTGATAGTGAAATCAAGATTGATAAGAATTCCTATGTTGTATTGAACGGTAACAAGACCAAAGAATTTTGGAGCGGAACAATTAAATCAGAACAAAAACCTTTAAGACTAAAGGTTCGTAACATCTGTGGGGATGAAAGTATAATAAAATTGTAAAGGATTGAAGCAATTGCTTTATTATCCTTGTTCCTGAGTGTGATTTCACTATCCGTAGCAACAGTAAAGATTGTCAAAGGACTTCCAAAGTTGAATTTTGAGGAAGCAGAGAAAGTTAAAATGGAGGTATAGAATGGATATGTACGCAGAAGGTTGTCAATGCCCTATATGCAATAACACTGATGAAGTTACTTTTTCAAGTAACAGTTTATATGAATGTCCTATATGTGGAAAGTTTCAAATGCCTATTATATTTGACATCTCTAAAAGTCTTAACGATGACCTGAGACTTAAAGTTAGGTATGCAGTGAAGAAGAATAATTTAGAAGAAGAAAATAAAGGATTAGCTAGACAATCTTTAATTCTAACTGAGGAAAAATTACAGGAAATTGATGCTACGTATAACATTCCAAAACTACTGGATAAAATTGATTTAGTCTTAGAATATATTGAAAGCAAAACTGATTTTATTTCTCAAGAAATATGTATTGATTTTGATAAAGACTTCCCTCTGTTTTTCTGCAAAAATAATTATGAACTTACGCAAATAATAAAATATTTAAAGGAAGAAAAATATGTTACGTTAAATCGAGAAATAAATGGGAAAAGCCTTAGTATTGCTACAAAAAACTATGAAAATGATGTAAAGAAATATTCATGTAATTATTATTGCCATGAAGAGGCGTTAAAAGATAAAAATAATATTATAAACTATAATATATGTTTTGTAAAATATGGTAAACGCTTTATAACTTTAACAACAAAAGCCTTAGAGTATTTAGCAAAAAAAGGCAAAAATAGTCTCAATTCAAAACAAGCCTTCGTTGCTATGTGGTTTAATGATAAAGAACATGAGGACAAAATTCATTTTAGACCTGATATGCAGTCAATATATACAGATGCAATTAAACCTGCAATAGAAGACGGTAAAAGGTTTGAGTCAATTAAAATAGATAATGTTGAACATACTAACGATATAAATGATGAAATGATTGCTCAAATAAGAAAAAGTAGGTTTATGGTAGCTGATTTAACAGGATATAGAGGAGGAGTGTATTGGGAAGCAGGATTTGCTTATGGTCTTGGAATGCCAGTAATATATACTTGTCATAAAGAGTGGTTAGAGACGAATAAAGGCTTAGGTATTGAAGGTGTACATTTCGATTTAAGTCATAGAAACATAATTTTGTGGGATGATACTGAAGAAGGTCTTAAAAAGTTTCAGAATGATTTAAAAAATCGAATAGAAGCTATCATTGTATAAATAAAGAAAAGCTATCACTGTGAAGCATCAGTGATAGCTAAAATGTAATCAAGAAAAGTTACGATTGGATACGGTTCAAAAAATTATACAGATTACCTACAGATGTATTGTACTGTTTAGCAATTAATGTTTTTGGTACTCTCAAGGACACCAGCTTCATAATGTCTTCCATGTGCGGGTCTAGTTTAGACTTACCTTTACCTTTTGAACGACCTAACTTCACTCCTGCTATCTTTCTTGCTCTTAATCCCTCTGTAGTCCGTAAACTAATTAATTCCCTCTCTATTTGAGCAACAAGGGCAAAGATTGTTTTTGTAACCGTTGAAGCAATCGAGTTATCCATATTGCAAAAGTTTTCTTTCAATGAATACAAAGTAATACCTTTGTCCTGTGTTATTTGTATTACTTCTAGTATCTGAATGGTTGACCTTGCAATCCTTGATAACTCAGGAACTATCAAAACGTCTCCCTTACTCATGGAGTCTAATAATGCCCCAAGTTTACGATACTTATAACTGAATTTACCGCTAACTTTTTCTTCTGTAAATTCAACATTACCAAGTTTCATACGGTTAGCAAACTGTAGTATATCAATTTTATTTTTCTCAGTATCCTGTAATACTGTGGATACCCTTAAAAATGCTTTAGTTGTCATGTGTTATTACCTCTTTTTAATAAAAACCTTGTTTTCTAATTTATCTTGTATGAATGTGAACTATGAAAGACAGACCTTTTTATTGTATGAATTAACTCAATAAATATGTTCGTTATCTTTGTATGCTCACAGACTTGTTGCCTCATATTCTTTCCTGTATTCTGCTATCGTTTTCGGGGTGAAATTAAGGTCAAGATTAAGTAAGGGCAGTTGTAGAAAGATGGGTGCAAGGTCGATGTAGCCAGCTTCAAGATACCCTAAGCCTAAGCTCGTATAGCCAAAATGCTGATTGTATCCACTTTTATCTATTTCAGTTACATAGATGTCAACATTACCGTAAAAGTAGTGTAGAACTGGTTTAACTTCTTCACCTTGTCCGTCTGTCTCATAGATTGAGGGTGCTGAGCTGATTACATTAGCTAATTTATCGGCAATGTCTTCATAGTATTCATGTTCTGCTCCCATGAGACTCTCAATAAAACATTGAGCTTGACTCTGTGGCATGAATTTTAAAATTGTTTTGATATTATCTTGATTTACCATTACTTACTCCTTTAAAAGTGTAGAGGGGGAGAGAAACCCCCTACACTATATCAAACTTCATATAACTAGAAACCTTTAACAATGCTTTGTATAGCTCTGCATACTTTGTTTTAAGAGTCTTTGTATCAACATTATTTCTTGTGATTTCCTTTAATGTAAAGGTGAAAGCTCCAGCTTTAAGCTCCGTTACATTAGCTTTGTTCATCACTTCTTTAACCTCTGCAACTTTCTCATCTCTAAGCTCTTTTAATTCAGCGATTTTAGAGTCTAAAGATTTGATAACTTTTGCGTTGTCTTCTAAATTGATGTTTGTTGTGATTACTTGTGCTACCATTGTTTTTGTCCTTTCATTTAATTCGTTTTCCTTACTTTTATATATTACATCACTATTGATAGAATTACAACATGTATGATGTACCATATTTACACTTCTTTACATTTCTATCATAAGTGTTGTATTAACATCAACAATGATGTAATATACAAATATGGTTAATAAGAATGGTAAACAATTAAATAGGCTGGAATTACAGCTACAAAAGAAAATAGAGGGCATCATGCAAGATGAGGAAGTTAAGTTCTCTATATTCTTGCCTGTACTTAGAAATGATATGCCAGAGGATAAATCCTCTAATGAGTATAAAAACAAGCACAAAGCAGAGTATTTAAAGCAGCTACGAGCTTCCTATTCAGTTGAAGAGATTAAGAACATGCTCGGTGTGCTTAACTATGACTTATTATTAACGCTAGATAACAAAGTTATTGACCCTGTTAAGTATGGATTTGATGATATTAAGGTTAAATATACAGACCTCATGGCTGTGTGTGAGTTGCTTGGAATAAAAATAGAGTGGTTAAAAAAAGATTGATAGAACACTTTTTTATCATGAGCCAAAATTTGTTTTACTATACATACGGAAATTTTCAATTTTTTCAAAACTTTGGATGTACCTATTGCATTAAGGGGTTTTGAGTGAAGAGTCTGTTTATGGTAGGATTAGGACATGAGAAGAATTTTCAGTTATAACTTAGCTATATTATTTTACTTCTTACAAGGTAAGACCTTGAGTATTCCTTATGTTGCAAATAGGATACCAAAAGAAACCCTTGACTCTTTATTTGATAACCTTGAAAGTATTGTAAATAGCTCAAACTCAGCACAAAATGTATTTTACAGAGAAGTAGAAAATGATTTTTATATAGTATCGGTCAAAGAACCTCAAAGAGATATACTCAAAGATTATTTACAGAAATACTGTGAAGAATTAGTGAATGACCGTTTAGAGACACGTAATCAGAATGTATTAAAGTGGAATTATGTTCGGCAAGAATTTATAAAAAGGCTAGCACCTTTAAATTTGAATTGCTTTATTTCAACTAATATTTACGCTATGCCTCAGTTAGCTCCTGAGCTAATTAAACTACATGATAATGGTGGTTATGATTTAGATATTAAAATTGATACTGCTAACGAGAGTGTCAGCGAGGAAAGTTTTAGCTTTAAATGTTCCTTAAACTTAAGCGGTATCCTTGAAGAACCAACAGAACCTAAGTCTAAAAGCAAAAAGAAAGACCCAAAGCAAGAGGCAGAACAAGAAAAGCGAAAACGCACAAAATTTACTCGTAAAACAGGGAAGCTCTATAATCACCTTAAATGTAAGGCTAAAGCTGGCAAATTTAATTTTGCTAAGTCTGACTTAACAAATAATAAACTAGATATAACCATGAAAACATTATATATGGCTGTTAAAAGACTTAACGAACAATATCAGGAAATATATGATACAGAAAAGATATTGCTTAAAGGAGATAGAGGAGAGGGAGAATACATTTTGGAAGATGTTTGGAGGTATAAAGATTTTGACTAACAACGTGGATTTTTAACTAACATCTTAATAAAACTTTACAAAGATACTGTTATCAAATAATAACAGTATCTTTTTTTCTAACTAACTTACTTAACTAACCAACTCACTAACCATCGTTAGTTGGTTATTTTAACTAGGTCATAATCCTCAACAGAAAACGAGGTAATGACTAATGACACAAAAGACTCACGAAGCAAATAACAATATTCAACCTGTTAGAGTAGTTGACGAAATATTGACCGAAACAATCCCTGAGTTTGAAGATGAGTACGACATTGAAGACTTGAAAGACTCAGACGGCTTAGATGATATTTTACCGTATGACAATTCAAGAGAAACTTACGACTACAACTACACAAGAGAAGATGAAGACAGGGCTATACCTGAGCTTCATCTCGACTCTGTGCAACAACAAAGCGATATTATCGGGTATGATTACATCAAATTACGCCTGTCTCTAATTCATGCTGATGAAGCAGGATTTACGGTTAAGAGAGAAAAATTCTTTAGAACCAGCAAACCTCATATTCCAGCGACTAAAGACGAAAATATACTCTGTTTGTACTCAGAGGAAAAATCTTATATACAAATGCTTCTTACTCAAAGAGAGCAAGATGTATTAAACGCTAATACTTATGATGACCAGCCATTCAGAAAGGCGAAGCTGGAGTTTCCTAACGCTAAACCCTTTTTTAATAAGGACGATTTACGCTTAGGTCTCGTACACATGTACTTTAACAATGGCGATTTTATCGTAAGCATAAGTGGCAAGATTGTTTCAAGTGAGGGTAACTTAGGACTAATAACTCGTAACAATATTGATGAAGCTCTTAATGTGATTAAGTCAACAGGGTTGATAGATTTTAATAACAATGCCTTTATAGCTAGAGCAGAGGTATTATCTACTCATGTTACTAATGACTTACTTACAGACGATATAAACTCAGATTTAAAGTCATTCTCTAGCTTTCTTCCTTTAAGGACAGACCGATACTGTGTACTTAACTATGGTAATAGTGGCTATGAGATACTAGCAAGGGGCAAGCAGTCTAAACAAACTCCTAATTATCAATTCTGTATCTATAATAAAGGTGCAGAAATCAGAGAGCATAGACAACGTAGCTATATTAAGCGTATCGGTGCAAGAGGCATGGATATTGCTAACAACACCATAAGAATGGAGCTACGCTTGAGAAACTTCCCTGCTATAAGGAAATTCCTTGCTCCAAACCGTAAAAAGGGGACATTAACGCTTAATGAGTTGCTGGCATGTGAGCAGAGACCTGTTATACAGATGTTAAGCCTCTTGAATATAACTGCCGAAAGTCTTAAAGAGGCTAGAGGCAAGTATATAACTATGGTTGAAGAGGATACTTGCCCAACACAAGCCGAGTTTGAACGCATGCATGGACTCATAAGGTTATTAGAGCTGCATGAATACGATTTATCAAAAGTCCGAAGCTACATTGAAGTAGAGACAAAACGCAAGACCCATTCTACATATTTCAAAGAAAAACGAGACATCCTGCAACGCTACATCACCTGCTACATGCCTCTGACAGTAGATAACTTGACTGAAGTTATACAGGCTATGAGTTATTAGGGGGTGGCATAGATGACAGACAATAACCCTAATAATGCATGCCCACTTGCTTATGAATATAACGAGGATGTCCTAGAGTTCTTATCCTTGTTACTGGAAGAATATCTAAAACAACAAAGACTTAATAAAAGTCCGCCAGAGTAGGCGAGCGTTTGAATACACAGGATTTTAAACAAGCACATTATAAGAAATGAGGTAATAAATATGAAAATTAAAATTAAAAAAATTTCAAGTAACCTTGAAGATTTAATGGCAGAACGCTTTTATAAAACTGTTCATAGCAGACGTATTAAAAAAGGAATTATAAACGGTAAAATACGCCGTATATCTGAATACTATGCAAACGGTGAGATGTCAAAAGAAGATTTTGACCGAAAGAAAAGCGAGTTAGAGTTGAAGCTGAAAAATATATAAACCTCACTTTCACTTTATTTATGGGTTGGGCTAAATAAAACCCAACCCTTTTTCATATCCGATTGCAGAGAATTATTTATTAGTTAAGATACAGTAAAGGAGACAACATGTACGCATTAAATAATAAGCACGAATTAAAAGCAAAAGTAGCCGTAATACTGGGTAGAGTATCCTCTAAACCACAAGAGGACGGCTATTCTATTGACGGACAGGTTAATAAAGGCAGAGCTTATTGTGCAAGAAGAGGTTTAAAGGTTATTCAAGAGTACACGTTCCATGAAAGTTCCACACGTGGAAGCCGTCCTAAGCTCTTTGAAATGATTAAGTTCATTGAGAAACAAAAAGAACCTGTTGCCCTTATTTGTGATAAAGTCGATAGACTTCAACGTGGCTTTAAAGAAGCTCCAATATTAGACAAGCTACGACAAAACGGTAAACTTGAAATACACCTAATGACCGAGCAACAAGTGCTACATCAAAATTCAACCAGTCAAGAACTTATGATATACAATGTTTTTGTCATGATGGCTCAAAGTTATACAGATAGTTTATCAGATAACATAAAACGTTCTCATGCAGAGATGATAAAGCAAGGACGTGTATTTACAAAGTTAAGAGTCGGTTATAAAAGAAACGAGAAAGACCCTAAAGAAATATTGATAGATGATAGTTGTGCTTTCCTTATAAGAAAACTCTTTGTTGAATACGCTACTGGCTTGTATTCCGTTGATGAACTATGGGAAAAGTCGAAAGAGTGGGGATTGAAGAATAAGAAAACAGGGAAACCCTTTGATAGAAGCAATATAGGTAAAATCCTCATGGATGAATTCTATATCGGGATAGAAGTTATTAACAAAGGTAAAAAGAACGAAATTAGATACCCTCATATATACCCTCATCTCATATCGGATGAGTTATTTGAAAGATGTCGCAAGGTTAGAGAGGGTAAAGGTCGTAACCACTCTAACAAAATTAAAGACAACAGGCATGGTTTATTTAAGGGCATGATTAAATGTAAAAATTGTGGGTGTACCGTAACCCCCGAACCACCTAAAAAGGGTAAATATATCTACCTTAGACCGAAACCGAAAAACGGTTGTAACTGCAAGCAGATAAATGAAGAGGTGGCAAATAAACTTGTTGAAGATACTTTGAAAGACATGACCATACCCGAAGATATACTGGAAATGTATCTCAATAAGTTAAAACAACGCTTTGATACTCAACATCAAGAAGAAACCCAGCAACAAAAGATGAAGTTACGTGACCTTGACATCACTAAGAAACGTCTTGATAGATTAGTTGATGTTTACCTTGATAACGCTATTGATAAGGAAACTTACGAGCGTAAGAAAGCAGAATTGACCCGAGAAGTTAGCCTGCTGGAAAATCAGATTGCTAATTTTAATAACAATGTCGAACAAGTGCATATCAGTATGAAACACCTGCTGGAAGTGGTTTCTCGGATTTATGAACTATATGCGAGTTCGGAAATTGATAGAAAACGTAAGATTTTGAAATTAGTATTTCCGAACTTTTGGCTGGACGGTCGAGAGCTAAGCTATGACATAAAAAAGCCCTTTGATGAGTTCATCAAAGGTGCTAATTATCTCTTAAATTGGAACATAGGGGATTCGAACCCCTGACCCCAACACTGCCAGTGTTGTGCGCTACCAACTGCGCTAATGTCCCAATTACTATAATTTATTTTATTACAAAAAGAAAAAAAACCAATATACAATTTTTTTTTGTAAAAAAAAGTTAACATTCTCCTGTTTTACTAGCAATTTTTTTTTTTACGGTGTTTAAATAAAAGTGAAGGAATGTTTATGGAAATAAGTCGAAATAATTTTAACGGTAATCTAAACTATAGTGGAATATATAATAAGTCTAAAAAACACGATAAAACATCGTTTAAGGGACTTGATGGTGTTGTAGTTGCAACTATGGATGCTATTGAACGCGGAGGAACTGCTGCTTCATTTACAATCCAGGATATGCTTGGAACGAATATTCCAAGAACACTGACAGCTCTTGATAGAAATAGGGAAGAATTAGGGCATCCAAATTATGCGCATGCTGGTGAAGTTGCAATCCGTGAATTTGTAACAGGGCCTTTATTGTTTCTTGTTCCTGCTACTATTTTAAAACTATTTACAATCAAGCATAAATCCGGCAATGTTACTGTTAATACAATTAATGGTTTAAGTGATGTAGCTGCCGAGTCTTTGAAAAATATTAAAAATTTGAGTGATGAAAAAAATTTAAGTGCAACGTTTTATAATGATGTTTTCAAAAATGTTCTTGAAAACGCAGGTTATAAAGGTGGTGATATAAATGATAAAGCTAAAGATTTTTCAGTAAGATTTATGAACTCTCTTAAAGCACCTAAAAAGGGATTTTTTAAAAAACTTTTAAATAAAGCTCAGCCTGGTACAAAAGATGATATTTTAGGAAAATTATGTGATGATATTTCAAAAATAATCAAACAAAATTCAAATGATTCCTCTAAAGATTTTGTCAAAGTTACAATAGGAAAAACAAAAAAGTACGACCGTAATATTTATAAGTTTTTTGATGAACTTGAATATTACACTCAAGATATGTCAAATAGTTTAAAAAAATCAATAAATTCATTTGACTCTGATAAATTTGCAAAACAATTTAATAAAACAAGAAGTATATTTCGTGTATTTTTAAATATATTCATGACAGTTGGTACAATGATAGTTGTTTCCAATGTTCCAAAATTGTATATGCGAAGTAAAGAAAATCCGGCTCTTGCAGGGCTTAAGCCAAATACTCAGGCTTCTGACGTTTCTTTTAACCAGGAGAAGACATGTAATGAAAGTAAATAATATCGCGACAAATATTTATCATAATGAAAATACAAATAACAAGCCATCTATACAAAAGACTAATGTCTCATTTGGTGCTAGTGGTGCAAGTTTTTTACGCAAACTTAATGAAAAAATGGAGTATTCAGGTATATCAATGCCTGTTTTAGCTCTTGGTATTGTTTCCTTTGGAGCTATTTTACTTCCTAGGCTTATTAAAGCGCGTGATAATACTGAGCGTGCAGAAATACTCCAAAGAGATGTAACGACTATTATTATAATGATGATGGGGTCATTTTCTTTACGTAATATAATGTCAACACTATCGGCAAAAAAATCAGGCTATGCTTTGCTTCAAGGTAATCATAAAGCAAATCCTTTTGTTAAAACCTTAAATTTATTTAATCCTTTTGGTTCAACAAATATACTTTCAAGTTCGCAGCTTGTATCAAAATATAGCAAAATTGACGACTACAAGGAAGGTTTTTATGGATTTTCAAAATTTTTAAATGATAATGGTGGTGATGCAAAAAAATTCTTTTCTTCTGATAAAAAATTAAAGAGAATTGTCGAAGATTTATATAAACAATTTAAACCTGATAAAGGAGCTTCTACATTTAAAGAAGCATCTAAGAATGATATAGTTGAAATGTTTAAACGAATAAATTCTTCAAATGATAAGACCGATGTCTTAAATGATTTAACAGGATTATTTCAAAAAACAGATAACACTTTTGTCAAAAAAGCTAAATTTATGAATAGTTTTTTTGATTTTTTGTCAACATTTTTATTTATTCCTTTATTTCTTGGTGTTGGATTGCCGAAAATAAATGAAAAAACAGTTCGAAAAATGGTTGAAGAAAATCCTGATGCAATGAAAAATAGTCAATTGCAGATAATAAATTTAAATGGTTAGAGGCTGTTAATTGAGGCTTTCAATTAATTTTGAAGCAGTTTCAAAAATAATATCAGATAAAGATTCAGTTACATCATATCCAAGTCTTGTTAATTTTTGTATTTTTTCAATATTTTTGTTTGTATAATCACAATGTGCAATAATATCAGCATATGTAACAAGCCCGACTACAGTGGATATTGACGACTGAAAAGGATTATGATGATATTTTATACAATTTGCAAGCATAACAGGTAATTGCCATTTTTTTGCAAGTTTAAATCCAATATCAGTATGTGATGCACCAATCAGTAAGTTTTCAACTTCAAGTATATTATTACCTTCACTCACAAGTGTTTTTACCTTATTATATGCAATTGGAGAGGAATGGTTTAATACGATTTTGCCGATATCATGTAAAAATGCAACAACAAAAGCATCTTCAGGTTTAATGATATTGACTTGTTTTGCTAAAAATTCGCAAGCTATTGCAGAAATTATTGAATGTTCCCATAAATCCCTGCCTCCTCGTGAGGTAAGCATTGGTTTTAATGTTATAGCAATAACTGTTTTTCGTATTTCATTAAATCCCAAAAGCGATATAGCATTTTGTATTGAAGTAATTTGTTTTGGAAGCCCATAATATGCTGAATTTACAAGTTTTAATACCTGCGTTGTTAATGAATGGTCGTATGATATAATTTTTGCAAGTTCTTTTAAACCCGAGTTTTCTGTTTTTATTATATTTAGTGCTTTCATAACTACATTTGGCATAGCAGGAAGAGCATCATATTTGTTTATTATATTTTGCATATTATTGTTCATTTTTATTTATACCTGAATATGTTTTTTTATTGATAAAATACTACCACCTGAAGCGAATATGATTGCTAAAATAAAAATAGCTACTGAAACTAACTTATCAGCAAATATTGGTGATGGTATCATAAAGAAATGATGGACATTATTTAAGCCGTTTTGTATTGCTGACATTGGCAAAAGAGATATAATTGCGCTTAAAAATCCGTATATTGCTCCTTGAAGTATTAAAGGGGTTCTTATATACCAATTGCTTACACCCATAAGGCGCATTATTTCAATTTCATCTTTTCTCGATTGTATAACAAGTTGAATTGTATTGTTTATTATAGTTATTGTTAAAATAGCTGCTATAATTATAACTATAATGGTAACCGTACGAACAACAGAATTAAATATTTCCATTTTTTGTGCTATATCTTTTGCATAATTTAAGTCCTCTACACCATTTAGTGTTTTAATTTTTTGAAATACAATATCAAGATTTTTGGGTTCGTCAATTTGCACATGAATGGTATCGGGAAGCGGATTTTTAATATTTGGCATATCCATTTCTTTTCTCAACTTATTCCATGATGTTTCCTTTGGTATAATTTTTGTTGACTTTACATTATCAATATGAGAGATAGATTCGGCCAATAATCTTGTATCATACTGGGGTTTTACATATACTGATAACTGTAGCGAACTTCCAATAGCCTGGGCAAAAGTTGATACCGATATTGACGTTCTAAATAATGCTCCAAATATTGTCAGTATAGCAACAAGTGTCGATATTATAGCTAAATTTACCCATCCTGTTCGTTTTATGCTGTATAATGCTTCCATTATTATACGGTAGATAATCCTCAATTCAGTTATAATATCTTTTGGGATATGAGGTTTTACGTGTTTTTTTATTGTATTTCGTGTATTACTCATATGTACCACCTAACTCGTCACGTATTATTTCACCATTTTGCAAAGTTATTACTCTTTTGCGGAAATGATTTACCATAGCTTTATCATGTGTTGAAATAATTAATGTAATTCCTTTTAAATTTATTTGTTCTAAAATTTGCATAATTTCAAGTGAATTTTTTGGATCCAGATTGCCTGTTGGCTCATCAGCTATAAGTAAAGGTGGTCCGTTTACAATTGCACGTGCTATTGAAACACGCTGTTGTTCACCGCCTGAAAGTTCATTTGCTTTTGCCTTTATTTTATTATCCAAATCAACTATTTTTAAGGCTCCTAAAACTCTAGCTTCTATTTCGCGAGAGCTATAACCAAGTGTCCTTATAACATAAGCTACATTATCATATACACTTTGATTATGAAGCAGTTTATAATCTTGAAATACAATACCCATACAACGACGTAAATTTGGAACTTTATAGTTTGGCAAATTTGCGACATTAACGTTACCAATTGTTACAACACCATTTGAAGGTATCTCTTCACGATATAAAAGCTTCATTAAAGTTGACTTACCGGCGCCTGACGCACCTGTTAAAAAGACAAATTCGCCTGCATTAATATTTAAATTTACATTCCTTAAGGCATACGTATTTTTATATTTTTTTGATACATTAATTAATTTTATCATATTTTTTAAGTTTTAATAAACCCATATTTTCTAAATATCATTTATATTTATATTTTACACTAAATATTTTTTTATTTCATTTGCAATTTGATTTGGAGTTAAATTGTAATATTCAAGTAACTCATCAGGTTTTCCTGATTGACCGAAAGTGTCATTAACTCCAAATTTTATAACACGACAAGGGTAATTTGAAGAACAAACAACATCGCAAACTGATGACCCGACTCCGCCAATGATTGAATGATTTTCCAAAGTAAATATAGGTTTTTGTTTTTTTGCTATTTTTATTATGCTTTCTTTATCAATTGGTTTTATCATTCCAATATGCATAACTTCAATATTTAAATCATTTTCTTCTTTTAATACTTTTGCTGCTTTAATTGCATTATATGTAAATTCACCTGTTGAAATAATGGTTGCATCATTACCTGACATTAATGTAGAGGCTTTATAGGGGTTAAAGTTATTTTCTTCATTGAATACATCATAAACGTCACAACGTGATAATCTAATATACATTGGTTTATTGTATGATAACGAGAATTCAAGTATTTTTTTTGTTTCATTGGCGTCACATGGTGAATAAATCATCATATTTGGAATAGCTTTCATAATGGCAATATCTTCCAAAGCCTGATGTGATGCTCCATCTTCACCAACTGTTAAGCCACAATGTGTTGCAACAATTTTTACATCTAAATCGTTATAACATAATGTATTTCGTATCTGTTCCCATGCTCGTCCGGTTGCAAACATTGCAAACGACGAAACATAAACTTTTTTGCCTGTTAAACTTAATCCGCAAGCTTGTGTTATTAAGTTTTGCTCTGCAATGCCAACATTAAAAAATCTACCAGGATGTTTTTTTGCAAAAATACTTGTTTTGGTGGAACAAGATAAATCTGCATCCAAAACAACTATATCCTCTCTTTTTTCACCAAATGCAGAAATGGTTTCTCCATAAATATTTCTCATTGACTGCTTATTTTTATTATCATTTAAAATATTTTTCATAATTTTTTTACTTAAGCTCCTCTATTGCTTTATTGTACTCATCAACATTTGGTGCTTTGCCGTGCCAGTCTTTATTATTATTCATAAATGAAACGCCATAGCCTTTTTTTGTATTAGCTATAATACAAGTTGGTTTTTCTTTTGATAATTTAGCATTTTCATATGCATCTAAAATTTGGTCATAATCATGTCCGTCAATTTCATAAACATCCCAATTAAAGCTTTTAAATTTTTGATTTAAGTTTGAAAGCGACATTACATCATCAGTTTTGCCGTCAATTTGTAAATCATTTTTATCAACAATTGCTATTATGTTATTTAATTTGTTATGAGACGAACTCATAATTGCTTCCCAGACGTTTCCCTCTTGAAGTTCACCGTCACCAAGCAATACAAATACTTTTGATGTATCATTTTTATCAAGCTTCAACCCCAAAGCAATACCATTGGCAATAGATAAACCCTGTCCCAATGAACCTGTTGAAACTTCAACGCAGTCCAAAAATTTTTTTGATGGATGACCCTGAAGTTTTGAACCAAGTTTTCGAAATGTCATAAGATCTTCTTTTGATATATATCCAAATTGTGCAAGAACAGCATAATATAATGCGCTTGCATGACCTTTTGATAAAATAAATCTGTCTCGTTTGGAATAATTTATGTCACTATTTTTTTTGTGGTTTAAACTTTTAAAAAATAAAGTAAGCATTAATTCAACTGACGAAAAAGCACCACCTATATGTCCGCTTTTTGCATTATAAACCATTTTTAAAATATCAAGACGCACTTCTCGCGCCATTAAATTTAGTTTTTGTTTTTCATCATTTGTCAAACAAACTTCATTTTTTAACATTAATTACATCCACCACTTTCTTTTAACATATTATTTATTATAACCTTTATTATAAACATTGGCAAAGTTGGAAATATTCTCTTAAATCTACTTGGTTGAGAAATAACACGATATAACCATTCAAGCCCTGATTTTTGGAAAATTAATGGCGCCCTTTTTACATAACCTGACCATACATCAAAGCTGCCTCCAACACCAATAAAAACACAACCTTCTATATTTTCTTTCAGGTTATTTATAAATAGCTCTTGCTTTTTCCCTCCCATTGCTACAAGAATTATTTTGGGAGCTATTTTGATTATATAATCATTAATAATCTTTTCTTCACTTATATCAAAAAAACCATTATGGCAATACGTTATATTTAAATTGGGTATTTTAAGTTTTAAATTTTCGCAAGCTTTATTAATAATTTCATCTTTTGACCCAATTAATGCAACAGGATAATTATATTTAGCAGATTCTTTAAGCAAGTTAAAAGCAAAATCAACACCTGGAATCCTTGAAGCACTTTTGACACCGCTTAATTTCAAAGCAAGCATTACCCCAACACCATCAGGGATTGTTAAATCAGCACTTTTAAGTATGGATTTTAATTCGTTATCTTTATTACCCTGTTCAATAATTTCAGGATTTATAGTAACAACATGTGTACTTTTTCCATTTTCAAGCCGGTTTAGTGTATATTTAAGTGCATCGTTAAAATTTATTATATCAACATCAAAACCTAAAACATTAAATTTTTTCAATTGCATTTTGTTGTTCCGCTAAACTTTATAATTTTTATTATTTTAGCAGATTTAACAAGATTTAACAACTGTTTTATATGATAAGATATAATTCTGTTTATAAATTATATAAATTGTTTTTATATATTTCCTATTGCTATTTTTGATAAAACTTCACGGAAGTCTTTATATAATAATTTTGCAAACTCAGTTGTATCAATTTGCGAAGCAACAATTGCAATTAAGTCGTCAGGTAATTGGGTTACCATATTTAAAATATTTTTTTGTTCAAGTACCGCCATATTTGTAATAATTTCTTCCTTATCAAGTTCTCGATATGGATTGGTTAAAGCTTCAGGTGAAAATTCTTCATAAACTTCAGGTTTTATACGCCCCATTTCAAAAATCATTGTCATTTTGCCTTCAGGTTCCATAACTTTCATAGCACGTTTAAAAGCGTTATCGTTTAAGCTTGAAATGTTATTAATAATTTCATCTTTATTTGGTTCAACTAACGGCATACCTGTAATTGTTTCATACATTTGGAATAATATTTCATCAGGAATTTTATCCAAATGTTTTACCATATCTTCTTTTTTTATTTTATCGCTATCAAAAAATTTGTTTAATTCTTTTTCATTTGTCAACGATAAAAATTTTTCAGGTGAAAATTTATTAAACATCATTTTTGTTAATTCTTCTTTTGGCAACTCCTTCATCAACTCAAATAAAGCATCAGTTGTATAGAAATTTAACCCTACAATAAGTTGTTCGTTTTCTAGCATTGGCAAAATATTTTTTAAATCTGTAGAATTAAGATTTTCTAATATTGCAGTTTTATTTTCATAATTATCGAGTCTAAAAAACTCAATCATTTTTTGCGGGTCTTGCAAAATTTCTTTGTCAAACTCTTGTGCTTTTTTATTCCCGCTTGCCGCTTCTAAATCAATTATTTCTTCAACAGACTTATTTTCATAAGCTTTTAAACGTGAAGTGGGGATATTAAAAAGTTGAGTTAACATATATAAATTTATGCTTAAATCAATCATATGTCTGTGTTTAACTCCGCAATTTTTAAAATACTCTTACTATTATAAAGTATTTTTGTTAAAAAATATTGACTTTTTATATACTCAATTTAACAAAAGTTTACATTTTGCATTTTTAAAACCATATAATATAATTAAATTAATATAATTTCAATATGGGAGGAATTTTAAGTATGAAAAAAAGATGGTATGATAAACACGATAAAATTGCCGAAACCCTTGAAATTATGAGCAAAATGGATTTTGAACTACAAAATCAAATTGCAGGACATATGTTGGATGCAGCTAAAACGTTAAAGGATTTTCATAAAGAAGAACCTCAACCTGAGTTAAGTCTTGGGCTTAATCGTGTTTTGGGGCTTTATAATTATGAAAAGAAAAGAAGATGGTATGATAAAAAATCATACAAACTTCAAGCTGCAATGAAAGCTATATCAACGTTAAATGAAAATGACTATAAAGCAATAATGGAAAGTATCCATGCTTGTTTATAAAACTTTGTGTTTATGATTTAATATTAAATATCTATGCGCGCCCGTAGCTCAGTTGGATAGAGCGCAGGTCTCCGAAGCCTGAGGCCGTGGGTTCAATTCCCGCCGGGCGTAGTTATTATTTTTTATATTTTAGTGTTCTTTCCACTAAAGCTACCATCCCAGCATGTATCAAAAACATGATTTATAAGTGCTTTTAGTCCTTTTTTTATTGTATTATCAAACGTATCTTTTTGAAGCTTAAAACATTCCTTATTGTCACCATCTTTAATAACAATGTGATCTGTATTCTCCTCCGAATTAACCTCTATGTTATAGCTAAAATAATACTCATCGTTATATTCAAATGGTTTGTTTGTATATAAATCATTAAAATTGCTTAATGCACATAATACAGCGTTAATAATTTTAGGATTGTTTTCTAACATTTCTGATATTGCTTGAATATCAGGATCATTGTCTATCTTTTTTTGTAAATTTTTTAATGTTTCATTTTTAGAATAAAACTGTTCTAATGTAATATTTTTGTCTTTTGCAGCATCAAATGTAGCGGTGAAATGAGTTTGGAGTGTCGGATGTATGTTTGTTAATATTGTATGTGCTATTCTAGTAGCAATAGAGTTAAACGTATCTGTGTTGCCCTGGTTATATGTAGTTTGCGAATTGTACGGTGCGCAAAATAATTGTAATATAGATTTTTTTCTTGTTGATTGTATATCAATACTATGATGAAATAATGTCGGTAGCCCATTGAACACATTGCCTTCTAGAGTTTGAAAAATTTCCGGTAATTTGGCTCTATAAGATTCTTTTATCACCTCTTTAATAGTGTCTTTTAATTTGTCAATAGATTCTGTAATACCATTTATAGAAGATATAAGGTTTGATGAGTTATCTTTTGGGTTCTTATCTAATTTTGTTATAGCTTGAGTAAATGCTTCTTGTGATGCATTTAGTTTACCTATAGCATCAGCTAAGTTTGTTTGGCTGCCACTTAAATTATCTAAGGAATTCTTAACTTGTTGTAAAGTGCCTGCAACAGAACCTGCAAGTTCTTTATAACTATTCATTAAATCTACATTGTTCTCAGCTATTGTATTAATATTCTCCATTGTTGTTTTTAATGCCTCAACCGTACTATTGAAAGCTTGAACAATTTCTCCATTTTGTTTTGTATATGTTTTTAAACTTTCTGAAAGCTCTTTTAGTTTTGAAAGATTTTCTAAACATTGAAGTTTTGCCTCCATTGTTTCTATCAGGTTTAATAAGGTATGTTTTTTTCCGCTTTCATCTGTTGAAACCTCCCCAAGTGCTTCTTGCATTTTTTGAATTGACTCTTGCATAAATTCAAGATGCTGAAGTTTACTAAGCTTCTCTTCCAATGTTGTTTTAAGCTCTTCAAGTTTTGCACCAGCTCCATTGTCCTTTAAAGCATCTATTGCTTCTTTTATTTCGTCTAATGATTTACCAATTTGAGTAAGCCCGCTTTCAAATGGTTTTGAATTCATTGAGGCTGCTTTATCGTCTACCAGCTGTTGCAGTTTTTTTGTATCTAAAGGACTCATTGATGTATCTGAACTATATGAAGAAGTATACCATATATTTAAAACACTTATTATATTTGCAATTGATAATTTCGATTTACCTTTTGCTTTATCTATAAATACATTTGCAATACTATCAACAGTGTAGCTGGTGTCCTTACAAATTGATGGATATTTATGCTCAATTAGCTTCTTAATACTTGCTTTATCAGGCATGCCTATTTTCATTTCGTTTAGACGACCTTCACGTTTTATAGCACCATCGACATTTTCAGGGTGATTTGTTGCAGCAAGACATAAAATACCTGATTCTTGAAGGTTTTGAATACAATCTAGCATGGTGGCAGTTTTTGTATGGCTGTTTTCAACACTATGCATTAAATCAGCTCCTTCTCTATTAGGAAACATTGTTTCAGCTTCGTCCATGAATAATATTATAGGTTTTTCGCCATTTATTTGACGTTGTAAACCTTCAAGTTTTATTTCTTCAATAATTTCTTTTACATTATCAACATTAACTCCTTTATCTCCTATACGCAAAGTATAAACGTCTGCACCAATTTTTTCTCCAAGAGCATAAGGTATTGTTGTTTTTCCGCATCCGGCAGGACCTGACAATAAATAACCACTAGAATTTTTTTCGTCCATTTCCCAGTTTTCTAATTTTGTTTTTTCATTATCAAGACCGTATATATCATCCCATTTTATTCCCTTTGGGCTGGATTTTTTCAATTTACTTATTTCAATACTTGATTTACCTCGACATTTACTGATTAAATATAGCATTGCTTTTTTATAATCGATTTTATTCGTGTTATCCATACAATTTTGAAGAATATTGTGAGCATCTGCCCAGTTCATATTATGGTCAAACATAAATTTTGCAATTTTTCTTATATTTTGTTCATAATTATTTGTTGTTGTTTCTTTTATTTCATTACCACATAACATGCTTTCAATTTCTTTTTGTATAGGAAGTCTAAAAGCAATTGTTTCGTTGAATCTCCCTGAACCTATTGCAGCTTCGTCACATTTGTTAGCATAATTTGTCGAACCTAAAATAATTATGCCTTGTGATTCAAGATTGTCACAATTTTTTAAAAATGCATTCACCATTGCTTTTTCTTCGTTTGATGAATTATTGCGTTCCACTAAAAAAGAATCAATTTCATCCATAACTAGTATAACGGGTTTACCATCTTTTTTCACTTGTTGATGCAGTTGTGCAAACATTTTATCAATATTTTTTTCTGTTTCACCACGAACTGAGCTTATTATTTTACTTGCTTTGCATGAAAATGTTGTCAAACCGCTATCTTTTGCAAAAACATTTGCTGATAAAGTTTTCCCACATCTTGGTGGTCCTTGAAGCAAAACGCCACAACCTTTGGGAGTGCCATCTTCATTTTTTTCATTTTTGCATCTATCTAATATATTCTTAAGTTCGGCTTTTTGCTTGTCATTGCCTTTAATATCTTCAATTTTTGGGCTATTGTTCGAAAATGTTACTTTTTCAAGAGGTTTTGACATAAAACTCAAATTTGAATTTTTTAACCATTTAAAACCAAAAATTCCACCTATAACTAAACCTGCTGTTAATAAAGCCGTATTAAAAACAGATGTGACGGTTTTTAAAATACGACAAGTTTTTTTACTTTTGCTTTCATAATTATCAATGCTATTTTGATACATTGCCGGAATATAAGTACTATTTGATTGCATAGCAGACAAACCAGTATATTGTTTATTAAAATTACTTGGGATATTTGATGTCATTATTTTTAATCCTCTTTATCTTCACACTAAGATATTATCGGATTATTTTTTTTAAACTTTGATGAATGTAGTTTTTTATTACAATATTGTTACAAAAGTTATAAAACTTCAATTTTTTTATTTTTTGTTTTATGTTTAAACCATCTAAATTTATTATTTTTCTTTTGTTTTTCAACATCATTCATTTCAAGATATTCAAAATCTACGCCTGATTTTTCAGACCCTATTAACATTGATATATCAAAATAAGTATTCTTTCTTAAATAATCATAACCTATACTAAATTTTGCATTTGGAGGTCCAACTGATACGTAGAATCTATTTTCCTGCATATTTTTATTATCAAAAGTTTCACCATCTAAAACATAAACACCGCGGTATGCTATTGATAAATATTTACATATAGCAAGAGATTGCGTAAACTCTAAAGCTGATTTTCCATAACGAAATTTGTCGAAATCAAAAGGTGAATCGTCTTTTATTCCTGACATATAATAACTTACACGTGAATGCCAGCGTTTAAACCTGTGTGATATTGTTGGAGCGAAACGGACTACAGCTTGTGTATCGCCTGTACCATAAACTCCAAGTGATGTTTGTCCAATTAAACCTATTTGTACATCTATATCGTCACTATACACATAGGTAAAAAGTTCTTTATATAATTCAGCCTGCCATTTTGCACGAAATGTACTAAAGTTTCTATCACTTGATTCATCAAAGTTATAATCACGGGCAATACCTGCTTTTAATTCATGTGAAAAACGAGTTGACAATTCAGGTATTTTATAACTTTTTTTATATTTTAATTCACCAATCAACTCTGGCATTCTAGCACCCATAAACCCATCATCTTTATAAGAGTTTATGCCATAATCAAATGTCCAGTCGCCGTTTATTTTATATTTGCCGTCCATAACAATTTTGTCACGTGAAGTTCCATAACCAAATTCGACATTGTTGCGTTTGCTTAAAAATCTAGATGTAAAACCAATACCAAAGTCATTTTTTTGTGTTACAACAGGTGCAACTTTTAATGTCGAGCCTTTTGGCATTTTGAAAACAAATCCATAGCCTAAAAACATACCAAGCTGATTTTCGCTTCCTAATTCAGGTCCTGACAGTTCTACGAAGTTTTGTTCTTTATCTGTAATAAGTTCAATATCACCAATTCCTGTTAGGTGTTCTCCATTCCGATAAATAGAGGCTTGTTTTAACTTTGCACTATCATGTTCTTTAAATCTATCTATAATAATCGTTCTTGCTTTTAAAGTAAAAGAGTTATTTTTTAAAGCTTTGTCATCTTTATCCACCATATCTTGTTGAAATTCTTGTTCAAGTGGAAAATATCTTCCAAAAGTTCTTGTTTGAAGTGCTACAGCTGTTTTATCATTAAATTTTATATTACCCCAGTAACCCTTAATTTTATCTTCGCTCATATTTCCATATTGGGCATTTAATGTAATTTTATCGTCTTTTGTAATAGGATTTTCAATAAGCGAGTTACCAAAATTCATATCAATTATAATATAGTCTCCATAAACCCATTTACCATCTTTAACCATCCTTACTTTGCCTTTTGCAGTTATTTTATTGTGCTGATGGTTAAATACAATTTTATTAGCATATAATGTTGTATCTTCTTTAGAGAAATAAACACGTGCATTTCCACTTGCTATTACATTTTCGGTTTTGGGGTCGTAATCCATGCGTTCAGATGTTATATCAACATTTGAATTTTCTTTTTTTGTTTTTTGAGGGTTATCTTTTTTGTTCCAGCTAAAAAATCTACGTCTTGTTGTTTTAACTTGTTTTTTGTCTTTATTTTCGTTTTTTATAACTTGTGCATTAACTGTTTTGTTTTGAGATGATGTATCATCAATATTTTTATCAATTTTATCATCTGATATATTAAATTTCTTTTTGGTTTTTTCATTTACTTTTAATGATTTATTTTTATCTTTTTTAAAATTAATAATATTGAATTTAGACTTTGAATTAGTTTCTTTTGATTGCTGAGATTTATTTAAAGCATGAATTTTTAATTTTTCCTGGAAATTTTTTACAGGAACCAGCTTTGCATTTTCAATATCTTTAACTTCACTTTTTTGTGTTTGTGCAAAAACAGGATTCAAATTAAAAATTGCTACCGTTAATATTATTAAAATAAGATTATATAAAAAATTCATTTAAATATTATGTCCCTCAATAAATTTAGATGTAATTTAAAGGATTCTGAACTTGTCCGCGAACCCTGACTTCAAAATGCAAATGAGGTCCGGTTGAATATCCTGTTGATCCTGCATTTCCTATTTTTTGTCCCTGACTTATTTTCTGCCCTACAGATACATTATAACTTGATAAATGAGCATATAAAGTTGAAATTGCTTTACCATTATACTGACCGTGGTCAATGATAACAACTTTGCCATATCCGCCATACCAACCTACATACATAACCCGTCCTGAGTTTGATGCTTTAACAGGTGTTCCCATAGGAACTCCTATATCGATTCCGCTATGGAATATGCGAGTTTTAAATATAGGATGAATACGATACCCAAACGGTGACGTGATTGGACCACGAAGCGGCCATATAAAACCTGTTGCTAGTTTAACATTTGATGTTTTTGAACTTGCCAGCATTTTTTGAAGTCTTTGACTTTGATATGCTAATTCTCTTTCTGCTTTTTCATAAGCTTTTCTATCTGTTTTAAGCTTATTTATCATATTTTCATTTTGATTTATAGCTTTTGATATTGATTGTTTTTCTTTATCAATAGAGTTAATTGTTTGTGCTAAATACTGTTTTTCTCTATCAATTTGAAGTTTAAGCTGGTTTACTCTTATTGCACTTTGCCTTAAATTTTCAAGTTGTTTTTGGTCTTGTCTAACTATTACTTTTTGAAAATATATTCTATCTAAAAAATCATTAAAATCGTTTGACGACAATAGAAAATCCATCATACTACCACGTTGATTTTTAAATATTTTAACGATTCTATTTGTAGCAAGTGATTCATATATAGAATAATCATGTATTAATTGATTATATTCAAATTGAGCTTTTTCAAGACGTTGCTGGACTTGTTTATAGCGTTCTTTTGAAGTTATGAGATTTTTTTGTGTTTTTTCTAGTTTTAACTGGTTTTTGTATAATTTATTTGTTTCACGAGATTCTAAGAATTTTAATGTACGAATTTTAGCTTTTGTTTCTTTGTGTTTTTTTACAACTTGATTATAACTTGTTGCATAGGCACTAAATTGCAACCCTGTAATGATTAAAAACAGAAGCAAACTTATTATTTTTATTCCCACACTTTTTTTATTTCTCATACTCGTTTTTATATTAGTTTATTTTATTTTTTAATATTTAATTTCCAAATTGCGAAATCAAAGCTATTGCTAGTGGTGCTATTGTCCAAAATATAAACGATAAAGCAAGTATTGATACAATTATTTTTTGATGTTTACGAAAAAATTCCATACAAAATCCCTCAAGTTTAATACTACCTAACATTTTACTTCAAAAATTTGACTTTGCAAATTATTAAACTATACTATACTTATTAAAATTTAACATTTGATTTATTTATTGGCTTTTGTTTTAATATTGATATGATGATTAAAGTTGAGAGTTTAAATAAATTTTACAATAAAAATCTATGTGTCTTAAAAGATATAAACCTTGAAATAAAAAAAGGCGAAATTTTTGGTATTGTTGGCTCTTCAGGTTGTGGTAAGAGTACTTTTTTAAGAACGCTCAATGCTTTGGAAACTATAAATTCTGGAAATATTTTTATTGATGGTATAAAACTTGATTCAAAAAAAAATATAAAGGAAGCCAGAAAAAAAATAGGTATTGTTTTTCAAGGTTATAATCTTTTTGAAAATTATACTGTTATTGAAAATATTACCTTAGCACCTATTAAAGTTAAGAAAATGGATAAAACGCGCGCTTATAATGAAGCACGTGAATTATTGAGAAAAGTTGATTTAATAGAAAGAGAAAATTTTTATCCACACCAACTTTCAGGCGGACAAAAACAAAGAGTGGCGATTGCAAGGTGTCTTGCAATGGAACCTCAAATTTTACTTTTTGATGAACCAACTTCTGCATTAGACCCCCAGATGACATTGGAGGTTTTGAATGTTATGAGAGAGTTAAAAAATGATGGACTTACCATGGTTATCGTCTCACATGAGTTAAGATTTTTATCTGAAATAGCTGATAAAATTGTTTTTATGCATAATAATACTATTTGGGAACAATCTTCGTCTTATGATTTCTTTAATAATCCTAAAACAAGTGAAGCAAACGAATTTTTAAGCCACGTTCAAAGTCTTTAGTTTTTATTATTTAGTTAGGAGAAATATTAAATTATGAAAAATATTTTTATTTGTCTTATGTTATTAGTTACAGGTTTTCTTATCTCAGGTTGTTCAAATAATAGTCAGCAACAAATTGTTGACGTGTATGATAAAATAAAAGCCCGTGATAAAATTATAGTCGGAGTAAAATATGATACTAAACCTTTTGGATTTATTGATAGCAATCAGAAAATATCAGGGTTTGATATTGATTTAGCTCATTTAATTGCAAAATATCTTCTAGATGACCCAAATAAAGTTGAATTTGTTCAGGTTACGCCGCAAAATAGGATTCTTGCTTTAAATTCTGGTCAAATTGATATGGTTATTGCAACTATGACTGTTACTGAACAGAGAAAACAGGTTGTTGAATTTTCCCGTCCTTATTATATAGCTGGACAGGCTATTATGGTAAACAAAGATAGTAACATTTCAAATGTTAACGACTTAAAGAATAAAAAAATTATTATTGTTCTTGGAACAACAGCTGACAGAAACATTAAAAATATAGCACCTGAGTCTTTAATCCAAGGATATAGAACCTATAATGACGCCTTTGCTGCTTTAAAAAATAATCGCGGTGATGCTTTAATTACGGATGATAGTATTTTACTTGGATTAATTGACAATGATAAGGGTTTTAAAATATTGTCCAAACGCTATACACAGGAACCTTATGCTATTGCCTTAAAAAAGGGACCAGAATCTCATAAATTACTTTTTTATATTGATAACGCTTTAAATAATATGGAAAACTCTGGTGAATTAAAAAAACTCAAGCAAAAATGGATTGAGAACTAACTATGTATAATGTTGACTTTTCAATTATATATCAAAGCTTGCCTCAAATTTTTGAAGGTTTAAAAACAACTGTTTACGTTTGTATATTTGCTTTTTTATTTGCTTTTTTTATAGCAAGTATTATTACTTATTGTCGAGTATTAAAATGTAATAAAATACTTGAAAAGATTATTGTTATTTTTGTTGAATTTATTCGCAACACACCGCTTCTTCTTCAAATTTATGTAGTGTTTAAACTTTTACCTCAAATTGGCTTGACTTTTTCTCCAATAATTAGTGGTATACTCGCTCTTTCAATATATCAAGGCGTATATTTTTCAGAAGTAATGCGAAGCGGCATAGCACAAATCAAAGGTGAACAAATGAATGCAGCTTGTGCTCTTGGATTTTCTCCATTTGAAACATTTAGATTGATTATTTTCCCTCAAGGGTTAAAAAATGTAATATCACCGCTTGGGTCTCAAGTTATTAACCTTATTAAAAATTCATCTCTTTTAAGTTTCATTGCTGTTAGTGATATCTTCTATATAAGTTATCAAAAAATAGCTGATGATTTCCGAATTATTGAATATTTTACTTTATGTCTTATTTTATATACAAGTTTAACCGGTATTGTTTTAATTTTTACATATATATTTGAATTTTGTCTAAAAGTTAAATATAAAGAGGTATCAATTGCATGAATGACTTAATTAATAATATGCCTTATCTTTTTAACGGTTTTAAAATAACCCTTATTTTATCATTCTATAGCATTATTTTTAGTCTTTTACTTGGTATTGTGCTTGGTATTGTACGTTTTTTTAAAATACCTTTTGTAAGTTTTATATGTGCTTGCTTTATTGAATTAACAAGGTCTATACCGCTTATTTTGTATATTGTTTTTATTCATTATACAATATCGCCATATCTATTTAACACTTATAATATAACTTCATTTTTGGGTTTAAATTCAGTTGAAATGCAAACAGCTTTAATATCATTAACTTTATTTACAAGTGCATATATAGCAGAAATAGTTAGAAGTGGTATGGAAAATATAGATCGCCAGCAAATTTGGGATGCAAAATCTTTAGGTTTTTCAACTTTGCAGACTGTAAAATATATTGTTTTACCTGTTGTTTTGGCTAAATCACTACCTGCTTGGATAGCACAATTTGCATCGCTTATTAAAGATACATCTCTTGTTTCTGTAATAGGTCTGATTGAATTGACAAGAGCATCTGAAATAATATCTGAAATTACACGAAAAGATTTTGTTATAATGATTTTTACTTTAGTTACCTATTTTATTATGTGTTTTGTTTTGTCCAAATTGGCACGATATTTAAATAAAAAGTATAATCATATAAATGTTTAAATTTATAAAAGTTAAACTTTTTTCCAATGTTTTTATAAAAAAAATAGCATATTAATAAAATATTAGACCCGGACATAAATGAAAGGACAATAAAAGTGTATAAAAGTAACTATTCAAAATGTTTAAGTTTCTTTGTTGCGGAGGGTATAATTTTTACAATACTTGGTATTTTAATGCTCTTTATGCCTGTAATTACAAGTTATGCCGCTAGTTTAATTATAAGTATTTTATTATTTATTGGCGGTTTGTACAAAATTATTAATTCATTAATAAATAGAAACTTTTTATCTAAACCTGTTTTATCAATAATAATTGGGATTTTAATGGTATCAGCAGGTATAATATTAACAATTCACCCAATGATCAACATGTTCTTGTTGACGATAATATTGGCAACGTACTTTATCCTTGAGGGTATAAATTCTTTGAATTTTGCTGTTCATAATCGGAATTTACTTACCTATTGGTGGTTATCGGCTGTTGTTTCAATAGTACAATTTATGTTAGCTGCTATAATTTTGGCAAGTTTACCTTTTAGTGCTTTGATTACTGTTGGTTTGCTTTTAAGCGTTGATTTTATTTTCTCGGGGTTAACTTTGCTTGGATTATCATCAACCTGTAAGTATGTTGTTCCACGGGAATAAGAAACGTATTTTTATACTATATTAAATACGTTGAATAAAAAAGCGGCGGCTGTCAATTATATAATTGACAGCCGCCGCTT